>Ga0209182_10000381_pt1 | contig 11774 bp, 8 predicted proteins | sample LakBais05cmmetaG_FD_185474 | JGI IMG/M metagenome (GOLD analysis project Ga0209182, IMG submission 185474) | Lake sediment microbial communities from Lake Baikal, Russia to study Microbial Dark Matter (Phase II) - Lake Baikal sediment 0-5 cm... | ecosystem: Environmental > Aquatic > Freshwater >...
TTGCTGGCCTCCCTCCCCGGCTTCCACGGGCGCATCCTCGATGTCGGGGGGCCGACGGCCAACATGTACGGGTTCGAATGCCGGAAGAAGCTTCTCCTTGGCGGCTGCTCCGACCGAAATTGCCTCTACCCGGATATCTGCGAAAACCTCCGTCCCGATCACCGCCGCCAGATCGCCCTCCTTAGGAAACTCCGGGATGTTCCCGGCGTCAAACAGGCGATCGTCGCCTCCGGTATCCGGTACGACCTCCTGCTCGCCGATAGGAAACACGGCGTCCCCTACCTCCGCGAGGTCGTCCGACACCACGTCTCCGGACAGATGAAGGTCGCCCCTGAACACTCGGAGGAAAAGGTTCTCCGGTGCATGGGGAAACCCGGGATCGCGTCGCTGCTCGCCTTCCGCGATCTCTTTTTCAAACTCACGGCAGAGGCGGGAAAAGAGCAGTTTCTGACCTACTACCTGATCGCCGCCCATCCCGGCTGCACGCAGGCGGACATGGAAGGGCTCCGCCGTTTCGCCGTCCGGCAGCTCGCACTTCAACCCGAGCAGGTCCAGCTCTTCACCCCGACCCCCTCGACGATCTCTACGTTGATGTACCATACCGGGCGGGATCCCTGGAGCGGGAGAAGGCTTTTTGTGGAAAAGACCGCCGCCGGCCGGGAGCTGCAGAAGAAGATTTTGGTTGCGAAAAATGGCCGGTTCGGGTATGGAAGCGTCGGACATCGGCAAATCACAAGGGGAGGAGATCTCATGGGCAAAGACAAGGACGTCAAAAAAGACACCAAGAAAAAACCTTCAAAAACGTTGAAGGAAAAGAAAGAGGCCAAGCGGCTGAAGAAGACGGGGAAGGCCGGAGAGGCCTGATGCCGCCGGAGGCGAAACGCCTGCCGGAGCCGCTGGTGGACTTCCACGTCCACCTCTTTCCGGACCGCCTGTTCGACGCGATCCGGCGACAGTTCGTTACGGGCTACGGGTGGAGCATCCTCCATCCGTTATACTGGCGGGGGTGCGTCGCTCACCTCCGCGAGCGGGGCGTCGGCCCCGTAGTTTATTCCAATTATGCCCACCGGAAAGACATCGCGCGGGGACTGAACGACTGGAACCGGAACATTCTGGCGGAGCTGCCGGACCTCTACTGTTTTGCGGCCTTCCATCCCGACGACGAAGACGGTCTCGCGATGGCCGCCGACCTGCTGGACCACCCCCGAATCCTCGGCTTCAAGCTGCACCTCCTCGTTCAGTGTTTCTTCGCCGATGACGAGCGCCTCTTCCCCCTCTGTGAGCTGGTCATGGCGAAGGGGAAACGGCTCCTCTTCCATGTGGGAACAGGGCCGGTGGGAAACGTGTTCGTCGGCGTCGCCCCCTTCCGGCGGCTCCTCGCCCGTTATCCGGACCTCCCGGCGATCGTCGCCCACATGGGGTCTTTGGAGTACGGGGCTTTCGGGGAGCTCCTCGCCGACCATCCCGAGATTTACATGGACACGGCTTTCTCCTTCCTCCCCCAACTCGGTTCCATGTTCGATCTCGGCAACGATTTTCTGGAGACGAACCGGGAGCGGATCCTCTATGGTTCGGACTTTCCGAATATCCTGTTCCCCCGCGAGGATGAGATCGACACCCTCCTCGGACTTGACCTCTCCCAGAGCTTCTACGATGCGGTCTTCCGCGACAACGGCCTGCGCCTCATCCGGGAGTGCTCTTTAGCAGGGTGTTGAAAAATGCTTAAACCGAAGAGCGAGGCGTATATAGAAATACGTCGAGCGATGAGGTTTGTAGCGCAACGCAGCAGATGGGCGTTTTTCAACACCCTGTCATTCCGGTTCCAAGTCAAAGATGAAATCAAGGCGGCAAGGAAGAGGCGATGCAGGCGTATACGGTAATACGCCGAGGAGCCGATGACGAAGCCAACGAAGATAGCGCTTTGATTTGGAATTGGAATCAAACGCGGCCGTAGTCGTCCGCAATCCGTTCGATATCATCCTCTCCAAAATAGTCCCCCGTCTGGATCTCGATGAATGCCGCCTCGTCGTCTCCCGTATTCCGGAGGCGATGGGACGCCCCGCAGGGGATGTCGACGGCCTCGCCCGCCCGGAGGGAAATCTCCCGATCTTCGATGGTCGCCACCGTCTCCCCGCGGACAAGGTACCAGTGCTCCGCCCGACGCCGGTGGCGCTGGAGGCTCAGGCGCTTCCCCGGATAAACGCAGATCCGCTTGACCTTGTGGTCCGGCTCATCGGCCAGAACCGTGTAGTACCCCCACGGACGGTGATCGGTTTCCATGATGCCCTCCTTGGCGGTCATCCGCAAGCAAAATGTGATCCGGCTCCTTTTCACCCGCACGGGACGACGCGATCCGGTCTTTCCATAACACAGCGAAGCGTTGATGAGAAGGGCTGTTTTTTAAAATGGTTTTGTGCTAAGAGAACCCAACAATCAAATCGCGGAAAGACCATGACGACACCAAACGGATATCCGCCGGTCACCTCCCTCGGGAACGGCGAAGAGGGAATCATCCATGCGATCTCCGGCGACCACGCGCTGATCAGCCGGATGGCGGGGATGGGGATCGTCCTCAACACGAGGATCCGTTTTCTCCGTGCAAGCGGCGGGCTGGTCATCGTCCAGGTGGCCGACACGCGCGTCGCCCTCGGCGCGAGCGAGGCCGCGAAGATCCTCGTCAGCCGCCTCCCCCGTGAAGAGAAGGGTCCGCGCCCGCAGAGCGGTGCGCTCCTCGTCGCCCTCGCCGGCCAGCCCAATGCGGGAAAATCGACGGTGTTCAACATCCTGACGGGGCTTTCGCAACATGTCGGCAACTGGCCCGGGAAGACTGTCGAAAAAAAGGAGGGCGCGCATGCCGCGGACGGCGTGGAGATGAGGATCGTCGATCTCCCCGGAACGTACAGCCTGACGGCTTTTTCGGAGGAGGAGAAGGTCGCCCGGGAGTTCATTATCCACGAGGCCCCCGACGTCATCGTCCTTTTGGTCAACGCCGCCGCCCTCGAGCGGAGCCTCTACCTCCTCGCGGAACTCCTCCTCCTCGGCTCGCCGGTGATCGTGGCCGTGAACATGCTGGATGTGGCGGAGGCGCAGGGGATCAGGGTGGACGCCGAAGCGCTGGAGAGGACTCTCGGTCTCCCGGTCGTCCCGATGATCGCGACAAAAAACCGCGGCATCCGGGAGCTCGTTCAGCGGATCATCTCCGTCTCCCGCGGGGAGGTGCAGCCTCTGCCGAAACTTCCGCTGGTCAGAGAGGATCACCGCAAGCTCTTTGAGGAGCTGACGACCCTGATCCGGGATGCGGTCCACCCCCCTTACACGACACCCTGGGTCGCTGCCAAACTCATGGAGGGGGACCCGGAGATCTCGGCGATGATGGAGGGGCTGGCCCCCGCACCGGTATGGGGGCAGGTCCGTTCGCTCCTCATCGCCCATGAGGATTCCCTCCACGCCGTCGTCTGCGGCCGGTACGACTGGGTCGAGGAGATCACGCGCGCCTGCGTCTCCCGGTTCCGGATGGGCCAGGTTGTGATGACCGACCGGATCGACCACGTCCTGACCCGGCCCGCTTTCGGTATTCCGGTCCTACTCGCCGTCCTCGGCTGCGTCTTTTTCCTGACCTACAAGGTCGGTTTCCCCCTCCAGAAACTCCTGGAAGGGCTCGTCAGCGGTTTCACCGCCGACATCGAACCGTTTTTGACGACCGCGCCGGACTGGCTCCGGGGGCTACTGATCGGCGGGGTGATCGGAGGCGTGGGGTCGGTCCTGACCTTTCTCCCGATCCTGCTGATCTTCTTCGCCACCCTGGCCCTCCTCGAGGACGTGGGTTACATGGCCCGGGCCGCCTTTGTGATGGATCGCTTCATGCACCTCGTGGGGCTCCACGGCAAGAGCTTCATCCCGATGTGCATCGGCTTCGGTTGCAACGTCCCGGCGATCATGAGCGTCCGGATCATCGAGTCGAAAAAGGCCCGCCTCCTCACGATGCTGCTGACCCCCTTCGTCCCCTGCACGGCGCGCCTTGCGGTCCTCACCTTCGTCGCCGCCGCCGTCTTTGCGGCCGATGCGACCCTCGTCGTTTGGTCGCTCGTCACCCTCAACATCCTCGTCTTGGGCGCCGTCGGAATGGTCGTTCACAACTTCTTCATGAAGGAGGAGCCGACCCCTTTCATCATGGAACTCCCCCTCTATCACCGCCCCGACCCGAATACGATCGGGCACGTCGTCTGGTGGCGGACAGTCGCCTTCGTCAGGAAGGCGGGTACGATCATCCTGACCATGTCCATCCTCGTCTGGCTCCTGGCCTACTTCCCCGACGGCCGGACGGAGACCAGCATCCTCGCCTGGATCGGTCACCTCCTCGAACCGCTCGGCCTACCCCTCGGCCTCGACTGGAAGATGGTGACGGCGCTGATCACCAGTGTCGTTGCCAAGGAAAACGCCATCGCCACTCTCGGCGTCCTTTACGGCGTAGGGGGTCAGGGGCTCCTGAAGGTCCTGCCCGCGGTGATGGGACACGCCCCGGCGCTCGCCTTCCTCACGGTCCTGATGCTCTTCGTCCCTTGCGCGGCCACGATCGCCGTCATGAAGCGGGAGATGGCCGACCGCCGCTGGTTTGTTACTTCGCTGGTTCTGACACTCGTCGTCTCTTATCTCGTCGGTCTGGCCGCCTACCGGATCGCCATCTGGACCGGGCTGTAGACTTCTGATCCCGATTTTGCTCCACAGGACGGCAGCAAGAAGGTCGGGCGGCGTCCATAACGGACACGGCCCGACCCCGTTCTTTGTTTTGGCGCGGACGATTCGTTAGAAGTTCTCGGCCAGAACTTCGAAGTAGGACTGCGGATGCTTGCAGGCCGGGCATTCTTTCGGAGGTTTCGTCCCCTCGAAGATGTAGCCGCAGTTGATACAGTGCCACTTCACCGCCGCGTCTTTCTTGAATACCTTCTTCTTCGCGATGTTCTCGATCAGCTTCCGATAGCGCGCCTCGTGGAATTTCTCCACTTTGGCGATCTGCTCAAAGGAACGGGCCGCCTCGGGGAAACCCTCCGCCTTGGCCGTCTTGGCGAAGTTCGTATAGAGGGTCGTCCACTCCATCTTCTCGCCGGCTGCGGCGACCTCGAGGTTTGCCTTCGTCGTCCCGATCACGCCCGCGGGATAGCCGGCGGTGATCTCCACCTCGCCCCCCTGGAGGTGCTTGAAAAACACCTTGGCGTGTTCCTTCTCATTGTCCGCCGTCTCGGCAAAAATGTTAGCGATCTGCTCGTACCCTTCCTTCCTGGCCGCACTGGCGAAATAGGTGTAACGGTTCCTCGCCTGGGACTCCCCGGCGAAAGCCGCCAGCAGATTCTTTTCCGTCTGCGATCCCTTGAATGCTTTTGCCATGTTCCGTCTACCTCCTCATAAAAATTGAATTTTTAACCCGAACAACAACAGGCCGCCGGTTGCCGGTTGGTTCTTCGCCCGACCGAACGCATGGGCAGCCCCCCGACGGCGGTATTATACAGAGGGTCCGGGACACATGCAAATTTTCTTCTGCGGCGTTCCGATTTGGGATGTTGGAAATTTTCGCGGAATCGTGTAGTCTTTGACCAGATCGAACCGGAGGATACGACAGCCTGCCTTTTCACAGGGGAGGATGGCGGAAACAACCGTTGAAAATGTCTCTTGGAGAGCTTTGAATTTCTGCCCTTCCTGTCATTGCGAGGAGCGTAGCGACGAAGCAATCTCATGGTTTATCGAATGGTTATGGGATTGCTTCGTCGACCTTTGGCCTTCTCGCAATGACTAATGGCGCGTTTTTCAAAGGTCTCTCTTGATCGAAGGAGCAGAAAATGAAATATGTGGGCGCCCATGTGAGTACCGCGGGAGGTGTCGGAAATGCGCCTCTGAATGCGGCGGAGATCGGCGGGAAGGCTTTTGCGCTCTTCACGAAGAACCAGCGGCAGTGGCAGGCGAAAGCCCTCTCCGCTGAGGAAATCGAGGCCTTCCGTGCGAACTGCTGGGAGAAGGGGTACAAACCGGCGCAGATCCTCGCGCACGACAGTTACCTGATCAACCTCGGCCACCCGGAACCTGAGCCCCTCGCAAAATCCCGTGCGGCATTCCTGCTGGAGATGCGCCGCTGCGCGGCGCTCGGGATCCGGCTCCTCAATTTCCATCCCGGGAGTCATCTGCGTCTCTCTTCCGAAGAGGACGCGCTCGCCCGGATCGCCGAATCGATCAACATCGCCCTCGCCGAAACCGAAGGGGTGACCGCCGTCATCGAAAACACGGCGGGCCAGGGGAGCAACCTCGGGTACGGCTTCGAACAGCTCGCTCGGATCATTGAGCTCGTCCGGGCAGGGGACCGGGTTGGGGTCTGCCTCGACACTGCCCACGCCTTCGCCGCCGGCTATGACCTTCGGACACCGGAGGTGTTTGACCGGACGCTCACGTCGTTCGACCGGATCGTCGGTTTTCGATATCTCCGCGGGGTCCACCTGAACGATTCGAAGGCGGAGTTTGGAAGCCATGTGGATCGCCACGCGCCCATCGGGAAAGGAAAGCTGGGGTTGGAGCCTTTCCGTCTGATCATGAACGACGCCCGTTTCGACGGCATACCGCTGATTCTGGAGACCCCGGAAAGTGAACGGTGGGCCGAGGAGATCAGGCTTCTCTATGCGCTGATCGAAACGACTTCGCCCTAACAGGCTGTTCAAAAGCTTGTCCCGTACAGGATACGGGATGTCCGGATGCAAGGCCCCCGAAATCCTGAGCCGTGAGGCGCACTATCTGGTACGTTGAACGGCGAAGGATGAGGGAAACTTGGGCAGACGGGCGTTTTTCAACAGCCTGCTCATGCGCTGAAAACGACCCCATAGGCCGCTCACGTCACTCGGAGATGCGGTTCCGGCCTCCGCTCTTGGCACGGCAGAGAGCCCGATCCGCCTCGGCAAGCAGCTCTTTCCCCATCTGTCCCGCTTTCAGCTCCGCCATGCCGATGGAAATCGTCGGGTGGGGAATGGAACTCCCGTTCGGCGTAACAGGTATCGCATCCATGACCCCCCGGTGGAGACGCCCGCCGATCTTCATCGCTGTCTCGATCGCCACGTCGGGCAGAATGACAACAAACTCGTCGCCGCCGTAGCGGGCGATGATCTCGGTCGGACGCAGGTGATCCGAGAGCGTATGCGCCATCGAATAGAGCACGAGCTCCCCGTATGCGCGTCCGCAGCGGTCATTGAAAATCTTGAAGTGATCGATGTCAATCAGGATCAGCGAAAGGGGCAGGCTGCCGGTGATCGATCGCTGAACCTGCCGTTCGAGGACCATGTCCATCCAGAAGCGATTGTGCAGACCGGTGAGGGCATCGACCGTACCGTAATGCCGGCTATCCTCTTCCATCTCGCTGCTTTCGGAGATCACGGCATCGGCGTGCCGGAGGCGTGTGGAAAGACCGACCAGCAGATTGCAGGCGGCGGCGTGGGAAGAGTGAACCAGGGACCAGAGGAGCTCCTCATCCATGGCGAGCAGCCGAACCGGTTCCGCAGCCACGACGAAGGCCGATGTCGTCTGATGGTCGAGCACCGACATTTCTCCGACGCTCTCGCCGGGACCGAGGGTCGCTGTTGGTTCGCTCTGGAGCGAAGTGAGATGGACGCGGACATGGCCTTCGAGCAGAAAGTAAACGGTCCTGTTCTGCTGTCCCGCGGTGATGAGAACCTCCCCCGCGGTCAGCGACCGAAAGGTACAGGCATCGAGAATCCCCTTGATCGATTCAAGGTCAACAAACTGGAAAAGCTTTATCTTATTCAGTTCTTCTCTGCTGAACGTCTCCATCATCCCCCTCCTCTTGTTCCGACCCACCGGCCTCCCGGCAGGGAAACGGATACAATGTGCCGCTTCCTTGACAAAAAATCAGGTGTGGAGCTTCTTCAGGAGCCAGGCCATGTTCTGCCCTAAAACCTTCATCGTCTGAACCCCCTCGATGTCCTTCTCCACCTCGCCCGCCTCCCGGCCGATGCCGATGTTCCAGTAGTTGGATCCCACGACGATCATCTGGCCGATCAGAAAGAAAAAATTGAGAGAGCTGAAGGCGTGCATCGCTCCGGCCCTTCGGACAGCTACGACCCCCGCCCCGACCTTCCGCTTCAGCAGATCCTGGTTCGCGCGCGACGTCATGCCCGCCCGCTCGATCAGGGCCTTCATCCCGGCGGTGACGTTGGAAAAGTAGGTTGGGGAGCCGAGGAGAATGCCGTCGGCCGCCCGCATCTTGTCGATGCACTCATTGACGATGTCGCCGGTCACCGCGCAGTGGCCGTCGGCCTTCTCGAAACACTTGTAGCAGGCCCGACAGCCGGGAACGTCCTTCCCCGCGAGCGTCACGAGTTCCGTCTCGATGCCTTCTTTGCCGAGCTCATCCAGAACCACGTTCAACAGGATGGCCGTGTTCCCCTTTGCGCGGGCACTGCCGTTGAATGCGACGACTTTCATGATCTGCCTCCCTTACACTCGATCGTTGGCTGGGACAGATTTCAAATCCGTCCCCATTCTGCGTTAATTTAGAAACCGGTGCGCCGGCGGTTGTGAGAATAATGAAAATCTCCCCCTCTGTCAAGGTGACGAACTCGTCAAAAGTCAAAAATGCCCACGAATCGTCATTCCGGTGAAAACCGGAATCCAGAGATTTTAAAGGGTTACAAAACACTGGACACCGGTTTTCACCGGTGTGACGACTTTTGACGAGAGCATCAAGGTGGATGCGCTCGAAAAAAAACGACCGCCGCCGTCACTCCTGCGCAAGCGGGAGCAACCCAGTTTTCCGGTTCATCCGGTTGATGCGTATAGCAAAGAGTAATCCACACTTCAATTCTGAACCAAGAGTCGCTGAGTTGTAAGTGAGGTTGCTTACTATCGGGTTTTGATCACATCCTTTTTCACGAAAGTACGCATTAATCGAATGAAATTCCCTTCTTTTCAGTAGACTTTTATAGGGCTATTTTTCACTGAGGTAGGCGACTCTAATCGTTGACAGCATAAACGATCAAAACAATGGAAATAGAGAGTAACAACGCCCTTCAGGCGTGCGCCTCGTCCCAGTTCCGGCCGGCGGCGATCTCCACACGAAGGGGCACATCAAGCTTCAGCACCCCCTCCATCTCCTCGCGGACGAGGGCCATCAGAACTTCCCTTTCGGAAACGGGCACCTCGAAAACGAGTTCGTCGTGGACCTGCATGATCATCGCGGCCGAAAGTCCCTCTTCCGTGAGACGCCGGAAGATCCGGACCATGGCGACCTTGATCAGGTCCGCCGCCGTCCCCTGGATGGGGGCGTTGATCGCCATCCGCTCGGCGAACTGCCGGACGGCGGCCTGGGGGCTCATGATCTCCGGCAGATAGCGCCTCCGGTTGAGGAGCGTGGTCACGTAGCCCTCCCGCCGCGCCTGCGCGAGGAGGCCGTCCAGATATTCCCTCACCCTTCGGTATCTTTGGAAATAGCTGTCGATGTAAGCCTGGGCGAGCTTCTGCGTGATCCCGAGTTCCTTCGCGAGGCCGAAGGCGCTCATCCCGTAGAGGACGCCGAAATTGATCACCTTCGCCTGCCGCCGCATGTCGGGGTTGACCATCTCGGGGAAGACGCCGAAGAGGTCGGAGGCGGTCCGGCTGTGGATGTCCTCGCCGGTGGCGAAGGCTTCGATCAGAGCCTCGTCTCCGGAGAGATGCGCCAGCACCCTCAGTTCGATCTGGGAGTAGTCGGCGGAGACGATCTCCCAGCCTTGGGGCGCGATGAAGGCCTGGCGGATCCGCTTTCCCTCGAGGGTCCGGATCGGGATGTTCTGGAGATTCGGGTTGCTGCTGGAGAGCCTCCCTGTCGCCGTAACGGTCTGATTGTAGGTGGTGTGAACCCGCCCCGTCCGGGGGTGAACCAGTTCCGGCAGGGCGTCGATGTAGGTCGATTTGAGCTTGGCCATTCCGCGGTAGGCGAGAATCTCCGCGGGAAGCTCGTGGCCCTGTGCGAGGGCGGTCAGGACATCCGCGTCCGTGGAGTACCCCTCCTTGGTCTTCCGGCCCCGCGGCAGACCTAATTTTTCGAAGAGGACGACCTGCATCTGTTTGGGGGAACTGATGTTGAATTTTTCCCCCGCGAGCCGGTGGATCTTCTCCTCCGAGAGGGCAAGGAGCTGCTCAATCTCCAGCGACATCGACCGGAGGAGAGGAAGGTCCAGCAGAACCCCCTTCTGTTCCATCGCGGCGAGAACCGCGACCAGCGGCGTCTCCACGCCATCGAGAAGCTCCCTCATTCCTGCCGTGGCAATCTTCCCGGCCAGATCCGCAGCCAGCGACATTACGGCGTCGGCGCGCCGGCCGGCGTAGTCCGCCGCCTTTTCCACGGAAATGGAGGCAAACGGCAGGGCCTTCGCGCCGCTCCCCACGAGCTCCTTCACGGAAGGCGTCCGGCGGCCGAGGTGATCCAGCACCGTGTCGGCGAGTTCAAAGCTGTGTTTCGCGGGATTGAGGAGGTAGGAGGCGACCATCGTGTCGCAGCCGAGGCCCCGGAGGGGAAGACCGCACTGGGAAAGCACGATGAGGGCGGTTTTGAGATCCTGGCCATGTTTCGGGATGGCCGGATCGGCGAGGAATGGCGAGAGGACCTTGAGGACCGTGCCGGCGGAAAGCCGCGGCGTGCCGTCCTCATGGGCGATGGGGATGTAGAACCCTTCGCCCGGCGCGGGCGAGACGGCCAGGCCGATCAGAGAGGCCGACATCGCCTCCGGCGAGGAGAGGACCGGCTCCAGCGAAAACTCGCGGCCCTCCCGCAGTCTTGACGCAAGCGCAGCCAGCTCCTCCGGCGTCCGGCAGATCCGGTAGTCGCCGGCGCTCTCTTCTCCCCGGATCTTCAGATCCTGGAGCAGCGACGAGAATTCAAACTCCCGGAAGAGCGACATCAGAAGCTCCCGGTCCGGCTCCCGCCGTCGGCAGGCCTCCGGATCGAAGTTGAACGCAGCGTCCGTCCGGATCTGCGCCAACTCCCGGCTCATCCTTGCCTGGTCTGCATTCTGAAGGATCGCCTCGCGGGTCTTCGCGTTGTGGATCTGCTCCGGATGGGCAAGGATCGCAGCTACGCTCCCGAACTGCTCGATCAGCCGCTCCGCCCCCTTCGGGCCGATGCCGGGAACGCCGGGGATGTTGTCGGAGGCGTCACCCATGAGACCCAGGATCTCCACGACCTGCTCCGGACCGACGCCGAAGCGCTCCTTTACGCCCGCAATGTCGTAGCTCTTCTCCTTCATCGTGTCGACCATCAGAATCTCCGGGGAGACGAGTTGCATCATGTCCTTGTCCCCGGAGACGATGACGACCGCCATCCCCGCCTCCGCCTGCCGGCGGGCGATCGTCCCGATGATGTCGTCCGCCTCGATGCCCTGCTGCTCCAGGACGGGGATCGAAAACCCCCGGACGATCTCCTTGACGAACGGGATCTGCGGGATCAGCGTGTCGGGAGTGGCCTTTCGGGTCGCCTTGTAGGCATCGTAGGCCTCGTGTCGGAACGTCGGCCCCTTCACATCAAAAGCGACGGCGATGTAGTCGGGTTGCTGGTCGCGCAGCAGCTTCATCAGCATCGTCGTGAAGCCGTAAATCGCGTTGGTCGGGAAACCCTTCGAGTTGGAAAGCTCCCGGATCGCATAGAAGGCCCGGAACAGGTAGTTGCTCCCGTCGACGAGGACGAATTTGGGGCGCTTCTTTTCTTCCGTCATTTTTTATTCCCTTCGTTCAATCCTGACGCTCTCTTAAAA
>Ga0209182_10000382_pt1 | contig 11765 bp, 6 predicted proteins | sample LakBais05cmmetaG_FD_185474 | JGI IMG/M metagenome (GOLD analysis project Ga0209182, IMG submission 185474) | Lake sediment microbial communities from Lake Baikal, Russia to study Microbial Dark Matter (Phase II) - Lake Baikal sediment 0-5 cm... | ecosystem: Environmental > Aquatic > Freshwater >...
AATCCGTACGTCCCATATGGCAGGTGGGTGACCTTGTTGTAATTGTTATTCGAAGACTCCGGTTGATATGCAACGTAGTAGGGGTAAGAGTCGTGGGCGATCGTGTCGCTGTAGTTGATGAGTCTTGACGCCCACCATTCACTCAGCCCTGGCGTCGCGCTGTGCAGTCCACGGGCTCCGGCGACATCTCGGCTGTCCTTCAAGTAGGACTCGCCGATGTTGGATATGGTGTATGAGACCTCTCGCACGCCGGCAAGCGTCCTGGCCGGCGTATCGTCAGCAGGAGTGCTAGCGGGCGCCTTCGCAACTGATGCCAACATGACAAAAGCGGATGCAACCATGATCGCGACCACCAGGATAGCCATGAACGATTTCAACGGCTTCCCGCTCCGGGTCGAAATGACTGGCCTTATTTCATGCGCACTATTCACTTTAGTTTGCACTGTATGACTCCCCCTCAATAGCCTAATCCCCGTCCCTGAAATGACGGCACCCTATGAAAACGTTTGCATTACTGGCGGCGACTGACCGCGCATCGAAGAGCGCGGAAGCGACTGACCGCGCATCGAAGAGCGCGGAATATGCAACGAGGTAAACGACTCGGATATGACTGTTGACATTTGTACAATGGGCCGTTCCCCGAGCGACAAGAAGCTATGGACCCAGCGCTCCTCCCAACACTGGTTCCCGTGATTGACCGCTTGAGCGACCGACCCGTTGACCCCTCGCGAACGGGATCGGGCATGGCCCGTCACTTCGTGTCTGGGTCAGATTTCGCGGCGTTCCCGTGAGAGGACCATATGCCCTTCTGTGGCTGAAAGTCCCTTCATAAGGAGGGCGCGATCCGCATCCAGAGCGACGAACGGCTGCTACGCTCGTTCGTGAAGAACCGGAAAAGAGAAGTTCGTAAAGGGTTTGGATCTTGGTGGCTCTTCGGCTACTGCTCTTTGCCCTTGCGCGTCAGTCCCACCGCGACAAACAGTATCATCATGCCCATGACAGGCACGATCACCATCGGGAACTCAGGTATTGCACTGTAAGTTCCGTTAAGGGTCACGTCCAACCACATGGACCCTCCAGGCGGTGTCGGTACGAGCCGTTCGTTCCATCCGATCAAGTCCGCCGTGACATTTATCGCGGTGACGTTGATAAGGTCACCGGGAAGGAATGCACTCGGGAGTGCATGCTGGATGTCCATCCTGTAGTACCCGTCATAGGGGTCCGACCAGGTGATGTTGGATTCTCCCGTTCTAACGTTGGTGATCGTCACCGTGCAGTTATAAGAGCTGCCGACTGTGTCCGTTATCAGTCCCTCCAACATATAGGGCGGGAGGAGGTCCAGGGCTCTTGCCTTCTCAGAATTGACCGATGAATAAGCGATTGCAGAGACGACTGTGATCGCAGTCGCGCATATGACGAGCATCGATACGATCTTGGCATATCTCATTCTCGCATAAGTTGACCTTAGTCGCTTCGGTCGCGATATTGCTGTCATGCCGCTCCCGTTGGGCTCGACCATTCGAGCCGTGTTGATCCTGTTCGAGCGAGAATCATGTTCCCTGTCGCTACTGCACGGCTGGATACTGCCGCCGGCATATAGTCCGTTCCTGTCCCTGCTATTCATCTTCGGGTCCCCCTCGTAAACCGTCCCTCCAATGTCCATTGCACTATATGACTATATTCTATTCGCTGCGCAATGGTTTGCAGACGTGCCGCTACGCTAGTACGTGAAAAACGGAAAAAGAGAAGTTTGTAAAGGGTTTGGATTCCGCTTGTCCTGCGGCTACAGTTCGCCTCTCTAGGGTTTGTAGCTCAGCACTCCGGACGCGGTGACATAGATCCAGATTCCCTGTCCTGGCTTCAGCACGAAGTCCGTGCGCCAGTAGCCAGTATAGGTATCGTAGAGCCCTGTGGTGTGGTTCTGGACCGCCACCGTCGTCAAAGTCCCGCCGGTATAGTTCCCAACCATATCACTGGCTTTCCTGGTCAAGTTGAGCGACTCGTAGCCTACGAGCGCCCAGCCGCCTCCCAACGGGACGGTGACCGTCTTGGTCTGCGTCGTAGTCGGGACGCTACCGTAGAGATGGAGCGTCTTCGCCATGCCTGAGTAGATCCAGTAAGCCGTGCTCGCCTCTATGGAGAAGTCGAATCTCGCTGGAGAGCGGCCGACCGTGTAGGTCTTGTCATATTGCCCCGTAGATGAGTTAAATCCGGAAACCACATCATCCGTCGCCAGACCGAGCGTGCTAGCCATGTAGCCGTAACCGACACGAGGTACCGTTATCAAGTTCCAGCCTGCCACTAGGTCCATGGTGAACTCCGCTTGCGACACATCGACTATCTCCGGCCCTGCCTGCTCCGAAGTGAGCTGACCATCAGTGGCGTCCACGTATGCTAGATACATGGTCGCTGTCGTGTAGGTGTGCGTTGCCGTGACAGTCGAGTTGATCACGGTCTGAGTGACGGCCTGCCATGTGCCATCTCCGAATGTGAAGTTGGCAATGCACAGTTCGCTGTCCTCATCCGTAACGGTAGCATAGAAGGTCACAAGCGTCTCTGTGCTCGGCGTCGTGGTGCTCGCAGAGAAGGCAGTCACGATCGGTGCGCGGTCGCCTACCCTCTCAACGTGCACCATTGCAGTGTCCGTCACATTGTGCCCGAGCAGACCGGTCTTGTCGTCGGAGTACACCTTCAGGTTGAAGTCGCCGTTGAACTTGTACGTGTGGAAGGCATTGTACTGCGTTGGCGAGGTGACCGCCGTGTTGATGTTCATCACCGTCACAGGCTCACCGTCTCCCCAGTCCCAAGTCAGGCGGAGGCGGTCCCTGGTGTCAACGTCGGATACCGTGGTCGTGAACTTCCATGAAACACCTTTGGTGACCAGTGCTTCGTCCTTCGCTGAGCACGTGGGGAAATGGTTCGCCGAGACCGATACCAGGTTGGACTTCGGAACAGGCCTGCTGCCTGTGCCGAGGTGACCGTCATCGACCAGCATCGTGACCGTGTATGATGGATCACCCTTCGTGAACTGGTGAGTGGTCTGCTGACCGGTTCCTGTCGTGCCGTCGCCGAAGTTCCACGCGTATGCCAACGGGTTGTTCTCGTCATCAGTGGCCGTACCATTGAGGTACACTATCGTCCCTGAGTCTGGGTCGCTCGGCCAGCTTGTGAAGGTCAGGTTCGCTGGCGCGTCGTTCGACAGGTCAGTTATCACGGCCAACGACTTCGCCCAGTTGCCGAACTTGTCCAAAGTCGTCTTCTCCCTCACCATGAAGTAAACATCGTAGTAGCCATCTTTGGTGTATGTCCAGCTCGCCCCGTATTGCCCGGCTCCAGCTGGAGTCAGCCAACCGCTTTTGTTGCCGTCGCCGAAGTTCCACTGGTACTCGAGGTTCGCGTACAAGCTCTCATCATTCACCGTTGCAGAGAACGCCACTGGAGTCGTGGTGTCCTCATAGTATCGCGGAGACACTCCGCTCACCTGAGGCGCGGCGTTGGGGTTCGGGTTCGCGCTGCCGCCGCCGCTCGGCTCTATCTGCATCCAGAGCCAGTAGTAGTACGAGTCAGGGCACATCGGGTATTTCGCGGCCCAGTCACCCCAGTTCGTCCAATAGTCCGGGGCCACCGACTGAGCGGCATACAAGAAGTCGATCCACACAACTGGCCAGCACCCTGAGGACTCGTAAGCCATTCTCTGCATCTCGTCAGTTATGAGCTTGCGCAACACGGGGTTCAGCTCCTGCATGGACTGGTAGTACAACGCGTCGAACGTGGCGTTGACCCAGAAGACATCGCTCCAGGAACCGATCGCCTCTGCGGTCAGGTAGTTCATGATCTCTGTAGATATGTCATAGGTAGGAGACATCCACCAGTTCCAGAGCCATGTGTCGTAGTCAGCGTTGGCCCACGCGTTGTTCATGAACGCAGCCGTCGACGGGCCGTTGTAGACAAGGTCGACGCCCGCCTGTGCCGCCCATTTTTCGATTTCTATGCAAGTCGGGTCGTAGAGAGAGTCCGTGTTCGGGGTTATGAACTTGAACGAGAGTGGATTAGCAGCCACTCCGCCGACCTTTTGGTACAATGGGAAGTAGCCGGGCACACCATCGCCATCTATTGACGAGTAGTCAGGATCACCCGGGAGTATCTCGACCCCGTTCGCCCTGTACTTCCAGTCAGCAGCGTACAACAACAGTCTAGCTTCGTTGGTATTGAACAAGATGGGCTGGTCTCCGGGGTCCGTTCCGTAATTGTAGTAATACGGATGGCTCTGAGGCGCCAACGAGTCGGATGGCTTCGCAGTATTCTTGAAGAGGTTGGCTGCAATGAAGTCCTTGTCAATGACCATCTGGAGGGCCTTCTTCACAGCCGAGTTCAACAGGAGTTGGTTGTTCGAACCCTGCTTGAAGGCGGGGTGCGCTGCCCTGTACTCATCGGTCATCTGGTTCATGTTGAATTCCCAGACATATCCCTGGCTTGATGTCCACTTCTGCCCAGCTCTTGCACCTCCTACTGGGATTGTCCCATTGATCCATTGCTCAACGGTCGGGTTCAGCAAGATATCGTTTATGGGCGTGCTTGAGACGTAGTTTTGGTAGTTGCTGTCCTCGGTTTCCGACCTGTAGATGATCTTGTCGATATGTATGTCGTATCCGCGCTCCTCGGACTGGAACCAAGTCGGGCTCCGGAGAAGTTCTACCGTGCCGGCAGTGGGCATAGCGGTAAGGCCATAGTAGAATGGCCCGGACGAAACGATTGGAGGCCAGATGGCTCCCGGCGACTTCGTCCGGAAGTTGGCCCAGTTAGTCGATTCGTTCTGCCATATGTACTTCGGGAATATGGGAATATACACCAGGGCGCTGCTGAACGGGGCGTACGCGACCCTGAGTTGGAAGATGATTGTGTAGGCGTCGGGCGTTTGTATGCCCGAAATGAGTCTGGCCGGCTGTCCAGGAATCAGCGGGAAGTATGACTGGAGTCCGGAACTGGTGTTCTGACATAGCCAGTATGAGAACGCCACATCTGCCGAAGTGACGGGGACGTGAGGTCCACTGGGAATGTTCTTGTTGTAGAAGACCGCGTTCTTCGCTATCTTGAAGGTCCAGGTCTTGCCATCGGGCGAGCTAGTCCAGTTGATTGCGAGGTCTCCAATAACCTTTTGGTCAGGATCGTACGTCAATAGCGTGCTGTAGCAATTCCAGATAATATTGCCCTCCGCACCCCATGTAAACAAGAAAGGGTTCAGCGTCTCAACCTGATCCATAAGCGCGGTCCAACCTATCCTCAACGTCCTATCTCCGGGACTTGCAGATGCATTCCCAACCGAGCCAAGGTCCACGCTGTTCGTTCCAATCGGAAGCGTCGGCGTGGCCAACATGAGAACCGCAGCGAACACCGCGATCAAAAGAGTCATCTTGCTTGCCCTTGCTTTGTCTAGTTCCATAGTTTCTACTCCCCTATTGTGTGATTTCTGCGGGCCGACTGGTACGATAGGAAGCACGTCTTGTGAAAACACGCGTCAGGACCGCAACTTTCGAGATGGCCCAACCAACGAGTCTCACTAACATGTCACCTACCCCCCATGGCAACCGCGATAGGTCTCGCAGAGCGACAACACTATAAATACTCTTTCGTTGGTCAGTACGAAATACGGAGCAACGACCGTTCTTTGTCACATAGCGCCCTCGGCGGGCCCGAATTCGCAGAGAGGGCGGTTCAGCGGCGCCTCAGCTTCGGGTTGAGGATCTCGTCCAAGGCGTAGCCGAGCAGCGTGAACCCGAGCACTACGACCACAATGCACAGACCGGGCGCTAGGATCCACCATTGCCTGCCTGTCTGGAAGGCGCTCGCCTCGGATGCGAAGGAAAGCATAGTGCCCCATGTGACCTCGTCGCTCGGCCTCATTCCCAGGAAGCTGAGAGTGGACTCGGAGAGAATCGACACCGCGACGGTCAATATCGTGTTGGCGAAGATGAGCGGGAACGTGTTCGGGAAGATGTGTCGTCTGATGATGCTCATCTCAGACGATCCGATCGCCCTGGCTCTCTCTACATATTGCCTTTCCTTGACGGACAATACCTGGGCGCGGACCATCCTGGCGGTGTAGGACCAACCGGTAAGGCCGATGATGAGTATGATCCCCGTCAAGTCGATCTTGCCGACGAAAGCGGCAACGATGATCATCAGCACGAGCCATGGGATAGAGAGGACAACATCGTTCAAGCGCATCACGACTTCGTCCTTCCATCCGCCTACATATCCCGAGTAGAGCCCGACCATCGCGCCCAGGACCGAAGCGATTATGGCCGAGACCGTCCCCACCAGCATGGACGTGCGGGCTCCATACAGGAGTTCGCTGAATATGTCAATGCCCTTGCCGTCAGTGCCCAGCCAATACTGCTTGGAGGGCAGCAAAAGGGTCTGCTCAAGATTCTGCTCTTTGACGTCGTAAGGGGTTATATACGGTCCGAAAATCGCAAGCAGACCGAAGGAGGTTAGAACCAGCACTCCAATGAGACCCATCGGATTTCGAAGGACCTTCTTGATGATGACCAGGTATCTCCGGGTTGCGAGCGCTATCTTCTCTCGACCCGCTGTCGAGACTATCGGCTGCCCCGAGCGCAGTCGGAGAACGACGATGACAACAACGTACGTAGCAATCCCGCCAAGGATTCCGACGAACAAGATCGTCGTCAGGTACTTCTCAAGGAATGTCTTCGGGGGCTCGCTGATGACTATGTCGATTGCGTCCCAGCTCGTCCGATTGAGACTGTCTCTGACGGTCAGATTGGCCTCCGAACCTCCTGGCCTCGGCAACGACAGTTCTACGACCATGCCGTAGTACGTCTTCGTCCTGGACTCATACAAGACCGACCATGTGTAGTTGAGGTCGATACCTGTTGATCCTGAGCCGTTCAAGACGAACTTCTCGCCAACCAAGACCGAGAGGTTCTCACCCGCGTTTGCCACCGGTTCGTCCTGAACAACCGCGACGGACGAAACATGCGATTCATCCTGACAAGCCAAAGGGGTGAGAGATACGAGCAGCACGGATAGGAACGCCGCTGTCGCCAATGCACACACGAAGTGAGCTGGTCGAGTGCGACGACGAGCTCGCTCCAGTCTCGTAGCACCTGTGACGTGGACAGTGGTTTCTCCCGAAGTCCCCATGAAATGATTCGTTCCCATTGTTTCACCCTCAGGATACCTTGATTCTCGGGTCGATGTACATGAGGATCATGTCGGCGATGAAATTCGCTACTACGACGGCCACGCCTCCTACGACCACGATGAACTGGAGTATCGGAAAGTCCAGATCGCCTATCGCTGCGATGGTGCGATAGCCTATGCCTGGATAGTTGAACACATACTCCACCTGATATGCCCCCCCGAGCACGAAGGCAATGTCCATGGCGATGAGGGCAACCATAGGCGGCATTCCGTTCGGCAATGCATGATGCCTGAGAACCTGATAGTCGGTCAATCCCTTTGCCCGGGCCGTGAGTATGTAGTCATCCGTCATTGTATCGATCAGGGCGCTCCTCATCATGAGGGAAATGCCCGCCAGGAAGCCGATCGTCATAGTCATGGTGGGGAGTATCAGATGCTTCAGAACGCTGAGAACGATCGGCCAGGTGAACTTCAGTTCGGACCCAAGCCTGTCAGTGTCATAGTACCCGCTTGACGGGAGCTGAGGCCACCAATCCATTCCAAATAGAGGTTGCGTGAAAGACACTTGGAGAATCATGGCAAACCAGAACGTAGGCATTCCGTAGAAGAAAAGTGATGTCGACGTCGCGCTGATGTCAAATGCTCCTCCGCGCCTATATGCTGAATATGCACCGACAACCATTCCTATGATTATAGTGAACACTGTCGAGAGACCCACAAGAAGCAACGTCCAACGTAAGTCATTCATTATGATTTCGAACACAGGGCGCGAGCTCAGCGAGTACGAAGTGCCCCAGTCAAGCGTCATGGTATTGTACAGATACCATCCGAGCTGCTGAGGAAGACTGTCATTGAGATGGAACTTCTCCTTTAGCTCCCATTTCAGAGCTGGATCGAACTTCGAAGTGCGAGGAATGACATTGTTTATCGGATCTCCGGGCATGAAATGGATGAGACAGAAATTGAGTATCATTATTCCGAAGACCGTCAGGACCACGTTTATGAGTCGCTTCGCGATCATTCGTCTGAAGGATTTCCTTGCCACTTCACCCACCGCCTACTTCTTCCCCTCGACGTCACCCGACAGCTCACTCGTGACCAGCTTGTACTCCTCGAGGGTCATCCCTTCGGCCTCCAAGCTCTTTCTCCTCCGGGAGATCACCGCGAAGCGAAGGACTACGAGTACAGGTGCGAGGGCGACCAGACTGAGCGTGAAGTAGTCCCACCAATTCCATACTACCACTTCAACGACCAAAGGTTCCTCGATCGTGATGAAGGTCGTGTATTCCTTGTTGTGCTGGAACAATCCGATCTTGTTGTCTGTGTACCAGATAGTGATCGTGTAGTTCCCAACTTTGGTATAGACATGAGTGAAGGTGTAAGTCAGATTGCCATCGACGAATTCGGTCAGGTTCAAGTATAGTCTGGAACTGTTGTCCCCGAAATCGATTACCACCTCGATCGCATCGAGGTCAACATCACGGATCACCATCGTGAAATTGAGAGTCTCGTTGGCACGTGCCTCGGTCCCTCCCGACAATGAGTAGTCGAAGCTCGCCATGTTCGGAGGTCGGTTGTTAGAGCTGACGGTGATATTCTTGTAGACCAGGATCTCGTGACCAGGACGACCATCCGTGACCAGGACCGAGATGTTGAATTCCCCCGCCTCGGTGTAGTTACGTACCTGGACGAACACAACTGTCGCCGTCCCTCCTGCAGATGTATTGACTACCTCCGGGGATCCGTCATCGAAATTCCACGTCAAGGTCAATACGTCGCCATCTGGATCGTCCGCTTGGATCGAGTAGTTGACGATGACGTAGCCCACTCCGGATTGCACGATTGGCGAATCTGGATCAACGTTTATGGTGCTCAGCACGTTCGGAATGCTGTTCCCAACCACCTGGATCGTCATGGACTCCGAGACATTGTGAGGCCAGACCTGATATGGTGGCAGAGCGTCGGTCAGATTCAGTGTGATCGTGTAGCTGCCGGGGGTCGCAAAAGTGACGGGAAAGTAGACCCGGACAACCTCCCCCGGCGCAGTCGACGCTGTGTTATTCACAACGACATCGTACACTTCGACAGAGTTGTTGAATTCGAAGGTCCACGTCAACGACTCTCCCTCGGCATCGGACGCGTTCGCACTTATCAGGACCACGTTAGTGCTCTCTACCCGCCCCGAGGGTCCAGAGAGGTCGATGATCATCGGCGAGGAGTTCGAAGGCATTGTCACCTGGACCGCGGTCGGTTCAGTCACCAGGTTCCCGTTGCCGTCGTCGAGAGTGACGTTCATTGTCAGGTACACTACGTAGTTCCCTCGTCCCTGTTGGACTGTGAGGTTGTAGTAGTGGGAGTTCGTAATGACAGTGTTGCCGCCCGCGGGACCGGTGGCTGTTGTTCCATTCGGAGTGCCATCGCCCCACTCCCAAGTGATGTTGAGAGTATCACCGTCTACATCTTTCACTATCGCAGTGAAAGTCACCTTGACGTAGGCGTTGGGGGTCGTGGGATCCTTCGGCGCCGCGACGAACTGCGGCGGGGTCCCTGTGGCCATCACTCCAATGACGATCTCGCCCTGGGCCGGTTCACTTTCATGTCCATTCACGAGCACGCCGGCGAAAAGTAGAGAACCAAAGAGCATGGCAAGCGAAACCAGAAGGACTGTAGACGAGCGGACATCGTTTCTGCGACTGATTCCGGAAAGCCATCTGCGCGTCAATGGCTTCCGATGGCAGTCATGATGCTTCTCGACCAACTCTCCGTCGCCCCCTCGAATTTCACACCGCTAGATAGTCCGGATCACGGCCTTTTTCCATTCTTCCGCGGTGCCTGAGTTTGCGCGAACAACTTTACACTATATAAGAATGACTAGTTGACTGGAAGGCGCATTCGACATCCAGTTGCCGATATCGGAAAGCGTACATTTCAAGCGATGTGCCAGCGACGAAGTCGGTCACACAATACACGAATTCCCGAGGAGTCACGCAAGTCATTGTGATCTTGTCGTTTTCTGAGTCGATCTATGGAAATCCAGCGGCATGTTTAATCTGTGTTCATTGTGTTTACTGCAGACAGGTAGCCGGAACTGGCTACGACGGAGGAGAGCGCAAGGGCGAGGAATGATCATGACTCAAGACGGAGAGAGCGAACCCGTATCTGGAATCGCATACGAACCCGAAATGCGCAAAGGGGTTTCCAAGAAGATCGTGGCTCTCGTCATCGTTGCGATGGTTGTCGGCGCATCAGGACTATTCGTTTGGTACGAGTACTTCAGACCTTGGAGCACGAAAGACATCGCCAAGGAGGTCATAAACGATCCTCTCGTCGCAACTCCAGGCTTCGACCACAGCTTGGCCGGCAAGGAGATCACTGTCAAGGGAAGAGTCACGAACATCACCACATATCAGACGACCCTCGGTAACCAGACTTTCGTGGAACTTGACCACTTTTGGGAGATACGTCTGCAGATCTGGGGCGAGGTGAAGTACAAGCTCGGAGATAGAATCAAGATGAAGGTGCATTTTGAATGGAGCACGTGCAACGACGAGAGACACGTCTACTCCCCGCAGGTGGACTTCCCCAATTTCGTGCTCCCATCCGTCGGTGTGGTCGTGGATTCAGTAAGCTACGTCAGGGGCATGGTGCTGATCTCGAACGAAAGCGCAGATGGAAGAGTCGTTGTGACAGTCTTCGATCAGTTCCCGCCGATTAGACTCGCGGACGCGAATTGCTCGCTCAGGGCGGGGACTGCCAGCTTCGCAGCGGAATACGTCCAAGTCCTTGGTGGGTGGAACTACGGACGGGAGATTGACAGGATTTCGAATCTCACAAACGGCGTTGGCGTGAACAGGACGCTGCGGTTCTTCGATTCCGACCACGATGGCAACATCAGCAACGGAGACAGGTTCGAGGCCTCGGGTCTCGCTCGACCGGACACCGAGAGCGGGATTCGCACCTACTTGCTCACAGTCGGTCTCACTAACGTCACAGACCCGATATACTCCGAAGACATCGCGGGCAATACATACTTGGTCATGACCCACAGAGGTTTGCTCAGGATACTGGAGCCAATCACCCCGTACGCGAGACAATCAAGCGAGACGATACCTGACGGCGTGATGAGCACGGTAGTGAAAGTGACGACGCCGGTCCCATGGAGCAAAGTCGCGATAATGCTGCATGACGGAACGAACTTCGTCCGTTGGTACCCGTCGACAGGGGAGCTTGACAATGGATCGAACTCGACTGCGTACCTCGGCAACCTAGACATCGGATCTCTAAACGTGTCATGCACCGTGGTCGACCTCTTGGGGAACGGCGTGCTTGACGAGGGCGACTACTTCATCCTGAACACATGGTTGGGGACTTCCTTCGCGCCATCCCAGAACTACACAGTCGGGGTCGTTTACGAACCGATGGGAGAACAGATCTGTAGATCGGTTTTCCACGGTTGAGCGGAAAGCGCGAGGAGGGGGATTTGAACCCCCGAGCTCTTTCGAGCACTGGATGTTTGCCTGTTCCAATCAGGAACGAGATAGCAATCCAGCGCCTTGCCGGTCTGGGCCATCCCCGCTTGGTTTTCGCATAATGCCAAG
>Ga0209182_10000383_pt1 | contig 11754 bp, 11 predicted proteins | sample LakBais05cmmetaG_FD_185474 | JGI IMG/M metagenome (GOLD analysis project Ga0209182, IMG submission 185474) | Lake sediment microbial communities from Lake Baikal, Russia to study Microbial Dark Matter (Phase II) - Lake Baikal sediment 0-5 cm... | ecosystem: Environmental > Aquatic > Freshwater...
AGAGCCTCCTTCTTCTTCCGGGCAAGAGCCTCCTTCCTTTTCCGGAAAAGAGTCTCCTTCCTCTCCCGGACAAGAGACTCCTTCCTTCTCCGGACAAGAGACTCCTTTCTTCTCCGGACAAGAGACTCCTTCTTATTCCGGACATGAGCCTTGATGATCCAATAGACAGCGAAGCCGAATACGATTGACAAAAGGACAAGACCGGCCAAAGTATGGAGCCCAATGTAAACTGCCATTCCTCTCTGCTAGGTATCGCCTTTCCTCCCCTATGGTCTTTTCCGAATGGGTTGGCGAGAAGAAGTGGGCCCAACCGGATTCGGACCGGTGACCTCCCGGTTATCAGCCGGGTGCTCCAACCATGCTAAGCTATGGGCCCATGATGGCTTTTGCGCAATACCGTGATGTGCATTAAATACTTTCCGTGTTGGCCTCAACGCCATCTACTTCTTCAGCGATAGCTTCACGTAAGAACTGCTGCAGGGTTTTCCCTTGAGCACATGGACCTCGAGGTTGGTCAGATCGTAGACTATCGAGAATATGGTCTCCGAGACGTCCAGTGGATGCCTCCCCGGGTCTGCGTGTCGACATATCGAGCCGGGTTTGTTGACGTGATCGGTGAGAATGGACTTGAGCGAGTCCACTGTCACCTCTCCAAGTTGGTCCTCGATGAGTCTCAGGGTCCTGTTGTACCTGAAGACCGAACATGTGATCGACGAAGGATCCGATTCGAATCTCTCCATCTTCGTGGAAGTGTAGTGGTTCGTATGCACGAGGTATCCGTCGATGGCATACAGCCAAGCGCAGTCGGTCGCGGAGCCCTCAAGAGAGTATATCTCCCCGTTCTTGTCAGAGATGATGTTGTTATAGCTCGATGCGCGCTCGGCGGGCATCGCATAATCCATGGCCTCGCCGATCCGTTTGGCCTCGAGCGCCTTCCTGACCGGGAATATCTTCGGGATGCCGATTCTCACGTCGTTGGGATCGAGCGCGTTGCCTGTGAGACTTATGCCGGCGCTGTTCATCCCGCAGGAGGGTAGGAGGCCGGCGTACGAGGTGGCGAAGAACTCTGGCTTCCCGTTCGGTTTCGCATGCAGGAGGACGACCGTCTCTAGGCAGTCGTTCGACCAGTCCTCGTTGTGGGCCGCCAATACCCTTCCATCGGAGGTGACATCGCCGTTGACCGCGATGTCGGTGCACCCCTTGAAACCCTGCGACGAAAGCAACTCATGGCAACACATCGCGAAGGTGTCTTCGAAGGGCAGCTTGGCCCCTTCAGAGTATCCCCTGATCTCCTCCACGAAGCTCGGATAGAATTCCTCCGCATATGGCAGATAGAGCTTGGACCGCTCGATTGCCTTCTGCCAGGTATAGCCAGTGCCGTACTGCACTGCGGCAGAGATTGCCTTCCTGTACGCGACACCTCTCGCGCTGCAGATCTTACCTATCTTCTTGCCCATCTCGAAAGGTCTGCCCGAGGCCTCCACCAACGGCAAAGTGCTCTTCCTGCTCATGATGTCGGATAGCCCTGAGGGCATTCCACCGTAAAATAATGTGTCGTGTCCGAGGCGACTACCTACCGTACTGTGTGAAAGCCTGGAGCATCTTCATCGTAGTCTTAGGTATCTTCTTCCGTGAGTCGACCGACACGCCCGTCTCCGTTATCGTCATCGGGCGAGGCATGGTATCATGCTGCGAACCCCTGAACTTCTCGATCGTCACGCATCGATCGGTCTTGTTTGCCACCATCCGTTTGTGGAGCCTTATCTCCCCTCTAGAGATGAATATCTCAGGCTCGAGCTCAGTCTGGTCCGGAAGGTCGGTGACGATGAGGCTCGTCACTCCCGACTCCGAGAGGAACCTGAGCAACGACACTATGCTCGTGGACAGATCATCCATCATCTCCGATAGATGTTTCAGGGACGTGAGGGAATCGATCACCACTCGCGAGTATTTCACATCCTGGAGCTCCTGTTTCAACATCAGTTGGAGCGACGGTATGGATATCTCCGGGGCAGTCTGTTTCATCGCTTCCGTCTTCGCGCTCGGACCCGCATCACGCAGGGAGCCAACACTCCTCTGAGCGGCCACCTCGACCATCGAGACGCGTTTGCTGAACGACTTCGAGGCAGGGTGCACGTCGAGTATCCTTATCTTGCCGACATCCCATCCGAGAGCGCGCACATTCTCCCGTATCTCCACGGGCGGCTCGTCGATCGCTACCAGGAGCGCGCGCTCGCCCTGCTTCACGCCTTGATGGAGGAATTGGATCGCCAGGATAGACTTGCCGCTGCCCGTCGTCCCTGACACCACATACGGCCTTCCTGGGATGAGGCCGCCCCTCAACATGTCATCGAGTCCGGGCACGCCAGTGCTGACCCTATCGCCGCTCGGCTGCGCGGTCATATTCCGCTGCCCCCTTCGTGAGACACGTCAGGCGGTGGCGGGGGTGGTATTTCTTGAATCTGATCGGGAGGGGGCAACGTTTCCGCTTGGGGAGGCGGAGGCTCGTTTGGGGCAGCAGGAGCCGTTGCCAAGACCTCTGAAGGTGCCGGCGGAGGAGTCTCCTCTTCCTTCGCCTCGGCTTCCTTCCCGGATTTCTCGCCCGCGAGGGTCTTGATCGTCACTCCGTCAGAAGATATCTTCATGCTCCTCAGACTGCTGTCATGGGACGACCCTCTGTACTTCTCGATGGTCACGCCTCGGGTCATTCCGCGGCCATCGATCCACTTGTGGAGTCTGATCTCCCCTCTTGCGATGTGCACTTCGACCTCGGGCTTGGATATCTCGGGCAGCTGGACGGTCAGCAGGCTCGTGACCCCCAGGTCTGAAAGGAGCCTGAAGAAGGAAATGAGCGTGGAGTTCTCCTCGCTTGTCCTTATGTAGAAATACTTGAGGGAGGTCAGAGAGTCCACCACTACCCTGGAGTACTTCCTCTGCCTCATCTCCTGTTTCAACAGCTCTTGGATCGTGCTAACGGTCATGTCCGCGGGACATCTGTCGGATGTCTGTCTGATCGCGCCCCCCATCTCCTTGAAGTACACGACCTTGCGCTCGGTCGAGACATCCCTCACGGGTGTCTTGTCGTAGCTCATTATGTCAGGTGTCGCGTCGAACACCTGCACCCTATCAAGGTCCCACCCAAAGGACCGCATGTTCTGGTACACCTCGTTCGGAGGCTCGTCGATGGAGATGTATATCACTCGTTCTCCGTTCCTTACACCGTCCAGAAGGAACTGCATCGCGAGCGTCGTCTTTCCCGTTCCAGAGGTTCCTGATACAACATATGCTCTCCCTGGAATCAGGCCGCCCTCCAGCATCTCGTCAAGCCCGGATATCCCCGTCTTGACCTTCTCCTTGATCATATTGAGTCGCCTTCGGCACAGGACAGAACTAGCACGCTGTCAGGGTCTTGATTCAGGTAGGGTAGCCTTATATTTTTCCTCGTGGTACCGCCCAGTGGTAATGGTGGCCAACTGGAAGCCACAAGTGACCGCATCGGAGTACTTGAATGACCGCCGTTGTTGATTAGGGTATGGGCATGGAGAACACCAAGAAGAAGGACGGACCAGGTAGGAGGATCCTGGACGCGTTGGCCATTTCTAGAGACTTCTCCATCCTGATGCTGTCGCTGGCAGTGGTCTCTCTAGGTTTCGGCATACTCTCTCCCATCATGCCGAAGTTCGCCGAGCAGAACCTGAACATGGACGCGGCTCAGCTGGGAACCACGTACTCTCTGTTCGCCCTGTCGTTCGCATTGGGCATGATTCCCGCCGGATACCTGGCGGATAGAGTAGGACGAAAACCTGTGATCATCGCGGGGACACTGACATTCGCCTTGACAACGTACGCATTGGTGCTGATCTCGACGTCTTGGCAGTTCGCCATCCTGAGGGTCCTGGAGGGTCTGGGCGCAGCGTTGGTGACCCCGGCCGCGTTCGCCTTGACGATCGATCTTGTCCCCGAGAACAAGAGAGGGGTTGCGATGGGTGCTGAGGCCACGGCACAACTGTTGGGGGGTTTCGGAGGGCCCGCGGTGGGAGGCATTTTGGCTGGCCAGGTGGGGTTCTACTACCCGTTCTACATCGCTGCTGGTCTAGCTGCTGTGTGCGCTGGAGTAGTGTTCTTCATCAGAGAGCCGGGAATGCACCTAGCAGATGAGAAATCATCGGTCCTTGCCATGTTCGGAGCCTGGAAGAGGAACTTCCAACAGAACAAGGCTTTGGCAGCTGTGACGACCCGCGGATTCGTGATGGGGATCGTCCAGGCGCTCTGGAACCTGGGGCTCATATACTATTGGTACGACCGGCTCGGGATGACGGAGACCGAAGTCGGGATTGCGATCTCCCTCGAGTTGCTTGCCATGCTTCTTGCGACTCTTCCCTTCGGTGCCATGTCCGACAAACACGGCAGGAGGCCATTCATGCTGATCGGCGGGGCGCTCATGGTCGGCGGCCTGCTGCTGAACGTGTGGGTTGGGGAGGTCTGGCAGGTGTTCGTGCTGTCTGCAATCGCGGGCTTCGGCGGGGCGATGTCAAATCCCTCCGTTGGCGCCATGCTGGCGGACGTGATGCTTCCCTCGGAGAGAGGAAGGGTCATGGGGGCGTACCAAATGATACAAGGGTTTGGGAACATAGTTGGCTTCTTCGCCCTCGGGTACATATACGAAGTCGTAAGCCCGGAGGCACCGATAATCCTGTGCTCGATAGCGCTCGCGTTAGCCACTCTGATAATCGCGATCTTTGTTCATGAGAAGCAGATGACGACCAGTGGCCCTTCGGCAAACATCGCGAATACAAAAGAGCCGACGGTTGAATCTGTCTATGGAGATGGCGCAGCCGACGACATTTCCCAAGAGTGATGTCGCCAGCCATTTTTGACAACTTTATTATACACGCAATCTTCTCCTTCAGATGGGTCAAAGCAAGATGCCAGTAATCAATTTCAGCTATTCGGACCTGTGCGACCTCATGGGCAGGGAGGTTGCGAGAGATGTCTTACGGGATCGCCTCCCGATGATTGGCGCAGATCTGAAGTCCATGGACGACTCCTCCGATGAGCTCTCCTTCGAGTTCTTCCCGAACCGACCCGACCTGTATTCGGTCGAGGGCATCGCTAGAGCGTTCCGGGCGTTTCTAGGGTATGAGCCTGGCCTCAGATCCTACGCGGTTGGCGAGTCCACGGTGGACCTGGAGGTCGATCCTTCTGTCAAGGAGGTCAGACCATTCATTTGGTCCGCGCTGGTGGAAGGCAACGAGATCACAGACCCTCTCATACGTTCGATGATGGACCTTCAGGAGAAGCTTCATCTCACGCTTGGACGGAACCGCAGGAAAGTGGCGATCGGCATCCACGATTTCAGAACTGTCGAGCCCCCGTTCACATACAAAGCAGTACTGCCAGATGAGATGTCCTTCGTTCCTCTCCAAGGCGACCGGAGGATGACCCCCGCGGAGATACTCAAGGAACACGAGAAGGGGAAGGCCTACGCATTCGTCCTCGATGGGAAGACCAGATATCCGATGATCGTGGACAAGCACGGCGAGGTGCTCTCGTTCCCACCGATAATCAATGGAATCGCAACCGCGATCACCGAGAACACCAAGGATATCTTCGTCGACTGCACGGGCACCGACATCAATGCCGTGACGGTAGCAGTCAATATCCTCACAACCGCGTTGGCTGAAAGAGGAGGAAAGATCAAGACAGTCAGGATCTCGCAGGATGGAAAGACCGTGACGGCTCCCGACCTGAAACCCCTGCCGATGACCCTCGATCCCGCATATGTCAACAGCTGGAACGGCACGGATTTGAATAATGATCAAATGGCGGAATGCCTGAAGCGCATGGGCTATGGCGCCACGGTCAACAGGAACAACATAGAGGTACTAGCTCCCAGGTTCAGGGCGGATGTTCTGCACCCAGTCGACCTCGCAGAGGACGTGGCAATCGGCTACGGCTTCGAGCGGTTCGGTAACCTCCTGCCGAAGATGGCCACGTTCGGGAAAGAGGATCCCTTGACTTCTTTTGGCAACTCCGTGAAGGGGGTCATGATCGGGTTCGGGTACTTCGAGGTCGTTACTTTGTCGCTCTCAAATCCGAGGGATCAGTACTTGTCGATGGGCCTTGCGGAGGATAAGACAGCGATCCGCGTCAAGAACCCCGTGAGCGAGGACCATGTCCTCGTTCGCACATCGATGCTTCCGAGCCTGATGACCGTGCTGAGGAAGAACAAGCACCGGGAACTTCCCCAGAGAATCTTCGAGGTCGGGGAAGTCGTGAGACACGTGAGGAACAGGACTCTTCTCGCCGGACTCGCCATCCACTCGAAAGCGAGTTTCACCGAGTCGAAGTCCCTCGTCCAGTCCATCCTTTCGTCCGCCGGGTTCGTGTCTGAAGTTCAGGCGGAGGACAGCCCCAGTTTCGTTAAGGGAAGGTGCGCCTCAGTCTCCGTCGGCCCCGATAAGATCGGTGTCTTCGGGGAAGTGTCTCCGTCCACGATAGAGGCCTTCGAGCTGAAGTACCCAATGATCGCGTTCGAGCTGGACCTCGAGCGGTTGTTCGAGCTGAGGAACAACGCCAAGCGTTCATGATGATGTTTGTGGGACTGAATGCTCCGAAATAATGATATCAGCGCAAGCGTTGATGTCATCTCGCTGAGGTGGCTAAGCTCGGTTTAAGGCGCCAGCCTTGAGAGCTGGTGGTACTCCGTACCTCGGGAGTTCAAATCTCCCCCTCAGCGCCTTCTTTCTTGGAGTGACTGGCTGCGACGATGGGCTATCACCTAAGTAAGGCGAGGACCAAGCTTCGCCTTCTGCCTTTCCACTCTCTTGTTGAGCAAGTAAACCCCAGCAAATGCGATCGCCCCGCCGAGCACCGCCAGCAACACGTTCTTTGGCAGCATGATGTCTGCATCAGGAACGACTGAAAGCACTAGCAGCTGAACGCCGACTGTCATGATGCCATTGAGCGCGAAGAGCACTGAAGTCAACGATGCGCCGATCTTCGGCAACGGTGCGTTGTAGGTGAGAAGACCGACCGCGGGAAACAACCCCAGCAGTATCAGTATCATCCAAGCAGACGGTTCTGGCAGCACGATCATGCCTGCGGCTGCGCCAATGACAACGACCAGGATGCCTGAGAGCAACAACTCCACCCCCGAAAGCGGCGTGAGATCGTGCGTCTTCAGCAGGGACGTCGCCATGACAACAGAGGAGCCCAGCATCAATGAGCTGACAATCGCCTCGACCTCCCCCGCCCCGATGGTCAGACCTACCGACTCAATGTTCACGAGGACAACGAACACACCGACCACGACTAGGACACTGCCTATGCCCTCTAGCCGGGTCAAGCGCTCGGACAGGAATGCTGCGGAGAGTATGACGACGAACAGGACCTCAGAAGACCCTCCTCCAAGAAGCGCCTCCTTGCTCGCCCCTATCCTGCTCACCGCATCGAACCAGAGTATCACGCCGACTGCGGCGAACACGCAAAGCGCAAGCATGGTGAACCATCCCCGCCGTCCAAGATTGCGCGTGAAGGCGACCGTCCTCTTTGGATAGATGCCCATCAGGATCAGTCCGCCGATGATCGAAGGCACGGAGGACACGAGGAAGAGGTCGATGTCCGCTATGTTGAGGGCGCCTTCGATAGATACGGACTCGAACGCGACGACAAGGGCACTGAAGAGCGCCACCATGACATACTTAGACCTCGTGTCCACGTTCTTCCTCGTCACGGAATCACTTGCCTTTCCGTAAAGGTTTGGAACCACTGTAGGCATCTCTGTGTCGGACAGCGTTTTGGAAAAGCGACATTCTATCACGGCAGATTGACATTAATCGGAGCACTTCGGGCAGTCTTGTGCATTATGTGACAGATTGAACGAAAGCTGCTTTTTGAAAATGCCACTGAATGCGCCCCACACCATGGTCTTCCATCCGTTTTCGAGTTTTACCCTGTCGGTACGAAACGGTAATATCCAGATTACTCGGTTCATGGGTCGTGGCAAAGGCATCTGCCCCAGGCAAGCTGATACTGTTCGGCGAGCACTTCGTCGTCTACGGACTTCCAGCGATTGCCACAGCGATCGAGGCCAGGACCGTCGCTGAGGTGAAGCGGGCCGGGAAGTTCTCGCTCCAGGACAATAGGCCGGAAACACCAGGATACAGAAATGCGAAGCGCGACCAGCAGTCCGATTCCATCCAGAGGATTCTCAGGGTCATGCGACTCGAGGGGGAGAAGGCCAGCATCGAGCTCGGAGGGAATTTGATCGCCGCAAGCGGTGTTGGGGCATCGGGGGCGAGCTGCGCCGCGATTGCGGCCGCTCTCAACGAGGAATTCACGCTCGGAAAAGGCATCGACGAGATCAACGATGTAGCGTACGAGGGGGAAAAAGGATACCACGGGGTGCCGAGCGGTATCGACAACTGCTGTTCCTCCTATGGAGGGTTCATCCTTTTCAGGAAGGATCTCAAGACGGGGAAGGGCATCGTCAGGCAGCTGCACTCAAAGGCAGTTCTATCAATTATCATCGGCAACACTGGCATCACCAGCAACACGACGAAGGTCGTCGAGGATGTCAAGAGAGAGAAGCAGAGAGATCCGGACAGATTCAGGAAGATGCTTGATGATTATTCCATGATCGTTGAGGAGGCGGAAACCGCCTTGGCCAAGGGGGAATTGAAGAAGATCGGACTCCTTATGAACAGGAACCATCTGCTTCTTGAGGAGATGGATGTCTCCTGTCCTGAACTGGAGGAGCTAGTCGATATCGCTTCTAGGAGCGGGGCGTTGGGGGCGAAGCTCACAGGAACTGGGAGGGGAGGGCTAATGATCGCCCTGGTCACCGATGAAACTAAGGGTAGGGTCGCATCTGCCATAGAGAAGGCAGGTTTCAGGTCCGAGATCACAAGAATAGGCGCTGAGGGTGTGAGGGTGGAACGATGAGTTACAGGAATTCCCTGACCAAGCTGAAGAACAGAGGCAAGCTCAATTAACTCTCTTCGACCTTGGATGGACCAGGAAGGAAGAGCTTCGTAATGAAGTCGTTTCCGAGGGTTACGCCTAGATGCTGCGCAGAAAGCTTCTCCTTCTCCATCGCCTTTCCTTCCCTATGGTCTTTCTCGAGGTTTACGATAAGAATTCCTTCGTAAACCTTCCCTCGTGAAGAAGGTTCAGAAAAGCGACATTTCCTCAATGTTTATGTGCGCGCACGCGCATCATACTGTGCTCGAAAGGGCACGGGATGGGATCCATGTGCAGGTATAGCTACGTCAGCGGAGCTTGCGCCAACAAACATGTCGACAGCCTTGAGTGCATAGGCCAAGACAAGTGCGAATTCTCAGGCATGAACATACTCGTGCTCAGGAAGCCAGGCAGGCCGATCGATGAATGCGGACATGAGAAATGGCTCGGACTCTACTGCGAGAAGTACAGACGCTTCTTCTGCCCAGGACGGGAACACTGCGTCACGCCGGAGTCGTACCGCAAGCAGCTCATCATCCACCAGGAGCGACAGATGCAGTTCGACGATGAGGGGTGATATGATGAAGTGCAGATTCGAGACCAAGGACAACCTGTGCACGGGCAAATACGCGGGTTATGCCTGCATCAAGAAACAGTGTTCATCGTTGGTAGAAGCGCAGAAATGCGAGTACCACGAGCTCAGCGGTGACTACTGCAGGAAATACGCGCGCTTCGGTTGTGTGGGCAAGGACAGCTGCCAGACCCTGTCGAACTACCTGGAAGCAGTGGCGGAAGAAGAGGAAGCCTAGGATCCTGGCTCGTACAGTTCCTTCTTTATCCTTGGGATCAGAGCCATCAAGACTGCGATCTCCGTCAACGATGTTCTATCGATCATTCCGTCGGAGAGGTATCCGACCGACCCCATCTTATGACCTATCTCCTCGATCTCGGTGATCTCGCTCATCGTATCCCCGACGGTCCCGCCTTCGAGAACTGACCTGATTACCTTGGGCGGATACTCGAACCCAGGGCCGTGTCCGACCGTCATCTTGCCAGATGAATCTATGATCGCACAGTACTGAATATCCAAATGTCTGTTGAGGACGCTGTTGTAGAACAGACCAGCTTCGACACCCACGCCGAAATCCGCCCCGGTCTTCTCAAGGGCGCTCTTGGCGCGCTCGATCGAGCCCTTGATGGTACGCTCTTCTCGCGGCTGCTTCCCAACGCTCTGATTCGGCTCGATGCTGAGGACTTCCACCAGACCGAAAGCTTGAGTGAAGATGTTCCTGACGGCGTCGACCTTGACTCTGTTGGTGGAGCCGACAGCTATCTTCAAGGGTCTCATCAGCCGGCCGTCTTTGTCTATCTCTCCCTTCACGATTCTCGAGGAGCTTATGACCATTGTGTCGTCCGCTCGAACCTCCTTGATCGGATACACTTTGAGAGGTTTGAGGCCGTTCCTACGCCTGAGTTCGTTTATCTGGTCTGCGTGCTCCTTCGTCTCGGGCGACACGACAATGGCATCGATGGTCTCCGATGTGGCCGCGGTCCCCTTGATGTCTGATATCATGACTATGTTGAAGGGCTTGCCGTATCTCTCCAAGAACTTGATCAGGCCGGCCTTCCTCAGGAAGTATGGCGCCACGGGAACAGACTTGATGCTCTTTGCGAACTCATCAGATGTGAGGCCGACTTCGACGGACTCTCCGACCCTGAATGCCGTCTCGAACAGCAGCTCATGACCTTTGTGGATCACGTTGAAGGTTCCGCCCACCGCAATCTTCATCCTTCTCACCCTATGAATACCAAAGCCATGGCCAGTATGAAGACAGCCACCATCATACCATAGAAGTACACCAATTGCTTCTTCTTCGCCTTCAGCTTGTTCTTGTGCTCGGTCTCGCATTTCTCATCGCAGAACTTGTCTTTGTACAGGATTGCTTTGTCGCAGTTCTGACAGTGTCTGTGTTGAGCGATACGTTCTACCAATCGGTCACCTCTCATGGCAAGCAGCTGCGGGGATTTATCGTTTCCCCACTCAATTGCTCATCTCTCCACCCTGACGCCCTCACATCCGACCCGCGCGATGATCGGCTCCCCGCCAGCGTCCCTTATGGCCTTCGACACGGCGTCAGGGTCATCCGTCAGCGCGATCATGCTCCCGCCGCCACCTGCCCCCGTCATCTTGGCACCATACGAGTGTCCGATACATGCCTCCATGAGCCTGTCGAGTGCAGGATGGCCGACCCCAAGCTGGTTCAGAAGGGCGTGGTTCTCGTTCATCAGAGCTCCAAGGTTCTTCTTGTCACGTCTCTTGATCGCCTCAACACCTTCGAGGACGATTTCGCCTATGCGGTCGACCGCCTTCTTAGCATCACCGTCCGAATCGACCAGATTCTTCACCTTCGCGGCCAGGAGCCTTGTCGAGGCGTTTATCCCCGTGTAGCCGACGACGAACCCGAGCTCGGGGACATCGCAGTGATGTACGTTCCATTTCCTCTCCCCTTTCTCGATCCTCCAGAGGAGCCCGTCGAGCCGGTCCGACGAGACGATGATCCCGTGGCCGTGAGTGGAAGCCGACGTGTCGGTGGGACTGGCTCTGCCCTGGACCATGTTCTCGACCTCGAACGCTCTGCGAGCTACCCCCTCACTGGACATCTCACCCTTGGCGGACAACAAGGCGGCGACGCATGAAACCGTCAATGCTGCCGATGAACCCAATCCCGAGCCCGACGGGATCCGAGACACAGTGCGAACGTCTATCGGAGGGCCGCCCCAGGCTTCGTC
>Ga0209182_10000384_pt1 | contig 11737 bp, 11 predicted proteins | sample LakBais05cmmetaG_FD_185474 | JGI IMG/M metagenome (GOLD analysis project Ga0209182, IMG submission 185474) | Lake sediment microbial communities from Lake Baikal, Russia to study Microbial Dark Matter (Phase II) - Lake Baikal sediment 0-5 cm... | ecosystem: Environmental > Aquatic > Freshwater...
GAACAGTTCCTCGTCGGCCGCCCCACCCGCCCGGCCACGCCGCTCGGCCTGGGTGGCGGGGCGGCCGACGAGGAGCTGTTCGAGGTGCTCCGGGCGCTGCGCCGGAGCATGGCCGAGGAACGGGGCATCCCGCCCTATCTCATCTTCAGCGACGCCAGCCTGCGCGAGATGGCACGCGAGCGCCCCACCACCGAAGAAGCGTTCCTGGCGGTCAAGGGAGTGGGCCAGCGCAAACTCCAGGAACTCGGCCCAAGATTTCTGGCTTGTATTCGGGGGCAGTTATAGGTCCCATGGGTCCTATAAGTCCTATAGGTCGTATAGGACATGGGACCTATGGGAAAGCTACTAGCGCTCGAGGGCGATGCGGCCGGTGCGGATGGATTCGACGATGTTGTAGTCCTTGAAGAGGTTGAGGGCGTTGTCGACCTGGCCGGGGTCGCCGGTGACCTCCAGCGTCCACAGGGTGCCGGAGGAGCTGATGATCCGGCCCTCCACGGCCGTGATGATCTGGAGCAGCTCGCCCTTCCGGCCACGCTCGACGTCCACCTTGATCAGCGCGTGCTCCCGCTCGATGGCCTGCTCGGTCTTGATATCCCAGACCTTGATGACGTGGATGATCTTCTGGAGCTGCTTCCGCACCTGCTCCAGGACCCGGTCGTCGCCGCTCACGACGATGGTGAAGCGGCTCTTGCCCTTCACCTCGGTGTTGCCGACGCTCAGGCTCTCGATGTTGAAGCCCCGCCGGGAGAAGAGACCGGAGATGCGGGTCAGCACCCCGGGGGTGTCGTTGCACAGGATGGAGATGGTGTGTTTCTGTTTCATCCGTCCCTCTACTCGATGTAGTCCATCAGGGTGGCCCCGGTGACCATGGGGTAGACGTTGGCCGGCGCGTCGATCCGGCAATCCAGGACAGAGGGGCGCCCCGCCTCCAGAGCCCGCGCCAGCGCGGGCTCGATCTCCGCCTCGCGTGCGACCGTGAAGCCCAGACAGCCCATACTCTCCGCCAGCCGCGCGAAGTCCACGGCATCGCCCAGATCGCACGAGGTGAAGCGCTTGCCGTAGAAGGCGTGCTGGAGCTGGCGGATCATGCCCAGGCAATTATCGTGCATGACCAGCGCCACGACCGGCACGTTCTCCACCGCGGCGGTCACCAGTTCCTGGCAAGTCATCAGGAAACCGCCGTCGCCGCACACGGCCACCACGGGCCGGTCCGGGCGCCCGAGCTTGGCCCCGATGGCGGCGGGCAGGCCGAATCCCATGGTGCCGAGGCCGCCGGAGGTCAGGAAAGAGCGGCAGGAATCCAGCGGGAAGTAGTGCGCGGCGAAGATCTGGTGGCGACCCACGTCGGTGACGAGGATGGGGTCGGGGCAGAGCCGCTTGAGGGTGCGGAGTACCTTCGGGATGGTGACCTCCCCGCTGAGATCAGCCAGGGGGTGCGTCTCCGCCTTCTTCTGTAGCCGCGCCACCCAGTCGGCGTGGGATGCGCCCTTGAGCTGCTCGACCAGCTCGCCCAGGATGTGGTCCGCGTCGCCCACGATGGGGATAAGGGCCTGGATGTTCTTTCCGACCTCCGCGGGATCGATGTCGATGTGGACGATCTTGGCCTGCGGGGCGAAGTGCAGCGTGCTGCCGGTGGACCGATCGCCGAACCGCGTCGCCACGCCGATGATGACGTCTGCCTCGGTGATGGCGGTGTTGGCGGCGATGCGCCCGTGGTAGCCGTACAGGCCGAGATATAGGGGATGCGAGTTGGGGAAGGAGCCTTTCCCCATGAGCGTCGAGACCACGGGGATCTCGTGGCGCTCCGCCAGGGCCACCAGGGCCTCGTAGGACGCCTGGGTCCGGATCCCGCCCCCCACGATGATGACGGGGCGCAGGGCGGCCTTGATGACCGCCGCCGCCCGCTTGATCTGGCCTGGATGCCCCTTCAAGGTGGGCCGGTACCCCTCAAGCTGCGGCGGCTCGGGGTCGCCGGCTGTGCACTGGTCCAGCAGGACGTCCTTGGGAACGTCGATCAGGACAGGCCCCGGCCTGGCGCTCCCGGCGAGGTGAAAGGCCTCGGCGACCGTCCGGGTCAGCTCGTCGCCATCCTGCACCAGATAGTTGTGCTTGGTGATGGGGATGGTGATGCCCGTGGTGTCCACTTCCTGGAAGGCGTCGTTGCCGATCAGGTGGCGGGAGACCTGTCCGGTGATCGCCACCATCGCCGAGCTGTCCATGAAGGCCGTGGCGATCCCCGTGACCAGGTTCGTGGCGCCGGGGCCGCTGGTGGCCGTGCATACGCCGACCTTGCCGGTGGCCCGAGCGTAACCGTCGGCCATGTGAGCCGCCCCCTGCTCGTGCCGGGCCAGGATGTGGCGGAAGGGCGCATGGGCCAGCTCGTCGTAGAAGGGCAGGTTCGCCCCGCCCGGATACCCGAAGATCAGCTCCACCCCCTGGGCCTCCAGGGCCTTGACGATCGCCTTGGCGCCGGTCATCTTCTTCTTCACGAAGTCTCCTCCGATTACTGCGCGGCCAGGGTGCGTTGACGTGCATACAGGAACCGGCAGACTATACAAGAACCGAGGGGTCGAGCGCAATACTAAGGATTGGCCCACTCGTTGCGCAGGGCGCGCTGCATGTGATAAGACTACCGACATGCTCACCGGTGAACTCAGAAACCAAATCGACCGCATCTGGGACGCCTTCTGGTCCGGGGGCATCTCAAATCCTCTCGAAGTCATTGAGCAGATCACCTGCTTGCTCTTCCTCAGGAGGCTAGATGATCTCCAGCGCGCCTGCCTCCAGCGCCAAGCGTTTCGATGGGAGTTGTGAGATGGTGGTGGGACCAAGGGGACCGGATGGGACGAATATGACTAATGAGACCAATGGGACATATGGGGGACAGGGGAGGGGGAGACCGTCTGGTCCCATTTGTCCCCTATGTCTCATTGGTCCCATGCCCTCTCCTCGGGGGACACTCTGATGGCTGAAGGTTTCATCCCGCCCCATGGCGGTTATCAGAAGCTGCTGTCTTACCAGAAGGCCGAGATCGTCTACGATGCCACAGTCTTTTTCTGCAACCGATTCATTGATCGGCGCAGCCGGACCCATGACCAGATGGTCCAGGCGGCGCGGTCCGGGAAGCAGAACATTGTCGAGGGCAGCATGGCCTCCGGCACCTCCAAGGAAACCGAGATCAAGCTGACGAATGTGGCCCGGGCAAGCCTAGAAGAGTTGCTGGAGGACTATCGCGACTTCCTGCGAGTGCGCAAGTTGCCGATTTGGGACAAGAACGACCCAAAGGCCCAGGTTATCAGGCGACTTGGTCGTGAGTCTCATGGGTCTTATAAGTCCCATGGGTCCCATGGGACATATAAGACGTATGCGACCTATGTCGAGCAAGGCGGTCCAGAGATCGCGGCCAATGCGATCCTCTGTTTGATTCACCAAGCCAATTACCTGCTGGATCAGCAAATTCGAAGTCTGGAGCAAGCCTTTCTCAAAGAAGGCGGCTTGCGCGAACGTATGACCCGTGCCCGCCTCGAAGAAAGGAAGAAGGTCCGCCCGTGAGTCACTTCACCTTCCTCCAGCCTGAATGGCCCACCGTCTACGAAGCGGTGACTAAAGCCGCGGACGCGGTGTATCCCGACCCGCGGACGGCCTGCTTCTACGCCAGGCGAGCGCTGGAGCTGGTGGGCGCGTGGGCGTACAAGCACGACGGCTCGCTGCGGCTGCCATACCAGGACAACCTGAGCGCGCTGATCCATGAGCCGACCTTCAAGGCGGCGGCGGGCGAGGCGGTGTCCAGCAAGGCGCGGGTCATCGCGCGGCTTGGCAACCAGGCGGTCCACAGCCATCGGCCGATCCAGCAGTCATACGCCCTGACTGCTGTGCGCGAGCTGTTCCATGTCGGCTACTGGCTGGCCCGCACGTATGTGCGAGGAGTCAAGCCGTCGCCGGGACTGACGTTCGACGCCAACGCGCTGCCCAGAACCGCCGTTCGGAGCCGGCCTTCGAGCGACTGCGCGATCAGGTGAAGACGATCGTTGGACTCCTGGAAGAGAAGTCGGCCATCCCAATGGTGCGCGAGCAACTGCCGCTGATCCAGGACGTGCAAACCATATCTTCTATCCCTTGACCGCCCCGGCCGTCAGGCCGGCGATGAGGTGGCGCTGGACCAGCATGAAGAAGAAGACGATGGGGATGGCAGTGATGACACCGCCCGCGGTCAGCAGGTCCCAGCGGATGATGAACTCGCCCATGAAGGTCTGGAGGCCGACCGGCAACGTCCGGGCCCGGAGGTCCGCCGTGAAGGTCAGGGCGTAGATGAACTCGTTCCAGGAGTAGATGAAGATATAGGTGGCCGCCGCCGCGACGCCCGGCGCCGACAGCGGAAGCAGGACGTGCCGGAAGGTCTGCAGGCGGCTGCACCCGTCGATGGTGGCGGCCTCGTCCAGCTCCCGCGGGATGGCGTTGAAGAAGCCGGTCAGCATCCAGGTCGAGAAGGGGACGGCGAAGGTGCTGTGGGCCAGGATCAGGGCCGGCGGCGTGTTCAGGATCCCCAGCGAGCGCATGATCAGGAAGAGCGGCAGGACCAGGAGGACCGACGGGAACAACTGGGTGACCAGGAAGCCGAAGAGCATCACCCCCTTGCCGCGGAAGGGGATCCGCGAGAAGCAGTAGGCGGCGGCCGTGGCCACGGTCAGCGCGATGAGGCAGGTCGAGACGGCGATGATCGCGCTGTTCCGCATGTAGGCGAGGAAGGGGGTGGTCTCCATCAGCAGGCGGTAGCCCTCGAGGGTCGGATGGCTCGGCCAGTACTGCACCCCCTTGGTGTAGAGCTCCGCGGGCGGCTTGATGGAGGTGATGAACATCCAGAGGTAGGGGGCCAGGACGAAGGACAGCCAGGCGCCCAGAGGAACCCAGAGTTTCACGGCCGCGAGGACGCGGCGGGCGGGATGCCGGCTCACTGGACCATCCCCTCGTTGGCGCGCAGTTGGCGGAGGTAGAAGACGATGGCGACGGCCAGGATGGCCACCTGGACGATGGCGATGGTGGACCCGTACCCGAAGTCCAGCCGCTTGTAGGCCGTGTAGTAGGCATGCAGCGGGACGGTGAGGCTGCTGTAGCCGGGGCCGCCGCCGGTCATGACCATGATCAGATCCATGTAGTTCGCGGTCCAGATCATCCGGAGCATGGTGGTGATCAGGATGGTGGGGAGCAGGAGCGGCAAGGTGACGTGGCGGAAGACTCGCCAGGCCGAGGCCCCGTCGATCTTGGCCGCCTCGAACAGGTCCTCCGGGATGGCCTGCAGCGCGGCCAGGAGCATGACGGCGAAGAAGGGAATCCCCTGCCAGACGTCCGCCAGCATCACGGCCGGCAGGGCGGTCCCGGGTTGGGCCAGCCATGGCTGGAACCGCGACAGGATCCCGCTCTTCACCAGCAGGTCGTTGAGGAGGCCGTAGTTGCCGTCCAGCATCCAGGTCCACATCAGCGCCACCAGGACGCTGGGCGTCGCCCAGGGGATCAGGGCCAACCCGCGTGCGGCCGCTCGCCCGGGGAATCGCTGATTGAGGATCACGGCCCCGATCAACCCGCCGAAAAGCTGGAACAGGACGACCCCCGCCACCCAGACGCCGGAGTTCTGCAGGGCGATCCCCATGACCGCGTCTTTGAGCAGGCTGCGGTAGTTGTCGAGGCCGACGTACTGGGAAAGGTCGGGTCGCAGGATCTCCAGCCGATGAACGCTGAGCCAGAGGGCGCGGGCGATCGGGTAGGCGACGATCCCCAGGAGCAGGACCAGGGCAGGCGAAAGCAGGAGGAGGGGCAGGAGCCAGCTCCCGCCCCTCCTCGTCCTCCCGGACGCCTTAGCGCTCGAGCGCTTTGGCGATCTCATCCAGCATGTCCTTGCTGCCGATCTGCCCTACCAGGGCCCGCTGCATGTTGGCCATCCAGCCCTGGGCCGAGACATAGCCGACGCCGGGCAGCGGCGGCCAGGCGATGGCGTAGTTGGCTCCGTCGAGGGACGTCTTGAAGAAGGTGTTCTCCGTGTAGCGCGGCAGTTTTGCCACCGACTTCAGGACCGGCAGTTGCCCCTGGCGCGAGCCGCTCCACTTGTCCATGGGGGCGTTCTCGCTCAGCCAGGAGACGAAGGTGAAGGCCGCATCTTTCTGCTTGCTGCCGGCGAAGACCACGTTCCCGGCCATGGTGGCCATGGTGGCGGGCTTCTTGGGATCCGCCGCCGGGATGGGGACCACCCCGACGCTTCCCGCACCGAGCTTCGTGGTGACCAGGACGGAGCTCCCCACATGGTGGGCGAACATGGCCGTGTTGCCCGACTGGAAGGCCCCCAGGACCTGGGCGTAGGCGTCGGTCGGGGCGCTGGGCGGGGCCACCTTGTGGGTCCGGAACAGGTCAACGTACCACTGGTTCACCTTCACGCCGTCGGCGTTGTTGACGATCACCTTCCCCTGCGCGTCCACGAGCCGCGCGCCGCCGGCCACCATGAACGCCAGCCACTGGTCCTGCCCGCCGCCGCCGCCCCGCAGCCCGAAGCCGTACTGGTTCTTGGCGGGATCGGTCAGCTTCTTGGCGGCCGTCAGGAAATCGTCGAAGGTCGTCGGGGGCTTGAGGCCCTCCTGCGCGAACCAGTCCTTCCGGTAGTACATGTAGAAGGTGATGAACTGGTGGGGCATCATGTAGACGGGACCCGCGGCCGCGATCTTCCCCGTCTCCCACAGGTTGTCGATCACGTCGCCGCGCCCCGACCACTTGCCGATGGAATTCGCCAGGGGCTCCAGGGCGCCGAGCTTCACGAATTCGCCCAGCCACCAATCCTTGAACCGTCCGGCGTCGGGCCCGGCGCCGCCGGCCAGCGCCGTCACCAGCTTGTCATGGTACTCGTTGAGCGGGACGAACTGGTACTCGACCTTGATCCCGGGATGGGTTGCGTTGAACTCCTTCACGAGCTGGTCGAACATCGGCTCGGTCGGATCGTCCAGCCAGAGCCAGTAGCGGACCACGGTGGGGGACTGGGCATGCAAGGGCGCCACGGCGCCCGCGAGGAGGACGAACCCAAGAGCCACGAAGCACGCGAGCAGCGTTCGGAATCCGGACGATCGCATCATGATGCCACCCCCTTGTTTCCAGCGTTTCCAGCCATCAGAAAAACCGGGAGACGGCGAAACAGGAAATCGACTGGCAAAAAGCATCGCACAGACTCTAGGCGGGTGTCAACCCCGGAACAATCGGACTGGAACAATCGGACCGTGGGACCCCCAACTTGCCGCGCGAGCCCGTTTTTCCTTGCAATGGTCGGACCGTTTCATATATCTATACCGTTTACCTCCACGAAGAGAAAAGGCGGATCAAGCCGGCGATGAGCTCGTTCCAGGACTTCATCCAGTTCGTGTTCGCGGGCCTGACCAGCGGGGCCATCTACGCCATGGTGGCCGTCGGGTTCGGCGTCGTCCACAACACCATGGGGATCGTCAACTTCACCCAGGTGGACTTCGTCTCCCTGGGCGGGATGTTCCTCTTCGGCGCGCTCGCCACCGCCCATCTGCCCATGGCCGTGGCGCTTCCGTTGGCTGTGGCGGCCGTCGCCCTGACAGGGGCGCTGGTGGAGTTCCTGGGGCTGCGGCCGTCGCGCTCACGAAACCACCTCGTCCTGATCTTTCTCACCATCGGCCTGTCCATCGTCCTGCGCGGCGTCATGAAGAAGGTCTGGGGGAAGAACTCGCTGGCCGTGCCCCCGCTTCACGGGGAGACGCCCCTCACGGTTCTGGGGGCCACCATCATGCCCCAGGCCGTCTGGATCCTCTTGTTCGCCGCCCTGGCCATCGTTCTCCTGGTGCTGTTTTTCCGCAAGACCACCGCGGGGCTGGCCATGCGGGCGGTGGCCTCGAACCCCACCGCCGCGGCCGTGGTGGGTCTCAAGGTCCGGCGGATCCGGACGGCGAGCTTCGCCCTGGCCGGCGCGCTGGGGGGGCTGGCCGGGGTCCTGATCACGCCCATCACGACGCTTCGGTACGACGTCGGCGTGCTGCTCGGCCTCAAGGGATTCTCCGCGGCCATCCTCGGGGGGTTCGGCTCCTTCCCGGGGGCGATCGTGGGGGGCATCTCGCTGGGCCTCCTGGAGTCGCTCGGGGCGGGGTATGTGAGCAGCGCCTGGAAGGACACCATCGCCTTCCTCGTGCTCCTTCTGGTGCTCTTTGTCAGGCCGCAGGGCCTGATGGGAAAGGCGGCCGGGTCGTGACCCACAGGGTCCTGATGGGAAACGAGGCCATCGGCCGGGGCATCGTGGAGTGCGGCTGCTCCGTGGCCACCTCCTACCCCGGCACGCCCGCCTCGGAGATCCTGGAGTCGGTCGTGACCTTCTGCAAGGAAACAGACTCCCGGATGCATATCGAGTGGTCGGTGAACGAGAAGGTCGCCTACGAGGTGGCCCTGGCCGCCAGTTGCACGGGGAAGCGGGCCGCCGTGGCGATGAAGCAGGTGGGGCTGAACGTGGCCTCCGACCCGTTCATGCGCTCGGCCTATCTGGGAGTCAAGGGAGGGTTCCTTCTCGTCTCGGCTGACGACCCAGGGCCCCACAGCTCCCAGACCGAGCAGGACAGCCGCTTCTTCGCCATGTTCGCCAAGATCCCGGTCCTCGACCCGTCAAGCCCCCGCGAGGCCAAGGAGATGGTCCGGCTGGCCTTCGAGCTTTCGGAGGAGTACGAGATCCCGGTCATGCTCCGGCCGACGACGAGGATCTGCCACGCCCGGCAAGCCGTCCCGCTCCTGGATCCGGAGCGGGTAGCGCGGGCGGCCCGGTTCGAGAAGGACCCGAAGCGCTGGTGCGCCACGCCGCGGTTTGTGACGGACCTCCACCGGGGGCTGACGGCGAAGCTCGTGCGCATCGGCGCCGATCCGCGACTCGTCCCCGCGTTCTTCCCGGGGGACGGCACGGTCCCGCGGACCGCGATCGTCGGCTCGGGGGTGGCCTTTGCCCACACCCTGGACGTTCTGGATGAAATGGAGCTTTCAGGGAAGGTCGATTGCTACCAGGTGAAGGTGCCGTATCCTCTCCCCACAGAATTCATCGAGAGCATCAATTCCGGGTACGACCGGATTGTCGTGATCGAGGAAACCTATCCGGTGATCGAGATGCAACTGGCCAACCGACGAATCGTCGGCAGGGGATCGAAGCTCGTCCCGAACGAGGGGGAGCTCACGCCCGAGGTCATCCGCGGGGTCCTGGTGAAATTTCTCGATCTCGCGCCGGCGCCCGCTCCCGCGGCCTCGCCGGCGCCCGGGGCTCGCCCGACGCTCTGCGCCGGCTGCGGGCACCGCGCGGCCTATTACGCCATCAGCCAGACCTTCCCCCGGGGGATCTTCCCCGGCGATATCGGGTGCTACACGCTGGGGATGAACCTGGGGGCGGTGGACACCGTCCACTGCATGGGGGCGGGGATCAGCCAGGCGGCGGGCTTCTACCACGCCTACGCCCAGGACGGGGCGGAGTTTCCCACGGTCGTGGCCACCATCGGCGACTCCACCTTCTTCCACTCGGGCATCCCGGCGCTGGTGAACGCCGTCTCCCAGAACGCGCGGATCATCGTGGTCATCCTCGACAACGCCACCACGGCCATGACCGGGCACCAGCCGACGCCGCAGCTCGGGACCACCGCGTCGGGGGAGCAGGGCCGGCCGGTCTTCATCCGCGACATCGTCCGGGCGTCGGGCGTCTCCTTTCTCCGGGAGGTGGACGCCTACGACGTCCAGGCCATGACCGGGATTCTCCGGGAAGCCGACCGGTACTGCCGGGGTGGCGACGGAGGCGTCGCGGTCATCATCGCGTCCTCGCCCTGCGTGCTTGCGGCGGAGGCCGGCGCGCCCCAGGCGGTCCAAGCCGTCCGGATCAGTGAGGAGTGTACCGGCTGCCGGGAGTGCCTCGACATGTTCGAGTGTCCGGCCATCGTGTGGGACGAGGGGGCGTCGCGGGCCGGCATCAGCCAGGGGGCGTGCAACCGTTGCGGCGTGTGCGTCTCCGCCTGTCCCATACAGGCCATCGTCATAGATCAGGAGGGGGATCCCGCGTGAGGCAGCGAATCATCATCAGCGGCCGGGGAGGGCAGGGAGTGCTCACCCTGACGCGGGTCCTGGCGGAGGCGGCCATGGCCGCAGGTCACGAGGTCATCACCACGGAGACCCACGGGATGGCCCAGCGGGGCGGCGCGGTCCTCTCCACGATCAAGGTCGGACTATTCCATGGCCCGCTGATCGCCCCGGGAGAGGCCGAGGTGGGGCTCTTTCTCCACGCCGACAATCTGCCGGTGCACGGCCACTATCTGCGGAGCGCCGCCGCCGCCATCGTCAACGCCGTGAACCTTGCCGGGCACGACTTCGTGGATGCGGAACGCCTGGCGGCCCTGGCGGGCGAATCCCGCGCCGCCAACCTGGCCCTGCTGGGATTCGCCGCCGGCAAGGGGGTCCTTTTCGTCGGGGCCGATCTCTTCGAGCAGACCATCCGGAAGACCACCCCGGCGAAATACCTGGAGAGCAACCTGGCGGCCTTCCGGGCCGGCATCGAGGCGGCGAGATGAACGGCCGGGTCGCCGCCGCGTTTGCCGCGCGCCACCGGACCGGCCTCACGGTCCTGGGGGTCTCCCTCGCCCTGACGCTGGTGCCGCATCTGCTCGCCAACCCCTGGAAGCTGGGAATCCTGAATCTCGTCGCCCCCTACGCCATCGTCGTCCTGGGGCTCAACCTCTTCATCGGCTATGCCGGGCAGATCTCCCTGGGGCACGCCGCCTTCTTCGGCCTGGGGGCCTACGGCTCCGCCATTCTCACCACGGGGTACGGGGTCCCTCCCGTGGCGGCCATGGTCCTCACGGCCGCGGGCGTGGGGCTCACCGCCCTGGTCATCGGCGTTCCGACGCTCCGGCTGTCCGGGCACTACCTGGCCATGGCCACGCTCGGGTTCAACATCGTCGTGCACAACGTCTTCGTCCAGTGGGATCGGGTCACCGGCGGCCCCAGCGGGCTGACCGGCATCCCGCCTTTCGGGGCCCTGGGTGTTACGTTCCAGGGAGAGACGCAGCAGTTCTACCTGCTCTGGGGGGCGACCATGATCGCCCTCACGCTCTCGCTGAACCTGGTGCGGAGCGGGGTCGGGAGGGGCCTCGCGGCGCTGGCCGAGGACGAGATCTCCGCGGCGGCGATGGGCGTGGACGTCCACCGCGGAAAGATCGCCGTCTTCACGGTCTCGGCGGTCTTTGCTTCCGTCGGCGGAAGCCTCTTCGCCCACTACCTGGGGACGATCACCCCGGACACCTTCGGCATCTTCGCCTCGATCGATTTCGTCATCATGGTGGTCATCGGCGGCATGGGCTCCCTGTGGGGGAGCCTGGCCGGGGCCGCCTTCGTCACCGTCCTGCCCCATCTGCTGGGCCCCCTGGAGGACTCCAAGGACATCATCCACGGCCTGATCGTCGTGGCCATCCTCCTGGTTCTCCCCCGCGGGCTCCTCGCCGAGCTCGTGACCCTGGCGAAGAGCCGGCTGGCGCACCGGCGAGCGGCCCTGAGCCGATCGGGCTAGGGGCAATACGGTTCACGTAGGCCGTTCGTGCTGAGCTTGTCGAAGCATGAATGGCTTAACCGCCCACCCTTCGACAAGCTCAGGGCGAACGGTTAAGCCGTAAATGAACGGTATCGGGGCTAGGGGGATCGGCGCATGGGCACGGCGAGCGAGAATGGGATTCTTCTCCAG
>Ga0209182_10000386_pt1 | contig 11714 bp, 11 predicted proteins | sample LakBais05cmmetaG_FD_185474 | JGI IMG/M metagenome (GOLD analysis project Ga0209182, IMG submission 185474) | Lake sediment microbial communities from Lake Baikal, Russia to study Microbial Dark Matter (Phase II) - Lake Baikal sediment 0-5 cm... | ecosystem: Environmental > Aquatic > Freshwater...
TGGTCGCCCGAACTCTGGAAAGAACAGGAAGTCCAGGTCAGCGACGCCGAGACCAATGCACAACGCTTCGCGGCGCTCGATCTCAAAACCCGTTGAGATGATATCAGCGCACCAACCAGTACTTTACCAGGAAATTATACACGCTTTACGCCCGAAAAGCGGAGCACGCTATGTGGATGGGACGCTCGGCGCAGGCGGCCATGCAGCCGGTCTGCTCGCCGGAAGCGAACCTGGAGGCGTCCTGCTCGGCCTGGATGTGGACGCCCAGGCGATCGGCCTTGCTCGCCAGAAACTCGCTCCCTTTGGAGAGCGCGCATGGTTAAGGAAAGCCCCCTACACATCACTCCCCGATCAATTGGCTGACCTGGGTTGGGACTCGGTGGATGGCATCCTGCTCGACCTGGGCGCCTCGTCCATGCAGTTCGACACCCCGGAGCGTGGATTCTCCTTTCTGACGGATGGCCCGCTGGACATGCGCTTCGACCTATCGAACCCGCTTACCGCCGCCGAGATCGTCAACAAGTGGCCCGAGCAGGAACTGGCCGACCTGCTTTTCCGCTACGGGGAGGAATCCTCCGCTCGGCGTATCGCCCGGGCCATCGTCGCCGCCCGGCCCGTGGACGGGACCCGGCAACTGGCTGCCGTTGTCGAGCGAGTCCTGCCCCGCCGGGGACCCCACCACCCTGCCACGCAGACCTTCCAGGCTCTGCGCATCGCCGTCAACAACGAACTGGAGTCGGTGGAGAAAATCCTTCCACTGGCGTTACAGGCTCTCGGTCAGGGAGGCAGGCTGGCGGTCATCTCGTTCCACTCGCTGGAAGACCGGCTGGTCAAAGAATATTTTCGCCAGGAAAGCAAGGATTGCATCTGCCCCCCCCGCCAGCCGATCTGCACCTGCGGGCATAAAGCAAGCATCAAAGAGATCACCCGCCGGCCCGTCAGGCCGACAGAAGCAGAAATCAACCAGAATTCCCGCGCACGCAGCGCCAAGTTACGTGTTGCTGAGAAATTTTAGGCAAGCCAATGGGTGTTGGCTCAGAACGGAGGTGCAGCGTCACCGATGGCAACCGGTAAGCAGTTCAATGGATAGTACAAGATGAACAATGTCACCCAAATCGTCCAGAAAGTTCGTCAGGCCCCCTGGCGGGTGCAACGCCAGTGGATCGGCCTGTTTTTACTTGCACTGGTGCTCATGGCCATGGTAGCTGCCATTTACCTCAACGTCACTGTGCGGGCCACGCTGGTCGGGCGGGAAACCATATCTCTGCAGGCCACGATCACCACAAACCAGCGTATCAACGCTGATTCGGAAACGCAGTTAGCCAGGCTGATTTCCATCGAGGCCATGCAGCAGCGCGCTGATGCCATGGGCTTCCAGCCTGCCAATCCAGATGACATAATCTACGTGACCGTCCCAGGGTATGTGGTGCCATCGGCCGTGGATATGTCCACGCCGGGCTCAAATCCACCGGCCGTTCCTATCATCCTCCCCGAATACACTGAATCATGGTTCGACTATTTCATGAACCAGCAGGCTTCTTCCGCTTCCGCTGGAGGTCAGCCATGAAACGACATCCTCATGCCTGGCGCTATCTGAGTACCGCTTTCCTCCTGGCAGTGTTGGGAATCGCCATCCTTGTGCAGATTGTCCGCATCCAGATCAGCCCGGCTGTGGCAGGTGCTATTGATCAGAGTAATTACGTCTGGAAGGACTTTTACCCGCCGCGCGGGGAAATCTACGACCGTCATGGCAGCCTGCTGGCCGGGAATAAGACCGTTTACGAAATCGGCCTGGACCTGACGGCCAAGCCAGATATGCCGACTGTCATGCTGGCCCTCCAGATGTCGGGCATAGACCTCAACGATGTTAATTCCAGGATTTCTCAAGCCCCCGTCGATGCCCAGTACATCATTCTGGATGATTTTGTTTCTGCCGACAAGGCCGACTACCTGATGACACTCCAGGAAAAAGCCCACGGCGACCCGACCGGGAAAACCCTGGACGCCGTTTACTTAAAAGCCCATTACGCACGCAGTTACCCAGAAAACGACCTGGCTTCCAATGTGCTCGGTTTCGTAACAGAAGACAACCATGGTTACCTGGGCATCGAAGAGAAATACGACAACATCCTGGCCGGCATCCCCGTCCGGATGGCAGTCCCCGCCGACCCGCGACGTGCCACCGAATACCCCACCATCCCGCCCGGTCAGACCATCATCCTGACCATCGACCGCGAAATCCAGGCTTCCATCGAAAAAATCCTGGACCAGGCGCTGGTAAGTACCGGCGCATCCTCCGGGACAATTGTCGTCATGGACCCGCGCACCGGCGAAATCCTGGCCATGTCTTCCACGCCACGTCTGAATTTGAACGATTACCAGAGCATCACCATAGTTTTCCCCGGAGAAACCCCCTTCAACCGGGCCATCAGCCAAGCCTATGAGCCCGGCTCGGTCGCCAAAATCCTGACCATGGCCGGAGCCCTGGATAGCGGCGTGGTCCAGCCCGACACGGTCACCTTCGTCCCGCAATACATCGTAGTCGGAGGATCTACAATTTACAACTGGGATGGCGCTGCATGGGGTTATCAGGATATGACCGGCTGCCTGGCAAACTCACTCAATGTCTGCCTAGCCTGGATTTCCTCCGAGAAGATGCACAGTGATAGTTTCTATTCATATATGCAGCGCTTTGGCCTCGGTCATGCCACCGGCATTGACCTGGCCCAAGAAACCTCCGGACGTTTGAAACTCCCCGGCGATGGCGACTGGTATCCCGTGGACTTGGGCACCAATGCCTTCGGCCAGGGCGTCTCCGTAACCCCCATCCAGATGGTGATGGCTGCCTCAGCCCTGGCCAATGATGGCAAGATGGTCTATCCGCACGTTCTCTATGCCCAGATACAGGGCGGAAAACAGAGCAACACCAAAACGCAAATCGTTGGCACTCCCATCTCCGCCAATACCGCCCACAGTATCAGCGAGATGCTGGCCAATGGCCTGGAGACCGAATCGTCCACTGCGCTTGTTCCCGGTTACCGCATCGCCGGAAAGACCGGCACGGCGCAGATCCCTCTCCCCGGAGGAGGCTACGACCAAAACAATATTAACGCCACCTTTATCGGTTGGGGGCCGGTGGACGATCCCCGCTTCATAGTCTATATCTGGCTCGAAAAACCGCAGAGTAACAAGGCTGCCTCGGTGGTAGCCGCTCCGATTTTCAAACAGGTTGTGGAAAAACTAGTTGTCTTGATGGATATTCCGCCGGATGCCATCCGTCTGCAGGTGATAGGACGATGAGGTGTCATGCTAACATTGGCTGACGCAATCGAAGCCCTGACGAATACCCGCCCTCCGCTCGAAACGGTCATCACAGAGGCAGCGATTGACTCGCGCCAGGTCATCCCCGGCTCGATGTTTGTCGCCATTCCCGGTGAACGTGTGGACGGGCACGACTTCGTCGACGATGCCTTCCAGCGCGGGGCTTCTTTCGCATTAATCCAGCATGAAATTCCCGGCTCCTTCCGAATCCTTCAACTGGCTCGGGGCCAGCCCCTGGACCTGTACACTAATTTGGACGCGCCGCTTTGCCTGCTGGTGGAGAACACGCTTGCCGCGCTTCAGCAGATTGCCCATTTCTGGCGGCGCAAACTGGACCTGCGCGTGATCGGCATTACCGGCAGCGTGGGCAAATCCACGACAAAAGAAGTCATCGCCGAGGTGCTCGACCAGCGTTACCGCACGTTGAAAAGCCCCGGCAACATGAACAATGAAATCGGCCTGCCGCTCACCATCCTGAGACTCGGCCGGGGTTACGAGCGCGCTGTGCTGGAAATGGGGTTCTACGTTCCCGGCGAAATCGCCCTCCTGTGCGACATCGCCCTGCCGGAAATTGGCGTGGTTACCAACATCGGCACCGTCCATGCTGAACGGGCCGGAACGCAGGAAGATATTTTCCGGGGCAAATCCGAACTGGTAAAGGCCCTTCCCGCCAACGGGGTGGCCGTGCTCAACCTGGACGATCCCTGGGTTCGAAAAATGGCTGAACTGACCCTTGCCAGTGTTTTCTTCTATGGCCTCGACCCTGCTTCCGACCTGTGGGCCGACGAGGTGGAAGGCCTCGGGCTGGATGGCATCCGCTTCCGCTTGCATTACCAGCACGAGACCCTGCACGTACACGTCCCGATGATCGGACAGCATTCAGTTCACACAGCGTTGCGTGCCGCGGCGGTTGGCTTGGCAGATGGGCTGACCTGGCAGGAAATTCTGGACGGTCTCCGCCAGGGGCATAGCCAACTGCGTCTGACAGCCGTCCGCACTGAGACCGGCGCGCTGCTGCTCGATGATACTTACAATGCTTCGCCCGAATCCATGTTGGCGGCTCTCAACCTGCTGGCCGAATTGGGAGGCCACAAGGTGGCGGTTCTGGGTGATATGCTCGAACTTGGGCAATACGAAAAACAGGGACATGAGATGGTCGGCGTGCGAGCCGCTGAAGTAGCCGATACGCTGGTCACAGTGGGAACACGCGGGCATATGATCGCCACCGCAGCGCGGCGGGCAGGTTTAGGGTCCAAAAAGATCGCTGAATTCGAGACTCAGGATGAGGCCATCACCCACCTGCGCAAATTCCTCACCAAGGAAGATGTGGTCCTGGTCAAAGGCTCGCATGGCATCCGCATGGACGGCATCGTTGCTGCCCTAGAGGTTCCAGAATGAACAATGCTGCGTTGGCGCTCAGCCTGGCTGGGCTGGCCTTCATGATGACGGTCATTTGGGGCGGCCCATTGTTGCGCATTCTGCGCCATTTCAAGATCGGGAAGGTTATCCGCCTCGAAGAGCCGGGAACGCACATGGTCAAGATGGGTACGCCGACCATGGGTGGTGTGATGATCATCCTGCCGGTGGCGCTCATCACGGTACTGCTAAACGCCGTCAGCCTGATTGGCATGAAGGTGCTCGGTAGATCGGTGCTGGTCCCGCTGACAGCCATGTTGGGGTATGCCATACTAGGCGTCCTGGATGACTGGGAAGGGATCCGTGGCAAACGCAAGGGTGAGGGGATGCGCATCCGTACCAAGCTCATCGCCCAAATTGTGCTTGCGCTGGGGCTGGCAGCCGTCTTGAGATACATGCTGAATGTCCCCGATCTTTATATCCCGGGCATCCATTTCGAGATTGAACTGGGCTGGCTGTACATCCCGATTGCTGGTTTTGTCATTGTCGCCATGTCGAACGCGGTCAACTTTACCGACGGATTGGATGGATTGGCTGGGCTGATTTCAGCCACGATTTTCGCTGCTTACGGTGGTGTGGCCTTGATGCAGGGACAGGTTTTCATCGCCCGCTTCTGTTTCACCATGGTCGGAGCATTGTTTGGATTTTTGTGGTTCAATGTCCACCCCGCGCAGTTGATCATGGGAGATACCGGGGCGCTTTCGCTCGGTGCGACGATCGCCGTCATTGCCCTGATGACCGGCCAATGGGCCATTTTGCCCATCATCGCTGTCATCCCGGTCAGCGAGGCGTTGAGCGACGTGATCCAGATCGTGTATTTCAGGATCACACACGGAGGGCGGTTCTTTAAAATGGCACCGCTCCACTTGCATTTTGAACTACTCGGCTGGTCTGAGATGCAGATCGTGCAGCGTTTCTGGCTGATCGGCCTGCTGGCCGCCATGCTTGGTACTGGATTGGCAATGGTGTAAAGGCGTGAAAACGGATTGGAATGGCAAATGTGTAACCATTCTCGGAGGCGCCCGCCAGGGACAAGCGGCAGCGCGCTGGCTGGCGCGTCATGGTGCCCACGTGACCGTGAACGACCTCCGCACAGCCGAGCAGATGACCGACACCCGGTCCGCTCTGGCCGATACGCCCGTGACCTGGGTGCTGGGCTGCCATCCTGTCGAGATTCTCGACACAACAGATATTGTCTGCCTCTCTGGCGGTGTGCCGCTCGACAATCCCATCGTAGTCGAGGCTACTCAACGCGGAATCCCGTTGACCAACGACACGCAGGTCTTCATGGAAACCGTCCCCTGCCAGACAGTCGGTATCACCGGTTCCGCAGGGAAGACAACCACCACCATGCTGGTCGGGCAGATGGCAAAAACCGCCTTCAGCGACAGGGTTTACGTTGGTGGAAACATCGGCGACCCTTTGCTCAACTACGTGGACAAGATGAAACCGGACGACCTGGCCATTCTGGAAATTTCCAGTTTCCAGTTGGAACAGATGACCCTATCACCGAATGTGGCAGCCGTTTTGAACATCACGCCCAATCACCTCGACCGGCATAGCACAATGGAAGTCTATACTGCCGCCAAGCAGCGCATCCTGAAATTCCAGGCAACTGTTGATACAGCCATCTTATGCCGCGAGGACCCCGGTTCCTGGCGCCTGCTCGGCAAGGTGAATGGACGACTTGTTTCTTTTGGGTTTGGGTCTATCCCAGGCAAGCAGGATGGCAGTTTTCTTTCAGACGGCCTCCTGCATCTGCGCGAATGCGGCGTGGAAATTCCCCTGCTCCGCCGCGACCAGATCCAACTGCGTGGCGAGCACAACGCGATGAATGCGCTGGCGGCCTTCGCCATCGGCTACGCCGCCGGTCTGCCGCTGGATGCCATGCTGGAAGCCGCCGAGGATTTCCGCGGTGTGGCTCACCGGTTGGAGTTTGTTCGTGAATGGAAGGGAGCTAAATGGTACAACGACTCTATCGCCACTGCCCCGGAACGGACGATGGCCGCCATCCGTTCCTTTACCGAACCAATCGTCCTGCTTCTGGGCGGACGGGACAAGAACCTGCCTTGGGATGAACTGGCAGCCCTGGTCCACAAACGTGTGGAGCGCGTAGTAATCTTCGGCGAGGCGGCAGAGAAAATCGCCGCGGCATTGGAGCAGGCCCACGGTCCGCTCCAGAAAACAGTGCAACGCTGCAAAAGTCTGGAAGAGGCCGTTCAGGCCGCGGCCCGTGTGACCAAACCGGGCGATGTTGTTCTGCTTTCGCCGGGCGGCACCAGTTTTGACCAATTCTGTGACTTCGAAGAACGTGGAGAGGCTTTTCGAAAATGGGTATCGGAACTTTCATAAACCAGTCTGTTCGACCTGCCGCGACACCTGCACGCCGTGTCCGTGCTCCCTCTGGTGACCTGGTCCTGGTGGCGGTCGTCATCGCCCTGGGCATCTTCGGCTTGCTGATGCTGGGTTCTGCCAGTCCCGATTTTTCCCAGCAGACTTACGGTTCAGCAACCTATATCATCATCAAGCAGTTGGCGTTTATGGCCAGCGGGACGCTGATTGCATTTGGCATCTCCCGCATTGATTATCATCTCTGGCGCAAGTTTGCCGTGCCGCTAATGTGCGTGACGGTAATCCTGCTCATCGCCGTGCTAATCAGCAATGATGTCCGTAATAACGCAGTACGCACATTCTTTGGCGGCTCGGTCCAGCCTTCCGAATTGGCAAAATTAGCAACCATCATCTATTTGTCGATCTGGTTGTACAGTAAACGCGAGCATCTGCATGATATCCAATTGGGGTTGATGCCGCTGGCTTTCATCCTGGGTGCAATTGGTGGTTTGATAGTGCTCCAGCCTGACTTAAGCGCGGCGATAACCATTTTCATCCTGGGCGGGTTGTTGTTCTTCCTGGCTGGCGGCGACATGCGACAGATCATCCTGTTCTGCATCGTGGCGCTGGCAGCTGGATGGCTGGTGGTGCAATTCAGCTCTACTGGCAAAGCCCGTATCGGCTCGTACATCGCCGGATTGAAAGACCCGCTGAAATCCAGCTCCCACGTTTTGTGGTCATTGGAAGCCATCTACAAAGGTGGATGGTTCGGCGTCGGGATCGGGCAGGCTACGACGAAACTGATCGGTCTTCCGTTTGCCGCCACCGACAGCATCTTCGCCGTAGTTGTTGAGGAACTGGGCCTGTTCGGTGCGCTGGGATTGACCGGTTTGTATGCCGTCCTGGCATGGCGCGGTCTGAAGATCGCCGGTCAGGCGCCCGATTCGCTCGGCTCCGTGATGGCCGCCGGGCTGACCTTCTGGATTGTCATCGAAGCTGCCATCAACATGGCCGTGATGGTAGGTCTGCTGCCTTTTGCAGGTAATGCCCTACCCTTTGTCAGTGCGGGCGGCTCGAACCTGCTCTCAACTCTGGCGGCTATTGGCATCCTCCTCAATATCTCCCGTCAATCCGGGCAGACAGCCTCGTCCCGTGCTGGAACCGGGACTACCCCGGAAAGCAAAGAAAGGAAAATGTACAGTGCGTCTGTTGATCTGCGCCGGTGGAACCGGCGGCGGAGTGTATCCCGCACTCGCCGTCCTGCAAACCATGCAAAATAGAGCCGAGGTTCTCTGGGTAGGCGGGGAAGGCGGCATGGAAGCCCGGCTGGTGGAGCGGGCAAATGTGCCATTTAAGACCATCCCGGCCGCTGGTGTCCACGGCGTGGGCCTGCAAACACTGCCGGGTAATGTTATCCGGCTAGTGCGAGGCTTCTTCGCCGCGCGGCGCATCCTGCACGAGTTCAAACCAGAAGTACTGTTCTTCACTGGTGGGTATGTGGCCGTCCCGATGGCGCTGGCCGGGATGCGGGTCCCGACCGCTCTCTATGTCCCGGATATCGAACCAGCGTTGGCGCTCAAGACTCTGGCCCGCTTCGCAGACAAAATTGCCGTCACCGCCCAGGACTCATTCCGATATTTCAGCCGCTGGGAGCGTATCGTCCTGACCGGTTACCCAACCCGAGCTGACCTTGCCAGGTGGACGCGTTCCGATGCCCGCCGGACACTGGGGCTGACCGGCGACGCTCCCGTCCTGCTGGTCATCGGCGGAAGTAAGGGCGCACGCTCGATCAACAATGCTGTACTGGCAAATCTGTCCGCCCTGCTGGAACAGGCGCAGGTCATTCATATCACTGGTGAATTGGACTGGCCGACCGTGGAAACCAGGACGAAAGAGCTCACCGGGTCCCAGGCCGCTCGCTACCATGCCTTCCCGTATCTGCATGAAGAGATGGGCGCCGCCCTGGCTGCGGCTGACCTGGCGCTCTCACGCGCCGGAGCCTCCACGCTGGGCGAGTACCCGCTCTTCGGCTTGCCCGCCGTACTGGTGCCTTACCCATACGCCTGGCGCTACCAGAAAGTGAACGCCGATGCCCTCGTCCAGCGGGGAGCGGCAGTTATGCTTGAAGATAGCAAACTATCCGAACAGCTCCTTCCAACCGTGAGCGATTTACTCAACCGTCCTCAGAAATTAGCTTCCATGCGCGATGCCATGCAGCGCCTTTCTCATCCTGAGGCCGCCGCAGAGATCGGCCGCCAAATTCTCGCGCTTTGCCAGGAGAGGAGCTAAAACCATGGTAAGCCTGACTTTCGTCTTCTGGATGTACGTTGTCTTGTTCAGCATTATCGGCGGTATGCGCGGTTGGGCCAAGGAACTGCTAGTCTCCTTCAGCGTTATCCTGGCGCTTACTTTCACCACCCTGCTCTCAAATTACGTCCCTTTCATACGCGACGTACTGCAAAAAGATAACCAGGCGCTTTTCTTTTGGCTGCGCACCATCCTCCTGGGCGTGCTGGTTTTCTGCGGCTACCAGACGCCCAACATCCAGCGTTTTGCGCCCAAGATGAACCGCGAAAAACTCCAGGATATCATTCTTGGTGTCGTTATCGGCGCTTTGAATGGTTACCTGATTGCTGGAACCATCTGGTACTACATGGCAGATGCTGGCTACCCGTTCACCCAGGTTATCACAGCTCCCAGTGGAGATATTGCCAAGGCAGTTGAGGCCATGCTCCATTACATGCCACCCAAACTACTCGGTATCCCCGGCATTTACTTCGCCATTGTAATAGCGTTCATCTTTGTGATTGTGGTGTTCGTCTAGACTATGACTCACATCCATCTGATAGGAATCGGCGGAACTGGACTCTCGGCCATCGCTCGCCTCCTGCTCGAAATGGGGTACACGGTGAGCGGATCTGACCGCGTCGAATCACTGTTCACGCGCAACCTGCAATCTGCGGGTGTGACCATCAGCATCGGCCACCTCCCGGAGAACGTACATGGCGCTGACCTGGTTGTGCGCTCGTCTGCCATCCCGGATGATAACCCCGAAGTAACTGCCGCCCGCGCCCTTAGAATCCCGGTCCTGAAACGGTCAGACTTCCTCGGCAGTCTGATGGACGGCAAGACTGGCATCGCCATCGCCGGAACGCATGGAAAGACCACCACCACCTCCATGATCGCCTGGATGCTTTCGGCACTAGGCCAGGACCCGTCTTTTATCAGCGGCGGTGTGCTGACTAACCTGGGTGTCAACGCCCGGGCTGGGAAAGGCAACACCTTCGTCATCGAAGCTGATGAGTATGACCGCATGTTCCTGGGTCTCAAACCGACCATCGAAGTGGTCACCAACATCGAACACGACCATCCCGATTGTTACCCCACCATGGAAGATTTCCAGGCCGCCTTCGTGGAGTTCATGTACCGTCTCCCGGCAGGCGGCACGCTGGTGGCCTGCGCCGAAGACCCCGGGGCGCGTGACCTGATGGATAAAGCCGAAAAACTCGGCAGAGCCGTCATCCCCTACGGGCTGCGTCCCACGACCGACGCTGACCAACCGTTGGACGTTTATGCCAGTGTGCTGGCCTCCAATGAAAAAGGCGGCTTCACGTTCAGCGGGTACGTGCTTGGTGAGGCTGCCACGGTTGAACTCCAGGTCCCGGGCAAACACAACGTCCGTAATGCGTTGGCGGCACTGGCAGTGGCCCAATTGCTCGATCTGCCACTCGCAGACGCAGCCCGGGCGTTGGATCAGTTTACTGGGACCAGACGCAGGTTCGAGGTGCGTGGCGAATCGAATGGTATAGTCATCGTTGATGACTATGCGCATCATCCAACTGAAATCCGCGCCACCCTCGATGCCGCCCGGACCCGCTATCCGTCCCGGCGCATCTGGGCAGTCTGGCAGCCGCACACCTACTCCCGCACCCAGGTCCTGTTCAACGAGTTCGCTGCCGCCTTCACCGACGCTGACGAAGTAATCGTGACCGAAATCTATGCCGCTCGTGAGCCAAAGCAAGACTTTTCGTCCAAAAAGATAGTGGAAGCCATGCTCCGCCCGGCGCACTTTATCGCCGGCCTGTCGGAAGTAAGCAAATATCTGATTACGAAACTACGTCCCGGCGACGCCCTGCTGGTGCTCTCCGCTGGCGACGCCGACCAAATCAGCACCGAGGTGTTGGCATATTTTAAGGAGGCTCGTTATGGCTGAAAAGAAACGTGTGAACGAGGCCGAAGAGATGGCCCTATCGCCCCTGGACTTGGTGATGGGTGATGTACCCGTTTCCTATCCAGATGGCCGGCGCAAAGCCTATCAGGAACGACAGAAACTGGATCCTGAGATGGAAGGCACAGTCAAGCGATTGATAGCGCATTTGAAGGATGAGAAATAGTTGGCGTGACGACTTCGGCTGTCAAACCAACGCCTAAAGCTATACCTGCCGTAAATCTTATGCAACCATCCATCCTCCCCGACCTGCGCTCCACATTTGGCGACCGCCTGCAGGAGAATGTCGCCCTCTCTGGCTATACTGCGGCGCGCATCGGCGGTCCGGCGGACGCGCTGGTCTTCGTCCACTCGGCGGACGAGCTGGCACAAGCGGCGGAGAAATTGTGGAAACTGGATATGCCTTTCCTCCTGCTGG
>Ga0209182_10000387_pt1 | contig 11683 bp, 10 predicted proteins | sample LakBais05cmmetaG_FD_185474 | JGI IMG/M metagenome (GOLD analysis project Ga0209182, IMG submission 185474) | Lake sediment microbial communities from Lake Baikal, Russia to study Microbial Dark Matter (Phase II) - Lake Baikal sediment 0-5 cm... | ecosystem: Environmental > Aquatic > Freshwater...
TCCCGAACCCGGAAGTTAAGCTCGTCAGCGCCGATGGTACTTGGTGGGTAACTGCCTGGGAGAGTAGGTCATTGCCAAAGAGACTTTTCTTTTCTCTTCTCATCGGTTCTTTCATAAGGTATAATGCTTTCGTTCACAGACCAGTCCGTTTCGATTGCCGTTTTGATCGTTTCCTCTGGCAATCAAGGAGCGTGTGCAGCGCTAAATTCTTGATGACAGGTTGGTACTCATCCAGGTTCTACGTGCCCTCGGCTGTGTCTGTGATAAGCCGAGTTTTTGTTTATTCCTGTAAATGGAAGGAGGTGAGGCAGTTGACGGTCGTAAATTTACGCAACAATGAGTCTCAAGATCAATTGCTCAAACGGTTCCGAAAAAAGATTGTGAAGAGCGGTGTCTTGAGTACGGTGCGCCGCAAGCGCTGGTTTGTCTCCAAGAGTGAGCAACGCCGCATGGATCAAAAGAAGGCAATTCGTCGTTACAAGCGGCGTTCTTACAAGGATTTTGAGTAAACCGGCGGAACGGGACTGGAGGCATTATGGCAAATGAAGACAAGATTCAGGTGGAGGGGTTGGTGATCGAGGCTTTACCCGGGACTCAGTTCCGGGTGCGACTCGATAACGGGCATGAGGTTTTGGCCTATCTTTCGGGCAAGATGCGCAAGTATTACATCCGTATCCTGCTCGGGGATCATGTTAAGGTTGAGATGTCTCCCTACGATTTGACCCGCGGACGCATCACCTATCGCCAGAAGAAGTCCGGCGGGGAACCTGAGACAGTTGAATAGCCGGTTCCGTCTGCACTCATAGAAAAGGACAGCCCCTGCATTTGCAGGGGCTGTGTGTTTTCAAAGGCCGTTATTACGGTAGAGATTTGAATGAATTTAGCACTTTCATATAGTTTGCGCGTTCGAAGGCGGCCGGTTCTTTAACCGACTTCTGGCTCAGGCTGCCTTTCATTTGCTTGATGGACTTGTATTCGTGCCCGGTCATCCACTTTTCCAAGTCAGCCAGGATGACGGGGAGGCGGCTGATTCCATTTGCAAGCAGTTCCGAGGCCATCATTGCCACGCTGGCACCGGCCATGATGGCTTTAAGGACATCTTCAGCCGTGTGGATACCGCTGGTGAGCGCCAGGTCAGCGTTGATGTGTCCATAGAGAATTGCGATCCAGCGCAAGGGCAGGCGTACTTCGGTTGAGGTGCTTAAAACCAGGTTTGGGGTGACTTCCAGGGTTTCCAGGTCGAGATCGGGCTGGTAGAAACGGTTGAAGAGCACCAGACCATTTGCACCGGCTTCGACCAGCCGTTTGGCGATGTTAGGGATGGCGGTGAAGAACGGGCTGAGTTTAACCGCCAGGGGAATTTTGATGTTTTTGCGTACATCGCGGACAAGCATGATGTAGTTCTCTTCGATCTGGGTGGCAGTCAGCGCAGGGTTGGTGGGGAGGAAATAGAGATTGAGTTCCAGAGCATCTGCGCCTGCATCTTCAATTTTCCTGGCATATTTGATCCAGCCGCCAGTGGAGACGCCGTTCAGGCTGCCAATGACGGGGATATTGACCGCCTGCTTGATTTTTATGAGTGTCTCAATATAGGCATCTGCTTTGAGAGTGTACTTTCCGCTCTGAGGATAGAATGAGTCAATTTCAGCAGAAGATTCTGAGCCATAAAACAGGAAATGATCCAGCTCAAGGCTTTCGTGGATGATTTGTTCTTCAAAAAGAGAGTACATCACGATCGCCGCAATCCCGGCCTCTTCCAGATTTTTGGCGGTTTCCACTTTTTCCGACAGTGGCGAGGCAGAAGCGACGAGCGGGTTTTTGAGTTTGAGACCCAGATAGGTTGTTGAAAGGTCAACCATAGTTTCTCCTTTGCTTGCTTCTTTTTTAGAAAAGGGGCAGAGTGAAACTCTGTCCCTTTTTGAACATGTTATTTCTTTTCTGCTGTTTCACCGTAGTGCATGGCAGCCAACTGGGAATAGAAGTTCCAGCGGGCTTTGGCATCTTCACTGGATAGTTTAAGCAGGGTCTCAGCACGCGCTTCGTCACTCTGGGTCAACATGCGGAAGCGGGTTTCATTGTACATATATTGCTCCACTGGCACTGTCGGATCTTTGTAGTCAATCTGCAGCGGATTCTTACCTTCCGCACCCAGACGCGGATCATAGCGATAGAGCGGCCAGAGACCGGACTGGACGGCCAGTTTCTGCTGTTGGAGGCCTTTGGCCATATCAAAGCCGTGGGCGATGCAGTGACTGTAAGCGATAATGATGGACGGGCCGTTGTAGGCCTCGGCTTCGATGAAGGCTTTCAGTGTGTGCTGGTCACTGTAACCCATGGCGACGCGCGCCACATAGACATAGCCGTAAGCAATGGCCATCAGGCCCAGGTCTTTCTTGGAAAGACCCTTGCCTGATGCAGCAAAGCGGGCCACAGCACCGCGCGGTGTTGACTTGGATGCCTGGCCGCCGGTATTCGAGTAAACCTCTGTATCGAGTACCAGTAAATTGACGTTGCGGCCGGTAGACAGAACATGGTCGAGACCGCCGTAGCCAATGTCATAAGCCCAACCATCGCCACCGATGATCCAGATCGACTTCTTGACGAACGAGTCAGCCACGGCAGCCAGGTTCTTGGCCTGTGGGTTCTTGGAGAGGGCAAGTTTCTGCTTGAGGGCTTCGACGCGCTCGCGTTGCTGCTTGATGCCCAGGTCGGTGGTCTGGTCGGCTTTTAGCAGGCTGTCCACGAGGTCCTGGCCGAGTTCGTTGACGAAGGTCGGCAGGATATCGCTGGCATATTCGAGTTGCTTGTCCAGCGTCAGGCGGAAACCCAGGCCGAACTCGGCATTGTCTTCGAACAGCGAGTTGGACCAGGCGGGGCCGCGTCCGTCTTTGTTGAATGTGTAGGGTGTTGTCGGCAGGTTACCGCCATAAATAGATGTACAGCCTGTGGCGTTGGCGATAATAGCCCGGTCACCAAACAACTGTGACATCAATTTGATATAAGGCGTTTCACCGCAACCTGCGCAGGCCCCCGAAAACTCAAAGAGCGGTTCGAGCAGTTGTGAGTTCTTGATGGTGCCGAGGTTAATGGCTGTGCGGTCAATTTCAGGCAGGGTCAGGAAGAACTCCCAGTTTGGAACTTCGGTTTCGCGCAATGGCGGCTGTGGAGCCATGTTGATGGATTTGCGGGCCGGGTTGGTCTTATCCTTGGCCGGGCAGGCTTCCACGCACAAAGTGCAACCGGTGCAATCCTCAGGCGCCACCTGGACGGTATAGGCCATGCCAGGGAATTCCTTGAACTTGGAGTCCATGGACTTGAAGGTCTTCGGGGCTTTCTCGAGGAATTTCTTATCGTAAACCTTGTGCCGGATGACGGCATGCGGGCAGACAAAGACGCACTTGCCGCACTGGATGCACAGATCGGGTTCCCAGACCGGGATCTCCAGGGCGATATTGCGCTTCTCCCACTTGGTCGTGCCGGTGGGGAAGGTGCCATCCACGGGCATGGCAGACACCGGGATGGTATCGCCTTCGAAGGCGATCATTGGACCGAGCACATCGCGCACAAAGGCTGGCGCTTCGGCCGGGACCGGGGCGCGGCGGGTGAAAGTGCTGCTTACTTTATCGGGCACTTTGATCTCGTGCAGGTTGACCAGAGTCTGATCCACCGCCGCGAAGTTCTTCAGGACGACGGCTTCGCCACGTTTACCATAGGTCTTCTGAATGGCTTTCTTGATCTGTTCGATAGCCTCGTCGCGCGGCAGGATGCCGGAAATGGCGAAGAAGCAGGTCTGCATTATGGTATTGACGCGGCTGCCCATACCGGTCTTTTCAGCTACATCATAGGCGTTGATGGTGTAGAACCTGAGTTTCTTTTCGATGATGTCTTTCTGAACTTCTTGTGGCAGCTTATCCCAGATTTCCTCCGGGCCGTAAAGGCTGTTCACAAGAAAGACTGCGCCAGGCTGGGCGAACTTGGTGAAGTCAAAGCGCTCCAGGAAGCTGAACTGGTGGCAGGCGACGAAGTTGGCGGTGTTGGGGGTGATCAGGTATGGGGCCTGGATTGGCTTGGGGCCAAAACGCAGGTGTGAAACTGTCAAAGTTCCGGCCTTCTTGGAGTCGTAGTAGAAATAGCCCTGGGCGTTGTTGTTGGTTTCTTCGCCAATGATCTTGATGGAGTTCTTATTGGCACCAACAGTGCCATCCGAACCCAGACCGAAGAAGAGGCAGCGTACGGTCTCAGGATGTTCAACTGAGAAATTCAGGTCGTAATCCAGGCTGGAGTGGGTCACGTCTTCGTTGATACCTACCACGAAATGATTTTTTGGGTCGGCTTTCTTGAGTTCGTCGAAGACAGCCTTGACCATGGCCGGGGTAAATTCCTTAGAAGACAGCCCATAGCGTCCACCGATGACCTTAATACCCTGCCGTCCATTCTCGAACAGGGTGCTGGTCACATCCAGGTAGAGCGGTTCGCCAGATGCGCCGGGTTCCTTGGTACGGTCGAGCACGGCGATGGATTTGACCGTTTTGGGCAAGGACTTGAGAAAAGTAGTTGTGTCGAACGGGCGATACAGACGCACGCGGATGACACCGACTTTTTCACCCTTCTCGACCAGATAGTGCACGGTTGCTTCGGTGGTCTCGCCGCCGGAGGCCATAATGATGACCACGCGCTCAGCATCCGGGGCACCTATATAATCGAACAGGTGATAGGCACGGCCGGTCAGCTTGGCGAACTTGTCCATCGTTTTCTGGACAATGCCAGGGACTTTGGTGTAATACGGGTTGATGGTTTCGCGCGCCTGGAAGAATACATCCGGGTTCTGGGCGGAACCGCGTAGTACTGGGTGATTGGGTGAAAGAGCGCGGGCGCGGTGGGCGCGTACGAGCTCATCATCGATCATCGCCCGCAAATCATCGTCATTCAACTGCTCGATTTTATCCACTTCGTGCGAGGTGCGGAAGCCATCGAAGAAGTGCAGGAATGGCACACGCGCTTCCAGCGTGGCTGCTTGGGCAATCAATGCCATATCGTGCGCTTCCTGCACCGATCCGGAGGGGAGCATCGCCCAGCCGGTCTGGCGAACAGCCATCACGTCGGAGTGGTCGCCGAAGATCGAGAGGGCGTGGGTTGCTACTGAACGTGCCGAAACGTGGAAAACAGTGCTGGTCAATTCCCCGGCGATCTTGAACATGTTAGGGATCATCAGCAGTAAACCCTGGCTGGCCGTGAAAGTGGTGGTCAGTGCACCGGTCTGGAGTGCCCCGTGGACTGCGCCGGAGGCGCCGCCTTCGGATTGCATCTCTATTACCAGCGGGACGGTTCCCCAGATATTCTTGCGGTTTATCGCTGACCAGTCATCGGCAAACTCTCCCATATTTGAAGAGGGCGTGATGGGATAGATTGCGCAGATTTCATTGGTGCGATGGGCGACTGAAGCGGTGGCTTCATTCCCATCAATCGTAACCTTTTGGCGTTCCATATAGCTTTACTCCTTCAACTAGGATAACACAGGCAATTCTGTGCAGGTCTGATGTACCAATGTATGAGTGTATTCCCCCGGGTTTACCAGCGATAGTTATTTTATACACAAATACTACTGCGACTTGTCACCAATAAAAAACCAGCATTATTTTTGCTTTTCCAGGTGCTTGCGTGCGAGCAGGAACGCTGCCAGTGACTTCGCATCTGGGATTTCGCCTCGTTCAAACATTACCTGTGCCTCGGCTAATGGGACGTGCTCGACAGAAAGGAACTCGTCGGCGTCGGCCTCCAATGGGTCGTAACGCAAGTCGGTGGCCAGGTAGACGTACATGTATTCGGTAGAGTAACCAGGAGCCAGATAGAATCCGCCCAGGTGTTCCAATCTCCCCGCGGCCATGCCCGTCTCTTCCCGGACCTCGCGCAAAGCGCACGCCTCCGGGGCTTCACCCTCATCCAGGGTCCCGGCGGGAAGTTCCAGGAGGTCCAATCCCGCTGCGTGCCGGTATTGGCGGACGAAAAGCAAATGACCGTTCGCGTCCAATGGCAGGATAATAACCGAACCAACGTGTTCCACGATGTCGAACCTGGTCTCACGACCATCCGGCAGGCGCAGTGTATCGCGGCGGATGGTGAAGGCGCGCCCTGGATAGACAATTTCAGATTTCAGCAATTCGAATACCATTCAGCCTCCAAAAAACAAACACCCAGGCGGGATATGCCTGGGTGCATGGTGTTGTCGCAATTCTACGGGATGTTCAGGATCTGGTTGATGTGGAGCGTATAAGGTGATATCAGACTGTTTGCCGCGATAATTTGAGTAGGATCAATGTCGCCATAGTAGCAGGCCACTTTGTAGATGGTTTCATTAGCCGATGTGACAGTATACGTGCCGGGATGGGGGTGCAGAGCGCGTTCGCCGTCGAAGGGATTACCAGACTGTGGAATTCGTAAAACCACACCGGGTTGTAAATAATTTGCACTGGTGATGGTCAGGCCATTCAGGGATAACAGTTCACCCTGGTTGACGTTAAAGCGGCGGGCAATGCAATAAACGAAGTCGCCTGGCATGAGAGTGTAAGTTGCGGGACGCCCGGGTGTGGAAGTTGCCACAATGACAACCGGCGTTATTCCGGGCGCCGGTGTGGTAGCAACTCCGGTGGGAGGTACCAGCGTGGAGGTGGGCTGGCTACTGCCAGGAGTAATCGCATGTGTTTGCTTGTAAACGGCGGTCATCGTCTGTATCATTTGCGTTGTACCGATCAATTGTACTTGACCCATGCCGGTTGGCTGGATGGTTCTGGTCGGTGTAGCCAGGGATGTCAGTGGCGCTTGAGAAGCGGAGCGCTGACATGAAACGAGCAACAACATTGCTGCCAGACCAAGCATGAAAAGCAACGATAATTTCTTGAACATGGGTTCCTCCTTGAAACTATCTTCCTTTTATAGGTTTCTGGGATGATACTAGCACAACCTTTCTATATCGTCAAGCGGAAGGTTGCGGTGTTAATCTAAAACTTGGGCGAATAAGTATCACCACATTAACCACTCCCAGGTTGGGCTGCGTGACCGCAAGTTGGCAATTTTTCCAGCCAGATCGTCACTGGGCCATCATTTTCGATCTCGACCAACATATGAGCACCGAAGATGCCGGTCTTTGACGGGACACCCTGGGCGCGTAGAAATTCTGCGAATTTTTCCACGAGCGGAGCGGCGACCTCGGGCCGGGCCGCCTCCGAAAAGGAGGGCCGGCGCCCCTTACGGGTGTCGCCGTAGAGAGTAAACTGCGAGACGACAATCGCTGCTCCGCTTACATCCAAAATGGACCGGTTGAATTTGCTGGCGGAATCATCAAAGATACGGAGTGTTGCGATTTTCTCCGCCAGGAATCTAGCCTGTTCTTCGATATCATCCTGCCCAATTCCGAGCAGGATGACCAGTCCGTGACCGATTTCGGCAACGGTTTTTCCTTCCATAATGATTTTACCGGATATGACTCTCTGGATCAGGGCACGCATATTCAATAGCAAGCGCGAAGTACATTGTCCCTACGGGTGATTAAGGCAATTGCACCGCTGCCCGGACTTCCTGCATCGTCTTTTCAGCGATGGCTCGGGCGCGGGCAGCCCCGTCTGCAAGCATGGCCGAAACCAAACCTGGCTGCGCTGCGATCTCGGCGCGTTTGGTGCGGAAGGGTTCGAGAGCCTTGTTCAAGCTCTCGGCAAAGCATTTCTTGCAGTCCACACAGCCGATGCCAGCCCGGCGGCATTCAATATTGATCATATCCACCTCTTCTTTAGGGGTGAAGACTTTGTGGAGTGTGAAAACGTTGCATACATCCGGGTTGCCGGGGTCTGTGCGTTTGATGCGCTGCGTGTCGGTGACCATCAGCATGATGCGCTGGAGGGTCTCTTCAGACGTGGCGGCCAGTTCGATATGATTGTTCAGGCTTTTGCTCATTTTCTCTTTGCCGTCAATCCCGAGAACTTTTTGTACTTCAGCAGTTTTCATTTGTGGTTCGATAAGCACATTGGTGTTGTAGCGGTAATTAAATGAACGGACGGCCTCGCGGGCAAACTCGATGTGCGGAGCCTGGTCAATGCCCACCGGGACGAGGTCCGTTTTATAGAGCACGATATCAGCGCTCATCAGCACAGGGTAGCCGACTAATCCATAGTTGACGTTGTTTGGGTTCTGGCGCACCTTTTCCTTGAAGGTCGGCAGGTCGGTCAGTTTTCCGAGCGGTGTCACCATCGAAAGGAGAGTGTGCAGTTCGGTGACCTGCGGGACATGTGACTGGACGAAGAGGATGGTCTCCTCCGGGCGGATGCCAACAGCAAGAAGGTCGAGGGCCAGATCATATGTGTTCTGTTTCAAATTAAACGTGTCCTCGACGGTAGTCAGGGCATGCAAGTCTACGATGCAATAGACGCACTCGTAATCGTCCTGTAAAGCGACATAGTTTTTGAACGCGCCCAGATAGTTGCCCAAGTGGGCACGGCCGGTTGGCCGGATGCCGGAAAAGACGCGGCCTTTTTTAGCCATAGTTGCCTCTCGAAAAGCAGATTTTAATAACCTGTCTTACGCAAATCTTCCCGCAGGTTCCCGAAATTCAGGCTCGCTTTCTGCCAAACCTGCCCCTTTCGGGGACCTTCCCCTTCGGGGATGATATTCCCTAGCGAAGACGATGTCGGCGGGACGGTGCGTAACATCAGTTATAACCGAAGCTGATGCTATTTTTTTAAGAGCTCTGCGACCAGCCCGATTACTTCACCCGGATGGGTGTGCCGTCCGGTCTGGAGTTTAGAGTATACCAGCGTATCGTTCACGGTGATCTCGTACCGGCCTCCCTCGGAAGGGATGAGGGTAATACTCTCAATCTCCGGCTCGAAGTTTTGGAGCAGTTCGTTTGCCAGGCCCACGGCCCGGTCGGTGTATTGTCAGACTGTGCAATAGACGATGGAAATTTTTAACAAGGCGGCAGCTCCTTACAAAATTATATAAAAATTATACTGCTTCTTGCTTAAATCGGTGATCTTTCCCCTCCTGATTTAGGGACATCTTAGTTCATATAGTTTTAGTTGTCCCGACCCTTTGACGCATGACAGCCTTACATGTATAATCATTTTACATTCAAAATCCCAAAATGGATATCATTCGAGACCTAGCATGGCTCTGCGCGGAAACCTGCGTGACTTCACCATTTCTCAATTATTGAATCTCATCAACCTGGCTAATAAAACCGGGACTCTTGTGGTTGAAGGACCCAGTGAGACGGCCAAGGTCGCCTTCCGTGATGGGAAATTGTCTTATGCACAAATGGGCCAGGAAGATTGCAGCCTGGCTTCCGTGTTACATAAAGCCAAAAAACTTTCCTCAGGTCAGTATAAATCAATCCAGCAACGCGCTGCACATATCTCAGACAAGGAACTGGGTTTATTGCTCATCAATGCCGGATACCTGTCGCAAGAAGACATCCTGACCAATCTACAGAAGCATTTTACAGATATTATCCAGCGTTTGTTTAGTTGGGTGGAGGGCTTTTTCCACTTCGACAATGACTCGCTCCCGCCAGACGACCGGATCAGCATCCGCTTGGATCTTGAAAACCTGATTATCGAAGGCTCGCGTCAAATGCGCGAGTGGGAACAATTGCAGGATGAAATTCCCAGCCTGGAGATGGCGCTCAAGTTCACAGACCGTCCCGGTACCAATCTGCGGAACGTCAACTTGAGCGTTGAGGAATGGCGGGTTGTTTCTTATATCAACCCACGCAATACCATCCGGCAGATTGCCAGAACCACCAAGATGAATGATCTGGAGATCCGGCGCATCGTTTATGGTCTGCTTCAAGCCGGCCTGGTTGTAACTAGCCGGCTCGAAGGCGCTGCGACTCTGGCTCCCAAAGTGCGAGTCTTTCCCTCGGAAGATAAAGAAGAGCAGAAATCGTTAATCAATCGTCTCATTGCTAGAATTCGTTCCCTCTAATTTTTTACGAGGATTGCCATCATGCAAACGGTAAAAATGGTTGTTACGGGTCCCTTTAGTGCTGGAAAGACTGAGTTCATTCGCTCAGTCAGTGAGATTGACGTCGTCTCCACAGAGCGCAAGATTTCCTCGGCCTCCGAAAAGCTGGTTAAAGAAGCGACCACCGTCGCCATGGATTTTGGTCGCATCACGGTGGACGACGACCTGGTGTTGTACCTGTTCGGCACCCCTGGTCAGCGGCGATTCGACTTTATGTGGGAGATTCTCTCCGAGGGTATGCTCGGTTTTATTGTCATGGTGGATAGTACCCGCCCGGAAACTTTCCGTGAGGCTCGTTCCATCCTCGAAACCTTTCATGCTTACGCACCGACTCCATACGTGGTGGCCGCCAATAAACAGGATATAAAGGATGCCTGGGATATTGAAGATATGCGTCATGTCCTCCGCCTCGATTCAAAAGTCAAACTAATCTCTTGCGTTGGAACCGATCGAGACTCGGTTAAAGCAGTTCTACTTGAATTACTCTATAGCATCTTGTCTGAGATGGAGAATGGAGAGAAATAAACTCCCCATGTTAGTGTAAATGATTTGCCATCACTACCGACCCGGGTAAAGTCCATTATGAAGTTTATGGTCGGGGATGGTTGGTTATCTTGTTACACGGATGGCTGGGTTTAAAAAGATTCTGGCAGGAAACCATGGCGTATCCGGGTGAATCCAATCACACCTATGCAGTGGACTTTTGGGGGTTTGTCGAATCAGGCAAGAAGCGCAAAAGATATTATTATCCACCCGGATCAGTGGCAACGGATGTTGGAATGTATTCTGCAACCCCGCGTTGAGCATTTCGCCGAGGCAGGCCATTCATGATGCTCGACAACCCGGATCCGTTCATGCATAAACTCGAGGATTTTCTCGACGAGGATATACCAACCGAATGATATCTGCGCCGATTCATTTCTACCCTAACCGCATGGGGCGGATTGTATTTCTGGCGATGGAAGAGATTCTCGGACGTAATGGGGTAAAAGCAGTTCTTAATCTTGCTCATCTTCCGGACTATATTGATCAGTACCCTGCTTCCAACCAGGGCTTGAAATTCCTTTTTGAACACATCAGCCGAATCCAGACCGCCCTGGAAATCGCATACGGGCCTCTTGCCGGCCGCGGCCTTGCTCTGCGCGTAGGACGTGCCTGTTTGAAATACGGCCTGCGCGAATTTGGCTCCGAACTCGGTATGACCGACCTGGCCTTCCGCATGTTACCTTTGCCTACTCGGCTAAAGGCTGGGAGCGAAGCACTTGCGGGGCTGTTCAACCAGTTCACCGACCAACGTATCCGTCTCGAAGTGGATGAGAAACATTTCTACTGGCATATCGAGCGCTGCCCGCTCTGTTGGGAGATGCAGGCTGATGGTCCGTGTTGTGCCCTGGCAGTGGGGTTATTGCAGGAGGCTTTCTCGTGGGTTAGTGGGGGAAAATACTTCCTGGTTGAAGAGAAAAAATGCATTGCATGTGGCGATAGTACGTGTACAATAGTGATTGACCGGACTCCGTTGAAATGATGGTATGTTACTGCTTCCTGCATAAATAGATGAACTTTCCTTTAGCGAAAAGCTCCCGGAAATAACTTGGTTCAGGTGCAGTTATTGACGCAGTACCCTGTAATAGTTTTCCTACAGCTCTCCGACACATTCCCTCTGAAAGGCCCA
>Ga0209182_10000388_pt1 | contig 11677 bp, 7 predicted proteins | sample LakBais05cmmetaG_FD_185474 | JGI IMG/M metagenome (GOLD analysis project Ga0209182, IMG submission 185474) | Lake sediment microbial communities from Lake Baikal, Russia to study Microbial Dark Matter (Phase II) - Lake Baikal sediment 0-5 cm... | ecosystem: Environmental > Aquatic > Freshwater >...
CCCAGAAACCCACCGGCGCACAAATCCGCCAGACCTTTATTGATTTCTTTGTCGAGCATAACCATACCTTCGTCCCGTCTGCTTCGCTCGTGCCGGGTGGAGATGCTACACTTCTATTTACGAATGCAGGCATGGTTCAGTTTAAAGATGTTTTCCTCGGTACGGATAAACGTCCCTACACCCGCGCGGTCGACTCGCAGAAGGTCCTGCGCGTGGCCGGCAAGCACAACGACCTCGATGAAGTCGGCCGCGACGACAGCCACCACACCTTCTTCGAGATGCTTGGCAACTGGTCGTTCGGCGATTATTACAAGAAAGAAGCCATCGCCTGGGCCTGGCAACTGCTGACCGATGTCTGGGGCCTGCCCAAAGACCGGTTTTACGCCACCTGTTTCAAGGACGACAAGGGTAATATTCCCACCGACGATGAAGCCGCCGAAATCTGGAAGCAGCAGCCCGGCTTCGACCCGTCGCATGTGCTGTTCTTCGGGCGCAAGGAAAACTTCTGGGAAATGGCCGAGACCGGTCCCTGCGGGCCGTGTTCGGAAATCCACTTCGACCGGGGCGAGGCATTTGACAACCTGGCCGGGAAACCGCACAAGTGCGGCGTAAACGGTGAGTGCCAGCGCTATCTCGAACTGTGGAACAACGTCTTCATCCAATACAACCGCATTGACAAAGACACGCTCGAACCGCTGCCCGCCAAGCACGTGGACACCGGGATGGGCTTCGAGCGCATTGTCGCGGTCCTGCAGGGCGTGGACTCGAATTATAAGATTGACCTGTTCCAGGGCGCGTTGGAGGCGGTGCGTGCCCTGACCGGCGACTCGCTCGAAAAAATGTACGCCAACTTCACGCCCTACCGCGCCATCGCGGACCACGCGCGCGCCGCGGCTTTCCTCATCGCGGACGGCGTCGTCCCCGGCAACGTAGGGCGCAATTACATCTGCCGCATGATCATCCGCCGGGCAGCCCGTTTCGGGACGAAACTCAATCTGCATGAACCCTTTCTGGCAAAGGCCTCCGAGGCGATTGTCACTGCCTATGGCGATTTCTACCCGGAACTGGTCAAGAGCCGGGAGACCATCCTCGACAACCTGACCCGCGAGGAGGTCCGCTTCGCGCGCACGGTCGAATCCGGCACGGCCTATTTGCAGGGTATGCTGGACGAGTTGCAGAAGTCGGGTGGCAAGACGCTGGATGGCCGTAAGGCCTTCGATTTGTATGCCACCTACGGCCTGCCGTTGGAGATCGCCCGTGATATTGCCCGCGAGCAGGGCCTGGATGTGGACGAGGCCGGTTTCCGCGCCGCAATGGACGAGCACCGTCTCGCCTCGGGCAGCGGGAAAGCCATGGGCAAGATGGGCGGCCAAGATGCCGAGTTCTATGCCGGGATTATGAAGGGACTCCAGAAAGCGGGCAAACTGGGCAAGGACGGGGTGGCGTATAACCCATATGAATGGATGCAGGTTGAGGGCGAGGTACTGGCGCTGGCCGCGGACGGTCAGGCGTTGACTGAAGCTGGGGCCGGGGACCGGGTTGAAGTCCTGCTGCCGAAAACCGGCTTCTATGTCGAATCCGGTGGTCAGGTTTCAGACACTGGTGTGATTAGCGCCAAAGATGGTTCCTGGGAGATCGAAGTGGATGAGATGCGCAAGCCCTCGGCAGGCGCGATGGTCCATGTGGGCGAGGTGGTCTTCGGGCACCCGAAGGCCGGCGACGCGGCAATCGCTGCAGTGGACGCGGCCCGCCGCCACGATATCCGCCGCAACCATACCGCCACACACCTCCTGCACGCTGCGCTCCATCAGGTGCTGGGCGAAAATGCCCGCCAGGCCGGGTCGTCCGTGACCACCGACCGGTTCCGCTTTGATTTCAACCATCCCGAAGCGATGACGCCCGAGCAGGTGGAACGGGTCGAGAAACTGGTCAACGAGGCCGTCGCGGCGGACTATCCGGTCACGCCAATGGTCAAGTCGCGTGAGCAGGCGGTGGCTGAGGGGGCGATGGCGCTCTTCGGTGAGAAATACGGCGATACGGTGCGGACCATCACCATCGGTGATAAATATTCCTACGAACTATGCGGCGGCACGCACCTCGAGCGGACCTCGGATGTGGGTGCGTTCCTCATCGTTTCCGAGAGTTCCGCCGCGGCGGGTGTGCGCCGCATCGAGGCGGTGACCGGGCGGGGCGCCTATGATTTGATTGCCAGACGTAATCAAGCGCTTAAAAACGCTTCGGCAATACTCTCGACAAATCCAGAAGCTATTGCTGAAAAGGTGAGCAATTTACTTGAGGAAGTAGCTTCCCTTAGAAAGGAAATTTCAATACTTCAAACTAAGATCGGGCTAATAGAATCTGAAGAAGTATTTGAAAAGAATAAAACTTTAATTGATGGGTTTGTCATCGTAGCTGCTCACTTTGATGATGTTGATAGGAATGCCGTTCTTGCTATCACTGATAAATTCCGTCAACTGTATGGTGATTCTGATTTATATACTGGTGGTACGATAATTGCTTCTGGCATACAAAACGAAAAACCGTTTGTTTATGCCTCCTCTACAGATGATGCTGTGGAGTTAGGTTTGGATGCAGGTCAAATAGCAAAATACGTTGGTGAGGTATTAGGAGGATCTGGGGGCGGACGGCCAACCTTAGGCCAAGCAGGCGGTAAGGATATCTCTAAGCTTCCTGAAGCACGCGAAAGAGGAGTGAAGCTAATCAAGGAAAAACTGAAACAAAGTAAGAGAAAAAAGGAGTAACCCATCATCATCTTTCTACCACCCTGATCGAATGAGCGCTGCACCTGGCCTTCGGCGGCGGGAAAGATGCCAGGAAATTACCCGAGGCGCTGGCGAGTGTCCGCGCGTGGGTGGAAGGGAAGTTGAAGTAAACCAGACATGAAATAGTCTTCCGAGGTCTCCAAGACTTCGGAAGACTGCATTTAACCCGCCTCCAAACGGCCCGATTGTGTTTTAACCCATGATTATCGGAGGTTGATATGTTGGATACTCTTTTCTGGGCGCTGGTCGGTTTTCTTTTGGGGGCGATTCCGTTCTCCCTCCTGATGGGGAAACTGTTTGCCAAAAAGGACATCCGCACTGTCGGCGACGGCAATCCCGGCGGGACGAATGCCATTAAAGCGGGCGGCCTGAAAGCCGGCATCCCGGCCATCCTCCTCGATATCGGTAAGGGCTTCCTGCCGGTTTTTCTGGCGCAGAAATACGGCCTGACGGGCTGGAGCCTCATCCCGGTCTGTCTGGCTCCCATCCTCGGGCACGCTTTCTCGCCGTTCCTGCGCTTCCGGGGCGGCAAGGCGCTGGGGCCCACCGGCGGAGTCTGGGTGGGGCTGGTCGGAATGTGGACCTTCCCGATTTATGGTGCGCTGGCAGTCCCGGCGACCCTGCTCCAGTCTGAGGACGCCTGGTCGGCCAACGCCGGGATGCTGTCCCTGCTCGGGTATGCCATCCTGTTCGACGAGCCGTGGATGGTCGCTTTCGCCGCGCTGAATGCCGTCCTGATCGCCTGGACCCACCGCCGCGCTCTGGTCCGCCCGCCGCAACTGCGTTCGTGGGTAACCAACATCTTCGCGGGGAGGCAGGCGTGAATCTGGTCTGGCATCCGCACGCTCTTTTCATCGTATTATTTCTGCTGTTCGGGTTGATCACCGTGCTGGTCAACAGCCTCACCGTCCGCCGTTTCGACCAGTACCCGAAAACCAATTGCACCCCGCGCGTCTCGGTGCTGGTCCCGGCCCGCAACGAGGAACGCAATATCGAAGCGTGCGTGACCTCGCTCCAGGAGCAGGATTACCCCGATTTTGAAATAATCGTCCTTGACGATCATTCAACCGACGATACATTAAGTATGTTAGCCCGTCTTGCCGGCAAGGACAGCCACCTTCAAATCATAGAAGGGCGTCCATTACCCGACGGCTGGCTGGGCAAACACTGGGCCTGCCACCAACTCGACCGGGCCGCCACCGGCGAATTAATCCTGTTCGTGGACGCGGATACGCGTCACACGCCCGACATGCTGCTGGACAGCGTTTCGGCCCTGCTTGCCGAGCGCGCCGACCTTGTGACGGCCTTCCCACGCGAAGAAGTGGTCACATGGGGCGAACGCCTGTTGGTACCGGTCATTGGCTTTGGCATCTTCACCTTCATTCCCATCCGCCTGGTGCAGAGACTGCGTCTCGCGGCGCTCTCCGTCACCATCGGCCAGTTCATGCTCTTCCGCCGGACGGCCTACGACGCTGTCGGCGGGTACGAAGCAGTGCGGGCCAAGATCGTGGACGATATGGTGCTTGGACGCCGCATCATCTCCGGCGGCCTGGAATGGCGCCTGCTGGACGGTACGCGCCACGTTTCCTGCCGCATGTACCAGGGTTTCTGGGAGGCGGTGGGCGGCTTTAGCAAGAGTCTCTTCGCCGTGTTCGACTACCGCATCCTGCCCTATTTCATCGGCTGGCTGCTGGTTGGGACGGCCTTCATCGAACCAGCAGTGTCACTCGTCTCGCGCTGGGTGCGTACCCCGCTAACTTCCATCCCGGTGGAATATTCTGCAACTTCGGTGGTGCTCTCCATCGTTCTTTGGATGATCGCCTACCGGCGTTTCAAATTCCCTGCCTATCTCGTCTTTTACTACCCGCTCAGCCTGGCGCTCTTTATTGCGGTCGTGATCCGCTCGTTTTTCCAGACGGCAACCGGTACCGCGACGTGGAAAGATCGCCTGCTTGACCGGGTAGCCATGCGCTGGTTGTAGGTCGAATTGCCAATTCGACCTACGATATAATGGGGGACGATGAAGACACAGGTCATCCAACTGGATTCGCATGACGATGTGACCTCCGTGCGTGATAAGATGTCGTGGGCCAAGACGGAGCGCATCCTGCTGGTCTTCCCGCGCCGCTCCCGCATCCTGGCGCGGACCCTGGATCTGCGCCTGCTCCAGCGGCATGCAGCCACGCTGGGAGCGCAGCTCGCCATTGTGGCCCGCTCGGACGAACTGCGCCGCGCCGCCGAGGAACTAAGCATCCCGGTTTTTGCGACGGCTGTCTCTGCCCAGCGCCAGGTCTGGGAAAGGGAAAAAACCCCGGCCAGACCACGCCGCCTCGTACGTCCCGACCTGCGCCGGATGCGCCGCGAAGCATTTCCTCCCGAAGCTCGCTGGCGGTCCCTTTTTGGTTTTCGTTTCTTGTTTTTTACCCTAGCTGTTCTGGCAATCCTCGCCGTTCTTTCGCTTTTCATTCCTTCAGCCACCATCCAACTGAGCCCTGCGACCCACCTGCAAAGCCTGACGTTCACCATCAGCAGCAGCCCGAACGTGACCACCGTCAACCTGGCGGGAAGCCTCCCGGCGCGGCTGACCTCGGTTGTCGTCGAACACAACAAAACGGTCCAGGCTACCGGCTCGGTCACCATCCCCGACGTGCGGGCGCAGGGTCTGGCGCGCTTCCGCAACCTGACCACCGCGCTGGCCGGCATCCCGGCCGGGACGGTTATCAGCACCCAGACCAGCCCGCCGGTCCGGTTCGCCACGAGGATGGACGCGGTCGTCGCGGCTGGCCTCAGCAAGACGGTGGATGTTCCCATTCAGGCGGTCGAGGCGGGTTCCACCGGCAACCTGCCCACCGATACGCTGATTGCCATCGAAGGCGACCTGGGCGCCAGCCTGGCCGTGACCAATCCCGACCCAACGGCGGGCGGCTCGGACCGCATCGCAACCATCCAGACTGCCGCAGACCGGTCGCTTGTCCATGAGGCTTTGCTGGCCGAACTTCTCGAAGAGTGCAAAACGGGCCTTCAGCAAACGCTCACACCCGGCGATATAACCTTCCCGGATACCCTGGCTGTTTCTCAGGTCCTTTCCGAAACCTATTTTCCCGCCGAGGGCCAGAGCGGCGATACGCTCTCGCTGACGATGCGCCTGCAATGCCAGGCGCAATATGCCTCGCTGGCGGATGTCAATGCCCTGGCGGAGATGTCGTTGGATGCCAACCTGCCGGAGGGCTTCGCCCCCGCTTCCGATGGACTGGCGATGCTGCCTGCCAGTATCCCCCTCACAGACTCGGACGGGATCACGCGCTGGGACGTGCAGGCGCAGCGGCTCCTGCGCGCCCGGCTGGACCCGCTGACAGCCGTGCAACTTTCTCTGGGCCGCAAGCCCGCCGAGGCCGTTCTGCGGCTGAATGAATCCCTGCCGCTGGCCGAGTCGCCGGTCATCCAGGTCAAACCCAACTGGTGGCCCTGGCTGCCGGTCGTTCCTCTCCGTATCGATGTTTCCACTGGCGATTGATGAGAATTCTGGCTGTAGACCCCGGTTCCAAACGCATCGGCCTCGCTATCAGCGATCCGACCGGCACCATTGCCAACCCGCTGACGGTGCTCAACCACGTTTCCCGCCTGCTGGACGCTGCGGCAGTGGCGGAACTTGCAAAAACGAACGGTGCCGGTCTCATCGTAGTCGGGCAGTCGCTCGACGATGACGGGCATCCCACCTTCGAAGGCCGCCGCGCCGGGCGCTTTGCCGAAGCCCTGAAGACCCAGGCCGACCTCCCGGTGGTTTTCTGGGACGAATCCTTCACCACGCAGGATGCGCGTGCGGCCCGCATCGCAATGGGCGTTTCGCGCAAAAACCGCCTCGGGCATCTGGACTCCGTCGCTGCCACCGTACTCCTGCAATCCTACCTCGACGCCAACCCTCAAAAATGAAACCTCGCAACTCCTGCCTTCCTTGGATGCTTCTGCTGGTCATGCTGATTGCCCTCGGCCTGGTGGCCGTGGCTGTTTTCTTCCCGCTGGCAGCCCGGCAGTCTTTTGGGGAACCCAGTCCCTTTCTCAATGCCTGGCAGCGCTTTAGTTATGGTTACGAACTGGTTTGGAAGTCCGGAGATTTGACCCAGCCGCGCGACCCTGCCGGAGCGGAGCAATTGTTTGTCATCCGGCCGGGCGAAAGCGTGGTCTCCATCTCAAACCGGCTGGAACAGACTGGTCTCATCCGCCGCGCCAGCACCTTCCGCGCTTACCTGCTCTGGACCGGGCTGGATACCGTCATCCAGAGCGGCACCTACCGCCTCAGCCCGGCGCAGATCGGGCGCGACATCGCCCAGACGTTGAAATCCACCACCCTGACCGAGGTGACTTTCACCGTCCTGCCCGGCTGGCGGATGGAAGAAATCGCCGCGGCGCTCCCGACCTCCGGCCTGGAGTTCACGCCGGAGGCGTTTCTGGCCGCCGCGGCCGCCCCGGCGATCTCCCTGGACCTGATTCCTGCTGGCGTTTCTGCCGAAGGTTTTCTCTACCCTGACACTTACATTCTGCCCCGCACAACGACGGCTGACAGGTTGGTTTCCATCCTGTTCCAGGGTTTTACCTCCCACCTGCCGGCAGAAACCCTCGCTGCTTATGCCGGCCACGGACTGACGGTCTATCAGGCGGTAACACTGGCATCCATCATCCAGCGGGAGGCGATGGTCGAGGATGAGATGCCGCTGATCGCCTCGGTCTTTTATAACCGACTGGCAATCGGCATGAAATTACAGACCGACCCGACGGTCCAGTACGCCCTTGGTTACAACGCGGCCCAGGGCACCTGGTGGACGCCGCTCAGGATGGACGATCTGCAATTCGATTCCCCCTACAACACTTACCTCTATCCCGGCCTGTCGCCCGGACCGATCTCCAATCCCGGCCTGGCGGCGCTAGCGGCGGTTGCCAATCCCGCTCAGACCACTTACTACTTTTTCCAGGCGCGCTGCGACGGATCCGGCCTGCACAACTTTGCCGAGACGTTTGAACAGCACCAGCAGAATTATTGTCCGTAGGTGAGTATCTTTGTGTCTTGAAAGGGGGGTTACGTAATGCTGGTATTGGAGACGATATATTTCTCCAAATGGTCAATGACCACCTTTTGCTCATCTATGAGGGACCTTACCAAATCGCCGATCGTGACAATCCCGATCAGGCGATTGTTTTCCATAACAGGCAGGTGGCGGACATGTTTGGCGGACATTAATGCCAGACCCTGTTCGACCGTATTTTCCGGTTCAATAAAGATGGGCGGCGATGACATAATCTCACTGACTCGAATGTTCTTTGAACTCTTGCCTTGTAGAATAACCTTGCGGGCATAATCCCGTTCAGAGAACACACCGACCAGTGTTTTGCCGTTCACAACCAGTAACGCCCCTACGTCTTTTTCGGCCATAACTTGCAGAGCATCAAAAACGCGCGCCGCGGGGCTTATCGTCCAAACCTTACGCCCCTTCACCTTCAGAATTTGACGAATTGTTTTCATAGCGCCTCCAACTTACTGCTTCTTGCATAAATCTCTGAACCTACTATTGCCGAATTGCTTGCATTACATGGGATTTTACTGCTTCTTGCATAAATACTTGAACTTTGAACGATCAAAATACAAGCAATTACAGCAATTTGGGTTCACATATTTGCGCAGTACCCTGTGGTTCAGATATTTACGCAGTACCCTGTAATACAGGGATTATTAGAGAATATGATAGAGGACCATGATTTGATGTGGAAAAAGCGTTTGTTTGAATGCGATAAACACGAAAGGATAACCCAATTGTAGCATCGAAACCTCATAATATGAGAGTTTCTCTGGGAATCGCCACGGCGATGGGGTAAATAGGGGTTGATGGGCGGGCGAAGCCCGCCCATCAACCCCACGACCGGGCGAGCGGCGGTCCTGGCGGGGATCAGGGTGCTGGTGTGGGCGGTGTAACGGGCACATCCGGTTCGTTCTTTGTTTTAATAAAGGATGAGCCAATCCACACTGCCAGACCGAATGCAAGCAAAATAATGGCCTGGAGGACAATCCTTTCTGAAATGGTGTGAACGATGGAGCGGACCAGTTCCTGGCCGATGCCGGCTATGTCTGCCGGGATAAAGGGCGGAATTCGGGGAACAATGTACATGGTCCAGGCCGTGTTTAAGGCTGGCAGTGCTGAAATCCCCAAACCGAGGGCTATCGCTCCGGAAACGAAGATGGGAATACCCCACCAGCGCATCCAACTTCTGAGAGAACGCACGGCGAATAGCGTGACCAGCAGGAGAAAGGCCAACGGCAAAAGCGGGCTTAAGCGCATAATCAGCCGTACCATGCGGATGGTCGTTATCGGGTCTGCCCCAAAGGGACCGGTCCCGGATGGAAGAGTGCCAGGGGAAGGTGGTTTGATGATGGTGGCCTTGCCCGGTAACTGTGTGGCAGCCGCGTTCAATAGTTCCTGCAATAGTGAGACCACGATGGGGAGCACAAATTCGGGAGGCTTGCACAAAACCATGCCGCCATTGCTCGTTCCGCTGGCCATTTGTGCCAGATCTTGCCCGGTACAGGGCGGCTGAGAGTTTATCAGTTGCATGATGAGATCTGTACCCGCCGGGCCTGTCAGGCGTTCTTTCAGTTTATCCAACGGAACAGTTACTGTGTCCGTCTCGCCGTTAAGATAGGCAAACATCTGGACGAGCATACTTTCGGTCATGGTTTGCAGGTCATCTGGCGGAAGGAGAATCGTGAGGATGGCTTGCCAGTCCGCCGCGGTGAGATTCTGCATGAAGGACGGCATCCCGCTCTCGCCGCCGGGACCCCCCGTCCCAGATTGTGGGCTGGCTGTTTGGTGAGAACCATACTGGTCCAGGCAAGGTTGAGCGAGTTGAAGTTCCGCATTGGTCGGGCTTCGCTGGCCGCTTCCAATCGCTTCGTAGGCATCCGGCCCCAGGGCAGTCGTCAGGCAGGCCTGTAATTCGGGAGAGGCGCCATCAATATTGCAAGCCAACTGATTTTGGGCACAGGGGTCACTTAAGAAGCTACTTGTTAACGCCACCCCAACAATCTCAGGCAGGTGTTCATAGATATTCTGTTCGGCCAGGGCGTTTTTATAAAGATTGGCTTTGAACATCTGCCGGTTGATGGTAGTCAATAAGAGAGCCAGGATTGTTGTGATCACGAACAATATGGCAAATATCGTAGCGATAAACCTGGCAATCACGGTACAGAATTTGCGCATGGTTTATTCCTTCGGTCATGCAAATAACATACAGACTTGTCTGGTTTTATATCCCCTAACGCTGAGGCAGGTTGTTGATGAGGCAGCCCATAAAGTTTCACGGGCTATTTGTCTTCGCCCGCGATTTCGACATAGTCCTGCGTGATGGTATTCTCCAGCGACCCGCCCAACAGGAGGATGAGTTCCGAGGAGCAATTGGCTTTTTCTTCGGCGTCGCGGCGGCTCCAGGTGCGGCTCTTGATTTCAAGATAGTAGCCCAGGTCAGGCGTATCGACGCGATCCAGGTTAATAAAAAACTCCTCTTCTTTGTAGCGCACAAGCCAGCGCAGACGGTCCTTGTCAACGGCAGTTTCACTGGCCGGTTTGAAGTACTCGCGGTAGAAGCGCAGGCTGTTGGCTGCCGGGGCAAAATAGCGGATGCGGCTCAAGAGCACATCGTGGGCGAAGTCACCTTCGCGGGAGGGGCCGATGAGGGTCAACCGGCCGCGCACGCCCGTGATCTGCTCCTTGTCATCTATCATCTCGTCTTCACGGTAGCGCAACCAGCCCTGGGCCGGGTCGGCAAAGGTGAAATAAATATCATGCTGGTGGTAATGCTTCTTGAGCAGGATCTCGATCTCGGTTTTTTTGAGCGCTTTCAGCACGGGAGCCGGGTCGTTCAACTTGACCTTGACCTGAACTTCGAAGGATTCTTCTTCTGCGGAGCCGCCCAGCGCCACCAGTTTCGAGAAGACCGACTGCTCACGTGCCATCAGGAAGGTGTCAATTTTCCGGGCATACTCCTGAGCGGCGGTCGTCAATTCTTTTTCGTTGAGTGTCAGGAGCTCACGATTGTGCATCAACCATTTGCCATTGACCATTACGTCGGTCACGTCGGTGGCTTTCCCGGCGTAGACCAGTTGGGAGTAGACGTTATTGGCGTCATGACGGAAGCGTGGGAAATTATGGAGCGGGGAAATATCCACCAGGATCAGGTCGGCGCGCTTGCCCGGTTCGAGCGACCCGGTTACGGGTCCGAGGTGCAGTGCCCGCGCCCCGAGACGGGTGGCCATTTTCAGCGCAGTTGCCGCCGGGACTGCGGTCGGGTCGTTGCTGACGGTTTTCGCCACGAAGGCTGCCAGGCGCACTTCTTCGAACATGTCCAGGTCGTTATTCGAGGCCGAGCCGTCCGTCCCGATGCCCACGTTCAAGCCCAGATTCAACATCTTCTGGATGGGGGCAAAGCCGGAGGCCAGTTTCAAGTTGGAGGACGGATTGTGGGCCACGCCCGCTCCCGCATGGAGCAGGGTGTGCATCTCGCCCTCGTCAATGTGGATGCAGTGTGCCGCGAGCACTTTGGCGTCGAACAATCCTTGTTTTTTAACATATGGAACAACCGGCATTCCGTTTTCCCGGCGCATGTTTTCCACTTCCAGAGCGGTCTCGGCGATGTGTATTTGCAGTGGCACGTCGAACTCAGTGGCCAGTTGCGCCGTGGCGCGCAGGATTTCGGGTGTGCAGGTGTAGGGTGCGTGCGGAGCCACCGACGGGGTGATCAGCGTGTGACCTTTCCAGTGTTCGATAAACTCCCGCGCCGCGGCGAGCGAATCTTCGAATGAGACTGCATCCGGTGCGGGGAACTTGAGCACACTCTGCCCGCAGACGGCGCGC
>Ga0209182_10000390_pt1 | contig 11664 bp, 7 predicted proteins | sample LakBais05cmmetaG_FD_185474 | JGI IMG/M metagenome (GOLD analysis project Ga0209182, IMG submission 185474) | Lake sediment microbial communities from Lake Baikal, Russia to study Microbial Dark Matter (Phase II) - Lake Baikal sediment 0-5 cm... | ecosystem: Environmental > Aquatic > Freshwater >...
CATAACTTTATTGCATTTTACATAACTCTAAAAACGAATCACGCCTGATTAGCTTCGATTCGTTTCCCTTTTTGAGAATTGTTGCGGTTGGGATTTTTCAAATCCAAATCCTTCTTGAACTAGCCCCCATTTCCGTGTATCATTTATGGCATATCGTTTTGTCCCGGAGGAAAATCATTGGCTCTACGCAACTATGACATAAAAGACCCGTCCCTCGCCGGTTTAGGCAAGCAGAGAATCGAGTGGGCGTCCCGCGAAATGCCTGTCGTCAGGCTCATCGGGGAGAGATTTGCCCGGGAGAAGCCGCTCAAAGGCATCCGCATCGCCGCCTGCCTGCACATCACCACCGAGACCGGCAACTTGGCGCTGGCATTGAAAGCCGGCGGCGCCGACCTGATTTTCTGCGCCTCGAACCCTCTCAGCACGCAGGATGACGTCGCCGCCGCGCTCGTGGAGGACGGCATCCCGGTCAATGCCATCAAAGGCGAGAGCGATGGCATCTACTACAAGCATATCAGCACTGCCCTCGACCATAAACCCCAGATGACTGTCGATGACGGCGCCGACCTGGTCACTACGCTCCATACGAAGCGCACCGAGCTTATTTCTAACGTTATCGGCGGGACTGAGGAGACGACCACCGGCGTCATCCGCCTGCGCAGTATGGAGAAAGCCGGTAAGCTGAAATACCCCATCATCGCGGTCAATGATGCTAAGACCAAGTACCTCTTCGATAACCGCTACGGCACGGGCCAGAGCACCATCGATGGCATCACCCGGGCGACCAATATCCTCTGGGCGGGCAAGAAGGTCGTCGTCTGTGGCTACGGCTGGTGCGGCCACGGCATCGCGATGCGGGCCAAAGGGCTTGGCTCCCACATCATCGTGGCGGAAGTCGAGCCGGTCCGGGCGCTGGAAGCGGTGATGGACGGTTTCCAGGTGATGCCGCTCATTGACGCCGCCCGAGTCGGCGATATCTTCATCACGGTGACCGGCGATAAAAGCGTCATCGATAGGGGACACTTTCAGGTAATGAAGGACGGGGCGATTATGGCCAACAGCGGCCATTTCAACGTGGAAATCAATATCCCGGCGCTGGAAGCGCTCTCCAAGAACGAGCGGGAGATTCGTCCTTACGTTGACGAATACACCCTGGCGGACGGGCGCCGCCTGTACCTGCTGGGGGAGGGGCGCCTCATTAACCTCGCGGCGGCGGAAGGACATCCAGCCAGCGTGATGGATATGAGCTTTGCCAACCAGGCGCTCTGCCTGGAACACCTGGCCAAGAACAAAGGCAAGCTCGGCGCCAGAGTCTATCCGGTGCCTGAGGAAATCGATAAAGAAGTTGCCCGACTCAAGCTTCAGGCGATGGGCATCAGGATTGACGCCCTGACACCGGAGCAGAAGCGGTATCTCACCAGCTGGGAAGAGGGGACTTAGCAAACCATGTGTTCTCCTCTCCCTCGATGGGAGAGGTCAGAGCTTGCCCTGAGCGAAGCGAATGGGTGAGGGTGAAAAGGCTCCATTGCCCCCTCACCTTAATCCTCTCCGTTCGGCTGAGCTCACGGCGAAGCCCGCAAAGGGGCGAGGAGATTTCTTTTCAAGGTGAAGTGGTATGGGTGATTCCGAACACAAAGTTGTCACCACGAGTTGTCAGTACGACTGCGGTGGTCGCTGTCTTCTGAAAGTCCACGTGGAGAATGGCAAAATCACCCGTATTGACACCGATGACGGCAAAATGCCCTATCTGAAAGCCTGCGCCAGGGGTCTCGCGCAAAAAGAAGTTGTCTATGCCAAAGACCGTCTGACACGGCCGTTGAAAAGAGCCGGGGAGCGGGGCAGCGGCCAGTTTGAACCCATCTCCTGGGACGAGGCGCTGGACACAGTGGCTAGAAAGCTCAAAGAGGTTAAGGAGCGGTATGGCTCCAGTTCTATTTTCCTTATGGACCATTTCGGTTCAGTCAGTCCATTACACGGGGCTAAGAAAGCGGGCCGCCGCTTTTTCTCTCTGTTTGGCGGTTGCATCACCTGGTGGGGCAGCGCTTCCAATGAAGCCGCTGTCTTTTCCTCTTTGGCTACCTTTGGCACGGACTTCAACGGTGCCAGCCGCGACAATTTTCTCCACACCAAACTGATTATCATGTGGGGCTGGAATCCCATTGCCACGCGATTCGGCTCGGAGACCGGCTATTACCTGAACGAAGCCAAGAAAAAGGGCGTCCGAATCATCTGCGTCGACCCTCGGTACACCGTCTCGGCAAAAGCTCTGGCCGACCAGTGGATAGCGGTGCGTCCCGGCACTGACGCCGCCATGCTGATTGCGATGGCGTATGTCCTGATTGATGAAAACATATATGACCATCACTTCATCGAGACTTATACCTTCGGCTTTGAGCAATTCAAGGACTATGTGCTGGGCAAAGAGGATGGCGTACCCAAGACGTCTTCCTGGGCGGAAGCCATCACCGGCGTGCCTGCCGCCACGATAACACAACTGGCGCGGGAATATGCCACGACCAAACCCGCCGTCCTGTTCGCCAGCTGGGCGCCGGGGAGGTCTGCCTTCGGCGAGCAGTACCATCGTGCGGCCAGCACCCTGGCGGCGATGACGGGCAACATCGGCATCACCGGCGGGTATGCCGCCGGCGGCTCCGGTCGCATCCCGCTGGGTTACCTGGGCAAGACGTTTTCCGCGCCGGACGGCCCGTTCCCCACAGTCCATATCACCAAAGTTTTTGACGCCCTTCTGAGAGGGAAGTCCGGCGGCTACCCCAGCGATATCAGGCTGCTCTATATCGTGGGCTGCAACATGCTGACACAGTTCTTGAATGCCAACAAAGGTGTCGCCGCGCTCAAATCGCCCGAGTTCACGGTGATACACGAGCGCTTCCTGACGCCCACCGCCCGCTACGCCGACGTTATCCTGCCGGTAAGCACCGCTCTGGAGCGGGTGGATATCGGTCAGCCGTGGCTGGGCGGGTCTTACTTTATTCACATGGACAAAGCCATCGAACCGGTGCCGGAAACGAAGTCGGACCTGGCCATCTTCACGGAATTGGCTTCGCGACTGGGCATTCCCGATTACAACAATAAGTCGGACGAAGAGTGGCTCAGGGAGTTCGTCGCGGCGACGCCTGATTTGCCGGATTACGAGACCTTCAAGCGTCAGGGAGTTCATTGCGTCAAGCTCGACCGGCCGTGGGTCGCCTTCCGCGAGCAGGTTGAAGACCCGGCTCACCACCCTTTCCCGACGCCCTCGGGCAAAATCGAAATCTACAGCCAGAAGCTCGCCGAAATGCATAACCCGGTCATCCCCCCGATACCGAAGTATATTGAGGCGTGGGAAGGGCATAGCGACCCGCTCCGGGAGAAGTACCCGGTTCAGATGGTCAGCCCGCACGCCAGATTCAGAGTCAACTCCACCCTGGACAATATCCCCCGTTTGAAAGCCTCGGCTGATGACAGTCTCTGGCTGAGCCCGGCTGATGCGCAAGCACGAGGTATCAGAAATGGCGATAAAGTCAGGGTGTATAATGAGAGAGGCCAGCTCGTTGTAAAGGCTAAGGTCACCGGGCAGATTATGCCCGGGGTGGCCAGCCTTGACGCCGGCATCTGGTTTACGCCGGACGGCAAAGGCGCTGACCTCGCTGGCTGTGTCAATGTGCTGACGAGAGACCAGGCGTCGCCGGGGGGCGCTTTTGCCTGTAATAGCTGTCTCGTTCAGATAGAGAGACTTGACGGATGATTACCCGTCAAGTAATGTAGGTCAAAGAAAGGAAGGAAAGATGGCCACTGCGAACAATTTTGCCTGCTCGCCTTACTACATGTTCACCTCGGAGTCGGTCTGCGAGGGGCACCCCGACAAAATCTGCGACCAGGTGGCGGATGCGGTTTTGGACGTTATCATCAAAGATGACCCCATGGCGCGCGTTGCCTGTGATGTGGGAGTAACAAATGGTCTCCTTTTCGTCATGGGTGAGATTACCACGAAAACTTATGTGGAAATCCCGCAGGTGGCACGCAGCGTTATCCGGGATATCGGCTATGTGAAACCGGAATACGGATTTGAGTACCGCACCTGTGGTGTTATTGTTTCCATCAACCAGCAGTCGCCGGACATTTCTCTGGGTGTCAGCAAGTCCCGCGAGGCTAAGGCGGGTTCAAAAGACAAGTATGACGCTCTCGGCGCCGGGGACCAGGGTATGATGGTCGGCTTTGCCTGCAATGAAACGCCGGATTTCATGCCGCTGACAATTTCCCTCTCTCACAAGCTTACCCAGCGTCTGGCTGAAGTAAGAAAGAAACAGGTTATACCTTACCTTCGGCCCGATGGGAAGTCGCAGGTGACGGTCGTTTATGAAAGAGGTGTTCCCAAACGCATTGATTCGGTTGTCATTGGCTGTCAACATGATGATACCGTTACTCATGAACAGATTACGCAGGATGTCCTCAAAGATGTCATCAAACCCGTCGTCCCGTCAAAGTACCTTGATAAGGCGACCAATTACTACGTGAACGCGACGGGTCGCTTCGTGGTTGGCGGGCCGGTGGCCGACAGCGGATTTAGCGGGCGGAAAATCCTGGTCGACACGTATGGCGGTGTGGCGCGGCACGGCGGGGGCGCCTTCTCCGGTAAAGACCCCACCAAGGTTGACCGTAGCGGGGCGTACATGGCGCGCTATATCGCCAAGAATATCGTGGCGGCGGGTCTCGCCGACCGACTGGAAATCCAGGTGGCTTATGTCATCGGCGTGGCGCACCCCACCTCTGTCTCCGTGGAAGCCTTCGGCACCGAGAAGGTGGACTGCGACGCAATCGTCAAGTTAATCAACAAGCATTTCGACTTGAGACCAGCGGCTATCATCGAGCGCTTCGGTCTGCGCCGGCCTATCTTCCGCCAGACCGCCTGCTTTGGGCACTTCGGCCGCGACGATATCGAACTGCCCTGGGAAAAGCTGGATATGGTCGAGACGCTCAAGAAAGAGGCAGGGAAGTAGGGCGTTAGATGTTGTTGCGGGGAGTGCAGGGACTTGCCTGCACGCCGAAGTATGCGTTACGGCACGCAGGCGTGGCAATCCCCTGCGGTCATTGTTTATTGAGATTGCCATCCTTCCAGGGAAGGACAATGACAGTGGAAGTAAGAAGCGGGGCGTTAAGAGGGGTTCAGCCTGAAGGTTCACCCTGAAGGGCGCTAGCCCCTCTTTAGAAAAATCTTCCCCTTCCCCTTCGTTAAGGGGAAGGGGATAAAGGGGATAGGGTTGAAAAATAACCCCATTAAGTTCGGCACGGACGGCTGGCGGGCGGTTATCGCCGAGGACTTTACCTTCGATAACGTGCGGGCTTGTGCCCAGGGCGTCGCCGGCTACCTCAAGCAGTCGGGCCTGGACGGTCGCGGGCTGGTGATTGGCTATGACACCCGCTTTGCCTCGGAGGACTTCGCCGCCGCCTGCGCTGAGGTCGTTGCCGCTAACGGCGTAAAAGTCTACCTCTGCCCCAAAGCCACTCCCACGCCGGTCGTCAGCTACGGCGTTCTGGCGAAGAAGGCCGGCGGCGCCATCATCATTACCGCCAGCCACAACCCGGGCAAGTGGAACGGCTTCAAGTACAAGACGGAGCAGGGCGCCAGCGCCCCGGACGAAGTCACTGCCCAAATCGTCAAGTTCATCAACCAGACTTTTGAGGGGGGTAAAATCAGTCGCCAGCCCCTTGCTAAGCTGGTGGGGGAGGGGCTGGTGGAATCAACCGACCTCGACCCGGTCTATTTCAGGCAAATCGAGAAGCTAGTGGACCTTGATGACATACGGAAATCAAGCCTCAAAGTGGTGGACGACTCAATGTTCGGCGCTGGCGCCGGTTATTTGAAGTCGCTTCTCGATGGCGGAACGCTAGCGCTGACCGAGATAAACGGGGAAAGAAACCCCCTCTTCCCCGGCATTCAGCCTGAGCCGATTGCCCATAACCTGAAAAAGCTCTCGGCGGCGGTGAGGCGGCGCAAAGCGGACGTCGGGCTGGCCACCGACGGCGACGCCGACCGTATGGGCGTCATCGATGAGAAGGGGAATTTCGTCACCCAGCTCCAGGTCTTCGCCCTGCTCAGCCTCTATCTGCTGGAAGTCCGCGGCGAACGGGGTCCCATCGTTAAGACGGTGACCAGCACCAGCATGCTCTATCGCCTCGGCGAACTATTCAAGGTGCCGGTCTACGAGACGACAGTCGGCTTCAAGGTTGTGGCGCCGGTGATGCTGGCGAAGAATGCCCTCATTGGTGGGGAGGAGAGCGGCGGCTACGGTTTCCGCGGGCACGTGGCGGAGCGGGACGGCATCCTGGCTTCCCTCTACTTCCTCGACCTTATGGTGAAGACGGGCAAGACGCCGTCGCAGCTCGTGGAGTATCTTTACAGCAAGGTGGGACCTCACTACTACAATCGCGCCGATGTCAAGTTCCCGGCGGAAAAGCGCCAGGCCATCGTGGAGCGACTGCGCCACAAGCCGCCGCAATCGATTGAGGGCGTCAAGGTGGTCAAGGTGGACACGGCGGACGGTTTCCGCTTTACGCTGGCCGATGCCACGTGGCTGTTGATTCGATTCTCCGGCACCGAGCCGATTATGCGGATTTACGCGGAGACCGACTCGCCGGAGCGTGTGGAGCGACTGCTCAAGTTTGGTCGGGAGCTAACGGGCGTCTGAGCTACTTCTTCGCTGCGGAAATAGGCGTTAACAATAATTTCCTCTCCCCACCGAGGGAGAGGATTAAGGTGAGGGGGTCAACCTCTGTCACTCAGCCTCACTGGAGCGAGACGTATTATAGCGCTAATCCACGCAACGAGGTACTACTTCTTGGCCATTTCGGCGAGCAACTTGGCGGCGCGGGCGATGTTGAAGACGCCGCAGGCGCAGTTGGGCGCCAGTAGCTTGGCCGCCTGCTCCGAGGTCTTGCGGCCTTTACTGATATCGTCCACCATTGCTCTGACCAGGTTGGCGGCAATCAGGGCGTGCCCGCACATCGTGGCGACCTCCAGGATTTCGTAGGGCGGCAGTTTTTCGGTCTTGCCGTATGTTCCCAGGGAGAAGTTGGCGGTGTGGTGCTTCAAACCGGCTTTGCCGATGCACTTGTCCACGTTTTCGAAAATGCCGCTCACGACGACGGACAGTCCCAAGTCGGCTTGTTTCAGGTCGCTGAGGAAAGCGCTGACCGCTTCCGGGTTATCGAAGACGGCGTGGCCGATTTTCTCGGCGTTGGCGATGACCTCATCCGTTTTATCCATCATGCCGCCACGTGTCACACTGCCGATGTTGGTGGGCTTATGTTTCAGGGCCATACGCAGGAACTGCTGGACTTTGGGGGTGCTCCCTTCCGTATTATGGCCCATTGCCTGAATCATGATGAAAACGTAGTCTTCGCTGAGGCTCTGGGCGTTGCCGCGGCGGTGCAGAGTGTGCGTCATCTCTCCTCCTGGCGTTTCTTTGAAATCAAAAGACATTCTACCGTTTTGCTTGGGCGGTTGTCCAATGGCAGTGCAGGCGCCGTCATTGCGTAACAATGTAATCTGTCATTCCAGCGAAGGCTGGAATCCAGGGGAGGGGCTTAGGATTTCGAGTTTCGGATTTAGAATTTCAACACGTTATGTTATACTTTAGGCTGACGCCAGCGTAGCTCAGGGGTAGAGCAGCGGTTTCGTAAACCGCGTGTCGGAGGTTCGACTCCTCTCGCTGGCTCCACTTGTCATTACCGGGAGAGAAATGGATAGGCTCTATTTCGGGACGGGCGGCGTTCCTCACGGCTCTCCAGACCCCTCGACACTGGCCGGGATGGAATACCTCGCCAAACTCAAGCTGGGCGCGATGGAAATTGAGTTTGTCCAGCGCGTCTCGATGGGCGAGGCGGCGGCGCGGGTGGTGGCGGATACCGCCAAACGACTCGATATTAAGCTGTCGGCTCACGCTCCTTACTATATCAACCTCAACTCCCACGAGCCGGAGAAAGTGACCGCCAGCCAGGGCCGGCTTCTGCAGGCGGCGCACATCGGGTGGCTGTGCGGGGCGCAGACCGTCGTCTTTCACGCCGGTTTCTATGTGGGCGACTCCCCGCAGGACACCTATGCCGTCATCAAGAAGAACCTGGAAACAGTGGTCAACCAGCTCCGGCGCAAGGGCAATCGAATCTGGGTCCGGCCCGAGGTCACCGGTAAAGGCAGCCAGTTCGGCACGGTAGAGGAGATTCTGAACCTGAGCGCCGAGCTTGACGGCGTTGCCCCCGCCATCGACTTTGCGCACTGGCACGCCCGCAACGGCCAGAACAACACCTATGACGAGTTCATCGCCACACTGAAGCAGGTGGAGAGCCGTCTGGGCAAAGCCGCCCTGGAGAATATGCACTTCCACATCTCCGGCATCCGCTTCAGCGCCAAGGGCGAGCTGAACCATCTTAACCTGAAAGAGTCCGGCCTGAACTACGGGGAGCTGATGCGTGCCCTCAAGGACTATGGCATCAAAGGACTGGTGATTTGCGAAAGCCCCAATCTAGAAGAGGACGCCCGGCTGATGCAGGAGACGTACCAGAGCCTCTGAGCCACACCGAAATCCCCACTGCTTGCTGTCATTCTGACCCCGATGAAAATCGGGGGAAGAATCTCAAGGATGGATTTGAGTTTGGAGTGGACACAAGACAACCCTTGAGACCCTTCGCTACGCTCAGGGTGACCGGAAGATTGTTTTGTATTCAGCGGTTATTTGGTATAATGTAAGCGGATTGCCCTTTTTGGAGTTAATATGAGACAAAGCTGGACGCGTAATGGCCTGATATATATCGCCCTGCTACTGGCGGGCATTGCCCTTTTCTCTTATCTCCTGCCGGCGGCGGACAGGCCACAGGAAGTCCCCCTGAGCCAGGTCATCGAGCTGTCCCAGAAGAACGAAATCACCAAAATCAAGGTGGATGGGGACACCCTCTTCGTCACGATTAAAGACGGCAGTGAGATGACGGCGTTCAAGGAGAGCAACGCCAGCATCTACGAAATCACGGACCTCAAGCTTGAGGGCGTCATAGTTGACGTCAAAGGCTCTTCCGGAATCGATTGGGGCAGCCTCCTGCTCAACTTTCTGCCCATCCTGATTTTCGGTGCCCTGCTCTTTTTCCTCTTCCGGCAGGCACGCGGCGCCAATAACCAGGCGATGAGCTTTGGGCGGAGCCGCGCCCGCGTTTTTGCCCCCAACCGAGCCACCGTCACCTTCGCCGATGTTGCCGGCGTTGAGGAAGCCAAGCAGGAGCTTCAGGAGGTCGTCGAGTTCCTCAAAGCCCGCGAGAAGTTCCAGAAGCTGGGCGCTCGTATCCCCAGAGGCGTACTGCTCGTCGGTCCGCCGGGCACGGGCAAGACGCTGATGGCAAAGGCCGTCGCCGGGGAAGCCAATGTGCCTTTCTTCTCCATCAGCGGCAGTGAGTTTGTCGAGATGTTCGTCGGCGTGGGCGCTTCCCGCGTGCGTGACCTGTTCGAACAGGCGAAGCGCAACGCGCCGTGCATTATTTTCATCGATGAGATTGACGCCGTCGGCCGACATCGCGGCGCGGGGCTGGGTGGCAGCCACGATGAGCGCGAGCAGACCCTTAACCAGATTCTCGTTGAGATGGATGGCTTCGATACCAATACCAGCGTCATCGTGATGGCGGCAACCAACCGACCCGATATTCTAGACCCGGCGCTTCTCAGACCGGGCCGCTTCGACCGCAGAGTCATGCTGGACCGGCCGGACATCACCGGACGAATCGCCATTTTGAAAGTCCACATCAAGGACAAGCCCCTTGACGATTCAGTCGTCCTGGAGACCCTGGCCAAGGAAACTGTCGGTTTCAGCGGCGCCGACCTGGCTAACCTGGTCAATGAAGCGGCGATTCTCGCCGCCCGCCGCAACAAGTCGTCCATCGGCATGAAGGAGTTCGAGGAGTCCATCGACCGTGTCTTCGCCGGTCCAGAGCGGAAAAGCCGCAAAATCAGCCCGAAGGAAAAAGAAATCACCGCTTACCACGAAGCCGGCCATACTTTGGTTGCCAAAATGCTGCCCAATGCCGACCCGGTGCATAAGGTGTCGATTGTGGCGCGTGGAATGTCGCTGGGTCACACGCGCCAGCTGCCTATTGAAGACCACTACCTTACTTCACGCGCTCAAATTAAAGATATGATAGCTACATCCCTGGGCGGGCGTACCGCTGAAGAGCTAATCTTCAATGAAATTACGACAGGCGCTGGCTCAGATATTGAGGAGGCGACCAAGCTGGCACGGGCAATGGTCATTAGTTTTGGTATGAGTGATAAACTCGGACCGAGAACCTTTGGTCATAAGCAAGAATTAGTATTTCTCGGTCGCGAGATTTCTGAACAAAAAGACTACAGTGATAAAACAGCTAAGCAGATTGATGATGAAGTTCGTTCCATCATCGAAGAGGCTCATGCCACTGCTGAGAGAATCCTCGCCGGGCATAAGGCTAAGCTGGTTCAGCTTGCCGAGAGGCTAATTGCCCAGGAGACGATTGAGGGCGTGGAGCTTGATGAGATGTTCCAGGACATCGCGCCCAAGCCGGTCAGGGAAATCCCGAAGGTGACTCCCACGCCGGTGCCCATAGAGCCGGTCGCGGAAGCCGTCCCCGAAGAAAAACCGAAGAAGGCGCCCGGAGTGCCCCGCCTTATTCCCAAGCAGTCACCGGCATCTCCGGAGTAGAGCAAAACAAGCCTGAGATTCTGGAGCCCTCGATGAACAAATCATCGAGGGCTTTTTATTTGAGGTAAGTGACTAAGGGGTAACTAGATGTCCCGCTTCAAAATGTAGTCGGTCAGGTCGGTCAGCGACCGGTGGGCGTAGTTTTCGGGCAGCCCTTTGAGGTTATCGCTGGCCCGGGCGCAGTAGTCTTTCGCAATCTTGTAGCACTCATCCACCACCGGCGAATTCCGAATCAGTCTGATGGCTTCTTCCACGTATTTCCGGTCGCCCTTATTCTCCAGCGCCCGCCTCACCGGGTTGTCGCCGGGGAGCCTTTCAAGTACCAGCAGCGCCGGCAAGGTGAGAGTCCCCTGGGTCAGGTCAGAGCCAACCGGCTTGCCCAGCCTCTCCTCGGTGCCGGTGAAGTCCAGGATGTCATCGACAATCTGGAAGGCGATGCCCAGGTTGTGTCCGTACTCACGGAGCTTATCGACTGACTTCTCCGGCGCTTTGCTCAAGATAGCGCCCGACTCGGTGGCCAGGCAGAAGAGGGCCGCCGTCTTGTGGGAAATCCGCTGGAAATAGCCCTCGCGGGTCTGCGGTATCTTGAAAGCGTCCAGCAGTTGGTTTATTTCCCCGCGGGAAATCATGGCCAGGGTCTGCGAGAAGAGCTTGATGACCCTCGGGCTTTCGGTGTCCGCGACAAACTCGCCGGCTTTGGCAAAGAGGTAGTCGCCGAGCAGGATGGCGTCCTCATCACCCCACATCTTGTTGATGGTCGGCTGGCCGCGGCGGACAATCGATTTGTCAATGGCATCGTCGTGGACGAGAGTGGCCGTATGCATCAGCTCGACCGACGCCGCCATGGGCAGTAGGTATTTGAGGTCGTACTTGTAAAACTTACCCGCCAGTAGAGTCAGCGCCGGCCGGATGCCCTTCCCCCCGCCCCGCACCACGTAGTCAAGCTGTTCCGAGA
>Ga0209182_10000391_pt1 | contig 11663 bp, 8 predicted proteins | sample LakBais05cmmetaG_FD_185474 | JGI IMG/M metagenome (GOLD analysis project Ga0209182, IMG submission 185474) | Lake sediment microbial communities from Lake Baikal, Russia to study Microbial Dark Matter (Phase II) - Lake Baikal sediment 0-5 cm... | ecosystem: Environmental > Aquatic > Freshwater >...
TTTGCGAGGGTCAGCCACGAGGATACAGTGTCCCAGGAGATACCACTGTCCTGCCTGGTGCAGGAGCCAGGCCGCATGTCTCCTGCAATATCCCGTGGACTCACAGAAATCATTCAGCATCATCGACTTCTTTGCCTTCCCTGCCTTCAGATACGCCTGTGCCTTGATCGTCGTGAGCTTCTTGCGTTCCTGGAACCGCCCCTCCGAGTACGCCCCTCGGATACGACAGCACCCCTCAGAAGCACCCCTCGTATTGGAGGAACATACTCGGGGGCATTGAGAGAAGGTGCTCGGGGGACAACATCCTCGGGGGGATTGGACTAACATCCTCGGGAAGTACGCCCTTCGCATTGGACCAACATGCTCAGGGGGCATCGTGAGGTCCATTCCCGCTGCTCCTCTCTCGTCCGAAGGACCAGCAGTATTCTGTCATCCTTCACCTCCATTTTCTCATGAGTTTACGGAGCCAGTTCACCTCCATTTTGGATGAGTCGATGCGCAGTGGCCGCAGGGACACATTGAGGCTATACTAAACATGAGTCGTGCCAGGCTATCGGCATCGTGTCTTGAAAGGAGCATAACCATGGATGAACGACGTGGACAGGCGTATCACCGCAGATTCTCGCCACTTTATACGGACTACTATGAGTATTCCATGACGCAGGGCTACTACCTCTCCGGCAAGGGGCAGGACGAGGCCGTGTTCGACATCTTCTACCGCCAGAATCCCTACGGAGGAGGATACGCCATCGCAGCGGGCCTGCGCGACGCCGTCGAGTATGTGCTCAACATGCGCTTCACGTCGGAGGAACTTGGCTACCTGAGTTCGCTTGGGTACAGGGACGACTTCCTCCAGGTGCTCGAAAAGACGCGGTTCACAGGCGACATCACGGCCGTGCCCGAAGGCGAGGTCGTCTTTCCGGGGGAACCCATCATCAGCGTCAAGGGTCCACTCATCGAGACCCAGCTCCTGGAGGGCCTCATTCTCAGCATGGTGAACTTCCAGACGCTCGTCGCCACCAAGGCACGCCGCATGGTGTGTGCGGCCGAGGGGAGGAGCATCTCCGACTTCGGCCTCAGGCGGGCGCAGGGAGACGGCGGCATGGGCGCAAGCCGGGCATGCTTCGTGGGCGGCGTCGCTTCGACATCCAACGTCCTGCTGGCGTTCGAAGAAGGCGTGCCCGTGAGTGGGACGATGGCCCACAGCTGGATCCAGAGCTTTGACTCGGAGCTGGAGGCGTTCCGTGCCTACGCACAGATGCATCCGGACGACTCCGTCCTGCTCCTCGACACGTATGACACCGTGAGACAAGGACTGCCCAACGCCGTCATCGTCGGCAGGGAGTTGGAGGCACAGGGTCACCACCTCCGAGGCGTCCGGCTGGACTCCGGCGACCTCGCGTACCTCAGCAAAAGGGTGCGGGCCGTGCTCGACGAGAATGGACTGAGCCACGTCAGGATCTCGGTCAGCAACCAGCTGGACGAGTACGTCATCGAATCGCTCGTGGACCAGGGTGCCCCCATCGACATATTCGGTGTCGGGACACGCCTGGTGACTGGCTATAACGACGGTGCCCTGGACGGCGTCTACAAGATGGTCCAGCTCAAAGGGAGGCCGATCATCAAGATCTCCGAAAACCCGGCCAAGATCAACATCCCGGGCGAGAAGGAACTGTACCGGTACTACGACTCCGGGGACGGTCTCTGGCTGCTCGATGGCCTGTGTCTGGCACAGGGCGACGACGAACCGGCCGTCCTGATGCACCCGGACTTCGACTACAAGAAGACCGAGGTGGCAGGGCTGAAGCGGGAGAGTATCCGCAAGGAGATTGTCCGGAACGGCGAACTCGTGTACACGTTCCCCACCCTTCTCGAGACCGGGGCATGGGGTGCCCAGCGGTTCTCCCTGCTGTACGGCGAGCACAAGCGTTTTGCCAACCCGCACACCTATCACATCGGCGTGAGCCGTGAGCTGTTCGACCTGCGGCGCAGCCTGATCGATGCTCGGTCATCATGAGCCAGGAATGCTTCGGTTCAGATACGGCCCTCCTCGTCGTCGACGTCCAGAATGACTTCTGCCCCGGCGGCGCGCTGGCCGTGGCTGGCGGGGACGCCGTCGTCCCGGTCATCAACGCATGGATACCACGGTTTACCACCGTCGTCGCGTCGCGCGACTGGCACCCCGCGAACAGCGTCCACTTCATCAACTGGCCTCCTCACTGTGTTGCGGGCACATATGGCGCGCAGTTCAGAGCCGGACTCGACACCGAGCGCTTCCTGCTGGTCCTGGACAAGGGAACCAGCAACGTCGACGACGGCTACAGTGCGTTCGAGGCGACCAGTGAGGACCTTGAGAGCTGGCTTCGCGGCCGGGGCATCGAGATGCTGTATGTCTGCGGTCTCGCAACCGACTACTGCGTTCTGCAGACGGTGATCGACGCACTGCGCCTCGGGTTCGGCGTCACGGTCATCCGTGACGGCATTGCCGCGGTGGAGGTCAACCCCGGCGACGGACAGCGTGCCCAGCGCGCGATGGAGGCGGCAGGCGCCCGCTTCGTCCCATCGTGTAACAGGGTGTAACAGGGGACAGACGTAGTTTCTGTAACATCCTTCTGGCAGAGCAGTACCTTCGGCTGGAGTGCAAGCGCGGGAGACCGTCACGGTCTGCCGTTTGCTTTTCGGCCACATCGTGGCTATGCTACGAAAGTCTATCTTTGAGGAATGAGGTGCACGCAGACTTGAAGCAGGCACGCCTGTCGAATCGCATGATCATCCTTCTCCTGATCGTTGCGCTGCTTGTGTCCGCAGTGCCCGCCGCTGTCTCCGCGGGCGGCACGAACCCACCGGATACGTACATCAGGGCCCACCTCAAGGATGCTACTCTTCGCTACAATATCCCATCGGTCATCTTTCAGGCTATCGCCTACCAGGAGTCGGGGTGGCGTCAGTTCGACGCAAACGGCAACACGGTCATCGGGTCGAACGCGACCTCGCAGGACATCGGCATCATGCAGATCAACACGACTGGGCGCACCGACGTCGACCGTCTCATGACGGACATCGACTACAACATTGAGATCGGAGCCAAGATCCTAGACGGAAAATGGAAGCTCGCTCCCGGCATCGGCGATCGCGACCGGAACGTCCTGGAGAACTGGTACTACGCCATCTGGGCCTACAACGGGTTCTCGTCCACGAACAACCCCAACACACCTGGCGGACGACACTACCAGGACCGCGTGCTCGCCCTCATGGCGCGCCAGGTGCTAGGCAGTGACGGACAGCCACTGTGGCCCCCAGTAGCGGTTACACTGCCCAACCCGTCCATCATCACGGACCCGCCCTCCTGGATCCCGACGCCTCAGCCTGTGCACTATGGAGACCTGTACGGAGGATTCAACCAGGGAGACAACTTCCGAGTGCTGGAGAGCCCGGCCGGCGCAGTCCTGTCGGCCAGCAGGTCGGCGACCGTCACGTTCCTCGTGCAGAACGTGGGGACGACGACGTGGGATGCCACATACGATGCGTTTCTCACGGTAGGGGATCCTGCCGCCCTGATGCTGCAGGGGCAGGGCTCCGGTCAGCAGGTCCTGCCCGGCGCCACGGCGGCGTTCAACGTTGCTTTCCCGCCCGGGCTACCGGTCGGGGCGCTGAACCTGAGCCTTGCCATGCGCAGGGACGGTGTGCCGTTTGGTGCGGCGTGGACCGCTCAGCTGGCTGTCGCCGGGGTGACGGCGACCGCCTCCATACCGGATGCCGTCGCGGTGGGAGGTGTGCTGTCCGTGCCACTGCAGGTCGTCGGCTCCGATGCCATGACCGTCACCCCCAGCTTCGAGCTGCGTGATGCGCAGGGCGTCCTGGTCGACAGCTCGGTCATGGTTGCACGACGCTACGGTTCACCGGTAGGCGTTGCATCGCTTGAGCTGCCCGGCGAGCAGACAGGGGAGCTCCGCTACTTCATGGGCAGGACCGTGGCAGGCCTGCTCCAGCCGGGGCAGTACCAGCTGACCGTCTCCTTTGCTGCGGGCGTGTCGAACTCGCCTGGGGTCATGGGCACCGTGCCATTTGCCGTCGTGACACACCTCCTGCAGGTCCTGCCCGCGGACCAGCCCGGCACGCTTATCGTGGATTCCGCGCCCCTGGGTGCGACGGTGTCCGTCGATGGCGTGGATCAGCTCGTTGTGACGCCATGCGCCATGCAGACCACGCCGGGCGTACACGTCGTGCAGATAGCCGAAGCGAGCTCGGTGCCGTTCGAGACGACCGTGGATACTGCCGCGGCTCCCGTGACCCTTGTCGGGCCGACGCTGACGGCCATGGCTGCTGCGCCTGTGCTCCTCGTTCCCGCGCCCATCAACCTCGATTTCGGCGTGCTCAAGGCAGGTGCGGGCGTCACCGGGCAGTTGATCCTTCAGGTGACCGGCATCTGCGCCTCTCGGGGTGTCGTGTCCACGTCCGCCAACTGGATCCGGGTGAGTCCACTCACGTTCGACGGCAGCCAGGCCTTCACCGTGGGCATCGACGCTCGCTGGGTGGACCCGGGCGCGAACAACGCGGGTACCATCACATTCACCATGGGAGACGTCCGCGTGAGCGTTCCCGTCAGGGCCGGGTTCGCGCCGACGCCAGCGGTCGGGTTCGTCCTTGCACCACAGAGCGTCCACGTGGGTGAGGGAGACGAGTTTGTCCTCGACGTCATCGCACGCGATCTTGAGATGCTGTTTGATCACGTGGACCTGACGGTGGTCTGGGACCCCGCACTCGTCGCCCTCCAGGACGCTGAGGCGTCGGCGTCGCTGACAACTCCCGTCGGACCTTCTGTGGAGTCTGGCATCCTCCGCATCCAGAGCGACGTCATAGGACTGTCCGGCGGGGAGACCGTCGTGGCGTCCCTGTGGTTCAAGGCCGTGGCTCCGACCGACAAGACCGGGGTCAACCTGCGCGGAACCATCTCTCTCGGCGGCGTCCCTGTCCCTGTGATTACGGGTGGCTGTGCGGTCGGCATCAGTCCACGCTTCGCCCCTCCAGGCGACCCGGCCACTCTTGCTGCGACCGGAGAACAGGGCCAGGTCCGCATCAAGTGGTCGCCGTCGACGGCAGGCAGCTACCCTGTCGCGCGCTACGATATCTACCGCAGGCAGGGCGCGCCCGACATCGAGACGGCCGAACTCGTGGGCGAGGCGAAACCCGAGGCGACGCAATTCGTCGACCGCGGTCCCCTCGAGCGGTCCACCTACTACTACTGGGTCATGTGCGAGGACGCCCGGGGGAACGTCAGCAACCCGGCGGGGCCTGCCAAGGCTCAGCCTATCATCCTCACGAACCCCATCACCAAAGTGACCCTCGTCTTCACCATTGACAAGCCCACGGTCGTCATGAACGGCGTGACCGTCCCCATGGAGACGGCGCCCGTGGTCGAGAACGGGCGGACCATCCTTCCTGTCCGGTATATCGCCACTCCACTGGGGGCACAGGTCCTATGGAACGCCAAGGAGCAGAAAGTCACGCTCATCGGCAGCAAGAAGGTCGAGCTGTGGATTGGCAAGCCGACGGCACGGGTGGATGGCACTGACGTGCTCATCGATCCGGCCAACCCGAAGGTGGCGCCTCGCATCAGCGGCGGCAGGACCATGCTTCCCCTCCGTTTCATCGGCGAGACCCTCGGTGCGGAGATCCTGTATGACGCAAGACTGCGTACCGTCACCGTCACCCTGAGCAAGGCAACCTAGGAGACACCCGTGGTCAAGTTCAAGGAACCCTTCAACGGCATTTCGCACCTGCTCGGAGGCCTGGCCGCCGTCATCGTCACGGTACTGCTCGTCAGGGCGGCTGTCATCCGCGGTGGCAGCAGGGCGGGTGTTCCCATTCTCGTCTATGGCCTCAGCATGGTCCTCCTGTACTCCTCGAGCGCTTGGTACCATCTGCTCGACGTCAGTCCGAGGATCCACGTCATGCTGCGTAGGCTCGACCACGTCAGCATCTCCATCCTCATCGCGGGCACCTACACGCCCATCTGTCTCATCGCGCTGGGGGGCAGAGTGGGCGCGTCGCTGTGCTGGGCCGTGTGGGGACTAGCCGGGGCCGTCATCCTGACCGACGTCTTCTGGCTCGACGCTCCCCGGGGCCTCAAGGCCGGTCTTTATGTCGTGCTCGGCTGGGTCGCGGTGTGGGCGATGGTTCCACTTCAGCGTGCCATCGGGTGGGCAGGCATCACCTGGATGCTAGCCGGAGGTCTTGCCTACAGCGTCGGCGCCCTGCTGTACGCGATCAAGAAGCCAAATCCTTGGCCCGGTGTCGTGGGCTTCCACGAGATCTGGCACCTGTTCGTGCTGGCTGGCAGTGCAGGCTTCGTCGTCCTGGTCTGGCGCTACGTGCTACCCCTGGTGAAGGTCCTCTGACATGAGCCTGCAGTTCGAAGCGGTGACACCTCACCTGTGGACGGCGAAGTGTCGTGGATATGCCATGAATACGGGCATCCTGCACGACGCCGGGCATGCCGCGCTCATTGACCCAGCACTCCTTCCCGACGAGGTGGAGGACATCGCCGCCTTCTGCGAGGCACTGCAGCTGAAGGTCGAAACGGTCGTGATCACCCATCACCACTGGGACCACCTCCTGGGAGCCGCGCGGTTCCGCGGTGCGTATGTCGTGGCTCACCAGGCGTACATCGCTCAGACTGCCCTTGACCTGGAGCAGACGCGCCGTTCGATACGGCGCTGCTACGAGGCGGAAGGCGTTGCACCTGCCGTCCCGTTCGACCCGCCCATGCCGGACCAGACCGTCGATCACATCATCGGGCTTACGATCGGGGGTGTCCATGTCCGGCTGTTCCATACGCCCGGGCATGCACGCGATCACCTCTCGGTGTACGACCCCGACGCCGCGTGCCTGTGGGCCGGGGACCTCCTGAGCGACCTCGAGATCCCGTTTGTGAGTGACCGGCTCGATGCGTTCGAGCGGACACTCGGCATGTTTGCGGCGATGGAGGTCCACCTGCTGGTTCCTGGTCATGGAAATGTGACACGCGACCCTGCCGAGATCAGGCGCCGCATCGAAGCAGACCGTTCGTACCTGTCCGAGCTCCGCACGGGGGTCGAAGCAGTCGTTCTCGTGGGCGGCACCGCCCAGGCGGCCGTGGCGGCCTGCGCCGACATGGTGTTCCGCAACCCTGGCGAGAACGCCGAATCACATGTCATGAACGTCGAGCAGGCCTTCCTCGAATGCGGCGGCTCGGCCTCTGCGGGCGTGCCTCTCGGATGGTCCCGCGAATTGTGACCACCGACGGGGTCAGGCACAATGACATTCACAATTGACAAACGATTGCATCAAGGAGGCATGTGAGATGGGTAGAGCACTGCGCATCGAATACGAGGGAGCTGTGTATCACGTGACCAACCGGGGCAACGGCCAGGAGTCGATCTACCGGGAAGAGGCTGATTGGAAAGCCTTCCTGGGCATCATGAGCGACGTCGTTACGGAGTTTGGCTGGCGGATATACACGTATTGCCTGATGGGCAACCACTACCATCTGCTGCTGGAGACCCCTCAGCCCAACCTGTCCCAGGGGATGAAGGAACTGGACCAGCAGTACACCAGGCGGTACAACTGGAGATACGAGCATTCGGGCCACGTGTTCCAGGGCCGCTACTGGTCGGGGCTCATGCTCAATGACAATTACCTGATCGACGCGGCGAGCTACGTGCTGCTCAACCCTCTACGGGCCCAGTTGGTGCATTCTCCGGAGGAGTGGCGCTGGTCGAGTTGCGCGGCCATGGCCGGGCTTGTCCCGTCGCCTTCATGGCTCGATGTCGACTGGCTGCCGGTCGATTTCCGTGGTGCGCCGGGGGACCCGAATGGTCCATTCCTGTCATATGTCCGGGAGTGCATTGGCAAGCCGCGTCCGGCGAACCTGGAGAAGCAGCGTCGCAACACCCGCAGAAATGTGAAGGCCATTGTGCCTGACACCAAGGGGATTCACAATTGAGCATCTTCAAGCTGAAGGCACCGTTTGAACCGTCAGGGGACCAGCCGCAGGCCATCGCCAAGCTGATTGCCGGGATCCAGGAGGGGGACCGCTTCCAGACGCTGGTCGGTGTCACCGGTTCCGGCAAGACGTTTACAATGGCGAGCGTCATCAAGGAGTTCGACCACCCGGTCCTTGTCCTGAGCCACAACAAGACGCTTGCCGCACAGCTGTACAGCGAGTTCAAGGCCTTCTTTCCCGAGAACGCGGTCGAGTACTTCGTCAGCTACTACGACTACTATCAGCCTGAGGCGTATGTTCCGACGATCGACTTGTACATCGCGAAGGACGCCGATATCAACGAGGACATCGCCCGTCTGCGGCACTCGACCATCCGATCGCTCGTCGAGCGCAAGGACGTCATCGTCGTCAGTTCCATCAGCTGTATCTACGGCTGGGACTCACCCGAGGAGTACCGCGAGGGACTGCTGACGGTGACGCAGGGCGCCGCCATGAAGCGCGACGACATTGCCCGGTCGCTGATCGGGCTCCGCTACGAACGCGTCGAAGACGTAGGCAAAGGTGGGTCCTTCCGCGTGCGCGGGTCGACGGTGGAGATCCTGCCCAAGGAGACGGCGACCGGCATCCGCATCCGGCTGTCGCTGGACGGGACGGTCGAGAAGATCCAGGAGTTTGACCTGGGTTCGCGCCAGGTCACCAGGGAGTACAGGGAGTTCATCTTTTTCCCTGCCGCGCAGTTCGTGACCAGCCCGGAGCGCATCGAGAAGTACATTGCGCTCATCCAGAAGGACATGGAGGACCGCGTCGCGGTCTTCACGTCGTTGAACAAGTTCGTGGAGGCTCAGCGCATCGAGGAGCGCACCAAGAACGACGTCGAGATGTTGCGCGAAGCCGGCTACTGCAACGGCATCGAGAACTACAGCCGCTATTTCAGCGGCCGTGCGCCCGGCTCCGAGCCGTACACGCTCCTGAGTTTCCTGCCCAAGGACTTCCTGCTCTTCGTCGACGAGTCGCACATCAGCGTCCCGCAGATCCGCGGGATGTTCAACGGCGACCACCAGCGCAAGCAGACGCTCATCGACTACGGCTTCCGCCTGCCGTCGGCGCTCGACAACCGTCCGCTCATGTTCGACGAGTTCATGCGGTACGTCCGGCAGGCCATCTTCGTCAGCGCGACGCCGTCGGAGTACGAGTACCAGGTCTCGGCACAGGTCGTACAGCAGCTCCTGCGCCCCACGGGCCTCGTCGACCCGCTCATCGAAGTGCGCCCCAGCAAGGACCAGGTCCCCAACCTGGTCGGCGAGATACGACAGCGTGTCGAGAAGCAGGAGCGTGTGCTCGTCACGACGCTGACGAAGAAGAGCTCGGAACTGCTGGCGGACTACCTCCAGCAGGAAGGCATCAAGTCGCAGTACCTGCATAGCGACCTGGACGCGCTGGCACGGGTTCACATCCTGCGGCAGCTGCGCTCGGGCGACATCGACGTGCTGGTCGGCGTCAACCTGCTGCGCGAGGGCCTGGACCTGCCGGAGGTCTCCCTGGTCGCTATTCTGGACGCCGACAAGGAAGGGTTTCTGCGCAGCGAGACCTCTCTCCTGCAGACCATGGGCAGGGCCGCCCGCAACGTGTCTGGCACCATCATCATGTACGCCGACGAGGTCACCGGCTCGATGAGCCGCGCGATGGCGGAGTCACGCCGGCGCCGGGAGTACCAGCTGACATACAACGAGGAGCACGGCATCACGCCCCAGACCATCCACAAGGCCATCTCGGAGCTCATCGACCTTCCGTGGCGCAAGCCGGACGAGGTCGAAAAGCTGGGCAGGGAGATGCTGGCGAAGATGTCGCCGACGGAGGTGCAAGCCCTGGTCATCCAGCTCAACGAAGAGATGCTGGCGCACGCCGAGTCGCTGGAGTTCGAGGAAGCCGCCAAGCTGCGCGACAAGATCGCCCAGCTGCGCGCACTGCTCACTGGCGAGAAGCCACCAAAACCGCAGGCGCCGGGTTTCATGCCGCATATGGGCAGGCACAGGGGCCGCTGACTGCTTCCGGCGTGGCATGGACCTCTCGCGAGGACGCAGGATCTCCTTCTTGTGTGCTTGACAGCAACATGACGAGTGGTAGCATGAGGCGCTGCGGGAGAGTACCAGCACAACGCAGTGACACGGAGGTCGCGCGACGCATGAGTGAGTGCACACCTGAGTGGGAGAGGACAGCGTCATGAGAACCCGCGCGAGATGGGCAATGGTGCTGCTCGCCGCCCTTGTCGTGATCGTGGGCTGGACGGGCGTTGTGCGTGCACAGCCGACTGAGACTGCTGTTCCTGTAGATGCCCGCATCCAGAGATTGCAGGACCTGCATATCCTGCTGGGCGCCCCCGATGGTGACCTTCAGCTCGAGCGTCAGGCGAACGGCGGCGAGTTCGTGGTCCTTCTGGAGCGTGTCCTCCAGCACCCACAGCTTGCGTCACAGCGCCTTGGGACCCCCTCCTCAGGCGAGGAGGCGAACGGCTGGATACGCGCGTATGCGTGGACGACAGGTGTGTGGAACCGTGTGCTGGAGGTGCGCAACCAGATCCGGCACGTCTGGTTTGGACTCCGCTACAGGCGGGTAGAGGGCTCCGGGTGGGGCATCGAGCGCAGCCACTGGATGTTCACCTCGCTGCGCGACGCGTACCTCGACGACGGACTCATCGACCTTTCGTTCCAGCCCATGCAGCGGATCAGTGGCAGTGAGGGCATCAATATGCTCCTGACAGCGGCCGGTTTCGGTGGCGAGGTCGGTGCCATGAAGGACCAGATGAATGATCCTGTTGGGGATGAGGCCTTGCGTGTCGTCTGTAGGCAGCATGGGTTAGACAACGTCATGGAATACGCCGGCAAGCCGCTGGCGCGCAGAGATGCCGCGTTGCTGGCATGGCGCCTCCTGGCCGAACGGACCGGCTCAGACTGAAGAAGAAAGGCAGCAGCGTCTGACCTGCAGGCCCTCTCTCCTTCTGTCCTCTATGAGCGGGGTTTTGCTCATTCCTGGTGCGGGTTCCCTGTGGCACTGTCAGCCGGCTAGTCGTGCTGTGCGGGAATCGTCGGCGGGCAGACAGAGCCGGAGTGCTGCATCGCTGGATGGTGACGGGAGGACAGGACGAAGAGGGCGAGGTAGATGCCATAGATTGCGGCCGTCAGGACCATGGGCGGGGTGAAACCCGTCTTCCGGATCAGGCAGCCTCCCAGCGCCGTCGAGACGGCCCAGGAACCGGTCCATGCCATCTGGAAGATGTTGTGGGCCACGGAGCGCTTATCGCGTGGCACCAGCTGCAGGCAGAACTTGTGGGTGACCGGCGTCGAGCACATCATGAGACCTGCGCGCATCCAGAATGCCAGGGGGGCGATGATGATATTGTGCCGGAACGCCATGATGACCAGGAACACGAGCGAACCCCCGACGGTGATAGCGATGGTGCGCAGCAGGCGCGCCCGCCGGACGAGGCATGGGGCGAGCAGGACGCCGAGCGTGAGGACGACGTTACTCATGGCGAACAGGCTGCCGACGACAACCCTGCTCGCGTGAAAGCGGTCAGTGAAATAGAGGTTCAGATAGGGAATGCTCAGCCTGGCGCCAAGCCCGATGATGACGTTGACCGCCGCGTACCGGAACGCGGAGCGCTTCCACCAGGGCGTGACCT
>Ga0209182_10000392_pt1 | contig 11662 bp, 8 predicted proteins | sample LakBais05cmmetaG_FD_185474 | JGI IMG/M metagenome (GOLD analysis project Ga0209182, IMG submission 185474) | Lake sediment microbial communities from Lake Baikal, Russia to study Microbial Dark Matter (Phase II) - Lake Baikal sediment 0-5 cm... | ecosystem: Environmental > Aquatic > Freshwater >...
ATCCTGGACCGGGTCACGGTGGCGGAGAGCCTAGACAAGGCAGTGCGGGATGCCGACTTCGTTACCGAGGCGATTTTTGAAAACCTCGACGCGAAGAAAGCCATTTTCCGCGATATGGAGAAGTCCTGCTCGCCGGAGACCATTCTTGCCAGTAACACCTCGTCTTTCCCGATGACCGAAATCTCGCTGTTGATGAAGAAGCCTGAGCGAGCCATCGTCACGCACTGGTCGAACCCGCCCTACTTCGTGCCGCTGGTAGAAGTCGTCCCGGGCAAAAAGACCTCTGAGGAGACTACCCGGACCGCCTACGACCTCCTGGTCAAAGTCAAGAAGGTGCCGGTCCGCCTGAAGAAAGAAATCATCGGCTTTATTTTGAACCGCGTCCAGGTGGCGATGAACCGCGAGGTCTACTACCTCGTCGAGCAGGGCGTGGTCAGCCCCGAGGATATGGACAAAGCGATGATGACGTCGCTCGGTTTCCGCCTGCCGTTCCAGGGTCCGCTGCAGGTCAGAGACCTCGCCGGGCTGGAGGTGACTCTCAAGGTGGATGAAGTCCTTCTGTCCGAAATCAACTCGTCGGCGCAACCCAGCAAATTGCTCCAGGAAAAAGTCGCCCGCGGTGAGGTCGGCGTCAAAAGCGGCAAAGGTTTCTTCGACTACACGCCGGAGTCTCTCGCCAAAATCATCCGCAACCGCGACCGCCATTTCATCGGCCTGCTGAAGGAACTTTATCTCAAGTGAAGCTAAGGCTCATTGCGCTGGCTCTTCTGCTGGTAGGCCTCTCACCAGGCTGCCAGACCAGTGAACCGGGAGTCCTTTCCCCGGGTCAAGTCACAGCGTCTATGTTCGGCCAGGTGGTCAAGGTGACGGGCAAGGTCAGCCTCGCTGTGGAGAACCCCTGGGGGCAGGGCGGCATGTACGCGAGGCTGGAGGGGGGAGGTGGAATAGTGGGAGTGCGCGTCCAGGACGATGTCTGGCTCCCGATGAGCGCCGCGGACAAGGCGCGGTTCCAGAAGGGAAAGAGGATGACGGCGGAGGGAGTGCTTTTCCAGGCGGGGAAAGAGTTGGTCGTCATCCACGGGAGGACCGCACTGTAAACCCGATGTCACATCGGACGAAGCGTGGCAATCTTCATTTCGGAAAGACGTCAGACGAGTGAGCAACGGGTATGCCCATTGCACAATAATTGACAACTTCTGGGAACTCATTACCATTAGCAATGGGAATTACGGCTCAAATGCGTGTCGGTGACAACCAAGATGGAACGCCACCATTTTGATGTTGATAATTGGCGGCCTGTTCTTAGCCGTAATTGTCTTTGCTATCATTTTCTCGCGTTCTGAATCTAGGAGTCCGTGTGAGTTTGGGCTCACGAATTAGTACCAGTGACCGCCTATCTTAATGGCATGGCGTTTGGGACGGTCGGTTTGGCCCGTGAGGGCCGTTGGCGCGCCTCTGACTGTGCTCTCGACTTTCTTGATATCGGCTTACAGCTATACTAACACAGACCTCCATACCTTGAAGAGCTTGAGCAGGTTATGACCGGTGCAGATGAGCCGCCACTCTCCGCTCACTTTCTCCTTACCTCTCAGCAAGAACTGCCGAAATCCTCTCACCTGCTTTGTCTGGCCGAAAACTGGCTCTACAGTCTCCATATGAAATCGCTAGGTTTTCCGAACTTCGCCTAAGCATTCTACACACGGCGGCCTGCCTCCTTGTTCTTTCTTGACAAACTAACCCCCACCGACTACGATGGAAATGAGGTCGTGCTAGACGGGGAGCTAGCGGTGCCCTGAACCTGCAATCCGCTACAGCAGGGTGGAATTCCTCGCTTGAGGCTCTTGTCTGGTAGGACTGCTTGAGCTAAGTGGTGTTGAAGGCTGGGTCCTATGCGACAGAACGCTATGAACCCCGTCAGGTCCGAGAGGAAGCAGCGGTAAATAGTAGTCTCTGGGTGCCGTAGGGCTACCTGGCTGGAGCCGGCTGGCCCGGGCAAGCTGTCAGGCAAAGTCGAGAGGGGGGTGCACGACCTCTCTCTGAAGCACATGACCGAAACGCTCCTCACGCAGACGAAGAAGCTCCTCCGCTCGTTCGACCTCAAGGCGAGGAAGCGGCTGGGGCAGCGCTTCCTCGTCGATGGCTCGGTCCTGAGAAGAATTCTCTCCGCCGCCGAAATCACGCCGCAAGATGTCATCGTTGAGGTCGGCTCAGGGCTTGGCATCATGACCGCCGAGTTGGCCAAACTGGCCGGCTGGGTTGTTGCCGTCGAGCTGGACGATAACCTGGCGGCGATGCTTAAACAGAACCTCGCCTCATTCAGCAATGTTACCGTCATTAATGAAGACATCCTCAAAATCGACCCGGCCGCATTACTCAAAGAACCCAAAATCCCCACCCTCAGGTACAAGGTCGTGGCGAACCTGCCTTACTATATTACCTCGCCCACCCTGCGCCATTTTCTCGAAGCCGCCGTCAAGCCGGAGCGGATGATTGTGATGGTGCAAAAGGAGGTCGCCCGCCAGATTGTGGCCAAGCCCGGCGACCGCAGTGTCCTGAGCATCGCCGTGCAGTTTTACGGCAAACCGGTTATCGTCGACTACGTGCCGGCGCGGGCGTTCTATCCCACCCCGGAGGTCGATTCCGCCATCCTGCGCATTGATGTCCACCTCCAGCCGCCCGTGCCGGTGACGGACGAAAAGAGCTTCTTCGAGGTGGTGCGGGCGGGTTTTACTCAGCCGCGCAAGCAAATCGCCAACTCCTTAGCGCAGGGTTCCGGACTGCTCAAGACGGAGGTGCGCACGCGTCTGGAAAAAGCCGGCATTGCGGCGGAACGGCGGGCGGAAACCCTGACCCTCGAGGAGTGGGCGAAGCTGTGGCAGGTGTTTCAGGAGAAGAAAGCCTAAATGCTGACTGTGCTGGCGCCCGCCAAGCTGAACCTGACCCTGGAAGTCCTCGGGAAACGACCGGACGGCTACCACGAAATCCGCAGCGTCATCCAGACCATCAGCCTGTGCGACACTCTGCGCCTTGAGCTAAGCGCAGATGTTACCATTAGCTCTAACCTGTCGGAATGGTCGCCGGAGAAAAGTTTGGTTGACAGGGCAGTAAACCTGTTGCAAAAGACCACGAGCGCGGCTAAGGTCGTCAGGATTGAAATCACCAAGAACATTCCGCTGGTAGCGGGGTTGGGGGGAGACAGCAGCGATGCCGCAGCAACGTTGAGAGGCCTGAATGAGTTGTGGGGGCTGGAACTGGACGGCGACGAGCTGACGGAACTGGCGACCCAACTGGGTTCAGATGTGCCGTTCTTTCTCTATGGCGGCACGGCGCTGATGGCGGGGCGGGGAGAAATTATCACGGCTCTCCCTCCTTTTCCCTGCCGCTACTTCGTCCTCGTCCCGCCGGACATCCCGCCGCTGCCGGACAAGACGAAACGGCTTTACGCCAGCCTGAAGCCCAGCCATTACACGAAGGGGGAGGCCACGGAGAAGCTAGCGAGGGTGCTGAGGAAGGGCGAGGGGTTTGATTCGTCCCTGCTATTCAATGTCTTTGAGAACGTTGCCTTTGATGTATTCAGAGGGTTGGCCGACTACCGCGACCTTATGTCGACGGCGGGAGCGGAAAATGTTCACCTGGCGGGGTCGGGACCCACCCTGTATACGATGGCAGAGACAGAAGCTGAGGCGGATGGGATTTTAGAAAAATTGAAGCGGGTGGGCGTGAAATCATATCTGGCGGAGACACTGGCGGCGGAGTGGTGAACCAAGAGCGGGGTTCACCCAGAAGGGTTTACCCTGAAGGGTGTCTAAGAGGGTTCACCCTGAGGGGTTCTCCCTGAAGGGGCGTCAGCCCCTCTTCCAAAATTCTTCCCCTTCCCCGCACGGATTTCTTTGGGGAAGGGGTCATCAGGGGATAGGGTACCTCAAAAGCCTTGCAAAACACCCTGCCCCTTAGTTGAACACCACCGAATATAGTATACTTCTTAATATAAGGAGGTGCTAAAATGGCAACAACTCTTAATAACCTGCTGGCGGCTTTCTCTGGCGAAAGTCAGGCCAACCGGCGCTACCTGTTCTTCGCCGAGAAGGCGGAGAAGGAAGGTTTTCCCCAGGTGGCCAAGCTATGGCGGGCAATCGCCGAAGCCGAGACGGTGCACGCCCGCAACCATCTCCAGATTGTCGGTGTCGGGACGACCAAGGAGAACTTGATTCAGTCAATCGATGGCGAAGGTTTTGAGTTCCGCAAGATGTACCCGGAGTTCATCGAGCAGGCGAAGGCCGATGCCAATCGCCGGGCGGAGAACACGTTCGACTGGGCTAGGCAGGTCGAAAAAGTCCACCACAAGCTGTACGAGGACGCGCTCAAAGCCGTTGACGCTGGACAGAAGATGAAAGAGTCCGCCTACTACGTCTGCCAGGTCTGTGGTATGACAGTGGAGGGTGAAGCTCCGGACAAGTGCCCCGTCTGCAACGCGCCTAAAGCCCGGTTCACGAAGGTAGGCTAGTTCTTTACCGGCAGCACATAGGCGGCTGTTTTTGCATATTCGTCAGGGGCCCACCCCAGGGAGCGCCCACCCGTTGTTTCGAAATACCAGTAGCGCCGGCCTTCGTAAATCCAGGAGTTGCCGTACTCCAGCTCGTAGTAGTCAACGCCCACGCCCATATGGTCGAACTGCTCGAATAAGATAAGCGCAACGTCAAAGCCCATTCTGGTCAGAATGGCGGCCGCCAGAATCGACGTGTCCTCGCAGTCACTCACCTTTTCAAAAAGGGTCTCGACCGGGTAGCGGGCGTACTCATTGCGGTACGTGCTGACGATGTCCTCGGCATAGGTTATGCTCTGGACAAATGAAAGCACCAGGCTGAGCTGGTCCTTGCGGTCCAGGCCCTTCTCAGCGGCTGTCTTTTTGACCCTCTCGATTATCGCATCTATGATATCGTCGTCCATTGGGTCCTCAGCCATCTTGGCGTAATCGAAAAAGACTTCAGGTCGGAGTCTGTCCCGGTAGTAGATGTAGCGGCTCATCGGGAGCTCCAGTGTCCAGACGATGTCCCCCCAACGCTTGCTATCGATGACGTATGCCTGCGTGACATTGATGTTGGGCACGTTCTGCGGGCCCCTGCCCAGCCCCGGGGCCTGTCCGGGTGGCGCCGCGCTCTCCGCCGGTTGTCCTTCCGGCTCTTGAGCCAGGCTCTCCGCTTCAATTGGTGCTCTAGCGTCTTCCTGCGGCGCCGCGCAGGCGGATAGAACAAAGACCAGCGCCACTAGCAACAGAACCAGTCGCCTCATCCCCCACCTCCCAGCCATTTCTTCACCAGTTGCTCCTCCCCGCTTCTATCCTTAATTCTACCATTTAGGCGGGCGTCAAGGAGCCGTGTCAGGAGCTCTTTCATCCTTATGCCCGGCGCAATGCCCATTTTCCGCAGGTCGCTGCCGGTGAGAACAGTCCGGACGTGGCGCAGTTTGCTCGAGTACAGGTTCAGATGCTCCCGCACCGTCGGCGAGTCGGTGGCGACCGAATTGGCGGTAATTGCCGCCGGTGAGAAATCGTGAAGCAGGGCGTAGACCGCACCGGGACGGATTCCCGGCTTTGTCAGCAGGTTGAGTTTCGTCTTCAGACTTATGGTATCTCTGAGCGTTTGGGCGACTGTCTTGGGCAGGCGGAGATAGGCAACCATCTGCTCCACTTCCTCGGTCGTCAATCGATATGCCAGCAGCGCCAGGTCCAGTCCCACCGGCGGCGGCTCAGGGGCGATGCGGCGAGCATGGGCAAATTTCTCAGCCAGCCAGTCGTCAGCCTTGAGTCCGGGATGCACTCTCGCCAGCACGCCCAGCTCACCGGCGCGGCGGATGGCTTTCTCGGGGTATTCCTCTTTCAGCACCAGCTCCAGCTCATGGCGGATGCGGTCGCCGCTGATGGTGTCGAGATAATCGATGTCTCTTCTGAGCAGTCCCAGCGTCACCGGCTCCATCGAGAAATCGAGTCTCTGCTCATAGCGCACCGCCCGCCAGATGCGCGTGGCATCGTCGATGAAGCTCCTTTCGTGCAGGATGCGGATGAGCTTACGTTCGAGGTCGTCACGGCCGCCGTAGAGGTCGAGAAGCTGGCCATAGCACGCCGGGCTAAGCTCAATAGCCATCGTGTTGATGGTGAAGTCGCGGCGGAAAAGGTCGTCCTTGACAGCGCCGGGTGTAACGGTGGGAAGGGCGCCGGGCCGGGCATAGGTCTCCGAACGCGCCGTGGCGATATCGATGCTCCATTTGTCACCCTGGACTTTGGCGGTGCCGAACCGAGTGTGGGTTATCATCTTGCTCCAGAAGACCCGGGTAAGCTCATTGGCCAGGTTGATGGCATCCCCCTCCACCACCAGGTCGAGGTCCAGGTTGGTCCGACCGAGCAGAAGGTCGCGCACGGCGCCGCCCACCAGGTAGAGATTTTCTCCCCGGCGCCCGGCAATCTCCCCGGCGGCCTGAACTAAGTCGGCAAGCTCCGCAGGGAGCCGTGTTTTCAGTTTGTCGGCCAAATTAAGTGTGGCTGTCCTGGCCATAAGCTCTACCTGTAATCCGCATTATAGCACAGGGCAAGGCGCTCAGGTTAAGAGCGATGCGGCGAACCCAGCGCCTGCATCTTGACAGTGGCACTGAATAGAGTAGACTTAGGGTAATTGGACAAAGGAGGTGAGAAATGGCACAGGCAGGTGCTGGCTATCCCGTGACGCTCAAAGGAGAGTTAAGCTCTCCGCCGGGGCGGTGGTTGTGGCTGGTGAAGTGGCTCCTGGGCATTCCTCATTTCATTATCCTCGCTTTCCTGTGGATTGCGGCTTTCGTGGTGACAGTGGTGGCTTTCTTTGCCATACTGTTCACGGGGAAGTATCCCAAGGGACTGTTTGATTTCAACGTCGGCGTAATGCGCTGGACGTGGCGGGTGGAGTTCTGGAGCTATGGGGTTCTGGCCACGGACAAGTACCCACCCTTCAGCCTCTGGCCCGCCGATTACCCGGCCGATATCCAGGTGGAGTACCCGGAAAAGCTATCGCAAGGTCTGGTGCTGATTAAGTGGCTGTTGGCGATTCCGCACTACATCATCGTCAGCTTCTTCCTGGGCATGGGAGTCCTGGGGTGGCAGTGGGGGCAAGTAAAGGTGCAGCTGCCCGGCCTGGCCTACATGCTGGCCCTTTTCGCCGGTATCTACCTGCTTTTCACGGGCAAATATCCGGAGGAGATTTTCAAGCTGACGGTGGGGATGCACCGGTGGGGCTACCGCGTGTCCGCCTACACCGGGCTGATGACAGACAAATACCCGCCGTTCCGCCTCTGGGACAGGGTAAGCCCTTCGGCAGGCTCAGGGCAAGCGCTGGCACCTGGGACAGAAGTAAGTGCCGCGATTTCGCACGGCGATGCGCTGGAGCGGCGTGCCGCAGCGGGGGCAGTTTTCCCCGCGGCGGTGGGCAACCATGAACCCCTCGTGGGCAGTGCCCAGCTCACCGCTGGGTCGATAGTAGTTGACGATGCTGGCGCCCTTGCTCTCGATGCCGGCCCGGAGCACACCCTGGATGGCATGGTGGAGGCATTCGATTTCGCCTTTGGAGAGGCTATCGGACCGCCGCAGGGGGTGAATCCTGGCGGCGAAGAGAGCTTCATCGGCGTACATATTGCCGACGCCGGCGATGACACCCTGGTCGACGAGCACCGCCTTGATGGGCGCTTTGCGCTTTTTCAACCTTTCCGCGAGCACGTCCGGGGTGAAGTCAGGTTCTAGCGGTTCGGGACCGAGTTTAGGGATGGCAGTCTTTTCGTTCCGGGTGAGCCACATCGCCCCGAACTTGCGCGGGTCGCGGAAGAAGATTGTCCCTTTGTCCAGCTCGAGGATGGCGTTGGTGTATTTGGGCGGTGCCGAGGAGTCCGGGCTGACGAGGAGGGCGCCGCTCATCTTGAGGTGGGCGATAAGCAGGTCGCCACCGTTCAGGTGGAAGATGAGGTATTTACCGCGGCGGCTGAGTCCCTTAATTTTCTTGCCGATGAGTCGCGCGCGGAACTCTTCGAGTGAGGGCTGTTTGACCAGCTTCTTCCAGGATACGGAAATGTTGGTGAACCGGCGGCCGATGACGTGAGGCGCGAGCTCATTTTTTATGGTTTCGACTTCGGGTAGCTCAGGCATGTTTTGTTCTCCTAAAGGATTTCTAGCCCGTGACCTCACCCCTAACCCCTCTCCTTCAAGGAGAGGGGGGGTTTATGAAAGAGGGGTTAGCACCCCTCTTGGACGCCCCGCTTCTTGCTAAACGGACGATGACTGCCCTTTGAAGTCCTCCAAAGTGATTGTCGAAAGGAGCTAGCTAGACTCTATCTGTTGGCACAATGCCAGAACAGCATCCTGAAAATTCTTCAGATTATTTGTCTTAGTGAGAGTTTCAACCTTAATAGAAGGGAATTTACCGAGCCTAATAACGTCTTCAGAGATGTTGATGCCAGGAATTTCATTAAGCTTTGCTCTGAAAGCTTGAAGAACTTCTTCTTTCACTCCTTTGCCAACCAGCTCTCCAAAGCAGACCCATCCAGACCCGTTGGACATGAATGTGAAGACGGAAACTGGTATTCCCTGCCTTGATTTGCGAAAAGTGAATGAGCCATAAGTGATGCCTTTGCCCCAAGATATTTCGTCGGCATAGTCTTTGGTGAAATCATATAGTCTCATGATGGTATCTGCTACTATTGGTGCACACCTCTCATTTGTGTCGGCGCGAAAACTATCTTCATTCCAGTGTCTGACTTCTCTTTTGCCCTTCTCTGCAGACTTTGTGGCATACCCAAATAGCACGGGGACCAAGACCTTTCTGTCTTTACTTTCCTCAAAGTCGATTACTTGAAGAAGTAGAATATCAAAATTGCTGTGGGAGTTTAGAAAAGTAACCGTGGCTCTCAATGGCTCAATGAGTTCGTCCACGGCTATTACAAGACGCATTCTTCCATCTCTCAGGTTTTGCCCGATTTTTATCCTAAAATCTTCGTCGGAAAATTCACCCCCAGCAATCCCTTTCATGATTTCGTCAAGAGTCTTCCCTTTATAACTTTGGGGCGCTTTTTCTGACTTTGCAAAGTATTCATTAGCTATCCTGTAAACATCATCCGCTGTCCACTGGGACACGTAAGAAGCATATTCTATGATTTGGCCCACGACCTCACGGCGAGCTTCACGATTTCTACGGAGTTTTGTCTCTACCACTGTCAAAAAGCTATCCTTATCAATACAAAGCAAATCTATCGAACCGGAACCAGCACCAACCTCTCTTCCGATGCATAAAAGGTCAGAAGCTCCTTCCACTATGTCTGCTAGAGGTATTAGAGTTGGATATTCTTCCAAGTAGTCCTGCAACTTACCCTCCTCGGTGAATTTAGTCTCATTCAAAGGTGTGGGTTTGCCGCCATCAATTAACAATATCTTGCGCATTATTTCATTTCTCCCCAATTTTTCCCCGTCTTGAGGTCGACCTTAAGCGGCACATCGAGCTGGATAGCAGACGACATTATTTCGGGGACGATTTTCCGCATTGTGTCAATTTCGTTTTCTGGCACTTCAAAGACAAGCTCATCGTGCACCTGGAGGAGCATCTTGCTCTTCAGCTTCCTGGCTAGCATCTCGTGGTGGAGGTTGACCATCGCCACCTTGATGATGTCGGCGGAGGTGCCCTGCACGGGCATATTGATTGCCATACGCTCGGCGGCTTCGCGGATGATGCGGTTGGCCGAGTTTATTTCCGGGATGTAGCGCCGTCGGCCGAGGATGGTCTGGACGTAGCCCATCTTCCGCGCCTGGTCCTTGGTCGCCTGGAGATACTCCTTAACTCTGGGATATTTCTCAAAATAGGCGGCGATGAACTTGCTGGCTTCCTCACGGGAAAGCTCGGTGGCTTGCTCCAGGCCGTACTCGCTCATACCGTAGATGATGCCGAAGTTGACGGTCTTGGCGAGCCGTCGCATATCCGCGGTTACCTTCGCCGGCTCGATGCCCAGGAGCAGGGCGGCGGTGGCAGTGTGGATATCCTCGTCGTTACGGAAGGCGCTGAGGAGGGCCGGGTCCTGGGAAAGATGCGCTAGGGAACGCAGGTCAATCTGGGAGTAATCGCCGGCGAGGAGGAGGGAGCCGGGCGGAGCGATGAAGGCGCTTCTAATCCTCTTACCCCATTCGTCTCTAATTGCGATGTTCTGCAAGTTAGGATCACTCGAGGAAAGACGTCCTGTCGTTGTTAGGGTTTGGTTGAAGCTGGTATGTAGTCGACCGGTCTTCGGATTTATTTGAGCAGGCAGTGCGTCAACATAAGTCGACTTCAGCTTCGCTAGATGGCGATATTCCAAAATCACATTCACAATCGGATAGTCCTTGCGAAGGTTTTCAAGCACCGAAATATCAGTAGAGAAGAAGCCACTCTTGGTTTTTCTGCCCGAGGGCAATGCTAATTCACCAAATATGACCTGACCCAGCTGCGCCGGCGAGTTGATATTGAACTCGTGGCCGACCGACTCGTAAATCTGCTTTTCGAGCTTTGCCAGCTGGTCGCCAAGCTGTTGCGACATTTCGTTGAGGAGTCCGGTGTCAATGGCGACGCCGTTCCGCTCCATCTCCAGCAAGACCGGCACGAGCGGCATTTCGACGTCGGCAAACAGCTTCCACAGACCTCCTTCCTGCAGGTCACTGCCCAGGAGTTCGGACAAGCGCATCGTGATATCGGCGTCGGCGCAGGCGTAGTCGGCGGCCTGCTTGATTTCGACCTGGGACATTGCCAGCTGTTTGGGACCCGTGCCGAGGATATCGGTAATCTGCACCATTTCCAGGTTGAGTCGACTGAAAGCGAGGTTCTTCAGGCTGAGCGACTTTTCGTTGAGCAGGTAAGCGGCGACCATACTATCGAAGCTCACGTTGCTGACGTTGACGTTGTTTTCCGCCAGAATGGTCATATCGAATTTGCCGTTGTGGGCAATCTTGGGCAGGTTGGCGTCTTCAAGGAGGGGCTTGATTTTCTCGATGACCTGGGGGAGGGGCAGTTGCTGGATTTCCTGCAGGCCAATGTGCCCGACCGGTATGTAATAGGCTTCGCCTTTGGCCGACGAAAAAGACAGCCCGACGAGGTTGGCGGTCATCGGGTCCAGGCTGTCAGTCTCGGTATCGAGGGCGAATGTCCTGGCCTGAGACAACCGGTTGACCAGTCCATCGAGAGTCTCGGCGGTGTTGACGATGCGGTAGTCGCCCTCCGGCGGTTTAGTCTCGACTTTGGGCCGGTCAGTACCGGCGGGGATGAGGGCTTCCAGGTCACGCAGGCGGGGCAGAAGGCTGGTGAACTCAAGCTCGCGAAACATCTCAGCCACGGTATCATGGTCGAAGTGGTCGATGCGGCACTCTTCCAGGTTAAGGGTAACAGGCACATCCGTCACGATAGTCGCCAGCTCCTTGCTGCGGCGGGCATCGGCTTCGTTCCCCTTCAGGGCGGCCTGGGCGCGGGGTGGGGTGACCTTGTCCAGGTTTTCGTAGATTTTCTCGATGCTGGCGAACTCCTGGAGCAATTTGACCGCCGTCTTATCGCCGATGCCGCGGACGCCGGGGATATTATCGGAGGGGTCGCCGACCAGGCCTTTGAGGTCGGGGATTTGCTTTGTGGTGATGCCATACTTC
>Ga0209182_10000394_pt1 | contig 11649 bp, 7 predicted proteins | sample LakBais05cmmetaG_FD_185474 | JGI IMG/M metagenome (GOLD analysis project Ga0209182, IMG submission 185474) | Lake sediment microbial communities from Lake Baikal, Russia to study Microbial Dark Matter (Phase II) - Lake Baikal sediment 0-5 cm... | ecosystem: Environmental > Aquatic > Freshwater >...
GGTGAGCTTCTAGTGCGGGAAAAGATCATAACAGCCGACGAGCTCAAGTCTGCCCAGAATTTCCAAAAAAAGCACGATGTATCTCTGGGAAGCGCCATCATCGCCCTTGGCTTTGTGACCGGCGAAGAAATGGCCCATGGCCTGAGCCGTCAATTGGGGTATCCATATATCGATCTCGACCAGTTCGAGGTCTCTCCCGATGTCCTCAACTTGATCAAGGCGGATACGGCCAAAATACATATGATCATGCCCGTCCACCGGATCCGGTCCTTCCTCACCCTGGCCATGATGGATCCGACCGACCTGGATGTCATCGAGGACATCCGATTCCGGACAGGCCTCAGCATCCAGCCCGTCATCGCCGCGGAAAACGGAATCGTGAGCGCCATCAGCAAGTACTACGGCGTCTCGGGCGCGGTGCGCCTGAAAAAAAGCACCGAGGAAATCGAGCTGGCCGAAGATGCCAAGATTACGATCGTCGAAGAAGGCAAAGAGGAGTACGACGTCACGGATCTCGAGCCGCCCCTGGACGAAGCGCCCATGATCACCATGGTGAACAACATCTTTATCGAAGCCATCAAAAAGGGCGCGAGCGACGTTCATTTCGAGCCGTACGAGAAATCGTTCCGGGTGCGGCAACGGATCGACGGCTTGCTCTATGAGACCATGAGCCTTCCGATGAAGTTCAGAGATCCCGTGATCTCGCGGGTCAAAATCCTGTCGAACATGGACATCGCCGAAAAACGGCTGCCCCAGGACGGCCGGATCAAAATGCGGGTCAAGCTCAAAATGGACGGCCGCAAGGATGTGGACATGCGCGTCTCTTCGCTCCCGACGATCTTTGGCGAGAAGATCGTCGCCCGCATCCTCGACCGGGAATTGCTCAACATCGACCTGAGCAAGCTCGGCTTCGAGCCGGAGACGCTCGCAATCTTCAAGAAGGCCATCGCCCGGCCGTGGGGGATCATCCTCGTCACGGGGCCTACAGGCAGCGGCAAGACCAGCACCCTCTATTCGGCCGTTTCTACGCTGAACTCGGTCGAAAAGAATATCATCACCGCCGAGGACCCGGTCGAGTTCTATATCGCCGGCATCAACCAGGTCAATATCAGAGAGGAGATTGACCTGAATTTTGCCACATCGCTGCGGGCCTTCCTGAGGCAAGATCCGGACATCATGCTTATCGGCGAGATGCGCGATTATGAAACGGTGGACATCGCCATCAAGGCCGCCCTGACGGGGCATCTCGTTTTTTCGACGATCCATACCAACGATTCGGCGAGCACGATCCACCGGCTGATGAACATGAATGTCGAGCCGTTTCTCATCGCCGATTCGGTGATCCTCATCGCCGCCCAGCGGCTTGTCCGGCGCGTCTGCAAAAAGTGCGCCCAGCCGCAGAAAATTCCGGCTAAAACGCTTATCGAGATCGGGTTCTCCCCCGAAGAAGCCGAATCTGCGACCATCCTCCAGGCCAGGGGCTGCGACGTCTGCAACGGCACCGGCTATAAAGGCCGGACAGCTTTATTCGAGGCCATGGAAATCACGGCCGAAATCCGGGATCTCATCCTCACCAGAGCCCAGGCCAAGGAGATCAAGAATATGGCCATGGAGCAGGGGATGATCACGCTCCGCCGGAGCGGGTTGATCAAGATCAAGGCCGGCATCACGACCCTCGAGGAAGTCCTGAGAGAAACGATCAAAGACTAGGAGAAGGGCGATGACGCTTACGATTCAAGATTTGCTGAAGATAACGGTCGATGCCGACGCCAGCGATCTGCATATTACGACTCATATCCCGCCGCGGATCCGGGTCCACGGCACGCTCAAATCGATCGACCATCCGCCGCTCACCCCGACCGAGACCAAACAGATCATCTACAGCATCCTGACGGACAAACAGAAGAAGATGTTCGAAGAAAAGCTGGAATTGGACTTTTCCTTCGGGATCAAGGAACTGGGACGGTTCCGGGCCAACGTGTTCATGCAAAAAGGGGCCGTCGCGACAGCCATCCGGAGGTTCCTCCCCACGATGTGGAGCTTCCAAAAGCTGGGAATTCCGCATCGGGTGACCCAGCTTTGTTACCTGCCGCGCGGACTGATCCTGGTCACCGGGCCGACCGGCTGCGGAAAGTCGACGACCCTGGCCTGCATGATCGACCATATCAATGTCGAGCGGGCCGTCCATATCGTGACGATCGAGGACCCCATCGAATATTTCTTCACGCCAAAGTTGGCCCTGATCAACCAGCGGGAGCTTTATGTGGACACGCTATCCTATGCGAACGCCCTGCGCTCGGTCCTGCGCGAGGATCCCGATGTCGTCCTCGTCGGCGAAATGCGCGACCAGGAGACCGTCGAGGCGTCGCTCCGGGTGGCCGAGACCGGGCATCTGACCTTTTCGACGCTCCACACGAATTCCGCCTCGGAAACGATCTCTCGGATCGTGGATATCTTTCCGCCCCAGTATCAAACCCAAGCCCGGATCATGCTTTCCATGAGCTTGGAAGCCGTGCTCACCCAGGCCCTCTTGCCGCGGGCCGACGGGAAAGGCCGGGTGCTCGCCATGGAAATTCTCATTCCGAACCCGGCTATCCGGAACCTGATCCGCGAGAACAAGATCCACCAGATCTATTCCCAGATGCAGCTCGGCCAGGAGAAGTTCGGTATGCAGACGTTCAACCAGTCCCTGGCCAGCCTTTACTTCAATAAGCTCATCTCCTTCGAGACGGCTATGGCCGTCACGTCCTTTCCCGAAGAACTGGCCGAAATCCTCCAGAGAAAGGAAGTGTTCAAGCCGAAATCGTTCAGCATCGGTGTGAACGTCAAAAAATAAGAGGACGGAACATGGCCATCTATATCTGGAAAGGACGAAACCGATACGGGGATACCGTCAGCGGAGAGCGCGTGGCCGGTTCCCGCCAGGAACTGGCCCGCATCCTTCAAAAAGAGCAGATCGCGGTGTCCGCCGTCACGCCGAAGAAAGAGCCGTTCAAGATCCCGTTCTTGAAGCGGGAAAAGATCAAGCTTAAGGATCTGGCCATTTACAGCCGCCAGCTTTCGGTCTTGATCGACGCCGAGCTGCCCCTGATCCAGAGCCTGAGCATCCTCGCCGAGCAGACAAAGAATAAATATTTCCGAAAAGTCATCGTCAGCGTTCGGGAAGACGTCGAGGCCGGCTCCAGCCTGAACCAGGCCAAACGGAAGTTCCCCAAGGCCTTCGACGACCTGTACTGCAACCTGGTCGCCTCGGGCGAGCAGAGCGGCTCGCTCGACACCATGCTCCAGCGCCTCGCGGATTATATTGAGAAGATCGTGAAACTCCGGGCTCAAGTCCGTCAGGCGATGATCTATCCTTCGGCCATCGTCATTTTCGCCATCCTCGTCGCCGTATTCCTGATGTGGAAGGTCATCCCCGTCTTTGCCTCGATCTTCGAGGAGCTCGAAGCCAAGCTTCCGTTCGTGACGATGGCCGTCGTCACAATGAGCGATTTCCTCCAGAGCTATATCCTCTACCTCTTTTTGGGAACGATCGCCTTCGTCTTCCTCTTCCGCTATTTCAAGAAGACCAAGCAGGGGCGGCGGGCGGTGGACCGCGTCCTCCTGAGATTGCCCCTTTTCGGAAAGCTGTTGTTGAAAGTGGCGGTTTCCCGGGTCACCCGCACGCTCGCCACGCTGCTCACCGGAGGCGTGTCGATGCTTGAAAGCCTCAAGATCACGGCGTCGACGTCGGGCAACGTGATCATCGAGAAGAGCATCATGGACGTTCGCCGGCAGGTCTCAGAAGGGAAGAGCCTGACTCAGGGCTTCCAGTCCACAGGCCGGTTCCCATTCATGATGTCCCAGATGGTCAGTGTCGGCGAAGCCACAGGAACGCTCGACCAGATGCTCTCCAAGCTCGCCGATTTCTATGACGACGAGGTCTCGTCGTCGGTGGCCGCGCTGCTGTCCGTTATGGAGCCGGTCCTGCTTATCGCCGTCGGCGGGATCGTCGGGACGCTCATTCTTTCGATGTATCTTCCGATCTTCAGCCTTATGTCGCAAATCCAATGACGACCGTCAAAAGCAGTATCCAGTCGCTCGTCCTCTCGAGGCTGATCATTGTCACAACTCTTGTCGTGGCCGCCGTCGTCATCCAGTGGTCCACGGTCTCCTTTCTTCCTCTCGGCCCCTTCTATTCCCTGATCATCGGCTCCTATGTCTTGAGCATTTTCTATCTCCTGCTCTACCGCTGGGATTCCCACTACCGTTTCCAGGCTTATCTGCAGATCCATTTCGACCTTCTCCTGATCACGGCGCTCGTTTACATCTCCGGCGGGATCAACGGCAACCTTCATTTTCTTTATGTTTTCGTGATTGTGGCGGCCAGCCTCGTGCTCGGGCGACGGGCGGCCTACCTGACCGCTTCCCTGGCGGCGATCCTCTTCGGGGTGCTTGCCGACGGGATGTACTACCGGTTGATTCCCTATTTCCGCGAGGACCAATTCCGGGAACTCTCGATCGGTCTTGTGCTCTATACGATCTTCCTGGCGTGGGGCGTCTTTTTCGTCATCACCTTCCTGGTCAATCATCTGGCCTCGAGTCTGAGAAAAGCGCGCGAGGCCCTGGCCGTGGCCGAGCGGGAGCTCGAGATCAAAGAGCGCCAGGCCGCGGCCGGACGGATGTCGGCGCTCATTGCCCATGAGATCCGCAACCCGCTCGCCGCGATCTCGGGTTCGGTCCAGGTCCTCAAGAACGAATTGTCCCTGAATCCGGAGCAATCCAGGCTCATGAATATCGTCCTCAGTGAATCGCGCCGCGTGTCCCAATCGATCGACCAGTTCCTGAGCCTCGCTTCGCCCGGCAAGGATGTCTTCATGACCTTCGACCTTGCCGAAATGCTGCGGGAAACGCTGACCATGCTCAAGATGAGCGGTGAGCTCAATGGGCGGACCGCAGTCAAAGGCAATTTCGAAACGACCAAGGCCGATTTTTACGGCAATCCCGGCCAGTTCAAACAGGTTTTTTGGAACCTCACCCGGAACGCCCTGCACGCTATGCCCGAGGGCGGGGAGCTCTCTATCAATATCGTCCGCGAGGCCAAGGACAGGCTGAGCCTCTGCTTTGCGGACACGGGCAAAGGCATGGCGGCCGAAGAGCAGGCGCGCATGTTCGAGCCGTTTTACTCCCGGTTCGAAGGCGGCCAGGGTCTGGGGCTGGCCGTCGTCAAGAAAATCGTGGACGACTACGAAGGAAAGATCCGGGTCTTTTCCAAGGAGCATCAGGGCACGGAGATCCTGATCACGCTCCCCGTGAGGCCCGGTAAAGCCCGCGAAAAAGGCCGAACAGCGGGGAGAGAACGGGGATGGAAACGATCCTGATCGTTGACGACGAAAAAAGCATCCTGGACCTTCTCGGCGTCGTCTTCAAAAAAGAGGGCTACCAGGTCAAAACGAACCCGGGCACCCCGAAGGTCTTTGAGCTCATCGACCAGAGCGATTTTGATGTCCTCATCTGCGACATCAAAATGCCTCAGGTCGACGGCATGGACCTCCTCAAGCACGCGAAAAAGCGAAACCCGACTGCTCCGGTCATCATGATCACGGCCTACGGCAGCGTCAAACAGGCCGTCGAGGCGCTGAAGGTCGGCGCGCTCGATTACGTCGTCAAACCGTTCGACATCGAGGAGCTCAAGATGCTCGTTGCCCGCGGTCTCGAGGAACGAAGGCTCCGCGAAGAAAACATCCTCCTCAAAAAGACCTTCCGGGAGGAAGCGAGCTTCGAAAAGATGATCGGGAAAAGCAAGGCGATGCGGGAGATCTTCGGTTTGATCGAGAAGGTGGCGACCACGGATTCAACGGTCCTCATCGCGGGTGAGAGCGGAACGGGAAAAGAAATGGCCGCCCGGGCCATCCACGCCCTCAGCCGCCGCCGGGACCGCGCCTTCGTCTCGATCAACTGCGCCGCCCTCCCCGAAAATTTGCTGGAGAGTGAGCTCTTCGGCCACGTCAGAGGGGCGTTCACAGGGGCCGTGGCCGACAAGCGCGGTATGTTCGAGGCGGCCCAGAACGGGACGATTTTTTTGGACGAAGTGGGCGAGATGTCGCCCTGGACCCAGGTGAAGCTCTTTCGCGTCCTCCAGGAACGGACGGTCCGGCGGGTCGGCGGGAACGATGAGATCCCGGTTGATGTCCGGATCATCGCCGCGACCAATCAGGACCTGAAGAAGCGAATCGAGGAGGGAAAGTTCCGGGAAGAGCTCTTCTATCGCCTGAACGTCATCTCGTTCGAGATGCCGGCGCTCCGGAATCGGACCCAAGACATCCCGCTCCTGTTGAACCATTTTCTCCAGAAGCACTGCGAGAAAGTGGCCTGCAAGATGAAGAGGCTGACACCCGAAGTTATCGTTTTTCTGGAAGCTTACCCCTGGCCGGGAAACGTCCGGGAGGTTGAAAACCTCATCGAGCGGATCGTGGCCGTGGAGGAGCGGGAAACAATCACGGCCAGATGTCTTCCCGCGGAGATCGTGGATTCGCGGCCGAAGGAAGACGGCCAGGTCGCCATCCAGCCGGGATTCATTCTGGAGGACTACCTGGACCAGGTCGCCAAAAACTATATTCAGGAAGCCGGCCAGATGGGCGGAGGCAATATGCGGAAAATGGCTGAACTGCTGGGAATCAGCTACCGGTCCCTGAGATACCTTTTGGCTAAATATAAGATCAGATCGTTCAAGAGAATCGAGCAAAGGAACGGAAAGAATGCCGCCAGATCATACTCTGAGCAGTGACAATAAATGGCATTATGTGACATAAAATGCCAATATTTGTTGGTAGATATTTGATGAACAAAATATTAATTTCATTATTATCAGTAAGATAAGATTTTTTCCTGGTCTGGCACGGAATTTGCATATATATACGCGCTATGCAAATTAAAACTCCTTGTTGGAAGCAAAAAGAATCCACAAGGAAAGAGGAGGTTTTAAATGTTTAAATTTAGGAAGGAAAAAGGCTTTACCCTGATCGAGCTGCTCATCGTCGTGGCCATTATCGGCATCCTGGCCGCCCTGCTCATCCCCAATGCCATGGGCGCCCTGCAGAGAGCCAAGGTGAGAGGGACCCAGAAAGACATCAGCACCATCGCCACGTGCGTAATGGATTACATTACGGACAAAGCGATTCCCCCGGCCGATGGTCTCGCTGCACTGAAAACCGCCATCTCCGGCACGATCTATATCAAGGTCATGCCGACCAAGGATCAGTGGGGAACGGATTTTGTGTACCATTCGGGAGACGGATGCAACATCTACGGGATTACGGGATCAGCTGCAGATGATTACTTAGTCGCCTCTTATGGACGCGGCGGCTTGCCCGAATCCTGGTCGTTTGATGCAGCGAATCCTGAAGCTGGTCTGTACGATCTTTCGACGCAAGCGTCTTTCGATAATGACATCATCAACCTGAGCGGCCAAGTCATCCGCGGCCCGAGATCCGGCTCCGCCGGTTCCGGCACGTAAGCCTCTCGTCTGGCTTCGACTCTTTGCCCTGGGCGATACGAAGAGATTCGTATCGCCCATTTTTTTTGGGTACACATACCGACTTCAGGGTTTCGCAAAAAATCAAAGCATGTTACCAACCTGAATTATTCATGAATTACGTTATCTCTCCCGGGCGTGAATTTGCAGACGGGCGCCGAATTCGGGGACATGACCCAAATTCTCCGGAATTTGGGATCGTGTCCCCCTTGTTTTGAATTCGGCGCCATCTGCGAATTCTCTTCTCGAGGAAACGACGAAATTTATGAATAATTCAGGCTAAGACGGGCACATTATTATTTGCATCCTTGTCATGTTGAGCGAAGCGAAACATGTCATTGTTGAATTTTTCGAGCGAGGACGGGCGGCGATTTGCCGTGACTGAACCCATTATTCCTTTCACCGAAATGGAGCGGCTAACAATCCCGAGATGTTTATAGTATAATTCCGGCCAATGAAGGTCCGGACCCTCCTTCTTTTTGTCTTGTACGTCGTCATCGTCATCTGTCTCACCCCGGTTCTTATCGTCTTCATGATATTAAAGATCCGCGAGCCGTTGTTGGCCATCGCCAAAGGAGTGATGCGTCTCTCGGGAAAAATATTAGGGCTCAGACTGGATGTCTCGGGGCGGGAGCAAGTAGACCGGACAAAAGCCTATATTTTCATGCCCAACCACTTGAGCTTCATCGACGGGCCGCTTCTTTTCATGCTCATCCCGCATCCGGTTCGGGTGATCTTGAAAAAAGAAATCTTCCGCATTCCCGTGGTGGGCACAGGGATGAGGCATGTCGAGTTCGTTCCCGTGGACCGCAAAAGGATCAGAGGGGGCAAAGCGAGCATCGAGCGTGCGGCCCGGCTGATGAGGGACAAGGGCTATTCCTTTTTAATTTTCCCCGAAGGAACGCGGAGCCTGGACGGCAACCTCCAAAAATTCAAACGCGGAGGATTTTTTTTGGCCTTGGAAAGCGGCGCGCCGATCGTCCCTGTCGCCATCCAAGGCACGTTCGAGATTATGCCCAAGAAGAACTTTTTCGTCAGGAAAGGACGCATCCGCGTCGTCTTTCGACCGCCCATTCCGGTCCAGGGCTATGATCAGGCCCATTTGGCCGACCTTATGGACAAGGTCCGGACGTCCATTCAGGATGCCGGCCAAAAGGAGGAGTCATGAACCATCGAGCCGTCATTAAGGAATCGAGGCGCCTCATGGAAGAGTTTTTTTCGGCCCGGGACGGCGTCCTGGAGAGGGCTATTCAGGGCAGCGCTCAGGCCCTCCTGGCCGGGGGCAAGATCCTCGTTTTCGGGAACGGCGGCAGCGCCGCCGAAGCCCAGCACTTCGCGGCCGAGATGGTGAATCGGTTCAAAAAAACACGCCGGGCCCTCCGCGTCATCTCCCTGACGACGGATACCTCGAATTTGACTTCGATCGCGAATGATTCGGCGTTCGCCGCCGTCTTCAGCCGTCAGGTCGAGGCTTTGGCCGACCAAGGAGACGTGGCTCTGGCTTTGTCCACGAGCGGCAACTCCCCCAATGTCGTCAAAGCCCTAAAAACGGCTCGAAGAGAAAAGATGGTGACGATCGGCCTGACGGGAAAAGGAGGCGGCAAAATGGCGCCGCTCTGCGATCACCTGCTCGATGTCCCCTCCTCGGACACCGCCCGCATCCAAGAGATTCACCTGGTGATCCTCCACATTCTTGCCCAAGAGATCGAAAACAGGCTGGCCTAATAAGACTGAGAATCCAAGACGGGGACATGAGGCAGCTTCTCTCTAAATCTCTGCCCTTTCTGCTGCTTCCGAGCGCCGAAAAAGCCTTAACCCGGCTCGCCTGAAGACACGAGGAGTAACAAGAATGACCGCGAGGGCGAAGATTGAGAAAAGGCTGATCATCAGGCCGGCTTGAAAGCTCTTTGGGAAGTATTTCAAGGTGATCTCGTGCTCGCCCGGAGATAAGAAGACCCCCTTGGAGCTGAAGTTTACCTTGAAAACCCGGGCGGGCTTACCGTCAATAAACGCCCTCCAGCCCTTCGCATAATTCCCCGGGAAGACGCCGATTGTTTCCAGGGAGGCCTTCACCCGGGCTTGGAATTCGCCCTGGTTCTGTTTCGTCAAGACGACGGCCTCCGGAGGGTCGGTCGGCCCGGGGCTATTCAGTTCGACGTCGTCTTCAACCAGGGCCGTCTCTTCAGGATCAAATTTTTTCCCGAGAAAAACGCCGACTTTTTCTTCGAGCGTCCTCACCCGCACCGTCCGGCGGACAAGAAAGACCGGGCTCGTCGGCCGGTCCATTTTGCGGAAATCGAAGGGAAATCCCTCGACGATGACGGCCCCCACTCCCGCCTTCTTCGGGAGCTTCTGGATAATGGCATAATCGCATCGGGCCTCGTTCAGGAATTTCTCCAGGTCCTCGTCCGACGATTTTTTCACGATATCAAGAAGCCTGTTGTATTCGCGGCTGTAGAGCCCGTAAAAATCGTTGTTATAAATATAATCGATCCCTTCGCCCATCCCCGTATAAGGATAAAGGGTTCTGCGCTGATAACGTTGGATCTTGAAAATGTCCCTCTCCGTTTTTTTCAACTCTTCAGGAATATAGGCGTTCCGGTAGACCCTGGAGGGGGCCGGTAGCGCGCCCAGGATGGAGGGGCCGCTGAAGGCCGAGGCGGGAGCGACCGGATTGATGGACTTGTTGACGGAAGCGATATCGAATACGGCCAAGGCCAGGAAAGCCCAGGAGAGGAGAGCTTTTTTCGCGGGGAGCCGGGTCAGGGTGTAATAAAGGCCGAGGAAGACGGCGAAGGCCAGAAAACCATAGAGCAGAGAATGGGCCAGATCGCGGACGGATTGCAGGTCGTCTATGACAAAAAGATCGCCTAATAATGCCACAAGTTTTCCCCTGAAAATGAAGAAGAGGACGAGTCCGGTCACGGCGGCGATGATACCGGCCGGCAGGCGCCTTTTCGCCGGTTCTCTCTCGGCCAGCATGGCGTCGAACCCGATGGCGGCCAGAAGGCAGAGGGAGAGGAGGGAGCCCGTTAAAAATTTGACCGGGTAGCGGATCGTCGAGAAATAGGGGATGGATTTCAGGAGCGGATAAAAAGGAAGGTATTTCCCGCTCGACAGGAGGAAAAACAGGACGAAGGCCGTCAGCAGGAACCAGCGGCGGCGGTCCCACGGCTTTTTCAACCCGATGATGAACAAGAGGAGCGCTCCGAAGCCCACGTAGAGGCTGTAGTAAAGGGGAGACTGCCTGTCGAAGAGATGCCGGCCCCAGAATTCCGTGTGCTCGGGCGTCCGGTCGTTCCCGAGGATGTCGGGAAAGGCGAGGTTCGCGAGCTGGACCAGCTCCAGCGGCCATTCCGACATGTTGACGGCTTCGCGGTCGGCCTGCCGGGTGAGCTCGAAGGACGGGAGGAGCTGGGCGGCGCAGATGAGCGCCGAGATTGCCAAGGACGTCAGGGCGAGGACGATCTTTCTCTTTCCCCCCTCCAGGGCGAAGGCGGATTGGAGGAGGCTGAAGACGATGGCCAGGACGATGACATGGGGAGTCCCCGAAAGGATGAGAAGGGACCAGAGGATGGCGAGAGAGACCAGTTTGTTCAGCGCGTTCTTTGAGTCGCGGCCGAGAACGAGCAGGATCCAGAACATCCAGGCCAACGAGGCAATGTGGTTGTAGAATTCGAAGGAGGACAGGTAGATCCCGCTGAAGATGAAAAAAGACGCGCCCATGAACGACGCTTTGAGCGAGAGGGAATACGACTTGCAGAGGTAATAGAGGCCGATCCATCCGAGAAGGACATGGACGAGATAGTGCAGCTTGAAGGCCGTGAACAGAGGCAGGACGAGATAGAGGAGGGTGGCCGGATAGAAGACGGCGTTCTTCGGGTTCGCCAGGAACGGCTGGCCGTTGCCGTGGGCGTCGGTCCAGAGGGCGAAATTCCCTTCCCTGAGGAGCTGGGCGCAGATCTTCCGGGTCGGGACCTCGAGCAGCGTCGAGTCGCGTTCGAAGAAGACGCCGTCCGTGAAGAAGAATTCCTTGAACATCCACAGGAAGATGATAAGGAAAAGGAGGATAAAAGGCAGGTCTTTTTTGGAGCAAAGGCGGACATCATCTCGGGACTGAAGCATGACTCCAATTT
>Ga0209182_10000397_pt1 | contig 11623 bp, 9 predicted proteins | sample LakBais05cmmetaG_FD_185474 | JGI IMG/M metagenome (GOLD analysis project Ga0209182, IMG submission 185474) | Lake sediment microbial communities from Lake Baikal, Russia to study Microbial Dark Matter (Phase II) - Lake Baikal sediment 0-5 cm... | ecosystem: Environmental > Aquatic > Freshwater >...
ATCGCATACGGGGTCGTAGTTAAGCTGGTTATAACGCCGGCCTGTCACGCCGGAGGCCGTGGGTTCAAGTCCCATCGACCCCGCCAATCGCTGAAGGGGGTTGACCAACCATGGTTAACCCCCTTCTTGTTGTTATGGAACAGCAAGCCATGAAACCCATCTAGAGAATGATCGAAACGGTTGAAAAATTGATAACGCATTTAAAAGCATCTTCAAATCGGATCGCGGCCCTCTTGTCCGGCCTTCTTTTGTTTCTCTGCTTTCCGAGGTTTGGAAGCGGGGTTCTGTCCTGGGTTGCGCTGATTCCCCTTTTTTATGCGCTGCGGGATGCAAAACCCTGGGAGGGTTTTAAAACCGGTTTTCTTACGGGTCTGGTTGCGCACATCGGGATCCTATACTGGATTTCCAATGTCGTCGTTCAATATGGCCAGCTTCCCGTTTACATGGGGATCATGGCCATGCTGCTGCTTGCCGCATACATGAGCCTCTATACGGCCTGTTTTGCGGTGGGCGTCGTCGCTCTCCGGAGAAGAGGAGGAGCCCTCTTTCTCTCGGCCCCGCTGTTGTGGACCATCCTTGAATTTGCCCGTTCTCATCTCCTCACCGGCTTTCCCTGGGAAAATCTGGCCTATTCCCAATACCTCTACGAAAACATCATCCAGATCGCCGATTTAACTGGTATCTATGGAATATCATTCGCGATCGTTATGGTCAACGCGGTTCTTTACAATCTGCTGACGCTCCGATTCCGGACAAGGTATCTGCCGGCGGAGATCGCGATAGCGTTCGCCATGATCGCGGCCATCTATGGCTATGGCCATTTTCGCGCGGCTGAAATCCTGGAAACTGTTCAGAAGAAGAGTTCCGTCGAAGTGGCGCTCGTTCAGGGGAATATCGATCAGAACATCAAATGGAACGATCGCTACCAGTTGCAAACGCTGAATATCTATCGTTCCCTATCACTTGGTTCCATCCCTGCGGAAGGGGGACTGATCGTCTGGCCGGAAACGGCAGCGCCTTTCTACTTTGAGGGCCCCGGTCCGCTGCGGGCGGTCATCGTCGATGCCGTCCAGGCGTCCGGCCGACGGCTTCTCTTCGGCAGTCCGAGTTATGATGAGGCTGGCGGAAAGGTCTCCTACGCGAACAGCGCCTACATGCTCCGACAGGACGGGACTGTTGCGGGCCGATATGACAAGGTGCATCTGGTGCCTTACGGTGAATATGTGCCGCTGAGACAACTCTTTCCGTTCATCGGCAGGCTCGTCGTCGGCGTAGGCGACTTCCGGCCGGGAATGGGATTCAATCCGATCGAGAGCGATGGACGCCGCATCGGCGTCCTGATCTGCTATGAAGCGATCTTTCCGGAATCCGCAAGAGATTACAAGCAGAAGAATGCCGATCTGCTCGTGAACATCACGAACGACGCCTGGTTCGGGAAATCTTCGGCGCCTTTTCAACATCTCTCCATGACGGTTTTCCGGGCGGTCGAAAACCGCCTTTACCTTGTCCGGGCAGCCAATACCGGGATCAGCGCCATCATCGATCCGACGGGGAAAATCCTCTCCCAAACGGACCTCTTTGAAAGAACCGTTCTGAAGGGTGAGGTGAAATACATTGACGTAAAGACCTTTTATGCGGCATATGGTGACCTATTCGTTTACTTATGCGGAATCGTGATGATCCCGTACTATTTTATTCTGCAAAGGAGAAGGAAAAATGCTGGAAGGAATTCATGACACCCTGATCGATCTGGCCCGGAGAATCGAACATCTCGGGGTCTGTCTTTGACATCCCTGAAAAAGAATTGCGTATCCGGGAGCTGGACAAGGAATCCCTGCGCGACGGTTTCTGGGATGAACCGGAAAAGGCGAGCGGGATCCTCCGCGAAAAAAGCCGGTTGACGGATACGGTTGAGAAATGGAAACAGCAAAAGAACGGCCGTGAAGATCTCCGGATTCTTTCCGAAATCGCCTCCGAGGAGAAGGATGATCGGACCCAGGAAGAGATCCTCTCCGAGTTGGAGAGGCTCAACGCCGCCGTAAGGGCCGATGAACTGAAGATGATGCTCGGCTCCGAACAGGATCCGATGGACGCGATCCTGTCGATTCATGCGGGCGCCGGGGGGACGGAGGCGCAGGACTGGGCGGAGATGCTCCTGCGGATGTACCTGCGCTGGGCGGAGAGAAAAGGTCTCGAGGCCACCATCATCGATTATCTGCCGGGTGACGAGGCCGGGATCAAGAGCGTAACCTGGACCCTCCGGGGCGAATACGCATACGGCTATGCCAAGGCGGAAATCGGAATTCACCGGTTGGTGAGGATATCGCCTTTTGATGCCGGCGCGCGCCGGCATACCTCATTTGCCTCCGTCTTTGTCTATCCCGAGGTCGACGACCGGATCGTGATTGAAATCGATGAAAAGGATCTGCGTATCGACACCTACCGCTCCACCGGCGCCGGCGGACAGCACGTGAACAAGACCGATTCCGCGGTGAGGCTCACCCATCTGCCGACGGGAATTGTGGTCCAGTGCCAGAACGAGCGTTCGCAGCACAAGAACAAGGCGATGGCCATGAAATACCTCCGTTCCCGTCTCTATGAGATGAAACTCCGGGAGCAGAATGCAAAGCTCGATGAGATCAACAAAACCAAAAAGGATATTGCCTGGGGCAGCCAGATCCGCTCCTATGTGCTGCATCCTTATAAAATGGTTAAGGATCATCGGACAAACCTCGAAACCGGCAATGTCAACCGGGTTTTGGACGGTGATATCGACGATTTCATCGAGGCCTATCTGCTGCATTAATATTTTGGGGAAGGTCAAAAGTATGGTATAGCACTGCCCACCTGTAAAATGGATTAGAGACCGTACGATGGACGGGTACGGGGCAACGCCATATCCATCATGGGCGAATTGAAACGGGTCAGCAAGGAGTCAAAAATGTTCCGAAATGAAATTTCAATGATCTTGATGGTTCTGATAATCTTTTGTCTTGGCGGTTTGACCATTTCATCATGCTCGGTATCCAAACGGGAAGTGTTAACAAATACACAAACCGGCCTGGCCGCCCAGGAGATGGCTCGTGCGGAGGAGTCTCCGTTGTCGCAGCATCCCGTGGCGATCGAACCTCTCCCGAATCAAAAGACCGATCCCCAGGCGAAGGGTGTCGTGGAACGGCCTCAGCCGGCGAATCTCTCTCCGGCGCCGATTTCCGCTGATATTCCGAGAAATAGTGATGAGAGCACAAAATCCGCTGGAGCGGTCAATGCTCCTTTGCCGATCCTTTCCTCGGATCTGTCCAAGAAGAGCGAAACGGTAAAAAAGCAACCCGTACAAAATCCCCTCTTATTGAATCCTCGAGATGAACGCAGGGTGCGTGAGGAAGAGAAGGAACGGGATATCATGGAAGAAGCCCTCCTGCTGTTAGATGAATCCCAGAAATTCTGGGTGAACGGCGAACTCGAAGATGCGCTCCAGATGCTGGATCAGGCGTACGCCCTCCTGCTGGACACCAACGGCAACCCCGATATCGTGCGGCAGAAGGATGATCTCCGTCTGATGATTTCGAAGCGGATCCTGGCCATATACAACTCGCACCAGTCCGTTGCAAAGGGCAAGCGCGGGGAGATTCCGATCGTTACCAATACGGACGTCGAAAAGGAGATCCGTCAATTTCAGACGGTCGAACGCGATTTTTTCATCGCCTCTTATCAGCGGTCGAGGATATATCGGCCCGTGATTTTGCGGGAACTCAAGAAGGCGGGCCTGCCGGAGGAGCTCTCCTGGCTGCCGCTGGTGGAAAGCGGCTACAAGATCAATGCGCTATCTTCTGCAAGAGCCCTTGGCTTATGGCAGTTCATCCCATCGACGGGCTATAAATACGGACTGAACCGGGATGACTGGGTAGACGAACGGATGGACGTCGAAAAATCGACGCGGGCAGCCATCGATTATTTCAAGGATCTGCACGCGATGTTTGGCGACTGGCTGACGGTCCTTGCCGGATACAATTGCGGTGAAGGGCGCGTCATGCGTACGATCGCTTCTCAGCACATCAATTATCTGGATCGCTTTTGGGATCTCTATCAGCGTCTTCCCTACGAAACGGCGCGGTATGTACCCCGTTTTGTGGCCACATTGCTCATTGTCAGGGATCCTCAGAAATACGGCATCGACCTCGGATCGGGAGACCCCAAAACAGACATTTTGTCTTATGAAGTGGCGGAGATCAACCGATCCATGCGCTTGCAGGATGTCGCCCAGAAACTCGAAACGCCGGACGAGACCATCTATATTCTGAACGCCGAACTCCGGCATCGAATGACACCGGATCGACCCTATAAACTGAAGGTTCCGATCGAGAAGGCGGAGTTGCTGCGAAAGCTGGCCTCTGAAATTCCATTGGGGGAGAAACCGCGCCTCTCTTTCCAGACGGTTCGCGGGGTGTTCATCAAACACAAAGTGCGACAGGGGGAAACCGTGGCCTCCATCGCGGAGAAATATAAGACCTCCGCTGAGGCGATCCGTTCCGCGAATCCGTCGTCGAAGAAACGTTTGGTGGTGGGTCAACGGTTGAATGTCCCGATCCGCAGCAAAAAGGCGTCGGGACCTGCCGAGAAGGCAACCAAGTCCGGCAAGGCCATGAACCATCAGGTTCAAAAGGGCGATACGCTGGCTTCTCTTTCGCGGAAGTATGGCATTCCCGTTACGGAGATCCGCAAGATCAACAGCTTGAAGAATGACACCCTAAAAATCGGCCAGACGCTTCAACTGACAACGAAAAATGAGGAAGAAACCCAGGCAAAGGAGCAGAAAAGAGCGGAGACCCCGGGGAAAAAGGAGAAAGCCAAGCCTGGGACAAAACCGGTCCAGGAAAAGGTTTCTGAATCTTCAGCCCCGAAGCAGTACACGGTCAAAAAGGGGGATAGCCTGAATCGGATCGCCAGGGAAAACAACATCCCCCTCGCCAAGCTTCTCAGGCTGAACCGGATGGGACAAAAAGAGAACATCCATCCGGGACAGGTGATTCGAGTTCAATAAGGCAATCGATCAATCGAGATGGTAATGCCTCCGGAGGAAAAAGAGTTCCCGCTCCATTTTTTTCATTTTTTCCGCTTCCCTGCTTTCTACGTTTTCATGGTTGTATCCCACGAGATGGAGAAGACCGTGGATCAGTAGAAATTCAACTTCATCCATAAAATCGATATCATAGGCCACAGCGTCTCGGGCAGCCGTTTCGACGGAAAGGATGATATCCCCCAGGATCTCCGGATGGACGTCGCCGAACGCGCCTTCCGTCATCGCAAAAGAGATCACGTTGGTCGGACGATCCCTTTGAAGATAATCCTTGTTGATCTCCCGGATCTGATCGTCATCGACGAGAAGAAGGCTGACTTCGCTATCTTTGAAGCCGAGTTCCTTCAGAAGCCGCTTCAGGCTTCGTCGCACCCTGCCGAGATCCACAGAAAGCAGTTTCTGCCGATTTTGGATTGAAATGGACATCTTCCGGCCTTCTTACGCAAGTTCAAAAAAGTTATCCCATGATAAAGTGCCACCTCTGCTATCCCTTTTGGCCCTGTCCATCCTTCCTTTTTCTGCAATCCAGATGATTATAAGCGCGGATCACCTCCTGCACGAGCGGATGCCTGACCACATCCAGTTCAGAGAAGTGGACGAAACGGATCCCTTCGGTCTTGCGAAGGAGCCTTTCGGCTTCGACGAGGCCGGACATCTTGTCCGTCGGGAGATCGATCTGCGTCACATCCCCGGTAATGACCGCCTTCGAACCGTATCCGAGCCTCGTCAGGAACATCTTCATCTGTTCCGAGGTCGTATTCTGGGCCTCATCGAGGATGACGAAGGAGTCGTTCAAGGTTCGGCCCCTCATGAAGGCGAGAGGCGCTACCTCGATTACCCCTTTGTGGATCAGGGCCGAGGCGCGGTCAAAATCGATCATGTCAAAGAGGGCGTCATAAAGGGGTCGCAGATAGGGGTTGATCTTTTCCGCAAGGTCTCCCGGAAGAAAACCAAGTTTTTCACCGGCTTCGACGGCGGGTCTGGCCAGGGAAATGCGGTTGACCTTTTTTTCAAGGAGCGCGGAAATGGCCATGGCCATCGCCAGATAGGTTTTGCCCGTTCCCGCCGGTCCGATGCCGAAGACCATATCCGAGCTCCGGATCGCGTCGATGTAGGATTTTTGTGCGATGCTCTTGGGGGTGATGATCCGCTTTTTGGATGAAATGAATACCGTATCTAAAAAGATCCGCTGCAGATCCGCGGTGGCGTCTTCGGAAAGGATCCGATGGGCGTACTCGATATCCGCCGGAAAAAGCGGGTATCCCTTCCCCGATATTTGATACAACTGCGAGAGCAGATTCCTGATATGAAGGACGGAGATGCGGTCGCCGGCGATGGAGACCGCATTCCCCCGAATCGCAAGATTAACCGCCGCGAGCTTCTCGATGAGTCGGATGTTTCTGTCCTGCTCTCCACAGAGATTGCGCAGGGTTTCATTGTTACCAAAATCGACACGCTCCGCGATGCCTGTTTTCGTCGTTTCTTTCAAATGGCGTCCATCCTTTATGGTTCGGTTTCACTGCATGATCGATGGTGTGAATAGGGCGCGGCTCCGCTAAAAGTTTGCTTCAATTCGGGAAACTTTTCCGAATTTTGATGCAACCTCCCGATAAACATCTTTGTTTCCGACAATCAGCAGGATCGTCCTCTCCGGGTCAAGCTGTATCGCCGTCTCCCGGATATCCACTGCCTTCACCTTTTCGATTTCGGAGCGATAGGCAAGGAGATAGTCCTCGGACAGATCCTCATATTCGATCATCAGTTGCTGAAAGGCGATCTGATCCGCAGAGGTGAAGGAAAAGATGAAACTGTTCAGGATTGCCTTCTTAGCCCCTTCCAACTCCTCGGGGGAAACGGGTTTCTGACCCATCTCCCGGAGGATCCCCTTGATCCGGGAGATCACCTTGACGGTGGACGCGGATTTTGTCAGTGCATACGCACCGAACAGACCATACTCCCCCTTCGCTTTGTAAAAACTGCCCGTGCTGTAGGCCAGACCCAGGTTGGTCCGAATTTCCTGAAAAATCCGGGATCGGAATCCTCCGCTCCCGACGATAAAGTCCAAAACCTCAAAAGGATAGAATTGGGCATCCCTTTTGGCAGGCGCCAGCCAGCCGAAAATGGCGATCGATTGGGGTATATCCTTGGTCAGGAAATAAATTCCACCGTCTTGTTGCCGGGGAAGGGGAGGGGTTTCCGGTCTCCTTTCCGACGAGCCCCAGCCCCCGAGATAACGCTCGATCAGGAGTTTGGCCTCCGGAATATCGATATCTCCGCTGATGGATATCATCACATTCTCGGGATGATAGAAGAGCTTGTGGCAGAGAAGCAGGTCATCCCGTTGGATCGAGCGGATGGACGCCGATGTGGTCACCCTTCCGCGGGGACTTCCCTCATGCATGAGACGTCCGAACTCCCGGAAGGCGAGTTTCTGCGGATCATCCATAACCCGCCGCAGTTCCTCCAATTTCAGATCCTTGGCCAAGGTCAACTTCATCTCCTCGAAAGAGGGCTGTGTCAGAATCCGCGAAAAGAGATCGAATCCTCGGTCCAGATCCTTCTTCAGTACTGAAAAAGATAAGATGCCGGAGTCGCGATTCACGGAGGCATGAAACGCGGCGGCTATCGATTCCAAGGTTTCATCCACGGCATTCCCGCTCATGCCGGCGATCCCGCCGGTCCCCATCATGGTGGCCGTCAATTCGGCAACCCCTTCACGGCCGGCCGGGTCATACATGCTGCCGGTTCTGACGACAACCTTGATCTTTACCAGCGGCAGTTCTTTATCGGGAAGGATGTAGAGGACCATGCCGTTTTCGAGCCGGAGGCGTTCTGCCCGAGGGGGTTCAAACGAGAGGGGTTTGTAGCGGATGCGATTCGGGTCAGGCAGAGCAGTGGACGATGCGGCGGAGGCGATTCCGATAGAACCAAGAATCAAACTTAGAGAGAGGATCATCCGAAACGAGTTGTAAGAAAATATCCGTTTCATCGTTCAGCGTTTCTTGCTCAAGGTCGCGACCGTCCGATTTTCCGGCGTCAAGTAGGTTCTGGCCGCCTGCAGGATATCGTCCGTTGTAATCCGGTCAATGGTGGCGGTGTATTCAGCAAGGTAGCGATAATCGCCTAACAACGCCTCATAATAGGAGAGCATCCCGGCAAGGCCGGCATTGGAATCGAGTCCCCGGATGAAGTCCGCCCGGATCTGATTTTTTACCCTTTCCAGCTCTGATTCGGAAACGGGTTCTCGCTGAAGCCTTTCGATTTCCAGTTCGATCGCCTGTTCCAGCTCGCCAAGGGTATGAGGGTGGCGCGGTGTGGCAAAGATAACAAACTGATTGGGATAGCGCGCACCGGGCAGACCATTTGCCGCCTGAATGCTCTCTGCCAGCCCCTTTTCTTGAACGAGGATTTTGAAAAGCCGTGAGGTCCTTCCTTTCGTGAGAATGGACTCGATCATATCGAAGAGGTAATCGTCAAAAACCGGGGGAGGCGGTTTGTGGTAGCCGAGGATCATCTGTGGTTCCGCGTCAAAAATCACTTCAACCCTTCTTTCCCTGGACTGGCGAGGTTCTTCCGTGATGGGAGGAGCTGTAAGCATCTGTGCGGGGATACGGCCAAAATATTTTTCGACCATCTTGAGAGCGGTGGACGGCTGAAGATCCCCGACCATGGCGATGACCGTATTGTTGGGTGCATGCATATCCCGGAAGTACTTAGTCATGTAGGCAATATCGAGGTAACGCATGTCAGACGGCCAGCCCAGAATCGGCCGCCGATAGGGATGGGAGATAAACGCCGCGGCCAGATAGTTTTCGAGAAGCTTGCCGTCCGGATCCGATTCGGCGCGCTGCCTCCTCTCCTCCATGACGACATCCCGCTCCGTGTAAAACTCGCGGAATACGGGATGAACCATGCGGTCGGCCTCGATTCTGGCCCAGAGTTCGACCCGGTTGGCGGGGATGCTGACCTGATACGTTGTCAGGTCCTGGCCCGTAGAGGCATTCAGACCAACCGCGCCGTTTTCCGAGTAGAGACGGTCGATCTCGTTCGATAGGATAAGGCGCCGCTGTCGCTTCTGAAGGGCGGTCAATTCAGCGGTCAGACGCGCGATAAGCGCAGAATGGGCCGCTTTGCCTTTCGCCTTTTCACGATCCAGGGCGGTTCCCATCCGTTCGATCCGGAGCAGGAACTTTTTTTCTGCAGCGTAATTCCGGGTTCCGATGGTTCTCGTTCCCTTGAACATCATATGTTCCAACAGATGGGCCGTCCCGGTCTTGCCGTCCGCCTCATCCACGGCTCCTGCGCGATAACGGATGTAAATGGCAACCGTGGGACTGAGATGCCTCTCTAACATGAGCAGCCGGAGACCATTCTTGAGGGTAAAGGTTTGAACCTTTTCCGCCAGCTCATAGGGAAAAAGGGGGGAGGGGAGAAGAAGCATCAGGAAGAAGAAAATTCCCAAGGTTGTGAAGATGGCGCGCTGAATGAATGGCGATTTGCCGAAATGACGACGCCGGAGAAAGGATGAATTATTTCTCATCGGGATGATTCTTCTCCAACGAAAGATGTGCATGAACCTGAAAAGCAGGATAGAGGATTCCGACAATGCTCACCAGAATCATCAGACTGGCGGAAAAAAAATACATGATGAATTCCAATGGGTTTTTGAGATGAAACGCACCGACCATGTTCTCGATCCCGAAGATGAGAAAAAAAAGAGAAAAAAGGGCGATCAGGATCATTTTCCCCCACCAGAGGCATGAACCCATGGAATTCTTCTCCTGTGCAGGGTTGGGGTTCAAAATAAGGTGACGACGAGATCCGCTTGTGCCGTCGTATCTGTGCGCTGGAAAGTCAATCTCCAGAAAAGTTGGTCCTCAAACGGGTGACGTTCACCACAGGACCCTGTCGTTCTTTTAATGTTGCAATCCAGATCACGACTCAATAACGGGCACAGCAGACCCGCCGTCGATTCTTATATACCCGTGTCCATACCGGTTGTCAAGTCTCTTCCGACTGAAGCGGAATTCGCGTCATGCGTTTCAGACCCTGATAGATGGGATCGGTCAGGGAGGCGCTTTTACAGGGAAGGAGCGTATTGTTCTGGAATAGGGGCTCCTCTGCGATCGGGTAGCGTGAGCAGGCCACGGCGTCGCGCCACAAGTCCGTTCCCGGGATCGGGGAATATTCGGCAAGGATCGGACGCGCCCCGGACGATTGCACATGGCGGATACTCTCCTTGACTTCATCTGCCGGTTGTCCCGGCAGGCCGCAGAGGATATAGATTCCGATATCCCGGGATCGATAGCCGGCCCGTTTCAAATGACCGATCGCGTCGACCAATTCGTTGTTGCTGACCTTCCCGCCGGTATCTTTCTGTCGAATCCGATCGGAGGTTTCATATCCGAAACGGATCGTTCGGAAGCCGCCCTTATACATGAGATCGCTCAACTCCGGCGTGATCTCCCGCAGATGAAGGCCGTTCGGACAGTGGAACTGAACCGGCAATTTTCTCCGGATCATCTCCTGCAAGAAAGGGATCGCCAATCCCTGGGGATCTACCAGCAGGGCGTCATCATAGAAAGAGAAATTATGGACTCCGAACCGGGTATGCCAGAACGCGATTTCATCTGCGACGAGAATGGGATCCCGTCTGCGAAACGAAGGATTCAGAAGGTGGGATGCACAGTAACTGCACCGGAAGGGACAGCCCCGAGAGGTCAAAAGCGGGACGTAATTCAACGGATGGATCAGATCAAAGGCGGGGTAGGGGTATGAATCGAGATTTGGTTCGTCGGGAAGGAGAGGAATATTCATCCCCAGGAGATCATTCAGAAGGGGAGGGAGAGATGATTCTCCCGGTCCGGGAAAGCAAAAATCCGCGCCGGACAGAGGGGCATGCTGCGGGCAAAGAGTCACATAATTCCCGCCCAGAACAACAGGTACGGCGGGATAGGTCGTCTTGACCAGGGAGACGGTGTCGAAGAGCCCGGGATACCAGTATGTCATCATGGATGTGATCATGATGAGGTCAGGTCTGGCGATCGCCTTCAAGGTGTTCTGGAAAACGAGCGGGGTCATACCATAACGGTGGAAATTCCGAGGGACCGATTTCAGCGGGGGCGGCTTCGGGATTCGTTCCGCCGCGTAAGATCCCTCTCCGGAAGGTTTTCTTTTGGGCATGGTGATATGATGCTCATAGCGCATGGCCGGATCATCCGCGTCAAGACAATCGATAAATGTGATCTTGGCTCCATGGATCCGGAGCAGTGACGCTAGGGAAAGAAGACCCAGCGGTTTGTACCAGAGATCATATGCGGAAAAATCATAGATCCAGGGGTTGATGAGGAGGATGTGGCGATCCATGTCGGAAAGGTAGCACACCTTCGCCGGCGTCACAATATCTCGATCAGACATATTTGACGGCCTCGTCAAAAGTCGATTTTGCCCTGTTTTGTCATTCCGTGCTTGACACGGAATCCAGTGTATTCAAATAGTTCTGGATACCGGCTTTCGCCGGTATGACGGTTTGGGGGACTTTTGACG
>Ga0209182_10000398_pt1 | contig 11602 bp, 11 predicted proteins | sample LakBais05cmmetaG_FD_185474 | JGI IMG/M metagenome (GOLD analysis project Ga0209182, IMG submission 185474) | Lake sediment microbial communities from Lake Baikal, Russia to study Microbial Dark Matter (Phase II) - Lake Baikal sediment 0-5 cm... | ecosystem: Environmental > Aquatic > Freshwater...
ACGAGAGCGTCTTGAGCAGCTCTGCATCCGGACAGCCGAAGATGGCCCGTGATGTCGGGACGATCCCGACCCGGCGAGGGCATTTCCGGATGCCTTCCGGCCCGGCGACGGGATACTCGACCTCGTTATCAGCTCGTAGTTGAGAGTCCAGCCGGCGCGCGATTCGTTGACGCTGCCGAGGAAGGCGGTCTTCGATCCATCGGCGAGCGTGATGACGCCCGCCTTGCCGTGAATCAGGCCGGAGTGCCGCGGCCGCCGCGCGGGCCGTGGCCACATCCTGCGCCTGCACGCCGGAGTTGCACACAACGCGGATGGGTCCGTCGACGGTCTGGAGAGCCTCGCCCGCAGTTTCAAGGATGGAGGCACAAAAGTAGCCCGCGATCCGATCGTACGTCTTCTCCCCGCGCAGCCGCTCGGCAAGGAACGACTGCGCCAGTTTCTGGCGACGGGAGGAAAACCGTCGGATGGGACTGGCCGACTCCGTCACGGTGTCCGTCCTCGGCCTATCATCGTTTCAGCGCTTGCCTTATGGGCGTGTGCGTCACCAGTCCGCGCCTACTCTTCCGGTTGGCCGTGAATTCGCACGTTGGCATCAGTGACAATCCACAACCGTCCGGCCAAACTCTCTTTCCGTAACAGCGGGAGGATTGATCGAGTTGCCCGTATTACCGCCGGCTTGTCCTGTCGGTGAAGGCGGAAAACCAGAAGGCCGGAATACTGCTCGGGTGGGTACGATCGAATATCGGAAAAATCGAGATCCAGGGTGATCAGGGCGCGCGACTCTCGCTTCACGGCAGCGCTGATTTCCGGGTCCGGGCGGCCATCCAGTTACTCCTCATACACGTTCCGCGCGTCGTGCCCGTCGCTGCGGAGAATCTGTACCACCTCTTCGGGGAGGTTCTGATCGACCTTGAAATCCATCGGACATCCTACGCCGCCTGGGATGCGAGAGGCACAACCCTGCCTCGCGCGAGTTCAGCCGCATACTCGAGGGCGGCTTGAATGTCCGCCTGTTGCAGCGCGGGGTAGCTCTCGAGAATCTCCTTCGACGGCACACCTGCTGCGAGGTTGTCCAGAACGACCGATACCATGATGCGGGTCCCGCGGATGCACGGGCGACCGTGACACACGTGTGGATCGACGGCAATGCGTTCTCTCCAGTCCATTGTCATTCCTCCTGCTCTCTTGCCACATCTGTCGCCCGGCTGCCGCATTCCCGGGAACATTCTGCCGCGAGCAAGGATAACATAGACCCTCTCTGGAAAGGAGGGTCTTCGGCACGTCGGGGTTTCGACACCGATTCCGTAGACGGTGTGTATGAAATGCTGCGCACACCACAAATGGTCCCTTACGTAACTCGGCATTGCTACACGTTGTCCATCCGGTAGGGTTGCCAGACAATACCACTCCCGGAAGGAGTGCCAAGGGTGGGAGCGATGCGAAGGAACGGCGCGAAGGGGCTAGGTTTGATTGATACCCTCGACGGGAGGCGTACTTACGGCAAAGCACTTGCCACCGCCGACCCTGCTGTCACGCCGAAATGTCTTGCCCTGCACGGCGCCGTCTGCTACATAGAGGAGCGAGAGATTCGGACGTCGGATGAAAACGTGACGGAGGTTGAATGCCAGGCTTTGGCGGCCGGTTGATATTGGCGGCGATCCTGATTGCCAGCACGTTCCTCTCGTTCCCCTCGCCGGTCCGCGCCGCCGACGGCGCCGAGATGCAGAGTCCTCATTTCCCCAGGCCTCCCCTGCTCGAACCCAACGTCGTGTTCTGGAAGCAGATCTACACCGAATACGGCGTCGGCGACTTCGTCCTCCACGATCGGAACGACCTCGGCGTGATCTACGGCGTAGTGCGTGTCGGTGATACGACGAACCAGGCGCGCGCCGCCGACATGGCTCGGCCCGAGATCCAGCGCCTGCGGGCGAAATACCAGGATCTTCTCACGAGGCTCGCCTCCGGCGTCCCGCCGGAAGAGCTCGGCCCCGAGGCCGGGTCCGTCTCGCAGGCGTGGGGATGTCCCTGCTCCTCGAGCGTCCTGCTCCGCGCGGCCGATAACATCCGGGTCCAGCAAGGGCTCCGACAGAAGGTGGACGAGGGGTTGCGGCGCGCCCGGAAACTCCTGCCCCGCATCCTTGCCATCCTGCGGGAGCACAAGCTCCCCATGGAGCTGGCAGCCCTTCCCATGGTCGAGTCGAGCTACGACCCACAGGCCTACTCCAAGGCCGGGGCCGTGGGCCTCTGGCAGTTCATCCGGTCCACCGGGAAGGAGTACCTGACCATCACGCGAAAGCGCGACGACCGCCGCGACCCCATTCGGGCCACCGAAGCCGCCGCGCACCTCTTACGGCACAACTACGAGGTCCTGGGGTCCTGGCCCCTCGCCATCGTCGCCTATAACCATGGGAGGGGGGGAATCCTGACGGCCCGGACCGCCGTGGGAAGCAGCGCGATCGAAGAGATCATCGCCCGCTACAACGGTCCCCGCTTCGGCTTCGCCTCCAGGAACTTCTACGCCGAGTTCCTCGCCGCGCTGGAGGTCGTCCGCCCCGTCATCCTCGAACACACGCAACCCTCGGACGCCCGTCCTCCGCTCTCTGCCGGCGTTCGGCAGGGTTGACCCCCGCCCCGGCGGAACGCATGGCGCACCCACCACCGCGTTCCGTTCTTCTTCGAGAAAGGCTCTCCATGACACCGCGACTGCTCTTTTGTCACACCCTCTTCGGGAAGAACACCGCGCGCATCGGGGACTATCGCGTCGCGCACGGATACGAGGGGGTCGAGTGGGGACTGGACGGCTGGCGGCTGATGAAGCCGGAGGGCCGGCGGCGGCAACTGCTGGAACGGTTGCGGGCGGCGGCGCCCCGCTGCTCCGTCCACGCGCCCTACACCGATCTGGAGATCGGGCACCGCGACCCGGAACACGCGGGAGCGTCCTGCCGCATCCTGCAGGATTACCTGGACGCGGCGGCCGACCTCGGCGCCCATCACGTGAACATCCACGTGGGCACTTTCAGTCCCAACCCGGAAGAACTCTGCCACGAGACGCTGGCCCGGAACCTGACGACCCTGATGGAGCACGCGCTGCGCCGCGGCGTCCCCCTGACCGTGGAGAACCTCCGCGGCGGGCCGTCCAGCGATCCGGACAGCTTTGCCGCCCTTCTCCGCCAGACGGGCGCCCCGGTGACCTTCGACCTCGGCCACGCCGCCGGCTGCCCGTGGGTCCTGGAGGGGCGGGGAACGGTGGTGGATTTCCTCCGTGCCGTTCCCACCCGGATTCTCTCCGCTCACCTCTACCTGATCGAGCGGAACGACACCCATTTCGCCCCCGACACTCTGGCGGATCTCGCACCCGCGCTCGACGCCCTCACCGAGCGGGGCTGCGACTTCTGGGTGCTCGAGCTTCATGCGCTGGAGGCGCTGGAACGGACCCGGCGGATCGTGGATCAGTACCTACTCGAGCGCGGGGAACGCGCCCCGAACTGATCGCTCCCTCGCGCTCGCGATCGAAATCACCTTGACCCGCCCGGCTACCGCTGGTATGGTCCCCTTCACCGTGATCGAGTTCAGTGAGGGGGCAACGTCTGATCATGCGATACACCGGTGCCGAAGTCGTCTGGGAATGTCTGGTCCGCGAGGGGGTTGACATCGTCTGGGCCTATCCGGGCGGTGCCGCCCTGCCGCTCTTCGACGCGCTCTCCAAGTACCCGCAGATCCATTATGTCCTCGTCCGTCACGAGCAGGCCGCCGCCCACGCGGCGGATGGCTATGCGCGCGCTACGGGCAAGGTGGGGGTCTGCGCCGCCACCTCCGGGCCGGGGGCCACCAACCTGGTCACCGGAATCGCCACGGCGATGCTGGACTCCGTCCCCATGGTCGCCATCACGGCGCAGGTGGCCGACTCGGTCATCGGCACCGACGCCTTCCAAGAGATCAACATCACCGGTATCACCCTGCCCATCACCAAGCACAACTACCTGGTGCGCGAGGGCAAGGACATGGCCCGGACAATGCGCGAGGCGTTCTTCCTGGCCAGGACCGGGCGGCCGGGGCCTGTCCTGGTGGATCTGCCCAAAGACATCTTGACCGCCCAGTGCGACTTCCACTACCCGGAGCGGGTCTCGCGCCCCGGCTATCGGCCGGTCCTGCGCTCGACCCCCTACCACGTGAAGCGCGCCGCGCAGGCCATCGCTGACGCCAAGCGGCCCGTGATCCTGGCCGGCCACGGGGTGCACGTCGCCACGGCCTGGGAGGCACTGCGGCAGTTTGCCGAGCGGATCAACGCCCCGGTGGTGAGCACCCTGCTCGGTCTGAGCGCCCTCTCGGCCGACCATCCGCTGGCCCTCGGCATGGCGGGGATGCACGGCGTGGCCTGGGCCAACCTGGCCGTCCAGAACGCCGACCTGCTCATCGCCATGGGGATGCGTATGGACGACCGGTTCACCGGCAGCCTCTCCCACTTCGCCCCCCAGGCGAAGCTCCTGCACGTGGACATCGACCCGGCCGAGATCGGCAAGCGCGTTCCCACCTTCCTGCCGATGGTGGGCGACGTCCGCTTCGTCCTGGAGGCCTTGACAGCGGAGCTGACCGAGCAGGACCACCGCGACTGGCTGGCCCAGATCGAATCCTGGCGCACGCAACATCCCCTGGAGGTCCACGGCCAGGGCGCCCTTCCTCCGCAGGAGGTCATCCGCGCTTTGCACGAGATCACGGACGGCCAGGGCGTGCTGGTCAGCGACGTCGGTCAGCACCAGATGTGGGTGGCGCAGCACTACAGATTCCGACGGTTGAACAGCTTCTTCACCTCCGGCGGCCTGGGCACCATGGGCTACTCGCTCCCGGCGGCCCTTGGCGTGCAGGCCGGCCACCCCACCGAGCCCGTCTGGGTCGTCGTGGGGGACGGCAGCTTCCAGATGAACCTGCAGGAGCTGGCCACCGTCACCCAGGAGCGACTCCCCATCAAGATCGTGATCATGGACAACGGCTACCTGGGCATGGTCCGGCAGTGGCAGGAGCTGTTCCACGGCGCCCGGTATATCGGCACGCCGATCAGCGGCCCGGATTACGTTCAGCTGGCGGCCAGCTACGGCATCCCGGCGCGACGGGTCACCACCACGGCGGAGCTGCCGGCCGCTTTCGCCGCCGCCCGCCAGGCGGACGGCCCCTTCCTCCTGGACTGCAAGGTGGACGGGGGCGAGAACGTCTATCCCATGGTCCGGCCGGGGACCAGCAACGCCGATTTCATGGAGGATCCGAGGGGGAGGGCCCAAGAATGAGGCATGTCTTGGTGGCGCTGGTGCAGGACGAGCCCGCCATGCTGGCCCGGATGGGGAATCTCTTCGCCCGGCGCGGCTATAACGTGGAGAGCTTCACCGCCGGCGCGTCCGAGCTGCCGGGGGTGACGCGGATCACCATCGTCGTGGAGGGGTCCGGCACGGCCCTGGACCAGGTGGCCAAGCAGTTCCGCAAGCTCATCGGCGCGGTTAAGGTGGCCGACGTCACCGCCGACAAAGAGCAGCTCGCCTACGAGATGCTCCTTGTTAAGGTGGGGGTCACCTCCAAGACGCGGCAGGAGGTCGTCAGCCTGGCCGACCTGTTCAAGGCCCGCATCGTGGACGTCTCCTCGACCACTCTGATGCTGGAATCCACCGGCGAGCCGGACAAGCTGGACAAGCTCCTCGAGGTTCTGAAGCCCTTCGGCATCAGAGAACAGGCCCGCACCGGCGCCGTCTTCATGGGGCGCGGCGCCAAGATCCTCAACCAGCGCCCCGCCCCCGCCTCCGACCGCAAATACCTCACAGAATAGTGCGGAGCGCGACGGCGCCGTGAAGGATCCGGAGGACTGGACCTCACCGCTGGCGGCGCGAAGCGCTCTGCCGTCTCAGCCCGCGAAACACTGCTTGCCGCCGTCGACCCGGATCACCTGACCCGTGATGTAGCTCGCGTCCTCGCCGGCGAGGAAGGCAACCATCCGGGCGACCTCGATCGGCCGACCGTAGCGCTCCAGCGTGCCCTCCTCGACCATCATCGCGTCCTCGATGGGACGGCTGGCCGCGAAGCGGGGGGTGAGGATGCTCCCGGGCGCGACGGCGTTGGCCGTCACATTGTAAGGCCTGAGCATGACTCCCAGGCAACGCGTGTACTCGTGCACCGCCGCCTTGGCCGTGGCGTAGATGGCCCCCTGAGTCAGGCCGACGAGGCCCGCCACGCTCCCGATGCTGATGATCCGGCCGCTCCGACGCTCGATCATCTCGGGGACCACCTCCCGGCAGACCAGGAGGCAGGTCATCAGGTTGCGGTCGAGCACCGATCGGAGGTCATCGTAGGAGATGAAGACTGGGTCGTTCCGCGTGGGTCTGCCCGCCATGGGCGCCCCCGTCCCGGCTGCCCCGATGTCGCCCCCGGCGCAGTTGACCAGAATATCGATCCGGCCGAGGCCCGCCCGGATCGTTTGCACCATCTCCCGAACCACCTCCGGGTCGGCGAGGTTTCCGTGGAAGGGAAGAACCTTGCTCCCGGATTCCGCCGCAATCGCCTTGGCGACCGCCTCGAGGGAGTCCGCCTCGCCAAAGGCCCGGGCCGAGGTGGGGGTCGTTCCCTGAATGGCCACCGAGGCCCCGAGGTTCGCGAAGTGGGTCGCGATGACCCGGCCGATGCCCCGGGAAGACCCGGTCACGAAGGCTACTTTCCCCGCAAATGCCTTGCTGTTCGCCATCTCGTGGTCTCCTTGTCTCTGGTTTCTCCCCCGGGGTCTGCCACCGGGGAACGCGCCGCCCGGTATCTCGCGGGCGCGCTCAGGTTCGGAATAGGGCCGCAATCTTGCAGCTCTCGACGGGGTCGCGGCCGATGGCCGTCTCGTCCGACAGCACAACCCCGCCATAGCCCCTCATCAACGCCTCGTACACCATGCACACTTCCGACCGGGTGGGAGTGGAATGCTCGGCCAGGTGTTCGAAGATCTGCCCCGCCAGGAGCACCGTCACCGGCATGCCACGCACGCGGTCCGAGAACTGGTAGGCGGCGGCGGCCATCGCCTTCGCCCCCAGCTCGGCGCCGAGGTCCCCCCGGCACAGCCACAGCTCGTCGGCGGCCGCCGCGATCTGCGCCGCCTCGTCCAGCGCGGACTGCCGCTCAAGCTTGGCGATCAGGGAAGCCGATGCCCCGATCTGTGCCCGATAGGCGGCCATCTCGGCGCCATCCTTGACATACGACAGAGCGTAGCGGATGCCCGCAAGACTCCGCGTCTGCGCCAGGATCAGTCGATCCGTCTCGCTCAACGACTCCTGGCGGTACGTGGAAGCGGTGTACGTGATCCCCTTCCGATGGCTGATCGCCCCGCCCTGGGTCACGCGAGCGGAAAGCGCGTCCGCGTCCTGCGATTCGAGCACGAGACGAATCTTGGCATCGTTGAGCACGATCTCGCCGCTGGACACGGAAGCGGCTCGGAAGAAGTCAGGGTGCGGAACCGGCAACACGTGTGGGCCGTCGGCCGACGCCGCACACACCAGCGCCACCCGCTGTCCGCAGGTGAGCTCGCAGGCGGGGAACCGGCCCAGACGCCACTTGCTGCCCTGCAGGTCCAGGATCAGCGGTGGCCGCGGATCCCGCGCCGAGAGGACGGCGCTCAGCCGGTCGATCCAGGCGCACAGCTCCGGCAAGGACAGGTGGGACGTGTTCAGACGGAACGCAGTCACTCCGGCCGCGAGCATGGCCTGCCACGTCGTGCCGGTATCACTGCTCGGCCCGAGCGTTGCGACGATCTGGTAGTCCACCCGCTGCTCTTCCTGTTGATTGTCTCTGCTCATAGGTCGAATCTGCGTGGTAGGGGGCATGGCGGAGCGACACTCCCGGGAAATCCGGGGAGACGCACGCAGGCTCGTGCGCGAGCCTATCGAAGGGCTTGCGTCGTGTCAACCGGGAAGTGCCTTCGTAAGCGTTGGGGACACTGCCACAGCCTGCGAAAGAACCGGGAGTGGCGTGCTCGCTGCTTCCGCGCCGCCCCGGCAGAACTGCGACGTTCTGGATAATACCAGAAATACATTGAATATCCCGCTTGACATGCGGCATTATCAATATAATATGACGCCATGATTCAGCGTGACTCTACCAATACCACCATCAGGGTGGCACTTGACCGAAGCCGTATCGTGGCCTTGCTCGGACCCCGCCAGTGCGGCAAGACCACACTGGCCCGCCAGTTTGTATCGCCTGATTCTGCCAACTACTTTGACCTGGAAGATCCTATAAGCCTGGCAAGACTCGATGAGGCCATGACGGCGCTCCGTGACCTGAAGGGGCTCGTGGTGATCGACGAGGTTCAGCGGCGCCCGGAACTCTTTCCTGTTCTCCGGGTGTTGGCCGATCGCGACCCACTCCCGGCCCGTTTCCTTATACTGGGAAGCGCAGCGCCGGCCCTGCTCCGCCAATCATCGGAGTCACTCGCCGGGCGACTCGAAACAATCCGCATCGGCGGGCTGAGTCTCATGGATGTGGGAGAGGCCGCCCAGGAGCGGCACTGGGTGCGGGGAGGGTTCCCGCTCTCGTTTCTCAGTGCGAGTGATACCGACAGTCTGGCATGGCGGAAACAGTTCATTCAGACTTTTCTGGAGCGGGATATTCCGCAACTCGGCATCGGCACGCCGGCGCCTACGCTGCTCCGCTTCTGGACCATGCTCGCCCACTACCACGGCCAAATCTGGAACGCTGCTGACCCGGCTCGCTCGCTTGGCGTGAACGAGTCCACGGTTCGCCGGTACCTTGACCTGCTGGAAGGGGTTTTCATGGTACGGCAATTGCCGGCCTGGCATGAAAACCTCAAGAAGCGCCAGGTCAAGTCACCCAAGATCTATTTTCGGGACAGTGGGCTGCTGCATCAGCTCCTCGGCATCCGCACACCTGCCGATCTTCTCACGCATCCGAAATGCGGTGCCTCGTGGGAGGGGTACGTCATCGAAGAGGTGCTCACGCACGTTCAGCCTGATGAAACGTATTTCTGGGCTACTCACGCCGGCGCGGAGATAGACTTGCTGCTCTTCAAGAATGGCCGTCGGATTGGAGTCGAGGTCAAACGGGCCGACGCGCCCAGACTGACTCCTTCTATGCGGACAGCGCTGGCTGACCTCCATCTTGACCGGCTTCAGATTGTCTATCCCGGTGAAATGCGCTATCAACTTGCCGAGAAGGTAGAGGTGCTCCCGATCTCACAGATGGTCAGGCTGGAACTGTAATCCAGGGAAATACATCGTCACTTTTTTCGCGCCTGGCCCACGAGCCTCTTCAGGGCGTCGAGGTCCGCCGCCCCCGGGGCGAGCTCTGTCCCGACGATCAGGGCCGGCGTGCCACGGATGCCCAGCGCTTCCCCAAGACGGGCGCTCCGCGCCAGGGTCTCCGCCACAGCCGGGTCCGCCATGTCCTTCTCGAGCCGGGCGGCGTCGAGGCCGACCTGGGCGGCGATCTGGAGGACTCCTTGCTCGGTCAGCCGCTCGCTCGCCGCCATCAGAGCGGCGTGGAGGGTTTCGTATTTCCCCTGCCCCCGGGCGGCCAGGGCCGCGCGCGCGGCGAAGGTCGAGACCGGGCCGAGGATCGGCAGTTCCTTGTACACGAGGCGGATGTCCGGGTCCGACTGGAGGAGTTTCCTGAGTTCGATCGCCTGGCCCTTGCAGTAGCCGCACTGGTACCGGAGATACTCACGGACGACCGTCTCGATCTCCTGCCGGCGGGCCGCCTCCGGCGACTCCGCCGCCGGGGCCGCGAGGGGGAGAGCAAGTAGCAGGGCGGAGAAGAGCCCGCCCACGACGAACCCGCGCAAAGAACTCATCGAGGCATCCTCCGGACCGGGAGACGATTCCCCCGTCATCTCCCGACGGTTACTCTCTCGCGTCTTGCCCGAACTCCCGCGTCCCGCGGTCTTTGCAGCGAGGCGCCCGGCATCCGGATCGCTCACTTCACTAGCACTGCGACCGTTGCCGTCCGTCCCGGGGGCGCGTTCCTCTCCCAGGGGCGGACGTACTGGAGCGCGATCGTGGTCCCACCCGGGCCCGTCGCCCGAAACGTCCACGCCTCCGTGCCGGGAGCACCGGCTCGCGGTGTGCCGCCAGGTGGCTGGGCGACGCTCTCGTACTTGCTTTCCACCAGCCGCACGATCGCTTCATCCAGGGGCGCGGCCAGGGCCCAGACGTAGCCGGTGGTCCGATTCGATTCCAGGCTGATCGTGAACATCTCGCCTACGGCGACCTCGCGCGTCTCGCGGACGTCGCTCGCGGGCTCGGCGGCCCCGGGCGTGAGCGCGGCCAATCCCGCCAGCAGCAATACAAAGGCGCACAGCCTCCCTGCACGTATTCGAGGCATGTCTGGCCCCTCACTGCTCAAGGAATTCCGAATGTCCAACGCAAAGAGAATCCGTTGTTATTGGTCGCTACCGGATATCTGGAATCCTTATCCGCTCCTCGCCTTCACCTCTTCGCTTCTCCCTTCAGCCCCATCAGGCCTTCCGCGAAGATCCGTGCGTCCATCGTCTTGAGATCCGGAGCCACCTTTGGACGGAACGCCATCTGGGCCAGGACGTCTTTCTCCAGGTCCACACCCGGCGCAATCTCGGTAATCATCAAGCCCTCTTTCGTGATCACGAGAACCGCGCGCTCGGTGATGAACTGCACCCGCTGCCCCTGCTCCGCGGCCAGTTCGCCGCTGAACGTGATCTGCTCGACCCGGGGGACGAACTTCTTGAACCGGCCTTCCTTCATGATCTGCAGGCGACCGTCCCCGACCTTCACCTCCAGCCCGCCGGCCGTGAATGTCCCGCAGAACACGACCGCCTTGGCTCCCTGGGAGATGTTGACGAACCCGCCCACGCCCGGCATTCGACCCTGGAACTTGCTGACGTTCACATTGCCGCACTGGTCCGCCTCTGCCATCCCGAGGAACGTGAAGTCCAGGCCTCCTCCGTCGTAGAAATCGAACTGATACCCCTGGTCAATGATCGCGTCGGGGTTCGAGGACATGCCGAAGATCACGCCCGGCGCCGGGATGCCACCGGTGATCCCTTGCTCGATCGTGGCGGTGATCCGGTCCGAGATTCCCTCCTCGGCCGCGACCAACGCCACGCCGTCCGGCATCCCGACGCCCATGTTCAGGACGGCGCGAGGCAAATCCACGATCTCCAGCGCCGCCCGGCGCGCGATCACCTTTCGCTCGTCCAGCTTCATGGGCGCGATGGACCCCACCGGCACCCTGATCTCGCCGCTGAAGGCCGGGTTGTACTCGCTCACCACGCTCTGCCACTGTTCGGGGTGGACGACGATGTGATCCACCATCGTGTGCGGGATCTTCACCTGCTTCGGGTGCAACGTCCCGGCCCTGGCCATGCGCTTCACCTGACAGATCACGATCCCACCCGAGTTCCGGGTGGCCATGGCCATGGGTAGAACCTCCAGGTAGGCCGGCTCCTGCTCCATGGTGATATTGCCCTTCTCGTCGGCGGTGGTGCCCCGCACGAAACAGACGTTCAGGGGGAATGCCCGATAGAAGAGCCACTCGCGGCCCGCCAGCGTCACCACCTCGATCAACTCCTTGGTGGTGCAGGCATTGAGCTTGCCCCCCT
>Ga0209182_10000399_pt1 | contig 11599 bp, 11 predicted proteins | sample LakBais05cmmetaG_FD_185474 | JGI IMG/M metagenome (GOLD analysis project Ga0209182, IMG submission 185474) | Lake sediment microbial communities from Lake Baikal, Russia to study Microbial Dark Matter (Phase II) - Lake Baikal sediment 0-5 cm... | ecosystem: Environmental > Aquatic > Freshwater...
GGGGGATATATGCTCATCCATCTTTTAGACTTCGGAAGCTTATGCTCACCGAAAAAACATTGTTAAGCCTTTCGTTTTTGAGGCTTTCCTGTTAAACTCATCTAAAAAATGATGTCGATGGAGGCAAGCATGAGAAAATCCTCGAGCCTGATCCTTAAAACGGCCGCATTTTTAGTCCTAACGGCGGTCGCCGTTTCGTCCCTTTCCGCGGCGCTGATGTTCGACAAATCCGAGTATGCCGCCCGCCGGCAGAAGCTTATGGAGAAGATTCCCGACGGCGCAGCCATCATCTTCGGCGCTCAGCCGATCGCGAGCTATTATCCCTACGCCCAGAACAACGATTTCATGTATCTCTGCGGCGTCGAGCTGCCGAACGCCGCCCTGATCATCGACGGCGCAAGAAAGTCCTGCGCGCTCTTTTTCACGAGCACCGAAGCAGCCGCCCGGGCCAACGGGATCAGCGCCGACGTCGTGAAGAACCCGAAGGAGACGACCGGCATCGAGGTCGTGCTCCCCTACGAAAACCTGGCTGGCCAGCTTATGCGCATTGGCAATCAGGCCAAGGTCCTCTATACGCCGTTCCGCCCCGAGGAGCTCTATCGCGAGGCGAGCATGGAGAAATTCATGAACCTTCAACAGAACATGGTCCTCAATCCCTGGGACGGCCGGACGACCCGGGAGCTCCAGTTCGTGAAGGTCCTCAAGGAGCGGTTTCCCCAGCTTGAGGTCCGCGATTGCTCGTCGATGATCTGGGAGCTCCGGACGATTAAGTCGCTGGCTGAGATCGAGCTCATGAGGAGGGCCGGCCGCATCGGCGTCAAAGCCCACACCGAGCTGATGAAGGCTACCCGGCCGGGAATGTACGAGTATGAGCTGTCGGCGGTCCTCAACTATATCTGCGAGAAGGAAGGCGCCCAGGAAAGCGCTTATGGCGTGATCATCTCTTCAGGGGAAAACCAGCCCTACGTCCACTACGCCAAGCACGACCGTCAGCTCAAGGACGGCGACATCATCGTCGTCGATGCCGGTCCGGACCTGAACTATTACGACATCGATATCACCATAACATATCCGGCGAACGGCAAGTTCACGCCGCGGCAGAAAGAAGTCTATGAAGCGGCTCTGGCGGTCCACGAAGCGAATATGAAGGTTTACCGGCCGGGGCTGACCCCCCAGCAGTGCCGCCAGGAAGTCGAGGAGATCCTCAAGAAGCAGGGCTTCGACCTCAACAAGGATTATTTTAAAAGGCTGCGCGGCGGATTCGGCCATTACGTGGGGATGGCAACCCACGATGTCGGCGGCGGTCCGCAGTTGCTGAAGCCCGGGATGGTCTTCGCCAATGAGCCGATGATCATCTATGCCGACGAGAATCTGGGCGTCCGCGTCGAAGACACGATCCTGATCACGGAGACGGGGTGCGAGAATCTGACCGCGGGGATCCCGAGGGCGGTCAAGGACATCGAGGCACTGATGAAGAAGGACGGCATTCCTCAGGCGTTGAAGAAAGCCGGGTTGTATTGATTGGGCCTGCTGCTTGTCGGCTCGCCGTCGGCTTTTTATTCCCCCTCCATTGGGTCAGGCGGGCAGGGGGTTCAATAATCTATGTTTTGGAGTTTATTCCTTTTATTTATTGTATTTTCTTCGCTTCGAGCTCGAAATCCTGCTGCCAGAGGATCAGACTTTCGAACGCTCCCATCTTTTTCCTAATAAACTGGATTCGGACGTAGGGATCGGTGGAATAGAAGAGCGTCTGGCCTTCGGCGTAGAACCTCGTCGGGGCCTGGCCCGTCGGTCGGATGACAAGGTAGTAATCCTCCACCGTTACATCGAGGATGTAGTCCGGATTAACCTCGTACCTCCCGACATACTGCTGGTAAGTGGCCGGGTCGAGGCGGAGGGTGGGTTTTTCCTCGGGCCGGCCATGCGGCCATCCATAGGCCTCGGTTAGCGCGCAGAGGATTTCCTGGATCAGCATAAAGCCGTTGTCGCTGTTTGTCATGATCACCGCGCCCTGGGCCTTGGCCGGATAGACGGTCATGAAGCAGGCGAAGCCGTACGTCTTTCCGCGCAGGGTGAAATTGATGTCGTCACCGGTCCCTTCGACCAAGAATCCGAAACCGTAACTCTCGACCTGGCGGCTCAGCATATGCCTGGCGGTTTCAGGCGACAGGATTTTCCCTGTATTGCCCGTCGCCGCCTGCAAAAGATCGACCAGGAAAGTCGCGAAATCCGAAGGCGTCGTCCAGAGGCCTTTCGCCGCGGCTTCTGGGTAATTGTTCCAGAGGCCTATAACCGGTTGGCCTTCGTGAAGGTGTCCCGAAGCGGCACGAAACCGGAGATCGTCTGGAAGCGGAAGTTCGAATGTGCTGCTCTTGAGGGCAAGAGGATCCAAGACCGTTTCTTTCATGAAAGCGGAAAAAGGCTTCTCGGCCTGGTCCATGAGAAGCTGTTCAAGGACGACATAGCCCGGCTCGGAATAAACAGTGCGGGTCGCTGAACTTCTCCAGCCGGGAACCCAGACGGGACGGTTGTTAGCCGGTTTCACGCCGTTCAAGATCTGGGTCATGGACGGAAGGGGCTCATCCTGGGCATAACCGGCAAAGACTTGGTCCGAGAGACCGGCGCTGTGCGTCAGCAGAGCTTTCGGAGTAATTATTTCTCCTCCGCCGGAGTCATATCCGGGGAGAAGAGTCGGCAGTTTCCAGGAATTAAGCTTGGCCCTAATATTGCCGTCGAGGTCGAGTTTCCCTCCCTCCGCCAGACGAACTGCGGCCGCTGCGGTCATGATCTGGCTGAATGCTCCGCCCTGAAAAAGCGTGTCCGTCGTCAGAGGCTGGCGGGTTTGGATGTCTTTTTCTCCGTAAGCCCGGGCCCATTCAAGCTTGTTCTTATCGATGGCGGCGATGCTCACGCCGGGGACTTTGTAAAACCGCATCCGCTCGGCGAGCTTCAGCTTTTCCGGTTTCAGGCCCTTGAGATAGACTGCCCGCATCAGGCCCTTCTCGACCGTCTTGCTCCTCTTTTGGGTCAGGGCTTTCTGAGCGCTGCAGCCGGCCAAGAAAAGGCAAATAAGGACAAAAAGGCCTATGCTTCTTTCAATGATTTTGGGTTCTCTGTTCATGCGTCCTTCTCGTTGATTTTTATATCATATTGTTGAAAGGTGTCAACATGTCCCCGTTTTTTCCTATTTTTTCGGGAGGGCGGCGGAGATGGCGGCATCGCCTTTGAGGACATGGGCGGGCCGGGGATGCGCCGCGTCGAAGACCAGCATCAGATCCTTTTTCTCGACCACGGCGCCGCTCTCATCACCGCCCGCCAAACACGATATCAATCGCGTGGCTTTATGACCCGAATTTGAACAGACTTCGGCTCCTTGACTTTTCACGGTTTTATTCTATACTATTACTATAGGAATTATGTATAACAACGAATCAAGGAGACGCCCATGAAAACGCCGATCAAGGCCGTGATTTTGGCCGTCAGCATATTCTTGGGCTGGTCGGCCTGGAATGGCATCAACGCCCTTTTTTCCGCCCGTCCGGCCGCGATTCTTGCCGAAGAACAAGGAGGTTCGACGATGGCTCCTCAAATCAAGAAAAACCCAGAGGATTTGAAAAAAACGCTCACCCCCGAGCAATACCGGGTCATGTTCCAATGCGGCACGGAGCCGGCCTTCAGCGGAGTCTATAACGACTTTTGGGAAAAAGGCGAATATCGTTGCGCCGCCTGCGAAGCCCTCCTCTTCAAATCCGAGACCAAGTACGAACACGGCACGGGTTGGCCCAGCTTCTCCGATCCGGCCGCCAAAGATACTCTTGTCTTCCTTGAAGATCGATCGTTCGGGATGGTGAGGACCGAGGTCCGGTGCGACTATTGCGGCGCCCATCTCGGACACGTGTTCGACGACGGCCCATCCCCGACGGGGCGGCATTATTGCGTCAATTCGGCGGCGCTGACTTTCAAAAAAACAGGCGATGAGCGGACGGAAAATTCAACCTCTGCTCCCGCCGCAGCCGGACGTTCGGCCTCCGCTGCCCCCATTGCGGCCGGAACGGAGATCGCCACCTTCGCCGCGGGCTGTTTCTGGGGCGTGGAGGATAAGTTCATTAAACTGCCCGGAGTCGTGGAGACTGTGGTCGGATATACGGGCGGACACACCAAAAATCCGAATTATCGCGATGTCTGCTCCGACGAGACAGGGCATGCCGAATCCGTCCGGGTGACCTTTAGCCCCTCCCTGATTTCCTATGAAGACCTCGTCCGGGCATTTTTCACCTTCCACGATCCCACTCAATTGAATCGGCAAGGGCCGGATGTGGGAACCCAATATCGCTCGGTCATCTTTTACCACTCTGAAGACCAGAAGGCCAAGGCCCAGGTCGTCAAAGCCGAGTTCGACGCTTCCGGTCGATTCCGGAAAAGCATCGTCACCGAGATCGTCCCCGCATCTGAATTCACCAAAGCCGAGGAATATCACCAGAAATACATCCAAAAAAAGAAATAGGGATCTTTCCTATTTCGGGCGGATAACACATTGATTTTCATTTGAAAGCGATATACGGTCAGGCGGATCACACGTTGATTTTACGCTCCGGTCATGATAATTTAATTCCGCACTGGACGTTAAGCGAAGTTGAGGGAGATGGAACATGAGCGAACTCATCTATAAATGCCGGGAATGCAACAGCCAAATCACAATCAAAAAAGGACAGCCTGTCCCGCTCTGCTGCAAAAAAGAGATGGAACCTCTTCCCTTTTGCACGAAAGCCCAGGACCCGGAAATGGCCAGGAACTACGAGGCCGACGAGCCCTGCGACAATGGGACGATGCCTAAAAAGCGCTGACCCGATCTCGTTCTCGTCATCGGCTTCGATCTTTTCAGGACCTTCCAGCAGCGAATCTGAGGCATGAGGGGAACGCCTTGCCGCCGTTCCTTCCACCGCCCTTGAAAAGGAAATGCTCTCCCCGATCGAATCCGCCGAACGATGGCCCAATCCAGACCCGGCCGGCTGACGCTTGCCCGATCCGTTAAGGAGATTTCACCGTGATTGCCCCTGTTGATAATATTGACATTTCCTATAGTATTTGTATGTTAGGGGGGAGTATGGGGATTTAATATCTATTGATGAACGCGACGATGTCGCTAATGACATATTCCGCCACGCTGCCGTGGATCTGCATATACTCGTTCGGCGTCGGAATCCCCTGCCCTTCGAAGAACAGATGGTTCAGCTTCAGGTAGAGCTTGAATTCCACGTTCGTCCGCGATTCGAGCGCCTTCTTCCAGTTATCGAGGTCCTCGGTCGTCACCTGGTAATCCCGGCTGCCCTGCAACACGAGAATAGGCTGGACGATTTTCTTCGCCATATCGGGAGGATAATATCCTCGCATGTCGAGCCAATACTTCGGCGAAGCGCTCAAGATTCTTTCGTTCGACGCGGCATCCGCTTCCGTGAACGCCTTGATCTTCGCGATATCGGCCTTAAGATCGTCAAGCTTTTTATTGTCGTCCGCGGACAAAGAGCCGTCCAGGCGGAAAAGATATGTCATTTGTTTCAGGATCGTTTCCTCAAGCGGAAAGGTCAGCCCGGCCATGATGATAAATCCCGCAATGCCGAGGTCCGTTCCGGCGACGGCGATCCGCGGGATGAGCATCCCGCCCAGGCTGTGCCCGAGGACGAAAACGCGCTTTTTATCGATCTTGTCAGTTTTCAGGAGGAGCTTAACCGCCTCAAGCGCGTCGTCGATGGTTTCCTCCTTGACGGTGAACGTGGCTCCGATCTCTTTGTCGGCGACGATCTTCGTCCCGTAAACCCGCGTCCGTTTTTCATACCGGAGCACCGCAATTTTCTGCGACGCCAGGCCCCAGGCGATGTCTTTGAACGGCTTGTTCGGGCCGATTGTCTCATCCCGGTCGTTGGGACCCGAGCCGTGGACGAGGACGAGCGCGGGGAAAGGTCCCGGTCCCTTGGGGACGGTCAGCGTCCCGGGCAGCTGCCATTCGCCGCTGCCGACCGTGACCTCCCTTTCCTCGAACTGGTTCCCATCGGCGTATTTCGGCGGCTCAACCTTGGCCGGCGGAAGCGAGGGAACAAAGGAGAATCCGGCGATCTTTTTGTTCTTATCGAAAACGACGCGGGCGTCCAGGGTGGTTTTTTCGAATTCGCAGGTGACGAGGACGATGTCGTAGGGGCCGAGCTGCTCTCTACGCGCGGCCGTCTGACGTTTAAAAGGGCTGAGCTGAGTCGGGGCCTGTTTCCAGAACTCCGCGATTTTATCCGGCCCGAAAACTTTCATCATCGTTTCGTCGAAATCCTTGACCGCGGCCTGAAAATCGTTCTTTTCCAAAGCCGCGAGGAACTGCCGGGCCTTCATGATCAGCTCGTCCTCGGCGGGAGGATTTTGGGCCCGGGCCATAAGGGCGACAAAGACGACGGACAGACCCAGAAAAATCGCAACGTTCTTCATAATGGTGATCTCCTCGATGAGTTCTTTCCTATTCTATCAAAAATATGGCCCGAGAAATACAGGGATGCGTGTCCCCGATCGCTCTGAGCTTGGCCATCATCCAGAGGATTCTTATGACCGTCTGGACAGGCATGGGACTGCTAGCGCTGGTGAAAGACTAATACAGACGCAATAAATAAAGTGACAATGTATGGGCGGTGCTTAGGCCGCCCTCAAGTCCCCGTAGCGGAGGGGGGCCCCGTCGGCTTTTCCGACGGGGGGAACCGTCGGGACTGGTTCCCCGGGGCCCGGGGGCTGCGGGCGGCCTAAACGCCGCCCGAACGGGGATGTCATTTTAATTAATGCGTTGATATGAGATGAAGCTATAAGCCCCGGAGGCGTCAGGTTTTCCGCAGGCGGAAAAAATTGACCGTCAGGAAAAAATTGGTTGTCACGGACACCTCGAACAGGACGTAGATCCCGTAATCCAGCCGGTTGACCACGGCGAACAGGAACATCAGGAACATGAACCAGCCGCGGTTCTCGGCCGTCTCCCCCCTCTTGCTGTCCATTAGATAGTTCTTCGTCAGATAGTAGAGGCTCGTCTGCAGAAAATAGAGGGCCATCGTGACCAGCCCGAGGACGAGGAGGTTGAGGCGGCCGGCATAGCGAAAATAGCCGACCACGTAGCCGGCGAGCAGGAAAAACTCGTTGACCCGGTCAAGAAAGAGGTCCAAGGTGGCCCCGAATTCGCTCATCTGGTTTTTGGCCCTGGCCAGCATCCCGTCCGCACAATCCACGATGGACGAGACCTGGGCCAGAATACCGCCGGCGATGAAGGCGGAAGGCTTGCCCCTGAAAAAGAAATACGCGCCGGCCAGGCCGATGACGAACGAAAGATAGGTCAGTTGATTGGGGGTAACGCGCGTCCCGTAAACGGCGCGGACGATGAGCGAGGCGATGGGGCGGTTCAGGTATTTATTGACCTGGAGAGACTTGAAGGCCCACGTGTTTTCCAGCTTCCGGATGGATTTCTGGTCGTCGAGCTCAGCCGTAGATCCTGGGGAAGATCTCCCGTTTCGCATACTCGAAGTCCTCGATGGTGTCAATCTCGGCCCACGGCCGCCGGCGGGTGAAGGCGATGCCGAACGAGCGGCCCTTCCCTCCCAGCTCGCAGATCCTCTCAAATCCTTTCTCGAAGAAATGGTGGAACTCGCCCCGGGCTTCCAGGCTATTGTAAATGCGGACAAGGTCCGCAATCAAGCCGCGGTGGATCTTATAGAGCCCGATGGCTTCGCCCAGGCTTTTCCCAGGATCGAGCTCCTTGCTGATCTTTTCCACATGGCCATCGCTCGCGATGACCTTGATCTCTTCCTCGTCGAGCGGGATGTCTGAGTCCACGGCGATGCAATTGAGGTCGGGATGACGGACCAGATCTTCCAGGATAGATTTCTCGAAAAGGAGATCGCCATTGATGAGGATGAAGTCGTCATCCATCGCTTTGAGGGCTAGGTTGAGAGAAAACGCCGTGTTCGTCCTGGCATAATTTTTATTATCGACAAAGGAGATGCGGTCGTAGGATCTTTCTCTGACCAGGCTCTCGACAAGCTCTTTCTTGTAGCCCGTGACCAGGACGGCATCATAGATCCCTGAGGTTTTCAGGTTCTCCAAGCAGCATTCGAGGATCGTCTGCTGGCCGAACTTCAACAGGCATTTCGGCCCGTCATCGGTCAATGGCCGGAGACGGCCGCCGCGGCCCGCGCATAAGATTATTGCTTTCATGCCTGATAAAAGATTCGTCTTTGAGAAGACGAATTATGGCTTTTTTCCACGAAAAATTAAAGGAATATTTTCTTCCAGACACAAACTACATCTTCCAGGTCCCGGCCACGATCAGGTTCGTACCCCTGACCGCGCGGGCCTCATCCGAGGCCAAAAAACAGACCGCTTTCGCGACATCGGCGAACATTCCCAGAACCATCTTTTCAATCTTAAGGCCCGAAGGAAGGAGGCCGCCTTCAAGAAGGCCGGGCGAAACCATGTTGATGGTAACGCCGGACCCGGCTTCGGCAACAGCGGCCGTCCGGGTCAAGATCAAAAGGCTTGTTTTGGCCGCCGCATACGCCGTGATGGTCGGGAACGCCGCGAGCTGTTCGGCCCGGCTGTAGCCGATGTTTATGATCCGCCCCCATTTCCTTTGCCGCATGCCCGGAAGCGCGGCCTTAAGGCAGAAAAAAGCACTTTCCACATTGGCCTGAAACATCCGGTCCCAATCGGCGGCCGTTAGCTCCGTCCAAGGCTTCATCAGGATCGGGCCGACATTATTGACGAGAATATCGACGCGACCGAGTCTTTGTTCGACGTTGCGGATGAGCGCGGCAGCCTCCTTTTCTCTGGTCAAGTCCGCGCGAACGGTGAAGCTCGCTTTCCCCTTCTGCCGGATCAGGCGGGCCGTTTCCTCGGCCGCCTTCCGATTCTTTAAATAATGGACGGCGATGCCCGCGGTCATATCCGCCAGCGAGACCGCGATCTCCCGTCCGAGCCCTTTTCCGGCGCCCGTGACCAGGGCGACCTTTTTGACGCTCATGGCTCCCCTATTATCTTATGTTTTCCCGTTTGATTTCAAATAGTTCCTATGCTATAAGTTAGGCTTCATCTCCCTTAAAAAACAAGAAAATAATTGTTCAAGACAGATTCATGACAGATATGATGAAACGGATTATGGTCTCTGGAGCGGCCGGCCAGATCGGCACAGAGCTCCTCAAGGTCCTTCGCAAAAAGCACGGCCCCAGCAACGTCCTGGCCGTGGATATTCAAAAACTCGCTGACCCTTCCCTTCGTGATTCAGGTCCTTTTGAATTCTGCGACGTGACCAAACCGGAACAAATCGAAAAGATCGTCAGGAAATATCGCATCGGCACGATCTACCACATGGCCGCCATCCTATCGGCCAGGGGAGAAAAGAACCCGCATCAGGCTTGGGACGTCAACATCAACGGCACTTATAATATTTTAGAGACCGCCCGTGAGCACAAGATGGTCCGCGTCTTCATTCCCAGCTCGATCGCCGCGTTCGGATCGGGAACGCCGCGGGAGAACACCCCGCAGGAGACCATTCTCCGGCCGAAGACCATGTACGGCGTCACGAAAGTGGCCGGCGAGCTTTTGGGCGATTACTACGTGCGGCGCTTCAACCTCGATGTCCGGGGCTGCCGTTTTCCCGGCATCATCAGCCACGAGACCCTCCCCGGCGGCGGGACCACGGACTACGCGGTCGCGATCTTTTACGAAGCGGTCAAAAACAAAAGATACGCGTGCTTTTTGAAGGAAGACACCCGGCTCCCCATGATGTACATGCCGGATTGTTTGAAATCGGTCATGGACCTGATGGAAGCCGATTTCGGCCGGCTCAGACACCACGCCGACTTCAACCTCGCGGCCATGAGTTTCACGCCCGCCGAGCTCGCCGCAGAAATCAAGAAACACATTCCCGAATTCAGGTGCGAGTACAAGCCCGATTTCCGGCAAGCCATCGCCGACTCCTGGCCGATGTCGATCGACGATTCGGCGGCTCGGGAAGAATGGGGATGGAAGCCGGATTACGACCTCGCGGCCACGACCAAGGACATGCTGGCCGCCCTATCCAAGCGCCACGCCGAAGGCAAACTCAACTACTGAATCGCGGGCTGAGCAAGTCCGGCCGCTACGGCCATGGCGATCTTCGTCACGGACGCGGCGAAACCCATGTTCAATGTGCTATAGGTGTCCGTCGTTTTGTGATAATAGGGGTTTGTCACAATGGAGTCCTCAATTCCGCAGACGGCGCTGTAGCCCTGATCCCAAAAGGACGAATGGTCGCTGTATCTGAAATTCGCGTTGACCACTTTTAACAAGTCCAGGGGCGTATAGATCGACGCGCAGATGGAAAACCGATTGGCCAGCCACTCCGACCGCAGATTGACGACTAAGTCAAGGTCCTCCGGAAGCCGGTCGGCATACGCGATCATGTCCATATTGATGACGCCCATAATCTTTTCGCCCCGGGCCTTGGCCTCCTGGGCATAATGCTTGCTTCCGTAGAGCCCGAACTCTTCGGCCGAGAAACCGATGAACTTCAAGGTAAAGTCGAACGAGTATTCGGCGAGGATCCGGGCGATCTCCATGACAGCCGCCGTGCCGCTCGCGTTGTCGTCCGCCCCCGGCGCCAGGGTCTCGGCCTGGTTGCTGTACGAATCATAGTGGGCGCAAATGATGACGATATACTGGGGGAAGGTCTTTCCGGGAAGGGTGGCGACGACGTTCTTCGAGTTATATCGGTTCGAGGAAAAACTGAAAGGATCGAACTCGCAGGCCAGACCGTGTTGGACGAAAAAGCCGTAGAGATAGTCGCCCGCGGAGTCGCAGTTCGCCATCGAAGCATAGCGGGTTTGAAAATTCTGGAGATTCAGGATGGAGCTGCTCAGGGTGGATTCGGAGACCCGGTTCACCATCTGAGAGATGAGCGGATCATAGACGGGCGGCTTTAAAGCCCTGCCCATGACCCGGCCGGGACCGGCGGCTATTTTTTCATCGAAGGACAGGGATATGCGGTCCTCGAGCGAAAGGCTCTTGATCTTAAAATCAGCGGGCAAGACTTCCCGCGCTTCCCGTCCGTCGTCCGTCCAGAAAAGACAGGTCTGATCGTCGAGGATTTTCGTCTGGCCGTATCTTCCAAGAACCTCGGGATCGGCCGGCCGCGGGGTGAAGATTAGAAAATAGGACTTGCCAGCCGGGGCCGGGTCAAGCGTCTCGCAAGAGATCCCTTCATTCATGAGAGCTTCTTGGACATCCCGCGGGATCTTGACGACCCAGGACGCGTTGAGCTCCTGGAGGCCTATGATCTGGTTCCGTTGATGAGCGGGAATATTTTCCGCCTGGAGCTTATCGATTCTGGCCAAGACGACGTCTGCGGGAGAAGAAGCCAGATAACGAATGAATAACAGAAAGCCAAGACCCAAAGCCGTTTTGAGAGCAGGCCTTTTTTTCATCATCGTTTGATTCCCTCTGGGATAAACAATTCTTTTTCCGGTGTCAGGCCAGTTTCGGGCAGGGTCCTGTCGCGGCTCTTCCCCGGCCGTGCTCGCGGCCAGGCCGCTGCGCGCGGGCGGGGAAG
>Ga0209182_10000400_pt1 | contig 11592 bp, 11 predicted proteins | sample LakBais05cmmetaG_FD_185474 | JGI IMG/M metagenome (GOLD analysis project Ga0209182, IMG submission 185474) | Lake sediment microbial communities from Lake Baikal, Russia to study Microbial Dark Matter (Phase II) - Lake Baikal sediment 0-5 cm... | ecosystem: Environmental > Aquatic > Freshwater...
GACGTAATCGTCGGCCCCACTCCTGGGCTATAGTGCGGTCTTTACGACTGCCAATCGCCACCAGCTTGGTGGGCAGAGTGCCGCCGGGCAGGCTGCCCCCACCCACCATCGACTCGCCGTCAATCACCCGCGCCACGTCACCAAGAGCTTTTGCCCACTTTTTCGCTCTGCGCTCAATCTGAGAGAGCGGCATTGAAATCATCCGCCAGACCGGAACCTTTGACTCGGCTTCGCCTTTGAGGTAGTGGATTAGTGTGCCAATCAAGCCCGCCAGTCGAATTTTGTCGATACGCACCGCCCGCGCCAGGGGATGCTTTTCCAGTCGAGCGATGTACTCTTTCTTGCCGACGATAATGCCCGACTGGGGACCGCCCACGAGCTTATCACCGGAGAAAAAGGTCAGCGCCACCCCGCCGGCGACGCTCTGCTGAACCATCGGCTCGGGCGCCAGGCCATATTTGGTTGTGTCCAGGAAACAGCCGCTGCCCAGGTCGTCGAGGACCGGTAGACCGTGTTTTCCGCCCAGCACCGCCAGGTCGTCAAGGGCAACTTCGTTGGTAAAGCCGACGACACGAAAGTTGCTCGAATGGACTCTGAGTAGGGCAACGGTCTGCGGCGTGATTGCCTGTTCAAAATCGGCGATGTAGGTGCAGTTGGTCGTCCCCACCTCGACCAGCTTCGCCCCGCTCTGGCGCATCACGTCGGGAATCCTGAAGCCGCCACCAATCTCCACCGCCTGCCCGCGCGAGACGATGACATCTTTCCTCTTCGCCAGGGCCGTCAGCCCGAGCAGGACCGCCGCGGCATTGTTGTTGACCACCAGGGCCGCCTCGGCGCCGGTGAGCTGGCAGAGGAGCGACTGGATATGCACCTGCCGTGAGCCGCGAATGCCCGTCTCCAGGTCAAACTCCAGGTTAGAGTAGCCTTTGGAGACCATCTCCATTGCCTCGATTGTCTCCTGGCTCAGCGGCGCGCGGCCGAGATTGGTGTGCAGGATGACGCCGGTGGCATTGATGATGGGGCGGAGGGTGGAGGTTTCCAGTTTCCGGGCCTCGGAGATAACAGAGGAGATTATTCCACCAAGTGATGGAGCGGACTTGCCTACCGCAATTGACTTACGGGCCTGCTCCAACTCCTGCCTGATGATGGCAACGAGGCGCTCGTGGGGGAGGGTCTGGGCGACCGGCTTGATTTGCTCGTCGGCCAGGACTTTATCCACGCTGGGCAGACTGCGGAACTCGCTTGCCATTGCCATTATTGTACACGATATCCAGGTATCTTCCAAGAAGGCGCGCTTTATTCCATTGAACTGTGCGGTATATGCGGTATATATAGTAGAATTAGTAAGAGACCTGGTTTGGGAGTGATAGCGTGACAAAACAAAGCGCCTGCCCTTTCTGCCGCATTGCCCGAGGTGAGATTCCTGCTTTCATCGTCTATGAAGACAAGGCTGTCATGGCGATTCTGGACACCAAGCCCTGCGCCGATGGCCACTGCCTCATTATCCTCAAGCAACACATCCGCCATTTCCACGAGATGAATGACGACCAGCTGACGAAGCTGTTTCTGGCGGTAAAACTGGTTGCCGGGAAAATCAAAAAAACCTTCAATTGCGACTACGTCTGTCTCTTTGCCCGGGGCGGCCGTCTTGCCCACACCCACATAGCTTTGTTTCCCTCTTTTGAACACGATGAACTCAGTGGCTTCCCGCAATCTGTCGTCAGCAAAGCAACAATGGATTTGAAGGATGTGGCGGAGAGAATACGCAGCGCGTAGGTTTGCGGTTCCAGTGAAACTCGGACTTGGGTACGGCGTAGAGACCTCACCCCCTTGCCCCCGCTTCTAAAAGGAGCGGGGACGAGAAATTGAGAGAGGGGCAACGCCCCCTCTCGATGGGGTAAGCAACGCAACACCTGGTCTTCCAGGTCTATCGTGCCGGTGATTTCTACGGTCTCACCGTCCAACCATACGGTAATATTCAGCATATCTAGCGCCTGGCGCTTGCCCTCAAAGTCCAACGTGGCAATACCGGCCTGCATCCGCTCAATAAAGGTCTCTAGCTTCGGTATGCTGATAACGGCCTCTTTACTAGCCCTAACCTGTACCTCTAGCTCGGTCTTTTGTGCCTTCAATGTATCCTTTGCCTTATTCAGCCGCCTGTTTTCCGCCTCTACCTGGTCAGCAGGAAAGTCCTTGGGAGAATGGCTATATAGAGTCATTCAACGGGAAATTGAGGGATGAGCTGCTCAACCGGGAGAGCTTTACCACCTTGACTGAGGCGAAGGTATTGATTGCGGACTAGAGGAAGGAATATAATCAGGTCAGACCTCACAGCTCACTAAACGGTAGGGCTCCCATGGAGTATATTGAAACAGCGACTGGACTCTAATAGCCGGTGATACTAATACCGGGGTAAGGTCAACTTACCAATAGCCCAGGCTTTTCTATTCTTGTAGGACCATTTGTTCGCTGTATTTTTTAACCAAATCCGGGGCATACGGCGCTCGTCTGCCGACGCAAGCCTCTCTGGGGCATAACTGGCAAGTTTCAAAGGTGGTTTCCGTCTGGAAAAATATTCCAGAAACTGATTTTATCGGTATCATTAAGCACGTATCGGTCAATCTTACGCCAATTAGATTCTCAACATTACCAAAGATGGAGAACAGTTCTTTTTGTTGCGTGATGGGCCAAACATCCGCGGCGCCAGAACCTGGCGCCATTCTCGACATCTGTCAGCATGAATGATTTTTCCCCAGGTAATCGGCGAGATAATTGAGTGCAGAGCGTACCACCAGCTCCTTAATCTGGTCAAGAAAATAGCTTTTCATTATTTGCTGGGGCGGAATTTTTATTTCATCCAGTTCTCGTCCGCACGTTACGACATATGGGAAAACTTTATCAACTTTGTCCAGATTAACTCTGAGGACATGGCTAGTAAACGTTACACCACCAATATCCAGCGAGTCTCCGCGCTTATTTTCAACACGAGAAATCTCAAACACAGCTTTAGGTTTACCTACGGAACGACTCGTCTCAATTAACTCCCGGATGATTTTTTCGACATCCTCATTCTTATTGCGCAAGTGCAACTTCTTTGAGACGACTTCAAAGTCTAATTTGACTGGAATGTTGTCTAATACTTCCATACTTCTCCTCCTACTAGAAAGGCAATTTTGACTATTTTGCTCACCTCAGTTGCTCCGACTTAATGTAGAGCCACACCTCTTGCTCCTGCTATTTATTTTGAATCGTATCATAACAGCAATTAGGGAATGAGCGCAACTTCATGCACACTCCGTCATTCTGTGTCCTTGCGGCTTCCTGGTACCGGGTGACACAGTACATGACACTCGGCTACGCCATCAGGACCAGTTATCAGAGTCCGTGTCAGGGCAGCCGGTGGAACCACAATAGTGAGAGTGTCCCGGCGATGAGCAGAAATACCATCGCCGCCGCGGTGAAGAGAGCCGTGACTTCGGTCTGCTGAGGCTTGAAGACAAGTCGGGTGCCCAGGTCGCCATATACGTCGCTCAGGTCAGTCTCGCTCTCAGCTTTGAAATACTGAGCGCCTGTCTCCTGGGCGATGCGCTTGAGAGTCTCTTCATCAAGTCGCACGCGGATGGCGAAGCCATCCGCCCGGATAATGGTGCCTTCCTGGCTGCCCAGCCCGACGGTGTAGACACGGACACCTCGGTCAGCAGCTTGCCCGATTATTTCCAGCGGTCGCGGGCCGGTGTTGCTGGCGCCATCACTGAGTAGAATAATGACGGCGGGGTAGGAGGCGAGGGGAACCGGCACGGGCGCGGGAGCCGGCTGGGTGGTGGTCAGGGGGTCGGTACTGGTGGGCGTCGCTGACTTTGCGTTCGTGTCCTCAAAGATGGCATCCAGAGAGGTGAGGATACCGCTGCCGATAGCGGTGCGGCGCTGCGGCGCCAGCCGATTGATGGCCGCAACCACCACTTCCCGGTCTTTGGTCGGCGCCTGGACTATGGAGGCGCTCTCACTGAACGACACGATACCGATGCTGACATTCTGCGGCTGCTTGCCGACGAAGACCCGCGCCGCTGCTTTGGCTGCTTCGAGCCGATTTGGCTTAATGTCATCCGCTCGCATACTGCCGGAGACATCAACAGTGAGGATGATGGTAGCTTGCTGGGAGGGCAGGGTAATCGTGGCCGCCGGGCGTGCCAGCGCCAATAGCATCACTATGACACCGAAAAGGAAAAGAAGGGGCGGAATATGACGGCGAAAGCCGGGGCCGCGACCAAGGGCTTCTTTGACGAGTGAGAGACTCGAATAGCGCAGGGCATATTTCTTGCGCCGCCGCTGCAGTAGTATATAGGCGATGATGAGCGCCGGCACAAGTCCCAGTAGCCATAGCATCTCAAGCCACAGAAATGTCATCTCCCCCTCCCATTATCCTCTCAGCCTTGTCCCTTCCGACTTACCGACGTGGCAAGCCACTAGCCTGCGCTCTGGCAAAAGAGGCAGGTGCCTTCTTCCTCTGCCGGCGCACCGTGGCAAATCTGACAATTTGTCTCACCAGGTCGTCCTCAGTGGAAAGCGCCAGAACGTCCACGCCAAGCCGATGAAAGGTAGCGTACAATTCACATTCGCGGCGGCGTGCGGCCTCAACGAATCGTTGCCGGAACTGCGAATCGTGAGAGTCGATGAAAAGCTGTTCGCCGGTTTCGGCGTCTTCCAGGACTGCTGGCCCAATATCCGGCAATTCAAACTCGCGCGGGTCGTACAGGCGAACCGCCAGGACTTCGTGCCGCTGCGTCAGCATGCCCAACGGTTTATCCCAGCCCGGCAGACTGATGAAATCCGAGACGATGAAAACGAGGGACCGCCTTCGGAAGGTACGGAGGGCGGTTTCAAGCAGCGCGGTCAGGTTTGTCTGCGGCGACTGCTTCAACCGTGGCTGACTCAACATTTCGTTAATGAGGCGCAGGACCTGGGGTTTGCCACCTTTTGCCGGAATTACACCCTCGACTTTGCCTGTGTAGAGAATGGCACCGACACTATTGCCGTGCCGCGTGAGCAAGCGGGCCAGGACGCTGACGAAATCAATCAGCAAGTTACGCTTGAACGTCTGCACGGTGCCGAAGTCTACCGACGGGCTCAGGTCGAGCAGGAACCATGCGGTCACCTCGCGGTCTTCCAGGTACTGGCGAACGTAGGGCGTATTCATACGCGCCGTAACATTCCAATCGATATAGCGGACATCGTCAGTCAACTGGTACTCCCGCAAATCCGCCAGGTCAAGTCCAAAACCGTGAAACAGCGTCCGGTAGTCGCCTTGCAGAAGACCATCGAGGCGGCGAAGCACCGTCCAGTCAAGACGCTGTAGAATCCTCTCAGGATTTTGTGCTGACATCGGCATGGCTTTGCAATGGCTGTGCCGGAGCTGGAATGACTTCCAGAATCCGCTGCAATATCATATCGCTGGTGACGCCATCGGACATCGCTTCATAGGAAAGGACGAGGCGGTGCCGCATCACATCGAGCGCCATATCCACAACATCTTGCGGGATGACGTAACTGCGCCCGCGTATAAAAGCAAGGGCGCGCCCGGTGACGATTAGGTTGATAGATGCGCGGGGACTGGCGCCGTACATGATGTACTTGGCGATGTCGGGAATGCCGAACTTCCCCGGCTCACGTGTGGCTGTTGCCAGTCGCACCGCATACTGGATGAGTGACGGGTCCACGTACACCTTGGCTGCCTCGCGCCAGAGGTCAACCAGTTGTCCGGCGGTCACGACGGCTTTCACTGGAGTCAGCGTGCCCGTCATCCGTTCAACGATGACGAACTCATCGCCCTCGCTCGGATAGCGTACCACCACCTTCATCATGAAGCGGTCCACCTGTGCTTCGGGCAGAGGGTACACGCCTTCGGTCTCAATCGGGTTCTGCGTTGCCATCACCAGGAAGGGTTCGGGCACTTTGTGGGTCTCACCAGCGATAGTGACCTGTCGCTCCTGCATCACCTCAAGGAGCGCGCTTTGCACCTTGGCGGGTGCGCGGTTAATTTCGTCGGCGAGCAAGAGGTTCGTGAACACCGGGCCAAGCAGAGTGCTGAATTCGCCGTTCTTCTGGTTGTAGATGCGCGTGCCGACCAAGTCGGCGGGAACCAGGTCAGGCGTGAACTGGATGCGCTTGAATGTGCCGTGAAGCGCTTCCGCCAGCGTTTTTATGGTCAACGTTTTGGCCAGGCCAGGCACGCCTTCGACGAGCAAATGACCCTGCGATAGAATGGCCACGAGCACACGTTCCAGCAGATGGTCCTGCCCAACGATGACTTTCTTGACTTCGTACAGGACTTGTTCCATCAAAGGGGCTTCCTTGGGTTTGTTGAGCATCTCTTTCGCCATTTGTCCTCCTCAATCGCGGCTTCTGGGCCTAAATCGGTAGTGCCCCCGCTGCCCCGGCCGCGGTCTCAATCGGCACGGCGAAACCGATACCGATGAAAACCTCCTGTTCCGTCGGGTTCAACAGGGCGGTGACAATGCCAACGACCTCGCCATCGCGATTGAGCAATGGCCCACCTGAATTTCCGGGATTGACCGCCGCATCGAACTGAATCAGGTTCATCAACGTTTCGCCGGTCTTTGGCGACCGGTAGTTCCGCCCCAGACCGGAGACCACTCCCGCAGACAGCGAGTTGCTGATGCCAAAGGGATTTCCGACAGCAACGACGTCATCGCCAACTCGTAGAGCGGCGGAGCCGGCCAGGGTTGCCGGCACCAGGTCATCTGGAATTAATAACGGGCGCAGGACGGCGAGGTCATTCTCCGGCTGGCTGACGATAACCAGCGCGTCAGACTCGGTGCCATCGGCGAAGACTACCTGTACCTGTGCCGCCCCGGCGACAATGTGGAGGCTGGTCAAGATGATCCCGGTGTCAGTGATGACGACACCGGTGCCGAAGGCTCCCTCGGTTTTCCCGTCCGCCTGCAAGACAAGCGCCCGGACGAGCACAAGCGAAGGGCGAATGATTTCGTACACCTGCGAGGCAAACGTGGGTTTGGGCTTGGCCGCTTCCAAAGCACGCTCGACGGCGGCATTGATGTCGCGCTGTGTCAGACGTTGGGGTGGCGGTTTGGCGATGTCATACACCACAATTGAGGCAATCGAAATCAAGATAACGACGCTGATGAGGAAGACAAGACGGAAGCGAATGTAAGAGCGAGCGAGGCGTTGTCGCAGGGCTTTCAGCCGGGAGGGCGGTGCCCTCGGTTCCGGCTGTGGTTGGGGAGGAATCGGTGGAAACGGTCTCTGCAGCGACATGACTCACCACCCATCAAAGAGGGTTTTCGCCCTCACCACCGGCAGACGTCCACGACGCGGTTAGAAAGTCTGCCCTGTCCTGACCAGGATACTTAATATTGTCTCAATTCCCCTTGGACTTGTCAAATAGGAGAAACAGTGCACAACACATCGAAAAGTGACCTCCAGATACGAATATCATTGCCTACCTCAGCTGGGGCATAAAAAAGCGAGTCCGAGGGGACTCGTTCATCTGGTCCGGGTCGTGCTACATAGTAATGGTGAGTGGTACTGTACGATAAACAGAACTAAGACGTTTGAACTGGTGTTCAGCTTATGACTGGTGTTAGTTTGCCTAGGTTGCGGGGGAAAAGCACGCGAAAGGCGTAGAACACGGTCAGTATGGAGTCAACGAGAATCCCAATACTAAAAAGGATTAATATGGAGGTAAAAGTTGGTGACCATAAGCCGGCAATATAAGCTACGAAAGCAATGACATAGACCGTTCCGTTAGTAATTATCGCCTGATAGGCCATATATTTTGTTTTTCCTATCCCATAAAAGATTGCGTCGGTTACAAGATTCAAGGCAAGCAACATATAAGGGACGATAAGAATAGCCATCGCCTCTACAGAGAACCTTACCACTTCACCATTCGTATTAAGCAGACTGGCGAAACCGCGCCAAAATGGCAAGAGCATCAACCAGATTAGCAGCACTATACATCCAACAATTAAAGCTGAGTACCATAGGCTACGCACTTTCTGGATATTCAGAGAGTGATTGGCAATCAATACCTTTGTGGTTTCTGCGAGCGCAAGAATGGGCACAAGCAGGAAACTCCAGATAATGTGCATGGCGAGATAATAGCCTCCAATGGTATCTGCTCCCAGCAGATTGAGAAGCCGGATAATCATAAAGAAGTAAGCAAAATTCCTCACCAGACTGTCCAATCCTGACCACGCACCGACACCCATATAGGTTTTCCAATTTCTGAACGAAAATACAGACCACCAGTGTCTTAGTTTGCTTGCTAATGGATGGCGAAGCATTATTAATACGGTGATAACAAGTATGAGACTTGCGGCTAAATCAGACCAGGCGACTCCAAGAACACCAAGGTTGAATGAAAATGAATATCCGCCATAAAAGGCGCTATCAAAAATGAACCGATAGACCACCTGCAAGACAGCTAAAGTTAGAATCAGTTTCTTACGGTTTGCCGTTTCAATAATCATCACCGAGGCAGTACTCATCAACAATATCGGGATGCTGGCTGTCTTAATCTTTAGAAACGTTGCCGTAGTCGCCTGTATCTCTTCCGGAGTCCCGATAATTGCCACAAAATGGGATGAAAGACTGAAGAGAGCAACTGCAATAACGGTAGAGAAGAGGAAAATAGTTGTCAAGGAGGTTCTCATTGAGTATCCAGGGCCTTCCTTACTCTGAATCCCTTTACCTATAAAAAAGAATATGGCTAGAACAAAAGTCTCCTGTACAACCTCAAGAAGAAGCTCAATGAACTGCCACTGGGCGACTGTTGCAAGCGCATTTGTATCGGGGATTGCATTACCAATAAGATAAACACTATATGAACGGTAAAACTGCGGCAGAGCCATATAGAGGAAAATCAGAAGGAACAGTCTCGAGTCCCATTGTCTGAGAAGTTCGAGACCTTGGTTGATACTATTGAGAATCGTTTTACGATGCATTATTATTGTGCGTATTCAGTCTCTTGGGTAATGTATACATTAAAGAAACTGGAGTCTTACTCCGCTCTCAGCGCCTCGATAGGGTTAAGGCGGGAAGCGTTCCAGGCGGGGTAAAAGCCGAAGAAAAGCCCGATGCCAACTGATACGGACACCGCCAGGACAACGATGTCCGCAGAGACAACGGTAGGCATAACGCCAGTGTTACCAACAATGGTGGAGGTGCCCCACCCCACCGCCACACCGATGATGCCGCCGGTAAGGGTCAGGGAAGCCGCTTCCAGGAGGAACTGGGTCCAGATATCACGCTGCCGTGCGCCCAGGGCGATACGAATACCGATTTCCCGCGTTCGCTCCAGCACTGACACCAGCATAATATTCATCACGCCGATGCCTCCCACCAGCAGGGAGATGGCGGCAATCGCTCCCAGAAGCAGGGTCATTGTCCCCATTGTCTCTGAGATGGTGCCGGCGATTTCTTCCATCGAGGTGATAGTGAAATCATTATCGGCAGTAGCCGAGAGCTGGTGACGGGTGCGGAGCAGCGTCGTTAACTCTTCCACAACAGTCGCCGCCCTGTCCTTATCGTTCACCGTGAGAGCAATAGACGAGACGACGTGTCCGCCGCGCTTCGTCAGCGGCTGGGCTATCATCTGCTGCATGGTAGGTAGCGGAATTAAGACATTGCTATCTGTGGAACCGGTCATTGCCCCTTTGCTCTTGAGCACGCCAATAACCACCAGAATATTATTGCCGACCCGTATTTGTTGACCGATGGGGTCAGTGCCGGGGAATAAAGTAGCCGCAATTTCCGAGCCGATGACGGCAACGCGGGCATTGAGTTCGTAATCGCTTTCGGAGATAAAAGTGCCCACCGTCGTCTGCAGGTTATAGACTTCCTCGTATGCCAGAGTGACTCCGGTAATCTGAGCGTTCATATTCTGCCTGCCGGAGACCAGTTGCTGCGATGTGGAAAAGGATGGCGCCAGCGCATCAATGTACCGAACCTCCCGGGCAATGGCTTCCGCATCCTCAAGGGTCAGGGTGGTAGCGCTACCGGAGGCCCCCCGTATTCCGCCAAACCCGAATGTAGCTCCAGGACGGACGAGGACCAGGTTCGAGCCGAGACTCTCGATGCGGGAGATAATCTGCGCCTCCGCTCCCCGCCCGATAGACATCAGGGTAATCACCGCCGCCACGCCGATGACAATACCCAGGATGGTCAGAAAACTGCGGAGCTTATGCGTCACCACGCCAACCCAGGCGGTGAACAGCGGGTCAAGCCATTTTCTCATACCCTCTCCTCCGCTACCACTTCGCCATCGCGGATACGGATAATCCGCTGGCAGTGCCGCGCAATATCGAGTTCGTGGGTGACCATAATCAGTGTCAGATTATTCTCCTTGTGCAAATCGGTGAGGATGGAGATAATCTCTTCGCCGGTACGGCTGTCCAGGTTACCGGTAGGCTCATCGGCGATGATAAGGGGCGGGTTCTTGACCAGCGCCCGGGCAATGGCGACCCTCTGCTGTTCGCCGCCGGAAAGCTCGGTGGGACGGTGGTGCGCCCGGTCGGCAAGCCCTACCCTCTCCAGCGCCGCAAGAGCAATTTTGCGGTCGTATACCCCGGCATACCTCAGCCCGAGTTCCACGTTCGCCAGCGCGGAAAGGCGGGGCAGCAAGTTATAGGACTGGAAAACAAAACCAATCTTATGTGCCCTCAGCTTGGCCAGTTCTCCGACACTGAGATGCCCCACCTCGCGCTCTTCGAAAAAGTAGTCGCCGGAACTGGGCTTATCGAGACAGCCGATGACGTTGAGCAAAGTTGTCTTCCCTGAGCCAGAAGGCCCCATAATGGCCACCATCTCCCCTTTGCCGATATGCAGGTTTAGCCTGTTGAGCACCTGCAGTTCCCGCTTGCCTATGACATACCTTTTCACAATGTTCTGCAATCTTATCATCGCATTCTCACTAGCGCGGTATGGGTATCCCCATACCCGGCAGCCTGGGCTGGTTTGTCTGAGAGGACTGGGGAGCGGTTACTTTGGGAAGAATAATTGTTTCGCCTTCATTCAGTCCTTCCAGCACCTCAGTGTATGACCCGTTGCTAATGCCGGTCTTGATGGCGCGCTTCTCCGTTGTTTTCGCCTCTTTCTGTACCTGAACGTAACTGGTCATGCCTTCGCGGGTAATGGCGCGACTGGGCACGAGGATAATATCGTTCCGTTCGGCAACGACAATGCTCACGGAAACACTCAACCCCTCTTTCAACTGGACATTCTGCGAGACTGACCGCTGGCCGGCGGACGGCCCGCCTCTGCCTTGCGTGCCTGTCGGGGCGGAGACAGACGGTGCTGAAGTAGCCGCCCCTGATAAGGGAGTCGTCGAACTTATTTCAACCTTAACACTATAGTTCACGACGCCTGACTGAACAGCGGCGGTGGGGGAGATATGGGTGATTTTCGCCGGTAATTGAACTCCGGGCAGTGCATCTGCCGCAACGCGGGCTTCACCATCCTGTTTGACCTGAAAGATGTCCATCTGGTTCACCATTATTTCAACTTCGAACCTGGTGGGGTCGACAATCTGCACCGCGATGGTGCCCTTATTGA
>Ga0209182_10000401_pt1 | contig 11587 bp, 10 predicted proteins | sample LakBais05cmmetaG_FD_185474 | JGI IMG/M metagenome (GOLD analysis project Ga0209182, IMG submission 185474) | Lake sediment microbial communities from Lake Baikal, Russia to study Microbial Dark Matter (Phase II) - Lake Baikal sediment 0-5 cm... | ecosystem: Environmental > Aquatic > Freshwater...
TTATTTACCTGGGAACACCCAGCAAAAGAGATCCTCACCATATAATGAGTTCGTTGCATCGGGTAAATGGTAGAGGGTTTTAGTGGGAATTCCTGATTGACTGACAAATATAGTTATTCACCCTGGGAACACAGAATGCACAGAGATATTCGTGGATTCTCTCCGTGTTCTCTGTGTCTAAGTGGTATATTTCATTTTGAGCAATCCGATAAATACACTTGGATTGTGCAAGCAACATGTAAAAAGACCTCCCGATGCAAACCACGTCCGAATTAACCGAGCGCGAACTCGAGATTTTGCGGATGCTTGCTACAGGCGCAAGCAACAAGGAAATCGCGCGGCACTTGTTCATCAGTTCCAACACGGTCAAGGTGCATCTGCGCAATACCTTTGCCAAGATCGGCGTAACCTCGCGCACCGAAGCTGCCGTATACGCCATCCGCCAGGGATTATCCCCGGGAGCTGATCTACCCGCGGCTGTGCCTGCAACGCAAGAGAACCCTACCAGCCCCCCCATATCACTTGAGGCACAAAGTAAACCGCATTTTCTCTGGATCGCTGCCTTGGTGACAGTAATGTTGGTGGGGGTAGTTTCTTTTGTGGTAACAAGATACCAAACTCCTACAGGTGCAATCGCCAGCCCTGAGCCTGTCGCACCCCCACGGTGGCAAGAGCTTGCTGCTATGCCCACCGCCCGGAGTGGATTGGCGATTGCCAGCCAGGAGAATCAAATTTATGTAATTGGCGGCGAGACCGAAGCAGGGGTCACGAGCGTTGTGGAGCGATATGATCTGGTTACCGATACTTGGAGTGGGTTGTCATCCAAGCCCACCGCAGTGGATGATGTTAGCGCCGCAGTAGTTGGAGGGCGTATCTATGTGCCGGGGGGACGCCTGACCTCCGGAGAAGTGACAAATATCCTGGAGATCTATGACCCACGCGAGGATCGCTGGGAGCAGGGCGCTACGCTACCCATCGCCATCAGCGCGTACGCGTTGGTGTCTTTCGAAGGGAAACTGTATCTCTTTGGCGGCTGGGATGGGGAGCGTTTCCTGGCTTCGGTTTATGAGTATGACCCCGATCAGGACACGTGGACTGCTCGTTCGCCGATGTCCACCGCGCGCGGCAATGCCGGCGCAGCCACTGCTGGGGGAAGAATCTATGTGATTGGTGGATACGACGGCAAAGATGCTCTGGCTGTTTCTGAAGAGTATCTCCCTGACCGCGATACCTGGTCACAGAGGGCGTCGCTGATCGACGGGCGCTATGCGATGGGCGTGGCAAGCATCGCCGATATCATTTATGTAATTGGGGGATTAGGAGAAACAGATTCTACCCTGCTGCCTTTGCAGTATTTTTACCAGCAGGATCAATGGCAGGCCTTTGAAGATCCCCTTCCACAGCGCTGGTCGTATCTCGGCCTGGTATCCCTCCAGACCAAGCTCTACGGTGTGGGAGGACGCTTGAATGGTATGCTTGCTGCTCAGAATCTGTCCTATCAGGCGATTTATACGATTTTAATACCTGTGATCCCTTGATCTCCGCACAATTACCCAAAGGGATTATTGACTATGCAAGGGTAAAGGCATATAGTTAAGCAAAATTCAACCCGGAGGTGAGATATGTCCAAGAAACTGTTAGTGTTTGTTGTGGTACTGAGTTTTGTTCTGATCGCAGCACGTCCCATGGTGCCGATGGCTGGCGCTTTTAGTAGTTACACTAGCGGCATTCAAGTTCAAAACTTGAGCGCCACAACCGCTAATGTTACTATTGTTTACTACAATCAAGATGGGACAACGGCGACTTCAGCAAGTGATACCATTGCTGGTAACGGGGCAAAAACTTATTACCCGGTGCATGCCGCGGCTGGTTTTAATGGCTCAGTCGTTATTTCGTCTGACCAAAAGATCGCCTCGGTCGTGAACGTTCTGGGTAGCGGCACCGCCAAAGCAGGGGCATCCTATGTGGCGGCAATGGAGGGAGGAACCACGGTGTCACTCCCGCTATTGATGAAAAACAACGGTTCTACCCCTTACAACACGTGGTTTAACGTGCAGAACACCGGCTCCACAGACGCTACGGTCAATATAGCGTACAGCGACGGCACGACAGCTGGCCCAGTCACCATCAAACCGGGCGCAGCCCACACATTCGATCAATCAAGCGAGACGCACAGCGTTAAAGTTTTTTCTGCCAACGTCACCAGCACTCAGCCTGTTGCAGTTGCAGTAATTGAGGAAAACCCAGTCGTCATGTTCGCTTACAGCGGCTTCACGGGGGGCGCAACTAACCCAGTGATGCCTTTAGTGAACGCGAACAACTCGGGTTACGTCACTGGCATTCAAATCCAAAACGCCGGTGGTTCATCGACAGCAGTGACTCTGAGTTACACACCTTCGGCTGCTGGAACTGCCTGCACCGAAACTCAGACCATTCCAGCAGGACAATCGAAAACCTTTGCTTTGGGCGCATTTGCAACTGGCGCCAACTCAACCTGCATAGGCCTCGCCAAGTTTGTTGGTTCTGCTCAGGTGACTGGGAATACTACCAATCAGAGTTTGGTCGCGATTGTAAACCAACTGAAACCAGGCGTGAATGGTGAAGCTTACGGCGGTTTTAACCCCGCCTCGGCGACAAACACAGTCGTAATGCCGCTGATTATGGACCGGAACAGCGGTTGGTTCACCGGTTTCAATGTGATGAATGTCGGTTCAGCAGCCACTACGGTAAACTGCACTTTCAGTGGCACCGCTTATACAATTAACACCGGTAGTCTTGCGCCAGGTAAGGCCTATACAGCGATTCAGAATAATCAGATCGCAAGCGGGTATGTCGGTTCTGCAACTTGCACCGCGACTAATTCCGGCGACAAGATTGTTGCCGTCGTGAATGAAGTTAAGAACGGGGTGCCAGGCGACAATCTACTTGTCTACGAAGGCATCAACAAGTAACACCACCCAAGTGCGCATTTCCTTGAGGGGCGACAATGTCGCCCCTCAAATGTTATATGACCTCGAAAAAAACAACAACCTGGGGGCGGCTTATTTCCCGCCCCTGTTATGGGAACCCATCTGATGAAGTATTACCTGCTTGCCCTAGAAACAATTCTTGTTTTGCTAATCACTACCGCCTGTTCGGTTGATTCATTGCCCCCTATTACCCCAACGGAATCATTAGTGCCTGGCATGAGTCGAGTCACCGGGGTATTGCAGGTTGGAACGATAGAGGAACCACAACCGGCGAAAAACGCACTGCTCTACCTCGCTGAGACGATCAAGGACAGCACTGGCATAGACAGCTTTGCGGCGTTGGATCGTATCCATTCACCAAAAACAGAATCCGACGACCAGGGCCGTTTTGTGTTCTCAAATGTCCCACCAGGTAATTACGGCCTGATCCTTGATGTCATTACGAACTCTTACTTGCTCATGAAGCCTGGTTCGGAAGAAGCTCTTCTCATCGAGGTTTCTGCTGAGCAACAAGTTGACTTGGGTACACTGCTCTATGACTCATTACCTCTTCTGTCTCAACCTTAAACCTTGCCTGATCCTGATCCTTGATTTTCCATCACCAAGCCTCAGAGGCGGGATGCCGCAATCGCCCAGACAAACTCTGCCGCTGTAAGATACAGACGCGTTAGAATAGCGATGACGACTGCAAGTCCCGCTGGGATGAATAGCGCTAGTAACAAACTAAGCGCGATTTCCTTTATGCCAAAACTTGTGGGACTGAGAGACAACAGTGAGGCGACTGCTCCCGAAAGCCCCCACGCCCCAATCACCCCGGGCAACTGTGTCCATGGCAAGGGGTACAGTGCCAGAATCATCATGTAAAGCACACACCCGCCGACTCCCCAAATCAGAACATACAGCCCCAATAGCAACAGCATATCGTGGTAACGCGGACGAACCACCTCTTGGGTATGTCCAAGCCATTGCAATACCTTGTGCACTACAGACGGATGCATCAGCCCTAGACCAATTACCAATACAAACCCCATCCAGACCAGATACTTTTGTAAATTTTCCGGGAGGCTAAAACCAATCAGTGCGCTGGTGAGTATTCCCGATACGATGATCAGAATCATCTCCAACCCTGACGCTACGCTCGTGACCCTGACATTCACCCCCAGTTGCTTGTAAAGCGCAACACGCCCGACAAGGTGCCAGGGTGCCCCTGGAATCCGTCCGGCAACTCGCGTCATACAGAAAATCCGAATGTGCTCGCGAAAGTCGAACTGATGCCCCAATTGTCTCATGATAATGCTCCAGCCAAGTACTGCCAGCAGCAAATCAAGGGTATAGATAGGAAAACCAAGTATCAGCGGCAGTACTTGGAGTTTCCAATGGTAAGCAAGCAGGGTGGGTAAGTAGTGCCATAACATCCAGCCGAGAATTACAATTGAAAAGGCGATTATCAGCCCGGTCATCAACCAGCGCAATCGGTGCGAGCCAAGCGTGTGTAGACGTCTCCAAATTGCCTTAGCAAGTCTCAGCATCTTAACCTCTCCGGCAAAGGTAAACGAGGCAGTTTGCCAGATTGGTTGGCACAAACCGGGCCACAAAGAGCCGGGCGATTTTAGCCGGCTTGGTTAAATACCAGCCGAGGTCTGCCCAGGTACGCGGCCATTCTCGTTCATACTTGCGGGTTTGGAAAGCCTTCAAGCCGTTAGCTGCCAGCATACTACGCCAGCCGCTTCGCGTATTGTACCGTTGAAGTGGCTGACCGTCATCAAAAATCTCCCCGGTCTGCAAGACATGTTTGATGTTGCCAAACAAGCCGTAGGAATTGGGCAGGAGCACACAGGCCATTCCTGATGGCTTGAGCACTCTGGCGATTTCGCGCATCCCCGCTTCCGGATTTTGGTAATGCTCCAAGCTGCCGATATGGGTGACATAGTCCGCACATGCCTCTCGAAGTGGAAGGCGTTCGCCATCCGCGACTGCCCAACCGGATTGCGGAGAGTCGGGCAGCCCTTTGCCAAGCGCTTCTTCTGCAAAGTCCATACCCACTGCGCGCAGTCCCTTCTCCTGTGCGAATTTGACCAACCGTCCCTGTCCACAAGACACGTCGAGCAGTAATTGCCCCGGTTCTGGTTTCAGTAAATCAAGTAACCACAGGTAGAACGAGTCCCGCAACAAAATACCAGCGTGCTGATATATCTGATTGTACACCGCACGGGTGTCTTCCGTATCATGCATGTTCGAATGGCGAATCTCAATCATCTTAAATTCTCGCACATTTCGTAGCAGTTGCGACCACCAATGGACCACGCAACCCCAACCCCCTCATATAGAAGAGCGGCGCTGATAGTAGTCGCATGACAGGATGATACAGGAACTTAACAAGGATATCGCGCGCTTTGCTTGGCTTATCCCTAGCACCGCTCCAGAAACGCAAGCTCAACAGAAATGTAGGATACGTGCCCATTTGACTGCTCCGCGCTATGATTCGAAAATGGTTTGCCGCCAACAGCGCATCCAGCGTCACCGGGGTGAAAACGTAGAGATGGCGTGGTGCATCTAGGCCGGCCCAATAACGTCCGAAAAGCCGAGAGTCCCAACTGCTTGCATTGGGTACCCGGATCACCAAGAGCCCATCTGGCTTGAGAATTCGATAAATCTCCCGTAGACTACCCGCTGGATCGTGCAGATGCTCCAGCACATCCCACAGTGTCACCACGTCGAAAAACCCTTCCGCAAATCCGGCTTGCTCCAGCGTGCCCGACCGTACATCGAGTCCGTGCTCCCGGGCAATATGGGCAACTTGTTCATTGATCTCCACTCCATAAGGTTCCCATTTGCCACTGTTCCGGATGCCTTGCAGAAAAATGCCAGTCGCACAACCCACATCCAGCAAGCGTCCTGCGCGTTTATGGCGTGTAACATAACGGCAACGTTTGGCAACCCCGTACCGAATCGCCTGTCTGAGAAGCCATGAGGAGTTTTCTGCATCAGGTTCGGGAGCGTATGATTCGTAGTCGGGTGGGTAATGGGCGGCCATTTCTACAAAGGTGGGACGGGGGTTCTGGTAGACCAAGCCACACGAGACACATTTCACAAATGTGGCTGAAACTTCCTTGCGATGGAGCAGAAAGTCTGGCAAATCAAAAATGATTTGTGCGGCATTAGTATTGCCGCACAAATTGCACGCTGTATCTTCCATCATTCACCATATCCTATTGTATTTTTATGGCTTATCCAGCCGTGTATCCACCCCCGGATGAGGGGATTGATTAATGATACGCGCCCGTGAGTCAAATCCCCTAACGCGATGTAGAGAGCACGCAGCCAGGTAAACGCGAGCATCACCGGAAGTTGTAATCCTTGCGAGTAGGTACGATAGAAGCGTATCTGATTGCGGATCCGCAGATAGCGCGAAGCCGGCCGATCACGGTTCGAACTGGCAGAGACTTTGTGCCACATCTTGGCCTGGGTAGCAACTGCCAGGCGAAATCCCGCTGTACGTGCGCGCCAGCACAAGTCTACCTCTTCACCGTACATAAAGTAATCAGTATCAAAAAAGCCAATGAGCTTAAACACCTCACTCTTAACCAGCATGCCACACCCATTAACGAAATCCACCGGCACCAGGGGCGGAAACTGCCCATGATAAATATGTCCGCGATGGAGACTATTTGTAGCCAACAGTCCTGGAATCAGCCGATCCCCGAAATACCAGATTCGGTCAGGAAAGTCGTGATACAGGATGACTGCTCCAATGATACCCAGCCCTTCGTCGCGCTTGACCGCGTTCTCCATCTCGCTAAAGAAAGTTGGCGCAACGTAGGCATCATTGTTCAGCAAAAGTACCCAATTCGCACCCCGGTCAAGTGCGCACTGGATGCCCAGGTTACTTCCACGCGCAAAGCCCAAGTTTTCCTGGCATTCAATGAGCGTTAACGAAGGGCCGAATCGCGCTCGCAAAGCCGACACTGATCCATCTGTGGATCCGTTATCTACGACGATAATCTGATCTAGGACCTTTCCAGCACCCACAAACGATTCGACACAGTTTATCGTATCAAGCTTTAGATTCCAATTAACAACGACTGCAAAGAGAGATTGAAGCATTTTTGTTTACCCGGGATGACTTACTATTAACGTGAGTGATGAACAACAATTTCCAAGCCATTATTATACTCTACCAATGGGTTCGCCCGAATCAGGTATCTTAGGCCAAAAAGCAGGCTTAAACTGCTATTTACACGCCGATTCTGGATACAGATGGCGATTTATCCCGGTGAAAGCGGGTGCAATTTGCTATTTGGATTAATTTCATGCTTAAAATCAGAGAACCTATAGATAGCGTATTATCTAAATCCCGTTCGTTACTATTCAGGCTATGCCCCTCATGGTAGATAATGGCACGCAGATAACTCGTATCATGCGGATTCACGCGGACTTCTCTAAAAAAAAGATAAGTCGCATCCACCAAATCCGCATACTATTTCATTCTGGCTGAGCAGTTGCGGGATTACAATGATTCAAGAGCTGCGAGATTTGTAAGGGCTGTTTATAGTGATGGGATCCCAGCAAACAACAGGATTCATGCGGAGTAAATAATCAACTTGGGACCCCCTTATTTGGTCAAATACTTCGCGATGCGGAAACTCGAGATTTTCGGGTGATATTACTATTCTAAAATATCGACGTAAAAAATCATATAAGCTGGCAGAAGAGTATTCAATCTTATGATATGCCCATGCGGGTTGAAGATCATTAATATCTGTGCCACATGGGGTAGAAAAGAGTAGGCAACCATTCTGCCGAAGATGATTTTCTAGGTTTTCTAATGCTATTTCGCGGTGGCTAATATGTTCAAGAGTGTCGAAGCAGACAACGCAATCATAAAAATCTTTCCCGATTGTTTCATTCCAACGGGTCATATCTCCCTGCCGAAACTGGAGATTGGGCAGGTTATAGGTCTCCATGGCTAGCTTTATAGCAATTGGATCATAATCAACTCCTGTGACCATGGCAGATGAAAATTGTTTCGCAAGCAAATAACTACCGTACCCAGAACCACAGGCAATATCCAAGATCGCTGTCACTGGATTAAGGTCTACAATGGTCTTAATCGCCCATTCGTACCTCAACAAATGATGAGTACCTGTACGATCACCTATCTGAATATAACGTACCACTTCGAGACCAACCTTAGGAACAAAAAACTCGTTGCGGACCATGGGATTATTTACCCTGGTTGCAAAGTTAATGAGCATAGTGAATAATTTCTTCAAATATTTTCTCATGCGTTTATTATTTCTCGTGGTAAGATAATGACTAGTGGAGAGTCAAGCAGTACTCGCGCGAATGTATGGACATACGCATTTTATTCACCTCCGGCCGCGAGCCAGAATATCCGCGTAATGCTGTGATCCGAGCCGCGTTGGCCCAGCATTTTGAGGTAATCAGCATCACAGATAGCACTCGCAACTTACCATTGCGATATCTGCGGGTCGGCGGGCATTTGCTCAAAGCAACCAAGATTGATTTTGATCTGATGTTCGTGGGTTTCCTCGGCCAGCCATTGATGCTGTTGGCGCGCCGTTTGACCCGTAAGCCGATCCTGTTCGATGCTTTTCTGTCCGTCTACGACACATTGTGCTTCGACCGCCGTATATTTACACCGCAATCGGCGGGGGGGAAGATGGCATTCTGGCTAGACCGCGCCAGTTGTGCTCGCGCCGACCGGGTGTTGTTGGATACACACGCTCATGCCGATTATTTCCAGCGCACTTTTAGCGTACCAAAGACCAAGCTACAATCCCTGTTCGTCGGCTGTGACGAGAACATATTCTACCCCCGTAAAAGCCGAATTACAACCCCGTTGGTTCTGTACTACGGTTCGTTTTTGCCCCTTCAGGGCATTGATGTCATCGTTCGGGCGGCGAAACTACTCGAAGGACGGTCGAATGTCGATTTCCGCATTATTGGCACAGGAAGGGAGGCGGCCCATATTCGCGCTCTCGTTAGTGAATTGGATGTGCGAAATGTTACCTTTCTTCCCCCGGTTCTACTGGGACAATTACCAGAACATATACAAGAAGCCGCGATATGCCTAGGTGGGCATTTCGGAGCTTCCGCAAAGGCCGAGCGCGTGATTGCAGGAAAGACCTTCCAGTGCATTGCCATGGGCAAGGCGACGATTGTGGGAGATAACGCCGCCAATCGTGAGTTGCTCCGGCATGGTTACGACGCCTGGTTCTGCCGGATGAATGATCCTGAAGCGCTGGCAGAAGCGATATTGCATCTACTCAACAACCCGAAATTGTGCGCTCAACTTGGGGATAATGCCCACCAGACTTTCATGGAGCGCGCCAGCATTCAGGCATTGAGCGGCCAACTCAAGAAAATTGTGGAATCAATGACTGGATAGAACCGCCTGGTACACCCGGTAGGTGCATTGCATCATACTGTTTACGTCGAAACGCCGCGCCGTCGCCAGCCCGGCCTGCCGGAGATTCTCCCGCAGATTTCGATTCCCTAATAGGAGAACAATCGCCTCTCCCAATCCTGTCACGTTGCCTGTCTCCACCAACATGCCGTTGCGTCCATCCTCGATAATCTCCGGTATTCCTCCCACCCGCGTACCAATCACTGGCAGTCCGGACGCCATCGCTTCCAGGAAGACCACGCCGAAGGCTTCGGTCAACGAGGGCATCACAAAAATGTCGGCTTGGGCGTACAGTTTCAGCAGATCATCCTGTGACTGCCATCCTAAGAATCGAAAACGCTCGCTTACGCCTGCTTGACAGCACAGCGACCGCATGTAAGGCTCGGCCTTGTCTTTCCCGACGATCCAAAACTCTGTTTCGGGAAAGTCTTCGAGCACGCTTGGCGCGGCGTCTATCAATATCGGCAATCCTTTGCGTTGCATGTTGCCACCGACGAAGAGCACGTGCGGAGGATGTGGGATTGCTTGCTCACGCAGTGCCAGTGTGGTCGCATACCGCGCGGTGGCGATACTTTTATGGCACACGTGAAGCCGTTGCTCTGGAATGTGATAAGCCTCTGCCATCACCCGCGCCGTATAATGGCTGTTGGCAATGACGGCCTGCAAGCGCCGCAGCGCCACCGGCTCGTAGATATGGACAAAACGGTAGTAACCCCAGCGCAGCAGCCAGTCGTCGAAATATTGGTGGTAGAACGAGAGCGGTTTGATGGTGGCGGCGTAAGTGTCATTGATATTTCCGACCATCGGGACATTGGAGCGGCAAAAGAGCGCCTCGCGCCCATCGGTGAAGTGTACCAGGTCGAATGAATGTTGATGCTGCAATCGCCCTAGTTCTCGGGCGAAGCTGATGCTCAAGGAGACCCACCGCGCCTGTGTATTTCCGGCGACTGGCGGCGGGACGCTAACAAAAGGGTAGGGGAGCTTACCCGGCGGGCGCTGATCCTCGGGGGCGATCACGCACACCTGATAGCCGTCGCCAAGTAGATATTCCACCAGATTTTGGGCATGCAGGCCAATTCCGCTGATAACGCTGCCAATCTGCTGGGTCACCACAACAATCGAGAGTCGCCGTTCTTTGGAAAATTGCTCTTGCTTAATCATGCTGACCCCTCACGGGATTGTTTTAAATATCCACACCCGATCCTGATGATAAACCAGACAAAAGTTTGGGCTGTCAAGCAGTTGTTCTGGCTCGAGCATATGAGGCCCGCCATAATTTACCCGCCCTTGTCTCTGACCTATATACTCGTACGTGATGCCACGCGCGTGCAGAAGAGTCAGTACGTCGGGATGCGTGATACCCTTGTTTTGAATTTCGGTGGTCAGTGTGTTTACCCATTGGACATAGTCCGGGCGAGGGCCTCGCTCAGAGCTGTAATTGAGCGGGGGAAGTGTAGTCTGTCGTCGCGCCAGGAGCGGCAGCCACCAGCCGCCATCTGAACCGACGATTGACGAATCGTTATACGCGAAAAAGGAATTTACAAGAAAACGCGCATCTTGGGGTGTGTTCTCCTGAATCCACTCTGCCGCCCGTATATCAGGACGCGTGACCAGAGCGTTTGGCATCACCTGCAGATCACTCAACCGCTCACGGGCGCCCCATACTCCAACTGCGAACACGGATACAGAGAATAATAGAGCCAGCGCTAAGGACATGCGCGCACTTTCAACTTTCAACTTGTAGCTTGTAATTTGTCCAACGAGATATCCTGCCAGTACACTCACCGGGATGTAGGCGGCGATAAAAACGGCAAAGTTGCTGAGCACCCCCTCTCCCGGCAGGCGCAGCCATTGCGGGTTGGCCACCAGCAGGATCAGAAAGGACCACAAGGTGATCAATGCCACGCCTTTCTCCCGTCGCCATAAGCCCCAAATAATACTCACAAACAAGAGTAGCCAAAGCGACGCCGGGAGGTAAGAAGATAAATCCCCTATGGCGTTATATTCCTGCGCCCAGGTTGAAACCGCCGCAACCGGTGTGCTCAGTTTTGTGGCGAAGATAAGCATAATCTTACCGGCAAAGGTATGAATAAACCAGGGAAGGAAAAGCAACCCGGCTCCAATACCTATCCAAAATGTCCGGGCAAGCAGAGCGATCCACGTCTCTCTTCTTACGCGCAGGACGAAA
>Ga0209182_10000402_pt1 | contig 11586 bp, 12 predicted proteins | sample LakBais05cmmetaG_FD_185474 | JGI IMG/M metagenome (GOLD analysis project Ga0209182, IMG submission 185474) | Lake sediment microbial communities from Lake Baikal, Russia to study Microbial Dark Matter (Phase II) - Lake Baikal sediment 0-5 cm... | ecosystem: Environmental > Aquatic > Freshwater...
GGGTCGCAAGGCACTGTACTGCGGGTTAACCTCAGTATTTTTTCTTGCTCTTTGTGATAGGCGGCAGGCGAAGGTAGATAGGTTGAAGCGTAGCTATGTTATCTGTACGGCCGGATTTCAGCCGCTGCCAGCCAAGGCTGGCCAGGCAGCATGTCCTGCGCAGCCGTTCGTGTGGGGCGGGTATAATTGCAGAAGCTCCCAGGGCTGTTTTAATCACGCCTGTTGCGGCTGGCGGTATCTCACCGCAGAAAATGGTTTGTTCTTTTACCTCCCGGCATAAAGCATCCACAGTGGTGACATGTTCTTCCACCAGGCATTGCCAGGTGTCAATATGCCTGTAAAGCGCGGCAGCGATCTCCCCGCGGCCCGCGTCGTGCAGCGGGCACAGCGGCAATCCTGTGAAGGCGAATGGGTAGGCCTCTATTTCCAGGGTACTGACGCCTACTATGGGCAGGTTGAGAGAGAATGCCAGGCCTTTGGCCGCGCTGATGCCGGCCCGCAGGCCGTTGAAGCTGCCCGGCCCCCTGGCAACGAAAATCGACGTGAGGGACCTGGACTCCAGACCGGCCGTGGCCAGCAGCCTTTCGATGTTGGGGAACAGCTCGGATGTGTGGTTCTGGCCCGGTTTCCAGGTCAGTTCCGCTACCAGGCTGCCCTCCAGCGAAATCGCCAGGCCGCCCCAGGCAGTCGAGGTATCTATTGAGAGTTCCATTTCTCTTCCCTGTCATTTTGCAGCGAACTTTTCAGCCGCTCAATCAATTTCATATAGCGGTTGCCACGGGGAACGAAGGTGATGCGGCGCCCGTCACCCGGCATGTGCACCAGGCTGATGGTGAGGTTATCCCCGGGCAAAACCGCGCTGCCTTTTTCGGCCCATTCTATGGCGCAGACAGAATCATCACGGAAGTACTCATCCAGTCCCAGGCCGGCTATCTCCTCGAGGTGGTCCAGCCGGTAAAGGTCGAGATGATAAAGATTAAGGCGGCCGTGGTACTCGCGGGCTATCATGAAAGACGGGCTGCAGGCATATTCACCTATGCCCAGCCCGAAAGCGATTCCCTGTACCAGCTGCGTTTTACCCGTGCCCAGGTTGCCTGTCAGCAGGTAGACCTGGTTGCCCTCCGCCAGCCGGCCGATGTGCATACCCAGCCGGCGCGTTTGATCAGGGCTGCCCGTTATAATGCTGAGGCTGTTATTACTGAAATTCATATCCCTGGCCTGTAGTGGTCCCAACCGCTGAAATCGATGTGCACAGGGTTTCCCCCTTCATCGAGTAGCGACACCGCATACGGTTTACCCGCTGTTATCTCTCCTATAATAGCGGGAGCCGGATCGAATGCGGCATTAACCCTTTTCATTATATCCGGGGTGGTTGTGAAGAGCAGTTCGTAATCTTCGCCGCCGGCCAGGGACATTTTGAGGCTGTCAAGGCCGAAATATCTTGTCAGGAGAGGATGGACGGGCAATTTTTCCAGGTGCAGGGTGGCCGCAACTCCACTGGCCATGCAGATATGGGTCAGGTCGGCTGCCAGTCCATCGCTGATATCGATGGCCGTCTTGACACCAAGACCTGCCAGCAAGGGGCCGTTGTTAAAATCCAGTGCAGGCCGGAGATGGGCGTTTTTAAATAGCTGCAGCGCATCGGCATCCAGATTAATAAACTGCGAGAGCGCCTTACAACCGGCTGCCGACAGGCCGGGGAAACCGAATACGGCTACCAGGTCACCGGGTTGGGCCGAAGCGCGGGTCATCATGTTCCCTTCGGCGAGCCCTGTTAAGGTGATATTGATGACGACTTTATCCGAGGCAGAGATATTACCGCCGGCCACAGCTATACCGTAAATGTTGGATATCTCCAGTATTCCCTGGTACAGGTCAAGCACGTCCCCGACCTCGCGGCGGCCGGGCAGCGCCAGTGAAACCAGGGCATAGCGCGGCCTACCGCCCATCGAGTTTATATCGCTGATATTGATGGCCATGGATTTCCAGCCTAAATCTTTCCAGCAGGTATAAGCGAAATCGAAGTGTACCTCTTCCACCAGGATATCCGTGGTGATAAGCTCGATTCCGCCGGGGCTCTTCCAGGCAGCCGCGTCATCGCCGATGCCGAGCAGCAAATCCCTGCGGGCCGGCGACTGCCTGTCGCCCTTTTCATCGATAAGAGAGACTATTGCTGATATAAGTCCGAATTCGCCTATTTCCGCTATGCGCATGACGTGATTATAGCACAGGGAAATGAGCGGGCAGGAAGAAAAAGCCAGGAGGCCTTGATATACTGCGAAACCCCGTATATAATGCAGGAAAGTAAAGCTCAGGCGGTGAAATATGCAGCAGATGGTAACATGCCAGAATTGCGGCTCACAGAATGCTGCCAACCAGCAGTTTTGTGTATCCTGCGGAGCACACCTGGGTGGTAGCCAGCGGCAGATCCCCCATATGCCCATCGTAACCGGCATTGCTGCTCCTGCCTCCATGGTCTCAGGTATGGCGATGCCCCAGCAGGCAGTGACACCTGTCGTTGCCCCGGACGCCCATCATCACAGGCAACTGGATGTGAAACCTACCTGGGGACTCGCCTGGGGTCTTTTCTGGCGTATGCTTTGCCTGTGGATCTTCCTGTCGGGTGCCATCTTCCTGGGGTACATGCTGGTAAGGCTGGCACTGGGCTACACATCGGTGTTCGGAAGCTGGTAAAATATTAGCTCTTAAAAAATAGACATCCTGGGGTGCTGCCGCAGTGCAGCACCCTGTTTATGACAAGAAATAGTCAAATTCAGATTATTAAGGATGACGGTAGCTGATATGTCAAAAAAACGAGCTAAGAAAAACAAGGTCAAAAACAAAGTTTGGTATAAGAAGATGAAGATAGTAATACCGGTAGCCGCAGCAGTATTGATAGTAGGATTGTTATTAACATTGTTTCTTACAGGAGTAATTAAAATGCCGTCACAACAGCCCAAAAGCTACAATTCACCAATCCCGATGACAATTGACGTGAATAAAAAATATACCGCGTTAATCAAGACAGCAAAGGGAGACCTGGTACTGGATCTATATCCGCAGGACGCCCCCGTCACCGTGAATAACTTCGTTACGCTGGCGCGCAAGGGTTTTTACAACGGGCTGACATTCCATCGAATATTACCTGGTTTCATGGTCCAGGGCGGGGATCCACAGGGCAACGGCCTCGGCGGGCCCGGCTACACAATCTCGGATGAAATCAACCAGAGGAAGCATATAACAGGCGCCCTTTCCATGGCTAAAACAGCGCAACCCAATACTGGTGGCAGCCAGTTCTTTATTTGCTTCGCGCCGCAACCCCACCTGGATGGTATTCACACGGTTTTCGGTCAACTCACGCAGGGTATGGATGTACTGAAGCAACTGGTTATCGGCGATAAAATGAACGAGGTGGTTATCACCGAGGGCAATTAGCCTGCCGCTTCAGATAATGCCCCAGTCCCGGTAACCCTGCTGTATGATGGCGCGGTATTCAGCGGAGGGTTGACCCTCCTCCTCCTGCCCGGCCTTGATGAAGGTCACGGCATCATAAGTTTCGCCGCTGTCGGTGAAAACGCGCACGTCGAGGTGCTTATAGTCGACAGGGTAATTTTCGTATTTATCCAGCTTGCGCAGTCCGGCCTCGCTTATCTCGTAAACTGCGCCTATGACCTTGTCGCCTTTCGAGCCCCTGATACTGGCCACCGCGCCTTTGCGCAGCCGTGAGTAGCCGGTGAAGATCAGCTTGAAATTGGGCAGAGTAGCCACTGCTGTGGCCTTGGCCTCGGGGCAGCGCTCGGCCATCTGCTTGCGGCTCATATTAGAAGCATAAGCGAAATAGTACATCGCCATGTTGTTACTATACACTGCTTAAAACGTTTAAAACAAATGGCCGGCCACGATGTGTATGCTATAATTTAGCTTCCATGAAATACCTCGTCATCGCTGATATCCACAGTAACCTCGAGGCTTTCGAGGCGGTTTTGGAGGATGCGCACAACCACGGGGGTTTCGGCCACGCCTGGTGCCTGGGCGATGTGGTGGGCTATGGCCCTGACCCCTCAGCCTGTATCAGCCTGCTGAAGACGCTTGACCCGGTCTGCGTGTGCGGCAACCACGACCTGGCGGTGGTTGGGAAAATAGATATCGGTGATTTCAACTCGGATGCCGCCCGCGCCAACCGCTGGACCTCCGGCCAGTTGAGCGGTGATGACCGGGATTTTTTACTGGGGATGCCGGAGGTGCTGGTGCGGGACGATTTTACGCTGGTCCACGGCAGCCCCAGGTTGCCGCTCTGGGAATATATCGCTCACGCTTTTACGGCATCCGATAATTTCAGGTGCTTCGACACTAAATATTGCCTGGTGGGACATACTCACGTTCCCTTTGTCTTCGAACAGGACGAGATAATGGTCAACGAGGGGTACATGGGCAGCGGCGATACACTGAAGCTGGGAGACAGGCGCCTGATTATTAACCCCGGGGGGGTGGGGCAGCCGCGGGACCGGGACCCGCGCGCCAGCTACGCCATATATGACTCTGAGGAGCATGCCCTCTACCATTACAGGGTACCTTACGATATCGAGTCCACGCAGGCCAAGATGGAAAAAGAGGGCCTGCCCGGATTCCTGGTGAGCAGGTTGGGCTGGGGCGTTTAACCTTGAAAAGAAAGCGCTTAAACTGTAGTATTTGAGTTGGGCCGTGCTAGGCGGGGAACCAGCGGTGCCCTGTACCCGAGATCCGCTATAGCGGGGCTGAATCCCGGCTCGAGGTTTTGTTTTTCAGAACTGCAACGGTTAAGCGGTGTTGAAGGTTGGGTCTTGCGCGGCGGAGGGCTATGAACCCCGTCAGGTCCGGAAGGAAGCAGCGGTAAATAGTGAACTCCGGGTGACGCAGGGTCACCTGGCCGGAGCTGGCTGGCGGGCGTAAGCTGAAGGACACTGTCGACAGCCGGTGCACGGCCCTTTATTATTTAAACAGGCAGCGGTCTGTTGCCACACATGAACAGAGAGCCCAACCACGCAGTCCAGAGAAGGCTCAGAAGCCACGGGCTTAAGGCCCGCAAGAGCCTGGGGCAGAACTTCCTCGTGGTTGATTCCGTCAGGGATGCCATTATCGAAGCTGCATGCCTGACTGCGGAGGATACGGTGCTGGAGGTGGGCCCCGGCCTGGGGGCGCTCACGGAGAAGCTTGCTGCCAGCGCCGGCCGCGTCATCGCGGTCGAGATCGACCCCAGCCTGGCGCTAAAGCTCGGGAAAAAGCTGGGCGGTTACCGTAACGTCAAGATCGTCCAGGCAGACATCCTGAAACAGGATTTAAATGTCCTCGTTGGAGGGTCCTCCTACAAGGTCGTGGCCAATATCCCCTATTACATCACCTCCCCCATTCTGCGCTATTTCACGCGCGCAGCTAACAGGCCGGCATTGATGGTTATCATGATGCAGGAGGAAGTGGCCCGGGATGTCACAGCCCCCGAGGGCAGGATGGGCTTCCTGGCCGTCAGCATGCGGCTTTTCAGCAACCCTGAGATCATTTTCACCGTACCGGCGGCCTCTTTTTACCCCGTGCCCAGGGTGGATTCAGCCGTCGTCAGATTCAACATGCTGCCAGGGCCAGCCCCGGGTATGGGTGATGTTGACGATTTCCTGGAGTTCCTGCACTGCGGTTTCGCATCACCGCGCAAACAGCTACGCAATTCGCTGGCCATCGGCCTGAAGATTGAAGCAGCGGGAGCAGACAATATGCTGCGCCGGGCCGGCATAGACCCCGGCAGGCGGCCGGGGACACTGACGATAGAGGAATGGTCAGGCTTATATCATGCCTCAGGGGCCAAACGGTGCTGACGCTCAAGGCTTTTGCCAAGGTTAACCTGGTGTTTGAGGTGTTGGGCAAGCGTGCCGATGGCTATCACGAGATCGCCAGCATCATGCAGACCGTGAGCCTTTACGACGTGTTAACGCTGGAACCTGCCAGCCAGATAAGGCTGAATTTCAGTCTGCCGGGTCTTCCGGACCATGCCAACATTGTGTTTAAGGCAGCTCAAGCACTCAAAGAGGTTACAGGCTTTGGCGGGGGGGTGGTGATTGGACTGGAGAAAAATATCCCCATGGGAGCCGGGCTGGGAGGTGGAAGCAGCGACGCCGCAGCCGTGCTGCGTGGCCTTAACAGGCTCTGGCAACTCGAACTGACCAGGGAGCAGCTGGCGGTAATCGGGGCCGGCCTTGGCTCCGATGTGCCTTTTTTTGTTTACGGGGGCACCTGCCTGGCCGAGGGAAGGGGTGAACGGGTCACGCCCCTGGCCGACCTTGAGCAAACGTGGTTCGTTTTACTCCGTCCCGATTTGGCTGTTTCATCCGGCAAGACCGCCACGCTTTACCGCCTGGTAAAACCCGGCCATTATACTTCTGGCGACCTCTCAGCCGGCATAAGAGAACTATTTGAGAACAGGGTTGAAAGAAAGCCGGGGACGCTTTACAACGTTTTTGAAAAAGTGGCGCCCGGTGCTTTTCCAGGCGTGGGCAAATATATAGAGGAGTTCCGCCGGGTGGGGGCGCCCGAGGTCCACCTGGCAGGGTCCGGGCCGGTGCTTTTTACGATGCTGAACGACGAAAGGCAGGCATCCGGTATTCATGCCAATCTGCTGGCCACTGGATTAGAGTCCTACCTTGTTACGTCCGTGGGAAGGGAGGAGATTGGCTGCTGAAGGCGGCAAGCCTGCCGGTATAAGGATGAAGTGGCTCAAGGAAGGGCTGCTCCTGTTGGGCATGATTGTACTCTCGGCTGCCATCGCCTTCCTGCTCTTCCGGTTCCGGGACATCTTCAGCCTTTCCCTGCAAAGTTACGGCTGGCTGGCCTACCTGGTGGTTTTTGCCGTCAGCCTGCTCAGCAGCTCCACTATCTTCATTCCCACACCCGGCACCGTTATTGTGCTCGCTGCTGCAACCATCTGGGACCCTGTCCTGGTGGGACTTGCCGCCGGCACAGGCGATGCCATCGGCGAGCTGACAGCTTACTGGGTGGGGTATGTAGGTGAAAAGATAATAGTCGATGAACACATGCCGGCCTATCAGAAGGCAGTGCGCTGGATGGACCGCTACGGTGCGTGGGTCATTTTCGGCGTGGCCCTCGTGCCTGTCGTGCTCTTCGACCTGGTAGGACTGGCCGCCGGGGCGCTCAAGATAAAATGGTGGAAATTTCTGCTGGCTGCCTGGTGTGGCAAGGTGCCGCGGACCATTGTTTTATGCAGCATCGGGCACCAGTTGCCGCTGTTTTTCCAGGCCTGGCATTTTTAGAGGCCGGACAACCGGCGCGCCAGGTTCACTTCGTCAGATTTAGACATGACTGCCCCGTCCAGCCTGGCAGCCAGGAGTTTTTTCAGCACTGTCCCCACCTGCGGACCCTCCCGGATGCCCAGTTTCAACAGCTCATTGCCACCCAGGGAGGTTTTTACCTGGCGCAGCCTGTCCAGGTACAGCCCGAGGTTCCGGCGAAGGGCTGGAGCCTTAGCGTAATAACGGTTGGCCTGTACGGCCGTCGTGTCGTATTCCCTCAGCAAGAAATATATCGCCGATCTTTTTAAAGCCGGCTTGTCCAGTTCCTCGCGCTTACCCTTGAGTTCCAGGGACTGGTGGCTGAGCAGGTCCAGGCGGCTGCCGGTCAGGTTGAGCCGCCCCAGCAGTTCATACAGATCCTCCTCGTTCAAGTTGTAAACGAGCAGGCAGAAGTATAACCGTGACATCGCAGTGCCATCCCCGGAAGCCGCCCGCCTGAACGCCGTATTCATCGGGCGGTCCCATTTAAGGGCGGGGTGAAGTTTACCCAGGATGCCGAGCTGTCCGGCCCGGCGCAGGATTTTTTCAGGGCGGCTTTCGCCCAGCCAGAGAGCGAGTTCGTTTTTTAAACGGTCGCCGCTGATCGTATCCAGCATGTCCAGGCTGCGCCTTAAGAGTGTTGATGTATTGCTCTCAAGGCCGAAGCCCAGCCTCTGCTCGTAGCGCACCGCCCGCATCATGCGCGTGGCATCGTCCTGGAAGCTTTTATCGTGCAGAACGCGCACCAGCCCCCTGGCCAGGTCCTGCCGGCCACCGAAAAGGTCGGTCAGGTCACCCTGGTTTGGCGTGTTGATGCATACAGCCATGGCATTGATCGTGAAATCTCTGCGCTGGAGGTCGTCTCGTATGTTGCCGGGCCTGACCACGGGAAGTGCCCCGGGGCGCCGGTAGCTCTCGCTGCGGCAGGTGGCCAGGTCCACACTGAAGCCGTCGATTTTAAGCGATGCTGTGCCGAAGTCCCTGTGGACAATCAGCCGCGCGCCCAGTTTCTCCGCCATCTGCCGTGCAAGCCGGACAGCATCGCCCTCGGCCATTATATCGATGTCAATGGAGGGGCGGCCAAGCATCAGGTCACGCACGATGCCACCCACCAGGTAGACTCTTATTCCTGATTTCTCCGCAAGCTTGCCGGCAGTCAAGGTCAGCTTGAGGAGTGGTGGAGGCAGACGCTCAATCAATCCGCCGGCCTGCATTCAGGGCTCCACAGACATCTGTTTCAGTATGGCGTTTGCCTTTTCCCTGGTGATAAACCGGTCGTAGATAAAGAGCAATATATTTGCCAGTGCAAAGACTATGAACCCTGCCAGGCCGGTCAGCCCGACTGTAAGGTCATTTCCGCCGGAGATGAGAATAATAGCCAGGCCGGGGACGGCGTTGATAGTGCCGTGGAAGATGGAGGCGGCTATCACGGAGCGCGACTTGATGCGGATGTAGCTGAAGAGAGGCGCGATGAGTATCGTCCAGGCCGTCATCAGCAGCACGCCGAGCTGGGGATTCTGCGGGTAGTTGAGCCCCAGCAGGATGAGCGGTGCGTGCCAGATTCCCCAGATGAACCCGATCAGCGCAGAGGATTTCCAGAAGCCCATGAAGGCCAGCTCTTTTACCAGGAAGCCGCGCCAGCCCAACTCCTCGCCGAATCCCAGGATGGCGTTGGTGGTGGTGCCTGAGATGAGGGCCAGCACCACTACCAGCCATACCGGGTGCACCGGCATGGCGACCATCTGTTCCCTGGCCTGCTCCATTTGCTGTGGGTTGAGGGCGGATGCCAGCGAGTCTATGAAGCCCGACATGTCAGGTGTAAATGTTACCCCCGGCATAAGCAGGCTGACTCCCATCACGGCAAATGCGATTATTGGAGGCAGGAACCATGCCACGAAGAACCACCGGTTGACCTTGAATGAGATGCCCATGGGCCCGGCCAGCGGCTGCCTGAGGACAGCCTTCTGTATGACGATGGTCACGAACATGGGTACGAACATGTAGGCCGCGCCCAGCAGCATGATGCCGATGCTGTCGACCTTGCCTCCCAGCGTGATATAGAGGTACACCATCGACCAGTCGATGAAGAATGTTAGCAGTATGAAGAGCAGTATTTTTTTGGTGCGTAAACTCATTGACCTCTATCCTAAATCCGTTTTACAGGTCGGGAACTATATGTCCCCTGCTGTCGCGGTTGAATGAACAGCAGCCTTCAACCGCCTGCAGTTGTTCCATGGTGCCGAAAGCCGTCAGGCTGCCCCCGGCTTCGACAGAGGTGCCCAGGCCGGGGTTGATAATAATGTCGCCGTCCTTCTCTCTGATGGCCAGTATGCGCACACCGGAGAATTTTTCCTCGATGTCCTTTATGCTTGTGCCGATAAGCGTGGAACTCTCGTTGATGTAGACTTCCTCAACAAGGTATTCACCCTTCTTGCTGGCCAGGACCGTCTCGATGAACTGGACCGTGGCCGGTCTCAGCGCCAGGCGTGCCATCTGCTGGCCCCCGATTACCTCGGGCAGGATTATATGGGTAGCGCCGGCCTGCTTGAGCCTGCGTACAGCATCGTTGTTGTTAGCGCGGCCGATGATGGTGAGCCTGGGGTTGATCTCGCGTGCGGTCAACACCGCGTAGGTGTTGTAAGCATCGTCTCCGAATGCGGTGATCAGACCTTTGGCCTTCTCGACGCCGGCGCGCTTGAGGACATCGTGGTTTGTTGCATCGTCCATTATGCATAGGCAGCCGTCCTGGATTGCCCGGTTATAGCTGTTTAAGCTGTGGTCGATGACTACAAAGTCAGATTTTTGCTGTTTGAGGGTATCGGCAATAGCCTCACCCACGCGGCCGTAGCCGCACAGCACAAAGTGGTTGTCAAGCTTCCTGATCCTGGCTTCCATACGGGACCTCCTGAACGATCCAAACTCCATTTCCAGCGTTGCCTGCACGATGCTGGTGAGAATATAGAAAGCTGTTCCTACACCAAGCAGCACGAGGATAATGGTAAAGATCCGGCCGCCACTGGTGAGCGGGTGCACCTCTCCGAAACCGACCGTGGCAATGGTGATGACCGTCATGTAAAAGGAATCTAAGAAATTCCAGTGCTCTATGGTCATATAGCCAGCCGTGCCGAGAGCAAAGAGGAAAAGAAGGGCTATCAACCATTTGATGTAACGGCTTCTGTTACCCATATCAGTGACCCCGCAACCGGAAAAGTAGGGCTACTTGCAGCAGTCTAATTTGACCAGGGCGTCATCTATCTCGCTGATGGTCTGGAAACGTTCGGGCTTGATATCCTGGATGATGCCGGCGGAATCAATAAAATAGGTGGTGGGGAAAGCCGGCCCCTTGTAAACGCCGTCCACCGTGCCTTCGCTGTCCAGCAGCACAGGGAACGTGAGCTTTTGGTTGGCCGCGTAGTACTTGACCTTGTCGGGATCTCCGCGTACGTTGACCGCCAGGATAGCCAGTTGGTCGCGCCCGTATTTGTCGAAGGCCGCCTGCATCAGCGGCATCTCCAGTTCGCAGGCGGGGCAGCCTTCCAGCCAGAAATTGAGCAGGACTTTGCGGCCCAGGAACTGGCTCAAAGTATACTGTGTACCGTCCGTTGATTTAAGGGTAAAATCGGGCGCCCGCTTGCCCACCTGGGGTGCTATCTCCACCGCGCTCTGCGTCTTGACTGAAGGCAGGTCCTGCGAAGCCTCCTTGCCGCTGGCGTCCTTCGATCGCAGCTTCAGGTTATACTGGGTATCCGGCATCAGGCCGTCAAGCTTTACCGTGTGCCAGATGGTCAGGCTGTTCCCCTGGGACACCGTGCCCTCGATATCCTTGCCTGTGCTGAAATCGACTTCACCGTAGGCTGGTTCGTCGGTCTTCCATGTTACCAGTATGGATGAATCGGTAATCGAGCTGGTCCCGGCTCCGGATATCTCCGGGTAGCTCGCATCTGTGCCCGAAGTCGTGGCCAGGAAACGTTTGGAAACTACTGTGTCGGCCAGGGCGCTGAAAGAATGCTCTGAAACGTTGATATTATTCACGTTGTAGAGGATCCTGATGTGGTAGGGGGTGTTTGGAGACAGGTCCCTGATATTTAGCGAGTGCAGGGTGACCGGCTCCGGCGCTATCACCGTTTGAATATTCTTACCATCTATGTCGACCTGGGTAGTGGTCGGCAGGGCCGTGCTCCAGTTCACCATGGCGCTTTTCTCGTTGTTCGACTGAACGAGTACGTCCGCGATGGGCTGTTTTGGCGCATTAACGGGGCTGCCGGTGGAAACGGCG
>Ga0209182_10000403_pt1 | contig 11577 bp, 8 predicted proteins | sample LakBais05cmmetaG_FD_185474 | JGI IMG/M metagenome (GOLD analysis project Ga0209182, IMG submission 185474) | Lake sediment microbial communities from Lake Baikal, Russia to study Microbial Dark Matter (Phase II) - Lake Baikal sediment 0-5 cm... | ecosystem: Environmental > Aquatic > Freshwater >...
GATAAATTTTGAATCCATCAATTTATCCACCAGAAGTGGAACCACCTCAGTCAATTCTCCCTTCAATACCTCTCCCCCTCCCCTGGCTTCTGGAGAAAAAATCTTCGTTACCCAGGTGGGTGATCCTTTCAATCCAATACGATTCTCATCTGCTTGGATGTCTTTGGCGGTTAGGGTGGGAATTTGCGCTTTAGCAGCCTTTTTGATCCCCAACAGGGAAGGGAGCCTAGGCTCGTTGATGTCTTTGACAACAGTAATCAAAGCAGGAAGTGACGATTCTAAGACCTCTCTACCAATCTCCAACATCCGTTCCACCACGATTCTCTTATTGGCGAGGTCGATCTCCCTCACTTTGGAGACATAGGTCATCTGCGGAATTCCTAAGCGTGTGGCAACACCTGGCCCAACCTGGGCCGTGTCCCCATCGATGGCCTGTTTGCCGCAGATCACAAGATCCACGTTCCCGATGACCGTCTGAATCGTCTTTGCCAGGGTATAGGCCGTTGCCAGTGTATCCGCTCCTGCAAAGGCCCGGTCTGAGATGAGATAGACCTTATCAGCGCCCAATGCAAAAGCGTTCTTCAACACATCGATCGCTTGGGGAGGCCCCATGGTGATCACGTGAATCTCTCCGCCATACTTTTCCTTAGTCAGGAGAGCCTCTTCCACAGCGAATTCATCGAAGGGATTGGTGATGCTTGCAACACCTTCTCGTATTAGGGTGTTCGTCTTCGGGTCGATCTTCACATCCGTGCTGTCGGGTACTTGCTTGATGCATACAACAATCTTCACCTTCTCCTCCTTATCTCCCCTTAAAATTGGGTTTCCTCTTTTCGGCGAAAGCAGTCATTCCCTCCTTCTGATCCTCCGTGGAAAAACAGAGGCCGAAGGCATGGGAATCTAAAGAACAGGCCTTTTCCAGATCCATATTGAACCCAGCATCTGTCACCATTTTTGCCAATCTCACGCCAACCGCTCCATTTGCGGCAATTTGGGCAGCCACCTTTTTGGTCTCCTCCATCAAGGAGGCTTGGGGAACGACTCGGTTGACAATCCCCATCTGAAAGGCCTCTTGGGCAGTAATCATCTTCCCTGTCAGAATCAGTTCTTTTGCCTTACCTTTTCCGATTAGACGGGATAGTCTCTGGGGACCCCCGAACCCCGGGAAAATGCCAAGGGTGACCTCTGGAAAACCGAGCTTTGCATTTTCAGAGGCATAGATGAAATCACAGGCAAGGGCAATCTCTGTCCCTCCCCCCAAGGCAAAACCATTGACAGCCGCAATGACCGGTCGATCAAGATCCTGAATCATATTCAATGTCAGATGGCCCAACTTTGAAAAGTTGAAGGCCTCAATGGAGTTCATTCCCTTCATCTCCAGAATATCAGCCCCTGCGACAAAGGCCTTCTCTCCAGCTCCAGTCATGATGAGAACTTTCAGCTCTGGACGGTCCCTGACCTCCTCTATCCCCTTCTGGATCTCTTTGAGGGTCTCTATGTTCAATGCATTGAGCGCCTTGGGCCGGTTAATGGTGAGGATGCCGATCTCGTTTTCAACCGATAACGAAATGTTTTTGAAATCCATCTCCCCTCCTGTTCTTAGTTCGGAGTTCGAAGTTATGAGTTCGGAGTTTTTAATTCTTATCTTTTACTCCGAACTCCCTACTCCGAACTCTTAACTTCTTTCTATTATCATGGCCATGCCCTGACCTCCACCAATGCAGAGAGTGGCCAGACCCAGATTGGTTTTCCTCCGTCTCATCTCGTGGAGGAGTGTAACGATCAGCCTTGCCCCTGAGCATCCGATGGGATGGCCCAGAGAGATTCCGCTCCCATTGACATTGGTCTTCTCCATATCAAATTGAAGTTCCCGGATGCAGGCGATCGCTTGAGAGGCAAAGGCCTCGTTCAGTTCGATCAATCCAATGTCATTGAGAGAGACTCCTGCTTTTTTCAATGCCTTCCTTACCGCAGGAATAGGCCCCAGGCCCATATAGGCTGGGTCAACCCCCCCTGAGGCATAGGAGCGAATCGTTCCCAGAGGTTCCACCTTTAAGGCCTTTGCCTTCTCTTTGGACATCAAGAGGACTGCAGCAGCGGCATCATTGATCCCCGAAGCATTGCCCGCGGTGACCGTTCCTCCTGGTTTAAAGGCAGTAGGTAGTTTGGCCATTTTATCTAAAGAAGTGTCCATCGGTCTTTCGTCCGTATCGAAGCTCAATGGGTCCCCCTTCTTTTGGGGGATCACCACTGGGATGATCTCCTCTTTGAAAATTCCATTTTTGATTGCAGCCCTCGCCCTCTGGTGGCTCAAGAGTCCCAATTCATCTTGTTCCTTTCTCGAAATTCCAAATTTCTCAGCGATGTTCTCCGCGGTCAATCCCATATGATACCCGTAAAAGATCTCAAAGAGACCGTCGAAGACCATCAAATCCACCATTTCCTGATTGAACATCCTCGCGCCCCACCGACCTTGAGGGAATGCGTAAGGAACCTGGCTCATATTTTCCATTCCTCCAGCCACCACTACGTCTGCCTCGCCTAACTGGATGGATTGAGCCCCTAAGGCAATGGCCTTCAGACCTGAGGCACAGACCTTATTGATCGTAAATGCGTTCGTCTCCTTTGGAACCCCACCATAAATCATTGCCTGACGGGCTGGATTCTGTCCTTGTCCTGCTATGAGGACGTTACCCATAATCACCTCATCGACCTGAATCCCTTCCAGCGAATCATCCCATTGATAATGAGATCTCTCCAATTCTGTCATCGCAGCCCCTTTAAAGGCATCCGGAGCTACATCCAAAATTTCCTTCTTTGTCACAGGCTTCAGGCCTGCTTTCTTAAGCACCTCTCTAATCACAATTGCGCCCAATTTGACTACTTGAACATCCCTCAGGGAAGCTCCGAAGGTACCTATTGCGGTCCTCACCCCACTCACAATAACCACTTCTCTCATATCATTCTCCTCCAGGTCTCCTAATTACTCACCTTTTAAGTTGTCCCCACCCTCTGCTTTGCATATCCAGCTGTCAAAAGGGGAAAAGAAGATTTCAATTCAAAAGATAATTTTCACAAACATGTTTTGTAGCCCAAAACCGATTTTTTGTCAACACCTTTTTGTAAAATCTGTGTGTTAATAATCTCTCTTTAATTTAGACAACTTAGAAGCCATAAGCAAGGCTTTTATAAGGTTGGTTGGGTTGGCCAATCCTTTTCCAGCAATGTCATAGGCTGTTCCATGGCCAACAGATGTCCGGATAAAGGGGAGGCCCAATGTTAGATTAACCGCTTCCTCAAAATCGACCATCTTAACGGGAATGAGGCCTTGGTCGTGATACATGGAGATTACAGCATCAAATGGAGTGCGGCGTGTGAAGTTGAAAAATGAATCAGCGGGAAAGGGTCCTTCCACATCCATCCCTTGAGATCTCGCCTCTGCGATGGCCGGAATGATCTCCATCTTTTCTTCTTCTCCTAAGAGCCCATCTTCGCCGCAATGGGGATTGAGGCCAAGGACAGCGATCCTGGGATGGGTCATTCCAAAATATTTTCTCAGTCCTTCGTCTGTCATTCGAATCGTGGAGAGAATGCGATCGAAAGTGATATATTGTGAGACCTCTTTAAGGGGAAGATGAGTTGTGACTAAGACGATCTTCCACCTCGATCCCAAGAACATCATGGCAACGGAGTTGGCTTTAACTAAATGGGCTAAGAGTTCTGTATGGCCTGAAAAAGGATGCCCGGCCGCATTGATCGCTTTCTTATTGATCGGGCATGTGGTGATGGCATCCAACTTACCGCTTCTCACCCACTTGACCGCCTCTTCAACATATTTCACCATTGCCTCTCCGCATTTCGTGTCCGGTTTTCCGAAACGGAAAGAATCTACCTCCAATTGACTTAAGGGGGAAAGAAAGATTCTTTGAGGAAGGTAGCCCTCTTCTGGAATCTTCTCAAAGACCTCTACCGTAGTGGTCAGACCCAACATTTCAATCGTCTTTGAAAGCACCTCTCGATCCCCGAAGACGAAGGGCTGGCAGGCTTGAAACGGTTCCTCCATCGATAAGGCCTTCACAATGATCTCTGGTCCGATACCGGCGGGATCCCCCATGGTAATCCCGATTCGAGGAAGGTTCATATGTTTAGTTAAGAGCTTAGAGTTTAGAATTCAGAGTTTAGAATTTGAGATTAAAGCTTGATCTCGATGACGGACTTCTCCTTTAACGTCCTGAGAAACTGTTGGGACGCTTTCTCCATCTCTTTGTCATAATAGTCCGCTTTGACCTTCTCCTTGACCTCCTCAAAAGGAGGGGGGGTGTCTCCTTTCCGATCGAAGAGTTTAATAATATGAAAACCGAAATTCGTTCGAATGATCCCACTCACCTCTCCAACCCGTAGACGGAGGGCCTCCCTCTCAAGTTCAGGGATGAGTTCTCCTTTCTTGAAATAACCTAAGTCCCCTCGATCCTTGGCAGAGATATCTTCTGAATAGAGGAGGGCCATTTCCCCAAAATCCTCTCCCCTGGTGACTCTTTCTAAGACCTTCTGACACTTCTTTCGAATTTCCCGAACCTCCTCCAGTCGCGCCTCTTTTGGAACTAAGAAGATGATTTGGCTCGGTCGATAAGATTCATTGCTTCGATACTGATCGATATTCTTTTGATAAAAATCCCTCCACTCTCTTTCTCCAGCTTTTGAATCCACCTTCACCGCCCAATTGATCAACTTCATGCGCTGGATCCTCTTTTCGATCTCCTTCTTATAGGCCTCCAAGGTCAACCCTTCTTTGGCCAGAGCCTTCTCTAATTCCTCTTGGGTGGCAGCGCTTCGCCGCTTGATATCTTCCAGAGCCCCCTCTATCTCCTTGCTGGTCACTTTGATCCCAGACCTCTTTACCTCCTGGTCGATCAACTTCTCCTCAATGAGCTTTTCCAAGACCTTCTGATAAACTTCATGAACGCGTTCTCGTCTCTCCAAACGATCATTCGCTTCGATCTCTTCTTGAAAAGGACCTGCCCACTTCTCCACCTCAGAGAAGGTGATAATTTCCTGGTTGACGACGGCTACGATACGATCGACGACGGCTTCGCTTGAAGAGAACGATCCGCAGCATAAAAAGAAAAAGAACCCGAATCTGAAAATGACCCTCTTCATCTTCGACGCTCTCCCTTTCATGACCGAAGCCACTTTTTGTTGATCTTTATCTTCGCGTTTACCTTGAGTCCTTTGAACCACTTCTGATACTCTTCTTCCCCTTTCTTATGCCTGAGTTCCTGGAGAATCCCTGACTTTGCTTCCTCAAAAGGGATCTGTCGGGGTTCCATTTTTTCCTCCAATTTAAAAATATGATATCCATAGGGGCTTTTGATCACATCGCTGATCGTTCCCACCTCCATGGAAAAGACATGGTCGAATTCGGCTGGCCTCTCCCCTTGGCTGAAATAGCCCAAATCTCCCCCATTGACCCTTTCGGGTCCCAATGATTTTTTCATTACCAACTTCTCAAAGCTCTCCCCCTTTTTCAACCGTTTCAGGATCTGGATCGCCTCCTCCCCATCTGCCACAATGATCTGACGAGCTCTGACCCTCGGTTTCAGTTGAAATGAGGAAATGTGGGTTTCATAATATTGAAGAGCTTCCTTCTCATCGATCTCCCCTCGGTAATGGAGGACGCTTCGGATCATCTTCTCGGCTAATAATTTTTCTTCCAGTCGAACCTTCCATTCTTCCAAAGTCATCCCTTTAAGACCCAACTTCTCCCCAAATCCTTCCCCGGGATAATCCCTTTTTATTTCCAAAATGGCCTGATTCAATTCTTCTTGGGAGACTTTAATTCCCGATCGACGGGCTTCTTGGACGAGGATCTTGCGCTCAATCATCTGATCGAGATAGGCCTGTTTCAGATTCCCAAGGTTCGCCTCCTTTGCCTCTTTGCCAGACTCCGAGATCAATTCCTTAAATTCTCGATTAAATTCATCAACTGTGATCTGTTCCTGATTGACTCGAGCGAGGACATGTTCAGGCAATCCCCCTCCCCATTGGCCGCAGCCCCACAAGGAAAAGAAAACAATCGGTAAGGTGAAGAGGGAATAACGTTTCTTCATTTCCTCTCTTCTCTGGGCTTCACCTCCTTCTTCTCTTCTTCGGCCCATAACTTTTCATTGACAATAATCTTAGCTCTCGATTTCGTTTCCTTCACATATGCGAGGTAGGCATCCTGTCTCTTTTTCTCCTGGAGGAAAAAGTTGATCTTTTCTTTGACCTGATCGAACGGTCTCAAGGCGGTCCCTCGTCTTTCTTCCAATTGGATGAGATGGTATCCAATAGGTGTCTTGACGAGCTCGCTGATCTCCCCCTTCTTCCTGAGCGAAAAAGCCGCTTCTTCGAACTGGGCAAACGAAGGGGCCAATTGCCCTCTCCGGATATATCCGAGGTCTCCTCCGTCCTCCCGGGATTTATCCACATTGTAAGTGGATGCTAATTTCTCAAAACTTTCACCCCGGGCGAGCTTCGTCAACACTTCTTTCAGAACGGGCTCTGAGTTGACCACGATGTGACGGATCTTTATCTCTCGAGGCTCGGTGAAACGATCTGCGTTCTCTTTATAATATTTCTGGATCTCACTCTCAGAGACCTCGCCCTTCCCTTTCAGTACCTCTTCGAGAAGGGCTTCGATGACCATTGCCCTTTTGAAATCTTCCACCTTTGCCATGATTTCTTTATTTTTATCAAGGCCCTTCTGTTTCCCCTCCTGATAGAGCACCTCTCGAGGTATCACGTAATTATCAAGAAAATCCCTCAGCCCCTTTTCGTTCAACAGCCTCATCTTCCCTTCCAGGGGTTGCTTTTCCGACATCTGACGAAACTCTTCAAGGGAGATGGAAACATTGTTGATTCTGGCCAGTTCTTTACCCCCTAATCCTTCCTCTCCCTTTTTCTCACAACCCAAGAACCAGGAAAAAAAGAAGAGCACAATGATAAAGTAGATAAGTTTGTTTGTCATCGTCGTCTCTATCTCCCAATGGAGAAAATAAAAGTCTTTAGTTCACCACACCCGAAAGACTATTTGTTTTGAAATCTATCATATCAGGCCAATGCTTGCAATAGCTTTTTAGCCGACCCAAAAGGGTCCTTCTTCACCTCGGGCCATCCCTCGACGATCAATTTGGAGTCCGGGGTCAATCGATATTTGCCCTTGCCTCGATGGACCAACTCCACCACTCTTTGCGGAGAGACTCGGGTTGCCTTGTCGAATGTGAGAACCAATTGAGAAGGCGTTTCCTCAAACTTTCTGATCGACAATTTCGTCAGAAGAATCTTCACTTTGATCACTTCAAGAAGGTGATCCACTTCCATAGGAATCCTCCCAAAACGATCCACCATCTCTTCCCGAATCCTTTCCACTTCATCATCGGAACGAGAGAAAGAGAGTCTTCGATAGAGACTCAATCGTTCTGCTGGACCCTCCACATAGAATTCCGGAATGAAGGCAGGGAGGTGGAAGTGGATCTCCGGGGTAATCTCTTCCACCACCACCTCGCCTTTTAACTCCCGGACAGCCTTCTCCATCAACTGGGTGTAGAGTTCAAATCCTACGGCTGCGATATGTCCGGATTGGGATGGCCCGAGGAGGTTTCCTGCTCCCCGAATCTCCAAATCATGCATGGCCAGTTTGAACCCAGATCCCAACTCGCTCAATTCCTGAATCGCCCGGAGCCTTCTCATGGCATCCTTAGAAAGGGTAAGTTCTCCAGGAATGAGGAGATAGGCGTAGGCCTGATGACTCCCTCGACCGACCCGTCCCCGGAGTTGATAGAGGTCTGCCAGACCAAACTGTTCTGCATGGTTGATCAGGATGGTGTTGACCGTTGGGATGTCCAAACCGGATTCGATGATACTGGTGCAGAGAAGAAGGTTATACTCTCCTTTGACGAACTGGAGCATCACCTTTTCCAACTCCTTCTCTCTCATCTGGCCGTGAGCAATGGCCAGGGAGGCCTCCGGGATGAGCCGTTTCAAATGGTTGGCCATGGCATGGATGTTTTGGACGCGATGGTGGACGAAGAAGACTTGACCTCCTCGACTGAACTCCCTCAGGACGGCCTCTCGGATCACCTCATCATCATAACGCACGACAAAGGACCGAATGGAGAGACGATTTTCAGGAGGGGTTTGGATGAGGCTGAGGTCCCGGATTCCAGAGGTAGCCATCTGGAGCGTCCTTGGAATGGGGGTGGCGGTGAGGGTGATCACATCCACCAATTTCCTCATCTGCTTCAATCTCTCTTTGTGGGAGACGCCAAATCGATGCTCCTCGTCAATCACCACCAGCCCCAGATCTCTGAAGGCCACATCTTTCTGAAGAAGTCGGTGTGTCCCGATCACAATATCCACTTTTCCTTCTCTCAATCGTTTTAGAATCTCCTTCTGCTCCCGAGGATTTTTAAAACGGCTCAACATCTCGATCACCACGGGATAGGTTTTGAATCGGGAAGAAAAGGTCTGATGATGTTGTTGGGCAAGAACCGTAGTAGGGACTAAGATGGCAACCTGCTTCCCATCCATCACCGTGCGATAGGCCGCTCGAATGGCGACTTCGGTTTTACCATACCCCACATCCCCGCAGATCAGGCGATCCATGGGTTTTGGATTTCCCATATCCTTTATCACCTCTTCAATGGCCTTGATCTGATCCGGAGTCTCCTCATACTCAAAGGTGGCTTCAAACTCTTTGTAGAGTTGATCTGGAGGGGAAAAGCTAAAACCCTTGAAGACCTGTCTCGCTGCGTAGAGGTCAAGTATCTCTTTGACCATTTCTGACACAGCGGCCTTCACCCTCTTTTTAGCCCTCTGCCATGAATTGCTTCCCAATTTATCCAGTTTGGTAGATTTCCCATCACCCCCGACATACCGTTGAATTAAATTGAGCCGATCCACGGGAACAAAGAGCTTATCTCCATCGAGATATTCTAAAAGGAGGTAATCGTTTGAAACGCCTTCGATACTCAAATGTCTTAGCCCTTTGTAGAGGCCTACGCCGTAATCGATATGAACGATAAAATCTTCCTCTCGGAGTTCCCTGTATGAAGAGAGGAGTGGCCCTCCTGCTTGCAACAGGCGACCCCGAACCCTTCCTTCACTTAGCCTCCTTCTCTCACCAAAGATTTCCTCTTCTGTCAGAAGGACCCATCCCTCTCGGGGGTTTCGAAACCCTGAGGAGAGCGGCCCGATGAAGAGGATGAGAGTCTTCTCAGGTTGATCCACTGCCTCTCTGAATCCTCTCGCTTTTTCCAAATGAAATTCCACTTCATAATGGGAGAGAAGATCCCTTAACCTCTCAGCCTGGCCTAGGGTATGGGAAACGATGAATATCTTCATTCCTTTTTCTTGCCAGTCATGAAGTTTCTTGAGAAAGATAGAGAAAGGGGAGGTTTCGGAAACGCCGCCTTTTACAGAGAGGGCGGCCTTCATCTCCCTTCGAAGATCCTCATTGGTTTCCATCTCAAAAGAGAAGACGTGCTGACATTGGGAAGGGGCAATCGGCCCTTCCTGGAGAAAGAGCGTTTGAAACTTCTCTAAGAAAAGGGAGACATCCTCGAAACTGAGATAGGTGGACTTCGGTGTGTGGGCAGACCCTTTTTTCACCAGTGCCTTTTCGTAATGTTCTTTGATCAGACGGAAGAAGACCTCTGCCTCTTTCTCCACCTCGTCTCCTTCCTCAACGAAGACCACCCCGTTCTCCTTTAGATAAGCAAAAAGGGTGGTCAAGGGTTGATGAGAGGAGTTTTTTGAAATATCCCTTGCTGGAAGAAGGATGGCATTTCCCAGCATTCCCTGCGTGATGGAACGCTGGGTCTCTGGGTCAAATCTTCGGATGGACTCCAATCGGTCCCCATCAAATTCCAATCGCAGGGGTTCTTCATAAAATGGAGAATAGATATCAATGATCGCCCCCCGGAGGCTAAAATCCCCTCTCTCCTCCACGATCCTCACTGAGGTATATCCACTCTCCTGAAGAAAATGGACCAAGTTTTCACGATTCACCTCTTCTCCCACAAAAAGAGAAAAGAGAGATTCTCTTAAGTCGAGGGGGGAGAGAACCTTCTGCATCAAAGCCTTGATGGAAGAAACGATTACCACCTCCTCCCCTCTCAAGAGGGAGAAGAGACATTTCACCCTCTCCCTAACGATCTCTGGATGAGGAGGAATTTCATCATAAGGAAGGGTTTCCCATTCAGGGAAAAGAAGCGAAGCATCATTTGTCTCTTTCTGAAAAAATCGAAGATCCTCAAGGAGGCATTCGGCATTCCGAAGATGAGGAACAATGATCAGAAGGGGGCCCCTCACCCTTTCCCTCCAATAGGAGAGGAGATAGGCTTTAGAGGAATCCATGAGCCCTGTCAATCCAATACGTCTCCATCTCTTCCATGGTTGGGATTCGAACCATTGTTGAAAAGGAGAAAGACTTTTCTTCATCCATATTGCCATATTTACTTATTTTTCAATTAAATTGGCATAGGTGTCAAGGACTGAATGGCATGGCGCAGGGCGCATAGGGCACAGCGTTTAAAGCTCAAAGTTGAAAGCTGAAAGCTAAACTCTTTGAGCTTTGAGCATTGAGCTTTCAGTTTTAAGATCTATGCTCTCTGCCCTAAGCTCTTTGCTCTTTTCTACGGGAGCGATAGAATTTAATCCATTTCAAAGAGAGAGGATAGACGATCAAGCTGAGGAGAGTGGCCAGGATTAAGGATCCGATCATAAAAGAGATGAGAAGGCCCCATTGGGAGGCAACCCGACTCCAAAAATCCGAACTCATGAATCCCTGATCCATTCCCAATTGGAACATCCCCTTAAGGCTCGCCTTGTCGATTCGAAATCCCGTTACCCACATCCCCACCCACGTGGCAATCGTATAGTAGGGAACAATCCACCAAGGAGTGTTTGACCAGACTCCTAAAAGGATCGAAACCCGGTTCAAGTTGAATAAAAAAGCGATCGCCAAACCCATCAAGGTATGAAACCCTAAAAATGGCGAAAACCCTAAGAAGATTCCAACGGAATAGGCCAGAGCCGTTCGTTCAGGTGTGTCTTCGATATGGAGCAGTTTTCTGAGAAGATCCTTAAGATGGCGCATCTAACACAAAAGTTAGTTATTTTGATTTGTACGTATTCATATTGTCATTCCCGTGCAAACGGGAATCCAGAATCGTCCCTGTGAAAACAGGGAACCAGTACTTAAATAACATGGATTCCCCGCATCAAGTGCGGGGCAAGCTCTGCTTTCGCAGGAATGACAAAAAGCAAATGGCCCATTAGAACCTATCATGGAAAGGAACAATCCTTAACAAGAAAACAATTACTACAATTTGGGCTTTTCGCCTTACAGATTTCTCTTCCAAATCGGATGAGGTTGAGGTGTAAAGACAACGACTTCCCTTTTGGGACGAGAGGAACCATCCATCGATGGGCCTTTTCAGCCTCGATCCTCTCCGGGATGAAGCCAAGACGCTTCCCAACTCTGAGGACATGCGTGTCAACCGGAAAGGCTTCCCTCCCCATGCCAAAAAGAAGGAG
>Ga0209182_10000404_pt1 | contig 11562 bp, 9 predicted proteins | sample LakBais05cmmetaG_FD_185474 | JGI IMG/M metagenome (GOLD analysis project Ga0209182, IMG submission 185474) | Lake sediment microbial communities from Lake Baikal, Russia to study Microbial Dark Matter (Phase II) - Lake Baikal sediment 0-5 cm... | ecosystem: Environmental > Aquatic > Freshwater >...
CGTGTTCGACGATATCGGGGCGATCACGAGCGTGGTGATCCTCGTCACGGGCTGGCTCCTCTTTGTCGAGCGGAAGACGGTGGTCGTCTCGGTGACCACGGGCGTCTTGACGGGTCTCGCGGTGTATCTCCTCTTCGATTGGCTATTGCAGACCCCATTCCCGAGGGGCATCCTCTTCTAATTCTACTCCAGACACGCATGAGGATATTGCGTCCATGTTTGACTTCGCGGGACTCTGGCTAGGTTTTCAGATCGCCCTCAGCCCGGTCAATCTGCTCTGGTGCTTCATCGGCTCCGTCCTCGGGACCGCGGTCGGGGTCCTGCCGGGGCTCGGACCGGCGGCCACGATTGCGCTCCTCCTGCCGATCAGCATGAAGATGGGGTCGCCGATCACCGCCATCATCCTCATGTCCGGCATCTTCTACGGGGCCATGTATGGCGGCTCCACGACCTCCATCCTGCTGAACATCCCCGGCGAGGCGGCCTCGGTCGTCACCTGTATCGACGGGTATCAGATGGCGAGGAAGGGGCGCGCCGGCGCGGCCCTCGGCGTCGCCGCCATCGGCTCGTTCATCGCCGGAACCTTTGGCGTGGTCGGGATGACCGTGATGGCTCCACCGCTGGCCGAAGCCGCTCTGAAATTCGGCCCGCCGGAGTATTTCTCGCTGACGATCCTCGGGCTGCTCATGGCGACGTACCTGACCGGCGAGTCGCCCATCAAAGGCCTGACCATGGCGATCATGGGGCTGATCCTGGGGTCGGTCGGCCTCGATCCCCTCTCCGGGGCCGTCCGTTTCGACTTCGGTATTCCCGACCTGCAGAGCAACATCGATTTCGTGACGATCGCGATGGGACTGTTCGGCGTCGGCGAGATCCTGATCAGCCTGGAAAGCTCCGAGGCCGCGAGCATCCTGACCACCAAGATCAAGAACGTGTTCCCGACGATCGCCGACCTCGCGCGGAGCGGCTGGGCCATGGTCCGGGGATCGCTGATCGGTTTCGCGGTTGGAATTCTCCCGGGCGGTGGTGCGGTTCTGTCGTCGCTCATCTCCTACGCGGTGGAGAAGAAGTGTTCCAAGCACCCTGAAGAGTTCGGTCATGGCGCCATCGAGGGGGTCGCCGGGCCCGAGGCGGCCAACAATGCGGCCGCGTCCTCCTCGTTCATTCCGCTGCTGACCCTCGGCATCCCCGGGAATGCCTCCACCGCGATGATCTTCGCGGCGCTGCTCATCCACGGCATCACGCCTGGGCCGTTCCTGCTGAAGGAGCATGCGGATGTCTTCTGGGGCGTCGTGGCGTCCATGTACCTCGGGAACGTGATGCTCCTCATCCTGAATTTGCCCCTCGTCGGGATCTGGGCCCAGCTCCTGCGCGTCCCGTACGCCTTCATGGCGCCCATGATCATGGTCCTCACGCTGGTCGGCGTGTACAGCGTCAACAACAGCGTCTTCGACATCTGGGTCATGCTGGTCATGGGGATCTTCGGCTACCTGGCCCGGAAGCTCAAGTTCGACCTGGGACCGCTCCTCTTGGCATTCGTCCTCGGACCCATCATGGAGCGCTCGTTGCGCCAGGCCCTGCTGATGAGTAACGGCAGGTTCGGGATCTTCTTCTACAGACCGATCTCCGGGGGGTTGATGGCTACGGCCATCCTGTTCGTGCTGTACAACATGTGGGCCGCGCGGAAAAAGCAGCGAGGTGCCCAAGCGACGGCCGACTAGCCTCGTGATTGAAGAAACCTCGGGGGACCGGCGTCTGATGCAGCGGGGCGCTGTCAGATCTCATGTGCGACTTCAACCGGTTGAGAGCAAAGGGGAGGTAATCATGCAAAGGAAAATCTGGACAGGATTGATCATTGCCCTGGTGGCGGTGGCCGCCGCGGCGACCGCAATGGCTGCGGACTATCCGAACAAGCCGATCCAGCTCATCGTGCCCTATTCGGCCGGCGGCTCGACCGACGTCCTGGCGCGGGCGATCGGCCAGGTGGCGCCGCGCCTCTTTCCGCAGCCGGTGGTGATCGTGAACAAGGCGGGCGGCGGCGGCATTCCGGGCCGCGTGGATGTGGTCAAGGCGAGGAACGACGGCTACACGCTGCTGTTCGGCTATGGGTCCGGCGAGGATACGGTCGTTCCGTTCCAGCGCCCGCTCCCGTACGACGTCTTCAAGGATTTTGAGGTGGTGTGCCGGTTGTCGGTGCATTCGATCGTTCTGGCCGTGCCGAACGACTCACCCTACAAGACGTTGGCGGACCTTGTGAAGGCAGGGAAGACCAAGGAATACATGACCGCTGCGGTTTCCACCAAGGGCGGCTCCGTGGACATCACCTTCCTGCTCTTTGCGAAGGCAGCCGGCATCAAGGTGACGACGATTCCCGGCTCCGGCGGCTCGGATGCCATCACGAAGCTGGTGGGCGGCCATGTGGACTTCGGCGGCGGGCATCCCAGCGAGGTCCTGCCCCACATCAAGGCGGGGCGCCTGCGCGGCCTGGCGGTGGCCTTCGAGAAGCGCGACGGGTCGGTCCCCGACATCCCGACTTTCAAGGAGTCCGGGTATGATGTGGTTACGGCCGGCTCGGTGAAGGGCGTGGCTGCTCCGAAGGGGACGCCGAAAGAGGTCATTGCTTACCTGGAGAAGAAGTTCAAGGACATCGCCGAGGACGCCGAGTTCAACAAGATCATGAAGGACATCGGCCAGCCGGTGATGTACCAGACCGCCGAGGAGTACAAGGTCTGGTTCAAACAGGCCTACGACCAGTTCGGCCAGCTCCTCAAGACGCTGAACATCGAGACGAAGTAGACCGGGCATTCCATCGGGCGACGCGTCGCCATCTCGCGCGTCGCGCAACAGCGGCCAGGTGTTTTGGCCACTCCGGTCGGGGTGGCCCAAACTATGCGAAAACGCGCGGAGGGACCATGAGAAGATCGCGAAGCGGTCTCCGGATCTTTGTCGTCGCCACGGGACTTCTTGTCCTCGGACTCTCGCTGCAGGGTGCCCCGGCTTCGGCCGCAGACTTCCCCAACAAACCCATTCAGTTCATCGTACCCTACGGGGCGGGCGGCTCCACCGACGTGATGGCCCGCGCCATCGCCACGGTGGCGCCGAAGTACTTCCCGCAGCCCCTCGTGGTGGTGAACAAGCCGGGAGGCGGCGGCATCCCCGGCCGCGTGGACGTGGTGAAGTCCCGCCCGGACGGCTACACGTTGCTCGTCGGCTGGGGCTCGGGCGAGGACCTCACCGTCCCGCACCAGCGGCCCCTGCCCTACGAAGTCTTCAAGGCCTTCGAGACGGTCTGCCGGATCTCCGTCCACACCCACGCCTTGGTGGTACAGACCAACTCCCCGCACAAGACGCTGCAGGAGCTGATCAAGTGGGCCAAGACCAAGGAGTACGTCACCTCCTCGGTGGCCACCAAGGGGAGCGGCGGCGACATCGGCCTCCACGTGTTCGGCAAGCTCGGCGGCTTCAACATGACGACCATCCCGGGCTCGGGCGGCGCCGAGGCGATCACCAAGCTGGTCGGGGGCCACGTGGACATGGGCGTGGTACACCCCAGCGAGGCGCTCCCCCACATCAAGGCAGACCGGGTCCGTGGCCTGGCGGTGATGTTCGAGACGCGGGACTCGGCCATCCCCGACGTTCCCACGTTCCGGGAGGGTGGGCTGGACCTGGCGACGGCCGGGTCGGTCAAGGGCCTGGCCGTCCCCGCGGGGACCCCGAAGGAGGTCATCCAGTATCTCGCCGCGGGCTTCAAGAAGATCGCGGAGGATCCCGACTTCCAGAAGATCATGAAGGATATCGGGCAGCCGGTCATGTACATGGGGCCCGAGGAGTACAAGTCCTGGCTGCTCCGGGCCTATGACGACTACGGAAAGTTCATCAAGCTGTCGGGCATCGAGACGAAGTAGTCGCTGAGCGGCCATCGATCACCCTCACTCAGAACGGCCAGGCCGGACTCCGGACCGGGCCGTGGCGCGGAGGCACGACGAAGATGTCAAAGGGAAAAATCCTGATGTCCCAGCCGATCCACGAGGCGGGGATCAAGTTCATCACCGACCAGGGGTACGAAGCCCGGGTCGCGCCGGACTTCAGCGAGGCGACGCTGATCAAGGAGGTCCAGGACGCTCAAGGGTTCCTGGTGCGGACGGCCGAGATTCCGGCCTCGGTGATCAACGCCGGAAAACAGCTCAAGGTCATCGCCCGGCACGGCGTGGGCTATGACAACATCGACGTGAAAGCGGCCACGGCGCGGAAGATCCCGGTCTGCATCACGCCGCGGGCCAACGCCCTGTCGGTGGCCGAGCACGTCCTGGCCTTCATGCTGGCCTGGGCAAAGCGGATCGTGCCCTACGACGCCGCCACCCGGAAAAACGACTGGGATATCCGGAACAGCTACGGGGCCTTCGATCTGGACGGGAAGACGATCGGGATCCTCGGCATGGGGCGGATCGGCGTGCTGGTGTGCCAGAAGGCCAAGGCGGCCTTCAACATGGAGGTGCTGGCTTACGATCCGCTGGTTCCTAGAGAGGTCATGGAGAAGGCCGGCGCCCGCGTCGCGACCATTCCCGAGATCCTCACGGCTGCGGACTTCGTCACGCTGCACGTGCCCTCGAACCCCGAGACCAAGGGGATGATCGGCGAGGCGCAGTTCAAGATGATGAAGCGCTCCGCCTTCCTGATCAACTGTGCGCGCGGGCCCATCGTGGACGAGGCGGCGCTGGTCAAGGCGCTCAAGGATGGCACCATCGCCGGCGCCGGGCTCGACGTGTTCGATCCCGAGCCGCCCACGGCGGACAATCCGCTCTTCGGACTACCCAATGTGCTGCTCTCGCCGCACTCGGCGGGCCTCACGGTCGAGTGCGTCATCCGGATGGCCACGCATGCGGCCCAGGCGATCGTGGACGTCCTCGAGGGGCGCCGTCCAGAAGGCATCATCAATCCGGAGGCCGTGAAGTAGCCTGTTCGCATCTCCGCGGGGACGACCAAGGATGAAAGCGAAACTCGATCCCCGACTTGCTCGACTCTTCGAGCTGTTCATCGGCGCGGGACACGAGCTGTACCTCGTGGGCGGAGCCGTGCGCGACCATCAGCGCGGCGCACCGATCGAAGAGCTTCCCGACCTGGACTTTGCCACCAGCGCGCTCCCCGCCGAGAGCACTCGAGTGTTGCGTCGGGCCGGCTTCCCGGTGTTCATGGTCGGGAGCCGGTTCGGCACCGTGGGGACGTTCTTGGAGGAGGCGCCTCGGCGGCGGCAGATCCAGATCACGACGTATCGCGGCGAGGTATACGTCAACGGAAGCCGAAAGCCGCGGGTGACGTTCGGCAGGGACTTGCTGGAGGACCTCGCCCGGCGGGATTTCTCGATCAACGCGATGGCCATGGCGGCGGATGGGCGTCTGATCGACCCCTACGGAGGGGATCGAGACCTTGCCCAGGGTGTGCTGCGGACCGTCGGCGAGCCGCGGATCATCTTCCGGGAAGACCCGCTCAGGACGCTGCGTGCCGCACGGTTCATCGCCACGCTTGGCATGAAGCCGGAGCCCGAGCTCACCGAGGTCGTCCGGGAGGTGGCGGGCGAGATCCTGACGGTCAGCCGCGAGCGGTGGCTCCTGGAGATGAACAAGATTCTGGTGGCCGAGGCGGCCGACGACGGGCTGAGCTTCCTGGTGGCGACGGGGCTGCTGGCCCACCTCTGGCCGGCTGGGCAGGCCATGGTGGAGTTCGGGGCGGATCAGGGCCGGTACCACCACAAAGCGCTCTGGCCGCACACGCTGGGGGTTCTCAGCCAGGCGCCTCGCAGCCTCTCCGTGCGCTGGGCCGCGCTCCTGCATGATGCCGGCAAGGTCACGACCCGGTCGGTGGATCCCGCGGGCGAGGTCCACTTCTTCGGGCACGAAACGGTGTCGGCGGCCATCGTGGACGAGGTGGCGCGCCGGTTCCGGTTCGACCGGGCGCTGCACCAGCGCGTACGGACGCTGGTGCTCCTCCACCAGCGTCCGGCCCTGTACGATGGCGGCTGGACCGATGGGGCCGTGCGACGCCTGATCCGTGACGCGGGAGAGGCGCTCTCCGATCTGCTGGACCTCAGCCGGGCCGATGTGACCTCACACCGGCCCGGCATCCGCGAAGGGGTCCTGGCGCGGCTGGCCGACCTTCAGGCTCGGGCTGCCGACTTGATCGAGAAGGACGGGCTGACTCCCCTCCTGCCGAAGGGCATCGGGCAGGCCATCATGGCCCACCTCGGAATCGAAGCCGGTCCCCGGGTGGGCGAACTGAGAAGCCGGCTGGAACAGGCCGTCCTGGATGGGGAGCTTCCGCGGAATGGGTCGCCGCAGGAGTATCTCGGCTACCTGGATCGGATCCTGGCCTGACGCGTGAGCGAAATTCCCCCGCTAAAGCCCTTGACCCGGTGGCCGGTGAAGTGGTAGGTGAAAGGGTGATGGGCAGGATGCTCCTGCTGTCGTTTTGAACAACGCAGGGCGAGGAGGCGCTCATGGCCAGGACACCGCGCTCGTCGTCGGAGACACCCGCTCCCCGCACAGCGTCGACGGTCACCCGCGTCGGCCTCGACACCGAATCCATCCGGCAGGATGTCCTGGATAACCTCCAGCACGTCCAGGCGCGCTTCCCCGAGGTCGCAACGCGTAACGACTGGTACCTGGCCCTCGCCTACGCGGTGCGCGACCGGCTGCTCGAGCGCTGGACCAGCACCGCCCACACCTACAAGGATCGGGCCTCGCGCTCGGTCTGCTATCTGTCGGCCGAGTTCCTGCTCGGCCCCCAGTTGCACAACAACATCGTCAACCTGGGCATCGAAGATGAGGTGCGCGCCGCGCTCACGGCGCTGAATTTGGACTTCGATACGCTCGTCGAGCAGGAGGAGGAGCCGGGGCTGGGAAACGGCGGGCTCGGGCGCCTGGCGGCCTGTTACATGGACTCGCTCGCCACGCGCAATATCCCGGCCATCGGCTACGGTATCCGCTACGAATACGGCATCTTCGACCAGCGCATCGAGAACGGCTGGCAGGTGGAAGAGAGCGACACGTGGCTGCGCCTCGGCAACCCCTGGGAGATCCCGAGGCCCGAGATCACCTACGCCATCGGATTCGGCGGGCGAGCCGAGTCCTGGTGCGATGAGCAGGGACGCTACCGCGCGCGCTGGATTCCGCAGCGCACGGTGCGTGGCATGGCCTACGACACGCCCATCCTGGGCTACCGCACCAACACCGCAAGCTTCCTGCGTCTGTGGAAGGCCGAGGCCTACCAGGCCTTCAATCTCGCGGCCTTCAACCACGGCGACTACTACGGTGCCGTGGAAGAGCAGCTCGACTCCGAGACCATCACCAAGGTGCTCTATCCCAACGACGAGCAGCTCGGGGGCAAGCGTCTCCGCCTGGAGCAGCAGTATCTCTTCGTCTCGTGCGCGCTGCAGGATATGATTCGCATCTACCTGCAGGCCGCGTCCAATCTTGACGCGTTCCACACCAAGTTCGCGGTGCAGCTCAACGACACGCACCCGGCCCTGGCCGTGGCCGAGCTGATGCGGCTGCTCGTGGACGAGCACTACTACGGCTGGGGCGAGGCCTGGGAGATCACGCGCCACACCTTCGCCTACACCAACCACACCCTGCTGCCCGAAGCACTGGAGAAGTGGCCCCTGGGGCTCTTCGGGGCGCTCTTGCCGCGGCATCTGGAGATCGTCTACGAGATCAACCGTCGCTTCCTGGACGAGGTCTGGGCGCGGTACCCGGGCGACACCGACCGGCTGCGGCGAATTTCGCTGATCGACGAGAGCGGCGAGCGGTACGTGCGCATGGCTCATCTGGCGGCGGTGGGCAGCTCGGCCATCAACGGAGTGGCGCGGCTGCACACTGCGCTTCTGGGCCAGAGCGTGCTCGCAGACTTCCACGATCTCACACCCGAGAAGTTCAGCAACAAGACCAACGGCGTCACGCCGCGCCGCTTCCTGGTGGTCGCCAACCCGGGCCTCGCGGCGCTCATCTCCAGCCGCATCGGCGACGGATGGGTGCACGATCTGACGCAGCTCTCCCGGCTGGAGCCGCTCGCCGAGGATCCGGACTTTTGCGCCGCATTCCGCGGCGTCAAGCTCGCCAACAAGAAACGGCTCGCGGGGCAACTCGCGGACCGTACCGGCGTCCGGGCCGACCCCGAGTCACTCTTCGACATCCAGGTCAAGCGCATCCACGAGTACAAGCGCCAGCACCTGAACGTCCTGCATGTGGTGACGCTCTACCGCCGGATCAAACACGACCCGACGCTACAGGTCACGCCGCGCACGGTCATCTTTGGCGGCAAGGCCGCACCCGGCTACTGGATGGCCCGGCTCATCATCAAGCTCATCCACAGCGTGGCCGAGGTGGTGAACGCCGACCCGGATGTGGCCGGCCGGCTGCGCGTGGCCTTCTTCCCAAACCTCAACGTCAAGAACGGCCAGCGCATCTACCCGGCGGCCGACCTGTCGGAGCAGATCTCGACGGCGGGCAAAGAGGCCTCGGGCACGGGCAACATGAAGTTCAGTCTGAATGGCGCGCTCACCATCGGCACGCTCGACGGGGCCAACGCGGAGATTCGCGAGGAGGTGGGCGCGGAGAATTTCTTTCTCTTCGGGCTCACCGCAGAGGAGGTGGAGGGGCGCAGGCGCGACGGCTACCGGCCATGGGAGATCGTGGACGGCGACCCGGAGCTCGCCGCCGTGCTCTCCCTGATCGCCGACGGGCACTTCTCGCCGGAGGAGCCCCACCTCTTCCGTCCGCTCGTGGAGGGGCTCACGGGCCGGGACGAGTATATGCTGATGGCCGACTACCGCGCGTACGTCGAATCTCAAGACCGCGTGGCCGAGACCTACCGCGACCAGGAGCGCTGGACCCGTATGGCCGTCCTGAACGTGGCGCGGATGGGGAAGTTTTCATCCGACCGGGCGATCGAGGAATATGCGCGGGACATCTGGAAGGTCGAGCCGGTACGTATCGAGCTGGAGGCGTAGGCACGGACGCCTGGAAGGCTGTCGTGGAGGGGCCGTATCGCTTGAAATACCCCTATGAAAGTCGGCGACTGAGGAGGACGAGTAGATGAGCGACGCCATCGCGTATCCTGCCGGCGGCTACCGCTACCTGAAGGGGATGTTTCAGTACTCGGCGGGGGTCGCGGCCGAGTCGGGCTTCGAGATCGAGCGGGCGCGGTTTCTGCGGCCCGTGTCGCTCGAGGAGGGCTTCCAGGCGATCGCGGTGCACCTGGCGGGTATCGGGCGGCCGCTGGCGGCCTTCTGCGCCTGCGAGCTGCGTTCGCCGGCGCCCTTCACCGAGGAGGGTTTCCGGGCATTCAACCGTCTGTACGTCGGCACGCTGGAGCGATGGGGGATCTTTCGCGACGAGGCGAATCCGGTCGCCCGCTCGAATGTCTGCCCGGAGATCAACCCGCCGGTGACCCCGAGCTTCTACGCGTTCGCCTACACCGTTCCGGCGCAGGCCGGCGCGCGCGAAAGCTTCCACGTCGCGGGCAGCGGCGAAGCGCCCGAGGGCAAGGGCGACTACCGGGATCACATCATCCGCCGCGGGGACATTTCCCCCGCGGGGCTGCGCGAGAAGGCCCGCTGGGTACTCGGCGAAATGGAGCGCCGCATGCAGGCGCTCGGCGTCGGCTGGGCAGACGTCACCGCGACGCAACTGTACACGGTGCACGACGTGTTCCCGATCCTTGCCGACGAGATCGTGCAGCGCGGGGCGGCGGCGGCCGGGCTGACGTGGCACTTCGCGCGCCCGCCGGTGGTGGACATCGACTACGAGATGGATGTGCGCGGTCTGGCGCGAGAGATCGTACCGTAGCGCCGCCCGCTCCCGTCCGACATCGTCTTCGCGTATATTATTGGCAATCCAGAACATCCTGATAAGGTGTCCGGTTACGAACCTTATGCGACCGAAGTCTAGCAGGCTGCTGAAATACTCACTTTTCGGCAGGTTGCTCAAAAGGGCTCAGATGCAAGGCGGCGCACCCATCCCCCGGATGGGTACCCGGGGCCGAGAGAGGCGTACTCCAGGTACGCCGCAGCGAGAGCCCGAGCGTGCCAACGCCGCAGACGGGTCTTTTTCAGCAGCCTGCTAGGCCCTCTGTGGCTTATGCAACTCGATTGGCAGGTGGGTGGCGAAGAGAAGGAAGTCGCGGTCCGTGGTGTAGATAGTGAGACGATGCCGCGCAGAAACCGCACAGATGAGGAAGTCCGTGTTTGACCCCTGGACCCCCTGTCTGCGGCACAGATTGTAGAAACGCGCTGCGGTGACGTAATCATCTGTGAGAAGGGGAAGGTCGGGGAATGCGGCCAGGTGCTTGGCCAGCCTGTTGAACTGGGCGTCATCGCGGATCCCTGAGAGGAGTTCCTGACGGATCGGCCCAATCATCTGGACGCGGTGACCGGCGATCAGGCCCTGCATCTCCTGGAAAGGCGCAGAACTGAGCTCGGGCCCCCGCCGCAAGACGAGCGACCACACGCTCGTGTCTACAAGGACTTTCACGCCCGCGATCTCTGTTTCTTGTAATCGTACGCTGGGTCGAAATCCACCGTTCCGAACAGCGACTTGATCTTCTGCTGTTCAAGATGGCGGATATACTCGGTCAGGGCCTGGGTGACCGCGGCCTTCTTTGTGCGGTGGCTGCCGAGTTTGGCGGCCTTGGCTATCAGGGCGTCATCGATCTGGAGATTTGTCGCCATCATCACCACCTCCACACACAGGATGACACACGCGAATGTGTGGAGTCAAGTCTCTTTCATTTGGCTGTTGCGAGGCAAAAGAGCGCTCGGGGACTGGAGAATCCGGCGGGCGGCTTGGACCAGGAAGTCCGCGCCGACCGCCAGGGCCGACTCGTCGATGTCGAACTTCGAGTTGTGGATCGAGGGGGCCGGGGACCATTCGGGCCGTGCCGTGCCGATGAACGCGTAGCAGCCCGGGATCTTTTGCCAGAAGTAGGCGGCATCCTCGGAGCCGGTCAGGGGAGGAGGCGCAATCACGCGATCGGCGCCCACGACCCCCGCGGCGGCCTCCCGCGCGATCCGGGTCACGGTCGGGTCGTTCTCCACCGTTGGCGTGAGGAACTCGTTCCTCACCTGGGCCGTGCAACGGAGAGATGCGGCAACCCCCTCTGCGGTCCGCGTGATCCCCGCCAGCAATCGCTCCCGCAGGTCTGGGTTGAAGCAGCGGAAGGTGCCGGTCATCTCCACCGCGTCCGGGATGATGTTGAAGGCGCTGCCGGCCTTGAGCATCGTGATGCTGAGGATGGCGGCCTCGAGCGGAGGGGTCTCCCGGCTGATCAGTGTCTGGAGCGCCGTGATGATCTGGGCCGAGGCCACGACGGGATCGATGGCGTGATGGGGGGTCGCCCCGTGGCCGCCCCGCCCCGTCACGGTCAGCATCAGCTTATCCGCGGAGGCCATGGCCGGACCGTCGCAGATGGCGATGGTGCCCGTCGGCCACTGGTTCATGATGTGCACGGCGAGCGCCGCGTCCGCCTGGACGCCCTCGAGCGCCCCGTCCCGCAGCATCGCCTCGGCCCCCA
>Ga0209182_10000409_pt1 | contig 11487 bp, 13 predicted proteins | sample LakBais05cmmetaG_FD_185474 | JGI IMG/M metagenome (GOLD analysis project Ga0209182, IMG submission 185474) | Lake sediment microbial communities from Lake Baikal, Russia to study Microbial Dark Matter (Phase II) - Lake Baikal sediment 0-5 cm... | ecosystem: Environmental > Aquatic > Freshwater...
GTGACGGGTGACCGAGGAGGAGTGGGGTGACGCACACGTTACACCGCAGGGGAGACCGGGAGAGCCTCGGCCAGGACTATATCGTCTTCACCATGTCGGCGAAGAAGCTCAATGAAGAGGGGTCGGCCGAGCGGATGACGAAGTTCCTGGGGATCCTCTTGAGGCACCGGCCGGTCAACTACGGGGACATGGTGACGGGGAACTGCTACGTCAAGTCCCGGGAAGAGATCGTCCAGAACATCCAGAGTACCTCGATCGTGCATGGGGTCTTCACCGACGAAGAGGAAGTGGTCGAGATCCTGAAGGAGCTCAAGGAGGCCGACCTCGGGATGTCGGTGGTGGTCTCGGGGATCCACGACGCGACGGAGACGGGCTGCCGGAAGAGCGGGCTTGCCAAGCATACGGTGGAGAACTCCCTGGGGATCTTTGGGCAGTACAAGAAGCTGCCCGCGGACGAGATCCTGCAATTGACCACCATGTGCGGTCACGGCATGGTCCCGGCCAATCTGGTCGAGCGGGTCCTGGTGGAGGTCAAGCGGGGGCGGAAGAGTCTCCGGGAGGGTGCCCTGGAGCTGACCCGGCCCTGCCACTGCGGGATCTACAACCCGGTCCGGGCCGAGCGCCTCTTGGGGCGGCTGGTTCCGCTGGTGACTCTGGATGCTTAGGAGCCGTTACGAAATAACTTGTCCATTCATTGGAATTTCGTTACGGCTCCTTATGCCGTTTCCGGAATTTCTCCGGTCAAGTTATTCTTTGACAACGGCCTGACTCCGCCAAGGAGGGGCGTCTTTCTCGTGGTAAACAGATCACAAGGAGGAAGGACATGAGCGCACGCAGGAGTGATCGTAGAGTCCTGGCGGTCCTGTTGCTCACATTGGTTGTGCTGACGGCCTTCGCGGCAGGGCCGGCGGCGGCCGGCGAGTGGAAGCCAACCAAATCCATCCAGTTCGTGGTTCCCTACGCACCGGGCGGTGGGAGCGATGTGTTTGCCCGCTCGATTGACAGTGTGATCCGGACCGAGAAGCTCTCCCCGGTTACACAGCTCATCGTCAATCAGCCAGGGGGGAGCGCGACCATCGGGACGACGTCGGTCGCCCAGGCGAGCGGGAACCAGCACATGTTGTTGACCTTCATCTCCGGGCAGGTCGCCGGTCCGTTGGTGGTGGGAAAGGGCGCCGCCACGTATCGGGATCTCACCATGATCGCCGGACTGGCCGCGGATGAACAGTTGATCGTCGTCAAGACGGACTCCCCCCTCAAGACGATTCAGGACGTGGTGGCGGCGGCAAAGCAGAAGCCTGGAGGGGTCACCATCGCCGGGACGGCCACGGGTCAGGAAGATCAGATGACCAACCGCCTCTTCGAAAAGGCGGCGGACATCAAGCTTCGATACGTCCCGTTCAACAGCGGCGGCGAATGCATCACCGCGTTGCTCGGCGGCCACGTCGACATGATCTGGGCCAATCCGAGCGAGTTCGTGCCGCAGTACGATGCGAAGCTCGTCCGGCCGCTCGCCGTTGCGAGCGAGACGCGCCTCACGCTCCTGCCAGACGTTCCGACATTCAAAGAGAAGGGGTACAATTTCGTCTTCGACTTCTTCCGGGGCATCGCCGCACCGCCCGGTATCCCGGCGGAGACCGCGGCGTTTTACGAGAACATGATGAAGCGCATGAGCGATTCCTCCGGATGGAAGGACGGGTATCTGAAGAAGTACATGCTCAGCCCGACCTGGATGGGGAGCAAGGATTTCTCGCAGTTTGTGGCCAAGAACGAGAAGCTCTTTGCGGACATCCTGAAGGACTTGGGGCTGACGAAGTAATCTCCGTTCTTCCATTGGTGCGGGTTCACTCCCCGCGGCAGGCCGCGCGAAGTCCGGTCCTGGCACCTGATCCTGCGTGGCTGCCGCAGGGTAGTTTTGTTGGTAACCGTTCCGCCAGTGTCGTGGGTCGGAAGTTGGTCGCACATTCGCCGGGGCCGCCAGGGCCTCCCTCCGACGCCTGACCCTCGTCGAAGCCGGCTCCCCCTTACCCCGGGTCGGTCCGCTCGGGGAGCGGACCTCCGTGCCGGCGGGTACCCAGCCAGCGGCTGGGTGCGGGTCGCCCGCGAGGGCGGCGCTCCGGGAGACCCTGGTGGCCCCTGGTGTCGTAGCCGAACGCTCACGTTTGTTGAAAGGGAGAGAGCATGTGGTTGGCTGATCTCATCGGCGGAGTAGTGGTCTTGCTGTTCGGGCTTTCGGTCGTCATCTTCTCCATGCAGCTACCGTATATGTCGGAGTTTGGCCCTGGCCCAGGGTTCCTGCCCCTCTGGCTGGGTATCGGCATCGCCGGTTGCGCCGTCGCTGTGATCCTGAAGATCCTCAAGAAGCGAGACCGGGTCGAGGCCTTTATCAAGCCGCAGACGCGGGTTGGACTGCAGATGTTGGGTCTGATCGTCTGCGCCTTCCTCCTCCTGCCGCTCCTGGGTTTCTCGGTCGGCCTGGCCCTCTTCGCGGCGACCGCGATGCGACTCATCGGAAAGCACGGAATGCTCGCGTGCGGCCTCACGGCCGTTGGGGCCGCCATCGGCATCAATGTCATCTTCGGCTTGTGGCTAGAAATCCCGATACCGACGGGCATCGTGGGCTGGTAGAAAGGGTCAGTTGCCATGGATATCCTGAACAATCTGATAATGGGTTTCTCGATCTCCCTCACCCCGACGAATATCATGTATTGTCTGGCCGGGGCTTTCATCGGCCAGCTCGTCGGGGTCTTGCCGGGTATCGGGGCACCGACCGCCGTCGCCCTGCTTCTGCCCATGACCTTCACGCTCAACCCCACCTCGGCGATCATCATGTTTGCCGGCATCTACTACGGGGTGGCATACGGCGGGACGATCACCTCGGTGCTGATCAATATCCCGGGCGAATCCTCGACGGTCATGACCTGCCTCGACGGGTATCAGATGGCCCTCAAAGGCCGGGCGGGCGCAGCGCTGTCCGTGGCCGCCATCGGCTCCTGGCTTGCCGGCACGTTCTCCGTCGTCCTGTTGATGTGCTTCGCGCCGGCCCTGGCAAACTTCGCCCTCCGCTTCGGGCCGCCAGAATACTTCGGCCTGGCCCTCATGTCCTTCGGACTGCTCACCGTCTTCGGCGGGGACGAGCCCGTGAAGTCCATCGTCTCCACCCTGATCGGCCTCTTCCTTGCGACGATCGGACTGGACGTGGTGTCCGGGGTCCCTCGATTTGCCTTCGGCGTTCCCCAGTTGCTCGGCGGGGTCGACTTCATCGTGATCATCTGCGGCATATTCGGCATCACCGAGATCTTCAACAGCATCGAGAACCCTGACGAGGGGGACCTCATCAAGGGGAAGATGCGGCTGAAGGATCTCTTCCTCACGCGGGCGGAGTGGATCGCGTCCCGGTGGGCCATCGTGCGGGGCGGGGTGATCGGGTTCTTTGTCGGGTTGATCCCCGCGGGGGGCATCACGACAGCCTCGTTCCTCGCCTATCTCGCCGAGAAGCGTATCTCCAAGCACCCGGAGAAGTTCGGCACGGGGGTCATCGAGGGGGTGGCCTCTCCCGAGGCGGCGAACAACGCGGCCTCGATCAGCGGCTTTGCCCCCCTGCTGGCCCTGGGCATTCCGGGATCTCCCACGACGGCTGTCATGCTGGCGGGGTTCATGATGTGGGGGATTCGTCCCGGCCCCCTGCTCTTCCAGAACAACGCCGACCTGGTCTGGGGCCTGATCTCCAGCAAGTTCATCGGCAATCTCATCCTGCTGCTGATGAACATCTTCCTGATCCCCTTCTTCGTGATGATCTTGCGGGTGCCCTACACCATCCTGATGGGTTTCATCGTGATCTTTGCAAGCGTGGGTGCCTTCACCGTGAGCAACAACCTCTTCGACGTCTGGATGATGCTCGGCTTCGGCGTGCTGGGCTATCTGATGACGAAACTCAAGTACCCCATCGTGCCGCTGGTCTTGGGCCTGGTCCTGGGGCGGTTGGCCGAGAACTCCCTGCGTCAGTCCCTCATGCTCTCCGGAGGGAGCGTCTCCATCTTCTTTACCCGGCCGATTACCCTACTCTTCATGTCCGCGGCGATCCTCGCGTATCTGACGCCGCTGATTCAATGGGCCATCAAGAGCCTGCGACCCGCCGAGGGGAAGGCCGCATGAGGCGCGAATGGAGAGAGATCGCCCGATGAAGACGAGAGCCACACAGTTGATAGCTCCTGGAGAGATCGTGCTTGGCGAGCGCGAGCTTACGCTGGGACCGGAGGACGTCCTGGTAAAGGGGCACCTCTCAGGGATCTGCGGTTCGGATAAGGCGATGTACCGCGGCGAGATTCCCGAGAAGATCAGGCTGCCGCTCTGGATCGGCCATGAGAGCGGGGGAACCGTGGTCGAGGTGGGGGCCAAGGTTCGGGAATACAAACCGGGCGACAAGGTCATGGTGTTCAACTGGTGCAACACCTTCGCGGATTACTACAAGGTCCCGGTGTCCGGTCTCCAGCCGGTTCCCGAGGGTCTTGACCTTGATTTGGCCTCCTTGGGGGAACCCATCGCCTGCGCCATGTATTCGGGGCTCACCTGCGGCGCACATTTGGGCGACGTGGTGGCGGTTTATGGTATGGGGTTCGCCGGGCAGATCATTGCGCAGGCCGTCAAGCGCATGGGAGCATATAAGGTCGTGGCCATCGACGTGGCGCAGGACAAGCTGGACCTGGCCCGGCGGCTGGGAAGTGATGTCTCGATCGATGCCAAGGAGCACGATCCCGTCAGGGCCGTATTGGAGTTGACCAAGGGTCGCGGGGCCGACGTGGTGGTCGAGGCGGCTGGGAGCGAAACCAGCATGAACCAGGCGACCGCCATGCTGAAACACAATGGAATCCTGGCCCTCTATAGCTGGATCACCCAGCCCATCAGGCTGAACATCAGTCGGTGGCACGACGACGGGTTACAGATCCGCACGACCGGCCTGGTCCACCATACCGAGCAGGAGCGCATCATCTGGACGCCGTGGGCGCTTCGACCCGTGATCCAGGGACTGGTGAACATCCGCCCGCTGATCACGCACGATTTCCCCCTGGAGAAGGTCGCCGAGGCGTTTGAGGTGGCGGACAAGGATCCCACGGCCATCAAGGTCATCGTCCGAAACTAGCCCCAATACCTTTCACTTAATGCTTAACCGTTCGCCCTGAGCTTGTCGAAGGGTGGGCGGTTAAGCCATTCATGCTTCGACAAGCTCATGCTTCGACAAGCTCAGCAGAACGGCTTAAGTGAACCGTATTGGAAATAGCCCGAACATTGCACCGCAAAGCTCGCAAAGAGCGCAAAGGCCCGTCGTGCCGACGACATCTGCACCCCGCCCCGCGATGGCGCGCCAGGACGTCGAGGCCTGGCGCGACCGGACGTTCCGCCGCCTGCCCGAGCGCCGCGTCCGGGGCGAGCGGAGCGCGCTCCGGTTCGTCGACGAGGTCGGCTTCTGTTTCACGCTGAGCGACTTCGGCCTGCCGGTGGCCAGCCTCTACGTGGCCGTGTGTGGACGCCGGCATCCCCGCCGACCCAAACACACCCATCACGATCCGGAAATCGGCCTCGCCTGGAACCTGAAAGACAGCCTGCCGGCCAAACGGTTCACCTATTACGGAAAGCTGGTGAAAGGGAAGCCGACGCTGGTTTCCCTCGGCCTCTTCCCGGCGTTCTGCGCCCTGATCCGGGAAGGCAAGGGGAGCGGCGACTACATCGTGGACTATCGCCAGGGGCGGATGACCCGCGGGGCGGTCCTGATCCTGGAGGCCTTGAACGATCGCGGCGCGCTGGCGACCCCGGACCTTCGCAGGGCGGTCGCCATGCACGGGGCGGAGCGGACGACCGAGTTCGACCGGGCCATGGCGGAGCTGCAGCGTGGGCTCTGGATCGTGAAGGTGGAAGAGGTTTACGACCCGGACTTCTACTATCGCTGGGATCTCCTGGACAACTGGCTGCCGGGTCCGCTCCTGGCGGCCCGCGATCTTGGCCGCGAGGAGGCGGCCCGACGTCTCCTGGCGGCCTACCTCAAGAGCGCGGCGGCGGCCCAGACCCGGTTCCTGGCGGGACTCTTCGGCCTTGGCGCGCAGGAGGTCGGGGTGGCACTTCATTCGCTGGAGGCGGCGGGGGCCATCCGCTTGGACCAGAAGATTCGAGGGCTGCCGGGGTCATGGGTGGTGTGGGCCGATCACGGAAAGGACGAGCCATGAGCCGCGAGCCACGAACCGAACGGCCGGGAGATCACGGCATGGATGACCTAGTGAAGGCGGTCCTGGCGTTTCGCGACGAGCGGGACTGGAGGCAGTTTCACAACCCCTATGACGCGCTGGGCTCGTGATCGGCTTAGAAGGCGGCCGCCCCTTGCCCCGGTTCGGAACTCCCGCATTCCGCCCGGTTGTCTGGTACCGTCGTGCCGGCGGGGCATTTTTCCTTGACACTCTTCTTCGGCCCGTGGTAGCGTCCCGCCGGCTTCGCAGAAGTGACTGCAAGCGCTCCGAATCGTACCTGCCTTGTTTCAGTCTGACCCCCGTGGCCCCCGGTGTGGGACCCGTGTCGATATTTGGCGGCGGCCGAGCCCGCCCGCCGGCGCACGGGAAGACCGCGGCAGGCGCGATCCATGGTCCTTCGAGCGAGGAGCCGGTGATGGCCAAGCGATTCTTTACGATTCTGGTCCTCCCCGACGCCACCTCTCCCGCCAGGAAATTCCAGATCAGCAGGACGGTCATGACCGTGGTCTCGTCGGTTGCGGCGGTGTCGATCCTGGCCTTGACCTTCTTCCTTTATCAGTATGTGAACCTCAACGTGCGGATGCTGGAGCTCCGACAGCTTCGCCAGGAGGTGAGCGAGCAGAGTCTCCTGTCCGAGAAGGTCAGCCAGCTCGAAGGGGAGCTTTCCAAGATCCGGGAGCTGGATCAGCGGCTCCGGGTGGTGGCTGGGCTGAACAAGGGCGAGGCGCAGCCGGCCCCCCTGGCGCAGGGAGGATCCGACGCGGTGAGCCGGACTGCCCTTGTGGACGCGCTGAAGCAGCGGACCGGCCGCGTGGCGGACTGGGTGAATCGGGACCTGGCGGCGCTGGGGCAAGAGATCAGCTCCCGCGCGCGGAGCCTGCGTGAGCTGAAGACGTACCTGGAGGCGAAGGTCGCCACCCTGGCCTCCACCCCGACGATCCTTCCGGTCAAGGGCCTGGTCACGGCCGGCTACGGCTACCGCAAGTCGCCCTTCACGGGGCAGCGGGAGTTTCACGAGGGGCTGGACATCGCCGCACCCTACGGGACGCCGATCCTGGCGACGGCGGACGGGATCGTGTCCTTCGCCGGGCCGCTGGTCGCCTACGGGAACGTCGTGTTCGTCGATCATGGGCATGGATTTGCGACGTTCTACGGGCACAACAGCACGAACCGGGTGCGGGAAGGCCAGCGGGTGCGGCGGGGGGACATCGTCGCCTATGTCGGGACCACCGGGCGGACGACCGGCCCCCACGTGCACTACGAGGTCCACGTCGACGGGGTCATCTCCAACCCATTGAAGTACGCGATTGACACCTCGGAGATCAGGTTCGCCGGCGATGCCGAGCCGAACTCGTCCTCCTGACCAGGCCGGATAGTGCCTTTCGCGCCCCGGGGCCTCCCCGGGGCGTTTGGTTTTTTTGGCGGCACGTGACCGCTTGGTTGTGGTGACGGCGAGGTCGCCCTCAGGGGGTGAGGTCGAGGGCGAGCGGGGGATCCACCTGATGCAACTCCGTGTCCTCTGCATTGTCGACGTCCCAGCGCAGCATGATGAATTTGCCCGGGCCGTCCAGCACCGCGTGGGGTGCGTGCCACACGTTCGGATGGTAGGTGACGGCCTGATCGCCGTCCGCCACGAAGATCACCAGACGGTCGAGCTCGGGTTCGCCCCCCGCCGATGACGGACAGACGGCGACGAGGTAGCGGGTCCCCTGCACCGGAACGAAGCTCTGCGACGAATACGGGTGGCGCTCGAGGGCATGGATCTGCCACGGCGGATTCGAGGGCTTGCTGAGGAGAAAGGCCATGTTGAGCGTCGCCTGCGGTCGGTAGTTCCTCAGTGTGGCAGCGAACTCTTGTCGCTGAACCTCGTCGCCGACGGCCATCAGAACCTGGCCGAATGGGGCGAACGCCTCTCGCGTCAGCGGCTGTGTCGTGCGTGGCACGGTCTGGCTCCCCTGGCCGGCGTCTCTCAGCGCTGCAATCCGCGATTCGCCAGCCATCGCGCCGTCCGCAGGAGGCGCGCGTCGTCGCCCCGCGGAGCCACGAGCTGCACGCCCAGCGGCAACCCATCCGCGCCGCGGAGCAGCGGCATGCTGAGGGCCGGGACTCCGCACAGCGTCCAGATCGTGCAAAAGATCGGGCTGCCGGTGGACTGGAGGCCAAAGGGGGCCTCACTGGGCGTGGCGGGCGTGAGCACCGCGTCGAATCCGGCGAGCGCGTCGTCCAGGGCATCGGCCAGCCGTGGGATCTGCTCCAGCGCCCGCAAATAGTCCGTCGCCGGGACGGCCCGGCCGCGTTCGATGATTTCGCGGAGCGTGGGGCTCAGGCAGTCTTTGCCTGTGGAGTACTCGGTGTGGTAGTGGAGGGCGAGCTCCGGCTCCATGACCGTGCGATGAACGGCATGGGCAGTGTCGAAGATGGATGGGAGAGGGATCTCGGCTACCCGGGGACCGAGCTGGGCAACCAGGCGAACGAATGTCTGCTGGGTGGACTGGCTGGCCTGGTTCCACACCGGAGTCTGGACGAAACCCAACCGGGGCTCGACGGGCGGATCCTGCGACGCGACAGACAGGAGATTCGGGCGCGGCGCGGGACGCATGGCGCGATCTCGCGGGTCGAACATCATGAGTTCCTGCGCGAGCAGCGCCACGTCTTCCACCGTCCCGCCAAAGACCCCGATCTGATCCAGGGAAGGCGACTGCCTCAAGACGCCGTGGCGTGAGATGCGGCCAAAGGTCGGCTTATACCCGTAGACACCACAATAGGATGCCGGCCGGATAACCGAACCGTTGTTCTGGCTTCCGGTGGCCAAGGGCGTCATACGGGCCGCCACTGCGGCCGCCGATCCGCTGGACGATCCGCCGGGGGTACGTCTCGGATCGTGCGGATTCTTCGTCTTGCCCGGGGCCACCAGGCCGAGCTCCGTGCACACGGTCTTGCCAAGAATGATGGCCCCGGCCTGCCGAAGCAACGAGACGACGGTTGCGTCCTCGACGGGGCGCCGACCCGCATGAAGGATCGTCCCGTTCTCGGTCGGCATGTCCGCCGTGTCGAACACATCCTTGACCCCCACGGGAACGCCGTGCAGCGGACCGAGATCCCATCCTTCGCTGCGCGCGCGATCCGCCCGGCGCGCCTGTTCCAGCGCGTACGCGGGATCCAAAAACGCCCAGGCCTCGACGGTCTGATCCGCCTCGGCAATCCGTGCGAGGGCGGCCCGAACCAATTCCTCGGAAGAGACGGATCCGTCCCGAACGCGTCTTGCAGCTTCGACCGCGGTCAACTCGGGTAGCGTCACGGTATTCTCCTTCGAACGATCGCTTCGTTGGGACAATGGGCGTGCCAGCCGGCGGGCAGCTCGTGTCCTGAATTGGAAATATCGCTACGCCTGTCGAGGTTTCGTTGTGGACGACGCACACGGCTTTGATGGTGTGAGTGCGATCCGCAGGGACGCCTCCCACGCGCCGGTGCCGGACGACGGATAGATCACGATCGGACCGTTGCTCTGGAAGATACGGCGAAGGCTCGTGAGGACCTCCTTTGCCAACTGCGCGAAGTCCGGTCCTCGGTGATCGATGGTGGGCGCGGCGAGCGCTCGGAGGACGCTCTCAGGGACGTTGGTGGGGCCGGGAATCTGAAGAAAGTGGCGTCCTGCGCGATGGGTGTTCGACATGGTAGTCCCCTCCTCACATGTGGTGCGGACAGCTCGGCAGCATCCTCGGGGCGGCGACACGTGCAGCGATCGGGAGGGGGAGACCGGACGGGAGACTCGGGTGTCTCCCGTCCGGTGGGATAGATGACTAGAGCAATCGCCGCAAGAGTTCCGCTGCCCGCGTGGGATTGAATACTCCACAGACGCAAGGTTTCGTCAGTTCGACAGCAGCCTCCTCGACCGTCAGCTTCTGCTGTTTCACCTTGGCGATGACGCTGTCCAGGAGCGCCACGGGCACCATCGCGTGACCACACATGGTGTGGATATCCAACTTCTTCTTGTCGGGGAGCAACTCGGTCTTGCCCCAGATGCCCAGCGAAAGGGCTGCGGTATGGGGCGTGAGCTTGGCCTGGGCGCAGCAATCCTTGACCTCGTCGAAGAGGCCGGTCACGATGACGGACATGCCCAGGTCAGCCTCCCGGATATCCTTCAGGGCGTTGATGAGATTCTGCTTGTTGTCGAAATGGGCGTGGGCGATGGCCCCGTCCACCATCCGCTTGAGGACCTCTTCGGCGGATCCCAAGAGGTACATGTCACCCTGCTGCGTGTCGCCGATGTTGATCGGATTGTGCTTCAAGCAGATTCGAAGTATCCCGACGAGCTTCTCGCGAGACCCTTTCAGGTTGGCGTCCTTCGTGGCCATTGCCATCACGGTGTAATCCGCCGCCTGATCGATGGGTGTTCCGGTGCGATGGAGTGTGTGTGTCATCGGGATTCCTCCACAAAGGCCGGCTTTGCCAGGCCAACATTGGTCTTTCCGCAGAGGTAGGGGGTATACCCCAGGCGCTGCAGCTGATCCTTGAAGACGAGGGATCCGTCGGGATAGACGCGCGAGGAGAGGCCGACGCTGAAGACGGTCTCCACCTCGCCGGCGACCTTCTTCAGTGCCGCGAGCACGGTCTCCAACTTCTCGACAGGCACGTCTCCCTCCACGATGGCCGACAGCACGAACTCGCCCAGGATATCCTCCCGGAGCTTCCCGGTCTTGATGTCCTTCATGACGTACGTGACGGGGTTCTTCGGCTCGAAGCCGATATACGGGGCAAGGGCCATGCAGACCTTCTCAACGTCCCGCATGCCGGTCCCGACACCCGGCCGGCCCAGCTCCACGCCGATGCCGAAATAGCCGTAGCGGATGCGGCCCGTCACATCGTTGGTCTTCATCTCGGCGGTGCCGCGGCCCGAAACGCCCGTCCGGTTGTCCACGGTGATCGGATCGCTCATCGCCCGTCGGAAGCTCCGTGGCCACGCGAGTTCCTCGGGCTCGAAGCAATCATACGGGCAACAGGGCAGGCGGTAGCAGTTGTAGCACTCCACGCACCGGTCCCGATCGATCGTGGCCACGTCGTCGTTGCGAATGATCGCTTGGGTTGGACAATAGACCGAGCACTTCTCGATACAACCCCTGCACTCCTCCTGGATGATTCGCATGGATTCCCTCCTGTGTATTGCGGGGTCAACGCTCCAAGAACGGGGGGGTCGCCGATCCGTCCCGAAAAGACCTCGCCACGGCCTGATATGAAGATGCAGTCTTAATAT
>Ga0209182_10000410_pt1 | contig 11482 bp, 10 predicted proteins | sample LakBais05cmmetaG_FD_185474 | JGI IMG/M metagenome (GOLD analysis project Ga0209182, IMG submission 185474) | Lake sediment microbial communities from Lake Baikal, Russia to study Microbial Dark Matter (Phase II) - Lake Baikal sediment 0-5 cm... | ecosystem: Environmental > Aquatic > Freshwater...
GTTTTTATAGAAAGGAATTAGGAGGTGTAGAAGGAAAAAGGCATGAAAAGTTTTTGAAGGAATCTTGAAAAGGTTTTGAAGAGATTAAAAAGTTAAAGGAGGTTTTAAATGGCAAATGAACAAAAAACTGTAGGGTGGGTAATCTACCCTATAGGAAGCAAACCGAAATGGCCTCTGGCATTTATGTTGGGGTTTCAGCAGTACCTAATTATGTTTGGTGCAACAGTAAGTATTCCATTGCTTGTCGGTGGAGCTATGGGGTTTCCTCCTCAGGAGCTTGCTCTACTTATTGCTACCGTGTTTTTTAACTCAGGTATCACAACTTTGTTCCAGCTTTCGAGAGCGGGAACCAGACTTCCAATTGTTCAGGGTGGAAGTTTTTCATTCCTTGGACCAACTTTTGCTATTATTGGAATGGTTGCTGCAAAAGGCGGAAACTGGCAGGTACAGATACAACAAGTTGCAGCTTGTATAATGTTTGCTTCTGTCTTTGAAATTGTATTGGGCTACTCTGGAATAATGGGTAAGCTTAAAAAACTCATTGGACCTATTAGTATTGCACCAACGATAACAATGATTGGACTTGCACTCTATGGAATTGGAGCGCCGTATATGGCAACCAATTGGGTTATTTCACTTATCACTCTTGTTGCTGTTGTAGTTTTTTCCCAGATTCTTTCAAGAAAGGTTAAATATTTCCTTCTATTTCCTATAATCACAGCAATTGCTGTTGGATGGTTAGCTGCTCTAATCGGTACACTGGCAGGTTGGATTCCTGCTACTAATGCAGCAAATCTAACAAATGGACTTCAGCTTATTAAAAATTCTCCGTGGTTCTGGATAAAACCTCTTATTCCGTTTAAGTGGGGATTTCCACAAATAAATGCAATTACCATAGCTGGTAGTTTTGGAATGCTTGCTGCGTATTTATCTTCTATGGTTGAATCAATCGGTGATTATCACTCCGTTTCAAGGATTTCTGAAGCACCACCTCCAACAGCAAAAATGATTTCAAAAGGCCTTGGTGCAGAAGGACTTGGTTGTCTTGTAGCAGGAATTCTACAGTCAGGAAATGGTTCTACATCATACACAGAGAATATCGGCTCTATAGGACTTACAAGAGTAGCTGCCAGAAGAGTTATCTTCTGTGGCGCAATTCTAATGCTTTTTATTCCTATGATTGCAAAGTTTTCAGCTATACTTGCTACTCTTCCTCAACCTGTAGTAGGTGCAATGTATGTAGCTCTTTTCGGTTTTATAGCTTCCGTTGGACTTTCGAATCTTCAGTATGTTGACATGAATAACTCAAGAAATCTTTTTATACTCGGTCTTGCACTTTTTGGTGGTCTTTCATTCCCTGCATGGTTTGGTGCTCATCCAATTTTATGGGGTGCCGACGGAAGTGCATTTAGAGTTATTGGAACCATTATCAGTACAATTCTAAGCACTCCTATGGCTGTCTCTGCAATTATTGGAATATCCCTTGATAATACGATTCCTGGTGCAACAAGGGAAGAAAGAGGGCTTGCATACTGGGAAAGAGAAGCTACTGATGAAAACTGGGAAAAAGCTGAAGCTGAATGGGCAAAGATGAAGGAAGGCGAAGAGAGAAAAATCGCAGGTTTCGAGGCAGTTCAGAAATAGAATACTTAAAAAGAAAAGAGGGCACATTTTTATTCTGTGCCCTCTTTAAATGAGGAGTTATTTAGTGAAGAGAAGCATTAAGGTTATTTACGCAATCTTAATAGGTTTTTTGTGTATTATGCTTTTCTACCTTATATTTACTGAAGGCAACCCAAATTCGATTTTTAGATATTTAATCAAAAACCCCTCATATGACTATTTAATAGCTTTGGTTCTGGGCCTCATACTTTCTTTTATAATTCTCTCCTATAGATGGTTAACTGAAAGAGTTAATTTTGAAAGAATAATTCAGGAAAATATTGAATTTATGAGGAAGCTGAGAAAACAAAAAAAGAATGACGATGAAATCGCTGATTCACTTCTTGCTGCTCTAAATATTAGAAAAGGGATAAGGTACAATATGGCGAAAAAGAAGGTACTCTATTATCTTTCAGCAGTAAAATGAAAAGTTACATGTAAAGGAAATGCGAAACTTGCCTTATTTACTGATAGGGATTCTTTTTATTTTTGCCCTTCTTATCTTTGCCTGGTTCAGGCAGAGAGATGCCAGGAAGGTAAGGGAAAGATTCAAAGACATTTTAATTGCGACTTATGGAGTTCAGTATTTTGGTAGAGAGTCTGAACCTGGTGATTTACTTAATTCATCAGGCCAGCTTTTATTTTTAAAGCAAGGACTTTTTTACAAAGGTAGGTTTGATAAAAGGGAGTTAATGATTCCGAAAGAAAAACTTATCTCTGTGGCCGTGACTGATCATCATAAAGGAAAGCTGACTTATCAGGTATGTCTTGCAATTTATTTTATGAACGAAAACGAAAGTATTGATAGAGCAGCATTTACTATTCCTTACCCGAAACAATTTATTGAGGCCATAAACCACTATTTTTTGAATGGGAGCCAAATAGAGGTAAAAAAGGAATTACTTGAGTGAAAGTCGAAGGGATTATTAAAATAATAATTTTCTATTAATTAAAATTTTCTGACAAAAGATTTGTTTATAACAGCAGAGGGATAATCTAAAGGGTAAATATTATTATTTTTTCCCATTATTTTTCTTGTACAAGAGGCATCAAAGCTTGAATTAGTTGAAGGTTGCAGTGGTAATGGGAAGGTTGTATAATTTGACTTATGAAAATTTGGTTATATAATTTATTAAATTTTTTATAGGGAGGTAATTATGGTAGATATTGAAAGGGCTAATCAAGAGGCTTTTAAAAGACTTGTTGATGCAAGGCCTGTATGGGTTGGTGTTGAAAAAGCAATTGATGTGATACCTGGAATGAAGAAAAATCTCATTCTTCATGCAGGCCCACCTGTAACCTGGGATAGAATGAGTGGTCCTCAAAAGGGCGCAGTTATAGGCGATTTAATGTATGAGGGATTTGTAAAAACCCCAGAAGAAGCAGAGAAACTCGCAGCATCAGGAGAAATAGAATTTGAACCATGCCACCATCATAATACTGTTGGACCAATGGCTGGAATTGTCTCTGCATCAATGCCTGTTGCTGTTGTTGAAAATGAAACATTTGGTAACAGAGCTTTTAACACTCTTAATGAGGGAATTGGAAAAGTTCTGAGAATGGGCGCATATACACCGGATGTTATTGAAAGGTTAAAGTGGATGGAAAATATTATGCTACCTGTTCTAAGTAAGGCTATAAAAAAGGCGGGTAGAATGGAGCTTAAACCTATAATAGCTGAAGCACTTACAATGGGAGACGAACTTCACAATAGGAGTAGAGCTGCATCATATCTTTTATTTGCAAAAATCACACCTTATCTTCTCCAAACTATGGAAGATATAAAGAGTACAAACGAGGTAATTGGTTTTATGCAGGCAAATATTCACACTTTCCTTCCATTTATCATGGCAAGCTGCAAGGCTTCACTTGACCCTGCAAGGAACATTGAGGGAAGCACCATGGTTACTGTTATGTCAAGAAATGGAACTGACTGGGGCATTCAAGTATCTGGTCTTGGCGATGAATGGTTCATTGCAGAATCTCCTGTTCCAGATGTTCTTCTATTTCCTGGCTTCAAGAAAGAAGATGTTGGTAGAGATATTGGAGATAGTTCTATAATGGAAACTGCCGGTCTCGGCGGCCTGGCAATTGCTGCGGCACCTGCAATAATTAAGTTTGTAGGAGGAAATGTCAAACTTGCAGTTTCAAAGAACCTTGCAATGTACGAGATTACAATTGGTGAAAACAATGTCTATCAGATTCCATACTTTGATTTCAGGGGAACTCCAACAGGGATAGATATTAGAAAAGTTGTTGAAAAAAATGTAGCACCGTTTATTGATACCGGTGTTGCGCATAAGAATGCGGGAGTTGGGCAAGTCGGTGCTGGTCTTATTGATGCACCAATGGAAGTATTTAAGAAGGCAGTTGTTGCTTTTGCTAAGAAGTATGCTAGTTAAAAAATAAAAAGAAAGGAAGGAGGAAAACATGACAAATGAAGAATTCTTAGAGTTGATGAAGAAGGCGAAAGTGTATGATTTAACGCAGCCAGTTTCTATTTTCACCCCGCCATGGCCACATGACAAGTCGCTTGAGGTTCACTTTTTCAAGAGAGTTACGGGAGCTTACGGAGGTGGACAGGGTGCAAATGGGCAGATTTTGAATTGGAGCAATTCAGTTGGCACTCATCTTGTTGGTGAAACGGCTTACCACTCTGGTGGAAGGGCAATTTCAGACATCCCTTTTAAAGAATTTTCAGGGCAGGGAATCGTCGTTGATATTTCTGATCTGGTGAGTGATTATGGTATTATTACTCCCGAAATGATTACTAAAAAGGCAAATGTAAAAGAAGGAGATATTCTTATTATCTACACCGGATACAGCAAATACTCCTGGGAGAAGCCTGACTCAAGCGAGTTCGGTTTTTATGTGCGTCATCCTGGGCCAAACATGGAGTTTTTTGAATGGGCCATGAAGATGAAGTTTAAATGGGTTGGTATAGATGCTGGTTGTATTGAACATCCTATGAACACTCCAATAAAATATTGGCACGAGAGAGATTTTGCAAAGGCGAAAGATAAACTAAGAAAGGATTATGGAAAAGAATGGGATGAAATGTTCCCTCCAGAAAAATATTATGAACTCATGCATATTAAGGTTCCAGAGTCACATTTAGTTTTCGTTGAAAATATAGGAGGAGACATAGAAAAAGTTCTGAATAAGAGGATATGGTTCTTCAATGGAGTTATACCTTTTATGGAAACCGAGGCAGCATGGTCAAGAGTAGCCGCATACGAAGCGCCAGATGGTATGAATAATGAAGAGTTTATTAAGATTATGGAATCAATGGAGCAGTATGATCTCACTGTACCATTCAGCGTGAGAACCCCTCAGTGGCTAAATTATGAGCCTCTTACTGTGAAATTCTTTAAGAGAGTTGGTCAACAGCAGTTTGGTCTTGGTAGAAATGCATCAATATGTAATGCAAGTATCCACCTGGCAACGCACATGGATGGAGAAAAACACTTCTATCCTGCAGGAAGAACAATTGGGCAGGTTCCACTCGAAGACTGGATTGGTCCTGGTGTTATAGCTGATATTTCCGATATGGTAAGCGATGTAAGTGTTTATACTCCTGATATGATAAAGAAAGTTGTAGATATTCATGAAGGGGATATTCTTGTTATAAAGACTGGCTGGAACAAGTACGGCTGGAATAGCCCGGACTCAAATGAGTTTAGGTATATGGTAAGGCATCCGGGTCCTTCACCTGACTTTGCACAGTGGGCAATTGATATGAAAATTAAGTGGATAGGAGTTGATGCTGTTAGTGCAGATCACCCGATGAATACGATAATGAGAATATGGCATCCTAAAACATTTGAAGAAGCAAATAGGAAACTCAAAGAGCAGTTTGGCAAAGACTGGGATCAGATGTATCCGATTGAGGAATTCTATCAGGTTATGCATATAAAACTTTTCCCAAAGCATCTTGTGCACGCAGAAAATCTTTCAACGGACATCGCAAATCTTCCAAGTGGTAGATACTATATAGGATGTTTCCTTGCAAGAGCCATGGAAGCAGAATCAATGTGGGGTAGATTTATAGCCTGGAAAGTAAAATAATTTTTAATTTTAAAGAGAAGAGGAATGTTCCTCTTCTCTTTTTTATTTTAGAGGAGGAAACTATGGCAATAGCACATGAATTTGAGTATTTTAAACCAGAAAGCATCGAAGGTGTTATTGAACTTCTTTTGAAATACAAAGGTAAAGCTCGCCTTCTTGCAGGTGGAACTGATCTTGTTGTGAGAATTAAAGATGGTTTAGAATTTCCAGAAGCAGTTATAGACATCAAAGGACTTACCGAGCTTGGAAAGCTTGAATTCAAAAACAATAGGCTTTTTATAGGTTCCCTTGTGACCTTCAATGATCTAATCGATTCGAAAGTTGTAGAAGAAAAGTTTTCACTTTTATGGGAATCTTCTAAAACTATTGCATCAATGGGAATAAGAAACAGGGCAACAATTGTAGGTAATATTTGTTCTGCAGTTCCATCGCTCGATAGTGGTCCTGCCCTTCTCGTATATGAAGCAAATGTTGTTGTTAAAGGTTCAGAAGGAGAAAGAGTTATTCCAATCCTTGACTGGTTCCTTGGACCGAGAAAAACTGCACTTAATGCGGATGAATTTGTTTATGGAATTACCATTTCTCTCCCCGAGAAAAAAAATGGAGGAAGCTACGTAAAACTTGGTAGATATAATGGAGAAGATCTTGCTCAGGTTGGTTTAGGTATCCTTGCACTGGAGGGAAATGAATATCGTTTAGCATTCTGTGCAGTTGGGCCGCTACCAGGCAGAGCAAAAAAAATAGAAGCCCTTCTAAACGGAAAGTCATTAACAGATTCTTTAATCGAAGAAGCTAAAAATTTAGTGCCTGAAGAAATATCTCCTATCACAGATGTAAGAGCCACAAAGGAGTATAGATTGCACGTGGCAAAGATTATGTTTGAAAGGGGAATTAAGGCTGCAGTTGAGAGGCTTAATGGCAAGGGCCCTGCTTATGGAAAGAAGTTAATCTAGGAGGAAGAGGTGAACAAAATTTCGTTTATTTTAAATGGCGAGAAAAGGAATGTTTATGTAGAACCAAATGATTTACTCCTTGATGTCCTGAGAGAAAAACTTGGAATAAAAAGCCCGAAGTATGGATGTGGAAGAGGAGACTGTGGTCTTTGTACAATTCTCTTAAACGGGAAAAGCGTTAGAACGTGTCTGATACTGGCGATTGAGGCCGATGGTCAGGAGATGTTGACAGTTGAAGGGTTATCAAAAGATAAACTTACTCCTCTTCAAGAGTCTTTCATAAGACATAATTCTTTTCAATGTGGATTCTGTGCTCCAGGAATAATAATGACTGCAACAGAATTTTTGGAGAAAAACCCAAATCCAGCAGAAGAAGAGGTTAAGGAAGCTATTTCTGGAAACCTTTGCCGATGTACAGGGTATACTCCAATTATCGAAGCTATTCTTGATGTTAAAAAGAAATAAGGAGAGCGAAATGGAGGAATATAAATATGTTGGTAAGCCCGTTGACAGGCTTGACGAAAAAGAAAAAGTAACTGGTGCTGCAAAGTATGTAGATGACATTGATTTTGGACCGAACCTTCTGTATACTGAAATAATCGAGAGTCCTCATCCTCATGCGCTCATAAAGAGTATTGATACAAGTGAAGCAGAGAAAGTAGAGGGTGTGGTAAAGATTGTTACTGGAAAAGACTTTCCTTATAAGTTTGGCTTGTATATGAAGGATAGATATATATTTGCCCAGGACAGAGTGAGATTTGTCGGAGAGCAGGTAGCAGCAGTTATCGCAAGAGATCCAAAGACTGCATTGAAAGTTGCAAAGCTTGTTAAAGTCGTGTATGAACCTATTCCTGCAGTTTTTGATCCGATTGGGGCGCTAAAAGAAGATGCTCCAGTGGTGCATCCCGACCTTGGAAATTATCCGCATGTACCGTGGTTTTTTCCAAAAGGTGGCACAAATGTTGCCCATCATACAAAAGTTAGGAAAGGAAATGTTGAGAAAGGATTCAAAGAAGCAGATTTTGTTTTTGAAGATACTTATAGAATCCCAAGATATGCTCATTGTTGTATGGAGACCCATATTGCTGTTGGATTGTTAGATTATTCTGGGAGATTAACTGTTTGGGCAAGTTCTCAATCCCCTTATACTCAGAGGAATCTTTTTGCTGATGCGCTTGCTCCTCTTGGTTTTTCGCATAAAGATATTAGAGTAATAGCTCCGTATGTTGGTGGTGGCTTTGGCGGAAAGGCCGGAGTAACGATGGAAGTTATCGCTGCTGCTCTTGCAACTGCTGTTAAAGGCAACCCTGTTAAAGTCATGTGGAGAAGGGATCAGGAGTTTTATAATACGTATATGAGACAACAGGTTATCTCAAAGATAAAAGTCGGGGTGAAGAACGACGGAACAATTACTGCATTTGAAATAACAAACTACTGGGATGCTGGTCCATATGTTGAGTATGGTGCAAATGTTGTAAATGCATCAGGTTTGTCAGCAACAGGTCCCTATAGAATACCAAATGTGAAAATTGATTCATACTGCATCTATACAAATCTTCCTGCGGCAGGTCCTTACAGAGGTTTCGGGTATTCAGAGATGTTATTTTCGGTTGAATCGCATATGACAAGAATTGCAAAGGCTATTGGCATGGATTCAGTAGAGTTCAGAAGAAAAAATGGAATAAAAGAGGGAGATTCTGTTGCTTACGGTGCACCAATGAATCCGAACGGATTGCTTGAAGCAATTGATAAAGTTGCAAAAGAGATTGATTGGGGGAAGAAAGAAACTTCAAATGATTCAGGTAAAGCAATTGGAAAAGGTTTTGCTATTTTCTGGAAAGCTCCGGCTATGCCACCAAATGTCTCATCGACTGCTTTTATTAAGTTCAATGAGGATGGTAGCTTAAATATTATTGTGTCAGGTATGGAGATTGGACAGGGATACCTTACAGCTATGGCTCAAATTGCCGCAGAGATTCTTACTGTTCCACCTGAAAAGATAAGGGTTGAACTCCCGGATACGGACAGAAACCCCTATCACTGGCAGACTGTTGCATCTCATGTAACATGGGCAAATGGGAATGCTGTTAAAAGAGCAGCGCTTCAAATAAGAGACAGGATATTTGAGGTTGTCCACGAAGTTTATCACTATGATAAGGACACACTTTATCTTGAAGATGAAAAGGTTAAATGTAGATTACACCACAGTTTTGAGTTACTTCTTAAAGATTTTGTAATAGGGGGAATTCAAACAGAAAATGGTACATACAGAGGTGGGGCAATAGTTGGAAGCGGCTCATTTATGCCAGAGTTCACTTCAGCTGTTCAGGATCCTGAAACAGCGCAAGGTGGACACCCGAATGTACATTATACGGTTGGTGCTGCCGCAGTAAAAATTGAAATAGATAAGCAGACTGGGAAAGTAAGAATTCTTAAAGCTGTAGAGGCGCTTGATGCAGGGAAAGCAATCAACCCCATGAATATTAAACATCAAATATATGGAGGCCTTTTACAGGGATTTGCCACTGCATTGTATGAAGACATGAGATTTGATGAAAACGGCAAAATTCTTAACCCTAATTTTACAGATTATAAAATCCCGACGTCTTTAGATATCCCTGATGAAGTCGTGCCGATAATTGTTGAAGTACCTCAACCAGATGGACCATTCGGTGCAAGAGGTATCGGTGAACACCCGATGATCCCTGCAGCTCCTATTATTGCAAATGCAGTTGAAGATGCTCTTGGTATAAGAATAAAGTCAATGCCGATAACTGCAGAAAAAATTGCCATGGCGATTCTTAATGGTAAAAAAGAGGTTGATGAGTTCTTAATGATTATGAAAAAGTAGTAAGAACAAGATTACGGGGAGGCAACGCCTCCCCGTTCTTTAATTTAATCAGGTTGAAAAAAGCTTATATCTCTATATCTTCGTCTTTTGGCATTACTAATTTTTCATTCTTTTCAATAAGCTCTTTAGGTGCGGGTTTAAAAAATGTTCGGGCGATTTGTGGGAGATAGTTCTCCTTTATTTCTTCATCCCATGTTTTTTTTGTAACATAAAAAACGGTAGCACCGCCTAGTTCGTGTTGATATTCTGGCCAGGGGTAGCTATGCATTGCCATACGAAGTCCACCAAGCACCCAGCCATTATAACTTTCAAATGTTGCCCAGAACTCTTCATTTTTGCATAGCTCAAAAGCATACCACGCCTTTGCATAATAAAGGACAGCGCCAGCGTTTACCTGTCTTAGAAATGCCATAGTATGCAGGCTGATGTTTACTTTTTCATTTAGGAGCCTTCCATTTGCTATTCCAACAGGAACTCCATTTTCTAATCCTAAGAAAAAGTATTCGTCTTTCATTCTCTTTCTTTTAATGGCAAGTAGTTCTGCAAATACTCTTGCTCCGACAATATCATAGTAGTCATATTCGGCGAATAGAAATTTTTGAAGAATACTGAGCACCGGGTCGATTTCTTCTTCCTTGATTGGACGAATAAGAACATCATGCTTGTTTCCTTGTTTGTCTAAAATCTCAGACCACATGGGTTTAAGTTCAGGGACTCTAATAGGGGCTTGCAGCAATCCTTCCAGCCATTCTGCATCAAACTTGTACTCGCTTTTCCTGAGTTTTACAGGAATTTGCTTTTTCATAATGCCTCCTTATATTTAATAAAATTTGATTATATTATATCTGTTAAAACTGTGGTGTCAATAAGTTGCTCATCTAAAATTCAATTTGCTCTATTGACTTAATAAAGATTTTTTGATAAAATTAAGACATCTTTTTGAAAGGGAGGTAGCACAATGAAAAAACAACCGCCAGTTAAAGTTTCACAATCCGAAATTGTCTTCAAAGTAGAAGAAATTGAACCTATATTAAGCGGTTCGCCGATGATTCTCCCGCCATGGAGTCCAATGTTTATTGAACTTCCAAACGGGAAGAAGATGGTTATCAGGGAAATGAGGAAAGATGAAATTCCCCTTTTACTTCCTGCTGTAAAAAATCTTTTAGACATTGACCATGATTTTTATGATATCGTGGGCGCAAGAGTTTATGCAGAACTTCTTGGCTGGTTAAGAAATAGATTAAAGGACCCTTACAATTTTGTTGGTGTAGTAGATGGTAAACTTGCAGCGTTTGCAAATGGAAGACTTATGGATGAGGATATAAATATCAGTTTGCACACACTTGCATTTATGAGAGGCATGAAGGCTGGTGCTGTAATGTATTATGCAAAGTGCTATTATGCTTTTGAAATTCTCGGGCAAAAAGAATTCTGGGCTACTTATGAAAGTTATAACGGATGGAAGAGATGGGGAATAGGAATGGCTCAACCATCTTATCCGTGGCCTGATGTTCAACATGAACTTGGTGGAGCAAGGGTTTACTATGTAACAAAAGAATACTGGAACACCACAGTAAAGAAATATCTCGAGGACTATATTGGCTCTGGCCTTAAAAGTCCGGTTCCGGAAGATATGCTAAAGGCTGCAGAGCACTTTGAAGTCCCAGAAGGACTTGAAGAGTAATTTAATTAAATATTCTTTAATCCCCCAAAATTATCCTGGGGGTTTTATTTTTACTGAAGAGAAGATAAAAATGATGCAAAAAATAGCTTTGACGGTTAAATCCTTTGGTGATTGTATAAACCTGAATAGTGATTGGAAACAAATCAGGATTCACTCTACCTTCAGGAACGTAATTAATTTGTTAGTTTCATCCCGAATTATCTCTATTGTTGCGCCTGCTGTAGGAAGAGGACCTAATAACATTGTGGTAGATATTGATGACTT
>Ga0209182_10000412_pt1 | contig 11471 bp, 10 predicted proteins | sample LakBais05cmmetaG_FD_185474 | JGI IMG/M metagenome (GOLD analysis project Ga0209182, IMG submission 185474) | Lake sediment microbial communities from Lake Baikal, Russia to study Microbial Dark Matter (Phase II) - Lake Baikal sediment 0-5 cm... | ecosystem: Environmental > Aquatic > Freshwater...
GCCTACGGCGGGTCCCCCTCCGCTACGGGGGTCGTCAGGGCGAAATCCATCGCCGCCTCACGATGAACTTCCCTTATAACCAGAAATCGCTCGTTTTATCAGCGAAATAGGGCTATCGCCTCGGGCGACGGGCGCCTTGGTAGATCCCCTGCCAGTAGGCGTCCTTGAGCCGGTCGATCCGGACCGTGGGCGTCTCGTGGACCGTGGCGTTGATGAAATACTCGGCGTCGATCATCATGCCGACATGACCGATGTTCTTACCGAAAAACACGAGGTCTCCGGCTATCTCTTCCCCCGCCGCCACCGGAACGAGCCCGCTGCCTTCGAACTGGATGTCCGCGTCCCTCAGGATGGGAATGCCGGCCATTTTGTAGATGAGCTGGACAAAGCCCGAACAGTCGAAGCCCAGGGGCGACGTCCCGCCCCAGAAGTAGGGGAGACCGATGAAGCGCTTCGACAGGACGACCATGTCTTCGGGAGACGTCCGCGGCCAGACCATGGGCGCCTCGCGGACCTCGCCGTCGCCCCTCTGGATCCAGACCTTCGTCCCGCAGGGGAGGTTGACCTCGAGCCAGCGAGCGTCTCGTTCCCCGACGACCTCGAGGACCGCGCTGATCGGGGCGACCTTGACCGGCTTGTGCTTGGTGACGTCCGGCTCGCGGTAGGTGTTGGCCAGGAGGGCGGTGACGACGAAGATCTTTCCTGAGGAGGCGTAGGTCTTTTCGCCCGGCTTGAGGAACCTCAGGGCCGAAGAGGCGACCCAGCCCTTGTAGGTATCGGGGGTTTCGACCTGGTACCAGTCCTCGCCGTCCGCGTTCCTCTCCTTCTTGAGGATCCGGACGTTATCGCCGAGCAAGGCCTGGCTGACGACGTCGGACGACGAGATTGAGCGGCGGTGCATGTTCTCGACGGCGTTGATCACGACGGCCGTGGCCGGATCGGCGGGCTTCTGGGCCGCGGCGAGGGCCTGGCCGGGGACGAAGACGAGGGCGAACAGGAAGAAGGCGGTCGGCATTTTCATTGTCTTCGGACCTCCTTTCGAAACCTTATCATACCAAAATTGACCCGGCATAAAAACCCCAAACCGCCGATAGGACTGGGTACGGAATTCCTGGGACACGATCCCTTTTCAAGAGAAAAGGGTTATGTCCCGGAATCCCCAGATGAGAATAGGGCGCTTAGCGGTGGTTTGGGGTTATAATACCGGCGAGAGGTGACGCCATGAAACGGAAGGAATTCCTGACGCTGGCCGGTGCCGCCGCGGCGGGCTCTCTCTTCGCCCCCGGCTCCGCCGTCCGCGACGCCTGGGCCGGCGCAGAGGGGAAGACGCGGGTAACGGTCAAGATCTTCGAACTCAAGCTCCGGCAGGCCTGGGGCCTGTCCCGAGGGACTTGGACGACGCGCCGCAACGCCTACGTCCGTATCGAGCGGGACGGCATCGCCGGGCTCGGTGAAGCGGCCCCGATCGCACGCTACAACGAGACCGCGGAGAGCGCCGCGGCCTTCATCGACAAGGCTCGCGCCCTCCTCGAGAGGGACTTGGGGGACTATGCCGTCCTCTTCGGCGAGGTCGACGCCGCCGGTCCGGGAGAGCACGCGGCCAAGGCCGCCCTGGACATGGCCGTTATGGATTGGGCCGCAAAGAGGCTCAAGGTCCCGCTGTGGAAACTCCTCGGCCTCGGCCGGGACAAGGCGGTGACGACGACCTACTCCATAGGCATCGACGAGGTGCCGGTCATGCAGCAAAAGGTTCGGGACGCGGCGGATTTCTCCGTCTACAAGATCAAGGTCGGGACGCCGGACGACCGGAAGATCATCGAGGGCATCCGGGCGGTCACGGACAAGCCGCTGCGAACCGACGCCAACGAGGGCTGGAAAACCAAAGAGGAAGCCCTGGACATGATCAACTGGATGGCCGGCCTGGGCGTCGAGCTCGTCGAACAGCCCCTGCCCGCCTCACGCCTCGAGGACTACGCTTGGCTCAAAGAGAGGGTCAAAATCCCCGTCTTCGCTGACGAGAGCCTCATCCAGGCCTCGGACCTCCCCCGGATCGCCCCCTATTTCCATGGCGTCAACGTCAAGCTCATGAAGTGCGGCGGCGTCCAGGAGGCCATCCGGCTGGCGGGCATGGCCAGGGCCCTGGGATTGAAGCTGATGATCGGCTGCATGATCGAGAGCTCGCTGGGCATCTCGGCCGGCGCGGCCGTGGCCTCCCTCTTCGACTACGCCGACCTCGACGGGAATCTGCTCATCTCGAACGACCCGTTCCAGGGCGTCCGGACGGTCAAGGACAGGCTCGTCCTCGACGACAAGCCGGGGCTCGGCGTCGAGGGCGACCTCTTCTGACCGGAGCCCGCGGCTACTTGTCGGAGACGACTCGGCCGATCTCGCTCGAGCGTTCGAGCCGCGAGAAGTGCTCGTAGGCGAGCCGGGAGATCCTGGTGATGGCCTGATTGCCGTCGGCGTCGCGCTTGAGGTAAGTCGTCATGACGCAGATGACGTAGGGCCGCCCGGTCAGCTGGACGATCCCGGAGTCGCACCTGACGGCCTCGAGCTCGCCGGGCTTTTCGGCGACCGCGATCCCTTCGGGGACTCCCGCTCTGAGCGGGCTGTCCTTGGGGATGGTCAGGATCTCCAGAAGGTCCTTCCGGTAGGGTTCCTTGAGGACATCGCCCTTCCAGAGTTTCTCCAGAAGGGTCATCATCTCGAGGGGCGTCGAGACGTTCTCCCGGCCCTCGGCGGCGGCCTTGAGGTCCATCATCTTTCGCCGGAGACGGGTCTTGGCCAAGCCCAGGACGTCCAGCCTCTTGTTGACGGCCTCCATCCCGACCTTGTCGATGAGCAGGTTCGTCGCCGTGTTGTCGGAGAGGACGACCATCAACACGGCCGTATCGTGGACGGAGAGCCGGAGGCTGGGACGGCCGAGGTAATAGAGCACGCCCGAACCGACGACTTTCCGGCTCTCTTCGAGAGCGATGAACTCGTCGAGCTGGAGCCGTCCCTCCTCCGCCTGTTTGAAAGCCTCGAGGAGGATGGCGATCTTGATCGAGCTCGCCTGGGGAAAGACCTCGCGCTCGTTGATGAGGAAGGTTTTTCCCGTTTTGAGGTCTTTCAGAGCGAGCCCGAGGATGCCGTCGAGGCCCGCTTCGGTGTCGCGGACCGCCGCCTGGAACTTCGCGTCGAGGATGGCCGGGAAACGGCTTTCGGTGGGAGTAGCCGGAGACGCCGATGCTCCTAGGACGACGAGAATGAAGGCTGTCGTGAGCTTGCGCATGTGCCCTCCTTTGTTGATTCATCTCCCGGTTTCGATGGCTCGTCACCGGGGCCAGGCGACGAGCCATCGAAACCGGGAAAAGATTCCTCGTTGTTGGCTCACGTTACCAGATGGACAGATCGGATGTCAAACGGGGCCGGGACGATTACTGGACGCGGCCGGTCTGGATGACGAGCTTCTGGCCGACGACGAGGATGTCCGAGACGAGGCCGTTGGCGGCCTTGACCTTGTCCACGGTCGTGTTGAAGGTCTTGGCGATCTGGAACAACGTGTCTCCGTTCTGGACGATATAGGCGATGGTTTCCCCCGGCTTCGCCTGCGGCGCCGCGGCCGCCGTTTCGACGCCTCCCCGCGAAGGGACGCGGAGCACCTGGCCAGGATAAATCATGGTCCGGCTCCGGAGGCCGTTGAGGCGGACGAGGGCGTCGACGGAGGTGCGGTAGCGCTGGGCGATGGCGCCCAGGGTATCGCCCTTGCGGACGGTGTGGCGGTCGGTGACGACGTCGGGAGGGATGAACTGGGGTAGGGAGGCGATGCAGGCCAGGCATTGTTCCCCATAGCCCGCGGGGATGCGCAGGTCGTAAGGGTAGTTCGGCGTCGAGTCGTGCCGGAGCTCGGAGTTGAGGCCGACGAGGAGGACCGGGTCGAGAGCCAGGTTCTGGGAGAGAGTCGCCAACTTGACGGCGGCATTGACCCGGATCGTTTCGTACTGGAGGGAGGGGTCCGGGACGGGCAGGGAGAAGCCGTACTTGTTGGGGTCACCGACAATGAGGAGGGTGGCGATGAAGCGTGGGACGTGGCGCGCCGTCTCGTACGGGAGATTGGCGAAAAGGTCCCAGAAGCTGTCGAAATAGCCGACCTTTTGAGCCCGGATGACCCGCTGGACTTGGCCTTCGCCACAGTTGTAGGCGGCGATGGCGGTCGTCCAGTCCCCGAAGAGGTCGTGGAGTTCGATCATGTATTGGATGGCCGCGCGGGTGGCTTTGACCGGGTCCATGCGCTCGTCGACATACTTGTCCTGCTTGAGCCCGTAGCGGTAGCCCGTCGAGCGGATGAACTGCCACATGCCCAGGGCCCGGGCGCGGGACAGGGCGCGTGGCCGGAAGGCGCTCTCGATGAGGGGGATCCAGGCGAGCTGCTCCGGGAGCCCTTCCTTGCGGAGCTCTCCGACGATCATCTCCATGTAGAGGCCCGAACGCCTGTAGGATTCCTCGAAGGCCTTCCGCTCGATCGTCTGGAAGGACTTGATCTCCTTCATGACCCACTGGTTCTCGACGAGGGGGATCGAGCCGTTGACGGACGAGACCAGGGTCGTCCGGGAGGCCGAGATCTTCTGGATGCGCTGGGCGACGAGCAGGCGGAGGTCGTTCTTCTCCTGGAGGAGCGGGGAATCGGCCGGCAGGGACATCTTCAAAAGCAGGCCGTAAGCCTCGTCGAGCTTGGCCAGGGCGCCGTCCATGTCCTCCCGCGAGATGGCCGCCTGGGCTTCCTCGTAGGCCCCGAAGGCGACCTCGAGAAGGGCCGTGGCGTCCTTCTCGGATTCCTCGCCCTTGTCGGTTTCGGCCTGGACGCTTACGCCGGCCCCTTCTCTGGCGATGACGGGTTCTTCCGAGACTTTGGGTTGTTCTTGGGCGGCCGGCTTGGGCGCCGGTTTGACGACGGTTTTAGCGGGCTTGGGGGTCGAGGAGCAAGCCGTCAGGAAAAAAATCAGGGACAGGATGGTGAAAAAGGGCGATAGGCATCGTTTATGCTTCATAACGAGACTTCTTTTATAACACAGGCAGGGGGAACCGTCAAACAGGCTTCTCCGGCTATCCCATCCTAACTGGCCTGGCGGTGCCAGTTCCAGGCGGTTTCGATGATCGTCTCGAGCGAGGACAAGCGGGGTTTCCAGCCGAGGGACTTCTCCGCCTTTTCCCTGGAGGCCAGGAGCACGGCCACGTCGCCCTCCCGTCTCGGCCCGACGTCGTAGGGGACCGCCCGGCCGGTCACCTTCTCGACCGCCTTGATGATCTCGAGGACGGAATGCCCCGATTCGGTGCCGAGGTTGATGACGTCGCTCGGCCGGCCGGCGAGGAGGGCCCTCAGAGCGAGGACGTGGGCCGCAGCCAGGTCGGTGACGTGGATGTAATCCCTGACGGCCGTGCCGTCGGGGGTCGCGAAGTCGTTCCCGAAGACCCCGAGCCGGGGCCGCTTCCCGAGGAGGCTGAGCAGGATGTTGGGCACGAGGTGGGTTTCCGGGTCGTGGCATTCGCCCGTTTCCCCGTCGGGGTCCGCCCCGGCGGCGTTGAAGTAGCGGAGCGAGATCGAGCGCAGGCCGTAGGCCCGGTCGTAATCCCGGAGGATTTCCTCGACCATAAGCTTGGTCCGGCCGTAGGGGTTGACCGGGTTGGTCGGATGGCTTTCGGGAATGGGTGTCTCGAGAGGGTCGCCGTAAACCGCCGCTGTCGAGGAGAAAATGAGCGTCTTGACTCCGGCCTCGAGCATGGCGTCGAGCAGGTTGAGGCTCGTTGTGAGGTTATGGGCGTAGTATTTTCGGGGGTCGGCGTAGGATTCGCCGACCTGGATGAGAGAAGCGAAGTGGAGGACGGCCCCGATTTTCCGGGTCCGGAAAACCTGCCGCAGGGCCTCCCGGTCGAGGAGGTCGCCCCGGACGCAGGGCCTGGTCCCGACGAGCTCCGGCTTTCCACTCGAGAAATTGTCGAAGACGAGGACGTCGAACCCCTCCCTGTGGAGCTCCTTCACGGTGTGCGAGCCGATGTACCCGGCGCCGCCGGCGACGAGGATGGTCATGGCGCTTTCCTTTCGACGAGCCGGCGGGCCCGCTCGAGCCCCCGGGCTTTCGTCTCGAAGCCGTTGTCGAGCTGGAGCTTATAGAGCTTCTTGAGGAGCTTGCCCATCTCCGGGCCGGGCGGGACGCCCAGCTTGATCAGGTCCCGACCCATGACCAGGGGCTTGATCGTCTCCCGGTTGACGCGGAGGTCTTCGAACTTCTTGAAAAGCCAGCGCGCCTGCCGGTCGAGCCCCCGGACGAGGCGCGTCCCCCGTCCGGCCCGGTCGGCGGCGTCGAGATAGACGAGGAGCTCGATCTCCCCGTCGACGTTGGCCGCGAGACGGTTGAAGGCCTTTTTCGTCACGTCCTCCCGGTTCTGCCAGAGCTCCCCGGCCCGGTGGTGCGTCCGGATGAGGAGGGGAACCATGCGGCCGATGGCGAACCCATTCCAGGTCTGGACCTTGAACCGGGTCAGGACGCGTTGGGCGGCCCGCTCGCTCTGGATGTCGTGGCCGCAGGAGGTCACGGCCATCCGGCCCCGCTTGTATTCCCAGCGCGTCGTCGAGACCTTGCCCAGGTCGTGGTAGAGCGCAGCGAGCATCAGGGCCAGCTTTTTCGGCGCCGGAAGCCCGGCCAGCCCGGCCAGGGCGGCCGCCTGGTCGACGGAGAGCTTGGTGTGGGCCCAGACTGTGTGGTGGCCGAAGGCGTCCTTCTCCGGGTGGAAAACCGAATCCTGAATGACCAGGGCCAGGGCCTGAAGCTCGGGGAACCACTGGTCGAGGACGCCGAGCCGGAACATCTCCTCGAGCCCGACCGACGGCCGCGGCGACCCGAGGAGGACCTTGAACATCTCTTCGTTGACCCGCTCGACGCTGAGGCCGGAGAGGTCGACGGCCCGCGCGGCGGGGTAGATCGCCGGGTCGACCTTGAAGCCCAGGACGGAGGCGAAGCGGGCGACGCGGACGATGCGCAGAGGGTCCTCGGGGAAAGCTGCCGGGTTGGTCAGGCGGATCTTCCCGGCCAGGGTGTCGGCTCGCCCTTCGAACGGGTCGACGAGGGTCCCGTCCTTGAGCCGGAGGGCCATGCTGTTGGTCCGGAAATCACGCCGCTCCAGGTCCCTTTCGACGGGCAGGCCGGGGTCCGCGGAGACGACGATGTCCTTGTGGCCCCGGACGCCCTCCCCCCGAGCCCGGTCGGTCCGCGGCAGGGCGACGTCGTAGGTCTTCCCGCGGACCGTGAACTTGACGATCCCGAAGCTCTTCCCGACGAGGTCGACGCGGCCGTGCTTTTCGAGCTTGCGGACGATCGCCGCGAGCTCGTGCCGGGCGACGAGGATGTCGACGTCGGGGGAGGGGTGGCCGCGGATGAGGTCGCGGACGAAGCCCCCGACGGCATAGACGTCGCCGCCGAAAAGGCGGATAAAGAGGGCCCGGTCGGCGAAATCGAAGTCGAGCTTTCTCATGAGGTCTATTATTCTAACAGGTTTCGCCTCTCCCGGGAAAGCCGGGGCCCGGCCGGGTCACTGGGCGGCGGCGAACTTGTCGAGGACCTCCTTGACGGCGTCCTTGTGGACCAGGAACATCAGGCACTTCAGCCGGACGTAATCGTCCTGGTAGAAAAAATAGCCCTTGGCTTTCCCCCAGTAGGCGTTCTCCCAGGAATCCTTGATCAGGAACCAGTTGCCCTTGGCGGATTCCAGATAGCCGACGCAGTGAACGGCGTGGTCGTCGGTGGAACTGCCGTTCGTGAACCGGTACTCCCGGCTGGACTGGTCGATATAGTTTGAGGGGATGTCGAAGGTGGGCACCATGGCGATGTCGTTCTCGCCGCTGTAGCCGGGCTCGGAGAAATCGACGGCCAGGGCGGCCGTGTACCCCCGGCGAAGGGCCCGCAGGAGGGCCAGGGAGAACTCGTGGAGCGGGAGGTTGTGGAAATCCTGACTGTGCCACCAGTTGTCGGGGACCCGGAACTCACCCTTGGCGAAGAAGGGGAGGTACATGAAGCTGACGAAGGCCACATAATCGCCCGGGTCGAGCCCCAGGCTCTTGAGATATTCCAGGGGCGTGAGCAACCGCCCGTCGACGGAAATCCTGTCGGGCGGCCGGCCCAGGTGCTTGTCGAGGATGGCCCGGACGCCGGCCAGGACCCTGGCCTCGTCCCACTCATTATCGGCGGCAAGGCCGGAGAGGTAGTCCCGGAACTCGCGGAAAAGGGGCCCGTGGTCATGGGACAATTTCCCGTCGAGAAGCCCCGTGAAATCGGAGGCGCGGACGAGGCCGTACTGCCTGATCCGCTCCATGGCCGAGTTGGGCTCGGAGCCCTGGCCGAGGAAGGAGTTGCCCTTTTCCCGGACGAACCGGCGGGCCTTTTCGACGTATTCCCAGTAGACGGTGAACATCTCGGACAGCTTGACCTCCGTTTTTCCCTGCCGCCTCAGTTCGGATTCGAGAAGGGAGGTCGCGGCGAACGACCAGCACGTCCCCGTGTTGTCCTGGCGCACGGGGGGAAGATGGAAGAACTTGGTGAACTCCGCCGGGTTGGTCGGTTTCTCGAAGCCCGTAAGGTCGGCCGACAGGACCGTCCGGGTTTTCCCTTCGGACGACTCCTCGGCGTAGAAGGCCTGGTCGTGCTTGACCTGCCCGGCGGCCGGCCCGCCTCCCGCCGGCTTCTCGGGGCCGCAGGAAACGGTCAGGCCAGCGGCGGCCAAGAGAACGAGGATGAAGCCGACTTGTGAGCGCTTGTCCATCGATGTCCCTCCTTTCGGGAATCCCGCCTAAATGTCCATTATAAGAAACGGGGCCGATAACTGCAACGCCCCGTCGCTTTCCAAATACAAACTTGTCACATACCGGCGTTTTGGGTATTCTGGTAGGAAGAGATGAGAACTAGAACGAGTTTGACTCGCCGGAGTGCCGGATTCGCCTGCCTGATGCTATCCCTGGCAGGACTCCAAGTCTTGGCTTCGCCCATGGCCAGGGACGTGGTCGCCGTGACCTTGAAGGATAAGGTCATCAAGAACCTCAGCTCCCAGGGTTTGACCCTGGCCTTCCACCTTGCTCTCTCGAACCCGGCCTCGGCGCCCCGCGAGCTCGTCCGCTACCGCTACCGGGTGACCATCAACCAGAAACAGTTCCTGAACATGACCGTCGCCCTGGACGAGCCGCTGACCGTCCCGCCGGGCGGGGAGACGCTCGTCGCCTTGTCCGTCAAGATTTCCTACGACCTGCTCACCGCGGCCGTCGGGCCGATCGAGGAAAAGGCCATCTGCGACCTTGTCGGGGACTTGTACTTCCTGACCGAGCGGAAAAAGGAACAGAGGGTGCCCATCGCCTTCAGCGGCGAATTCCCCGTCTTCAAGGACCCCGAGATCGAGCTTCTGCCGCTCAAAGTCAACGACCTGACCGTCGGCGGGGCCGACGTCGTATTCCGCCCCAGGTTCAGGAACCCCAACGGCTACGAGCTCATCGTCGGCAAGATCAGCTTTGCCCTTTTCTTCGGCGACCGGGAAGTCCTCTCCGGGCAGATCCCGGAGGACAAGAACTTCCCCCGGGCGGGGGAGAAGACCTTCTCCTTGCCCTTCCTCCTCGATTTCTTCGAGGCCGGGGAGAAGATGCGGGAGGATTTCCAGAAGGACGAGATCCCCTGCCGCTTCGCCGGCGAGATCGAAGTCATGTCGGCCTGGGGCCGGCTTTTCATTCGTTTCGATAAGGCCCAGGGCCTTCGCTTCGATAAGGTCTCTTGAAAAGCGAAGCGAAAAAAAAGGGCCGGCGCGAGGCCGGCCCCCGATATAGGATGAAGAGTCTCAGAACCAGTAGTTGAAGCCGAGGGTGATGGCCAGGCCGCCGAGGTCGAAGTCATCGAAATCCAGGAACCACTCCGTGAACTTGGCTTTGGCCCAGTGATAGCGGGCCTCGGCCTCGAGGGTCGCCCGGAACCCGATGGGGATCTGGAAGCCGGCGAAGGCGTGGTAGCCGAAAACGGATCCTTTCTCCCTGGCGTTCTCGGATTCGACGGGGTAGATTTCGATGTTGCCCAAGTCGGGGTCGGTGTAAACCCAGGGGTCGGAGAAATTGACCGTTTGTCCGTATATCCTGACGCTATAGAAATAGAGCCCGGCGCCGCCGCCCACGAAGGGGATGAGCCGCGTTTTCCGGCCCAGGGGGGTAATCTTGAGGGATACCTGGAGGGGCGTGCTCGAGACACTGAAGGCATGCTGGATGTCGTCCCCATAGAAATCAACATAAGGGAAAGCAAAATCCCCTTCAGTCAGCGTGTTCTGGACATAATCGACGTAATAGCCCGGTCTGCTCTTGCTGTACGAGTCGAGGGTAAAGGCGAGGCTGAGGTTCTTGCCGACGAAATACTCGTAGCTCAGTCCGAAAGTGGATCCCCGGAACTTATTCTTTAAGAAGCTCATCTGCTCGAACTCGATCGTCCAGAGGCTGTCGGGATGGGCTGGGAAATAGGAATCGGATAAAGCGTATGGCATGAAGTAGCCGATCCTCAGGGAGAACGAATCGGAAAAGGCGAGCGAAGGCACGAGAAGGAGCAATCCAAGGGCGAGGCCGGTCAGTTTTTTCATTTTATTCCTCCTGTAACACACATCATTATAGCAAAAAATATGCCAGGCCGTGCGGGCCCCTTTCCAGGGAGGGGCGTCCCGGCGGATGTGTCCAAAACAGGTCAGGTGTCCTCCGGGACGGGCCGGAGCGGCCGGAATTGACTTTTTGACGGGGGCCGGATACCATCCCGGACAGGGAGGCCAGGCTTGATGAAGACCCGTTTCATCGGGATAGACCCTGTCGGGAAGAACACCATCCCGGTCGGGGAGATCGCCGCCGCGCTCCTCGAAGACGCGGTCGCCGCCTATCCGACGGAGACTTTCTACGCCCTCGGCGCCGCGGCTTTTTCGAGGAAGGCCGTGAAGAGGGTCTATCGCCTCAAAAAGCGCGATGCCGGGAAGCCCCTCTCGGTCATCGCCTCCGACCTGGATATGGTCAGGGAGATTTCGGCCTCCCTCCCTCCGGCCTTTAGGGTTCTGGCCGGGGAGTTCTGGCCCGGGCCTCTGACCCTCGTCCTCCCGGCCGCGCCTGGGCTCCCGGAGTTCCTACTCGGGCCGGGCCGGACGATCGCCGTCCGGATTCCGCCCCTGCCATGGCTGCGGGCGCTCGTCCGGGAGCTCAGCCAGCCCTTGACGGCCACGAGCGCCAACCTGTCTGGGGAAAAAGAGCTGGCTGACCCGGCCGAGGTGGCCGCCGTTTTTCGGGGGAAAATCGACATGATCGTCGATGGCGGTCCGGCGCCGGGCGGCGCCCCCTCGACGATCGTGGATTTGACCTCGCCGGAGCCTCGGATCCTCAGGGAAGGGACGATCCCCAAAGTCCGGATCCGGGCGGTACTTCAATTCTGAGGCCGTTGCCGGCA
>Ga0209182_10000413_pt1 | contig 11467 bp, 10 predicted proteins | sample LakBais05cmmetaG_FD_185474 | JGI IMG/M metagenome (GOLD analysis project Ga0209182, IMG submission 185474) | Lake sediment microbial communities from Lake Baikal, Russia to study Microbial Dark Matter (Phase II) - Lake Baikal sediment 0-5 cm... | ecosystem: Environmental > Aquatic > Freshwater...
TTGGGTCGCGTTTGACCCTATCTGAGAAGAAGTCTTCGGCTGAATGGATCGACTGGAACGCTTGGCTGTCTCTTACGTCACCAGGGGACTCATCACGAGCTACCTTGAGGATCTTCTTTGTAACCCCCAACATCGCAGCATTATCCAGATTCTTCAGTCGACTCCCAAGCGTTAGCTCGGTGGTGTCCTCGTCGTACTCATGCTTACCCAGTAGCTCCTTGAGTAGTTGTGGGGCCGTAGCGTCGTCTACGACCAGACCATCCTTCCCCAGCTTACCGATGACCTTCTTTATGTCAGACAGGTCATTCTTGCCCGTCTTGCGATAGTTCTTGTCGAAGAGCTCCTTACCCCAGGCGTCCTGCAATTCTTCGTCCTTGACCCCTAGGGAGCGCAGCAATGGGTATAGTCGGGTAGTCGACTGGCCTACGTTGAGTTTGAACACGCCGGACTCAGGCTCCAACTCGACTCGGTAACCTCTACCGGTGCCGGGCTTCACGTTGAAGTGGGCTTCAGTACCACCTGACTTCTGCTGGCGTACATAGACACCAGGACGCAGCCGAGCCTGGTTACGCACTACCCAGCTCGTACCGTCCAACATGAACGTTCCGCGGTTCGTCAGGTGTGGGACGTGAGCTAGCGTTGTCTTTTGCTCGTCTAGCACCTTCCCTGTTGCTAACTCAGTCAGGCGTACAGTGCCGTGTAGTTTACGCAGCATGCGCCCGTCAGTAAGCACTGCCTTCTTCTCGTCGGCCTTCGTGGGGTTGTAGTCCTCATACTGCGCGTCTATCACGTCTAACTGATGCGTGGCGTTCTTGATAGGAAACGCAGCTTTAACTGACGACAATACGTTGTCGTAGATGGCCTTACGCTGACCTGGAATATCGTCGAAGCTCCGGAATGTTACCGGAGGTTGTGGGATATCAGGCATGCTTACTCAGCTGCTTGCTGTGCGGGACTCCCACCAGTAGCGGGCTTCTTGCGTAGTACGGGGACCATTGAGGCATGAGGTGTCTCGACCACACGATTATCTACGAACATATTCCGTAGAGCCTTAGCCTTCTGAGAGTTCTTGTTACTTTCCTTAGCTCGGTTATAGCCAGCGACAGCAGCAAGAGTAGCAATCGCGCCAATTCCAGGGGCTACGTACGTTAGCGGGGTGGCCATCATGTTGGCCGCTCCCGTCACAACGCTGTCCATAATACCAGCTTCCTTGAAATATACTTCTTCTGCGGCTTCCATAGCCGCAGCGATCTTGATGTCCTGCTCTTCTGGTTGGCGAGTCAGTAGTCTCTCTACACGCTGGCGAGCTCGTCCGAGTTGTTTCTTGGCCTCGGCTTTACGCTGTTCGTCGAACTTGCTGTCCAGTAGACGCCACCCGCCATACGCTGCAGCGGTACCTAGTGCACCGAGACCAGCTCCGGCCAGAACGTCAGTCACTGCGGCGGTCTTGACCTTAATACCTTGCTTGGCTAGTTCGGCAGCTTCTTCCTCTGAAACGTCGACTGGAATCTCCGCTACAGGCGAGATGGTCTTCTTTACCTTAACTGCACTGGATACGTCCCGATTGCGCGCTACGTCGGCAAGATACTTGGCTAGCCGAGCACCTGCACCTAGAGCTGCACCTCCAAGGCCCCACTTGGTTACCGACGCTGGGTCCATGTTCCACTCAATGGCGTGCTTCTGCATGGTCTAACCTTATGTGCTTAAATGGTCGGTGCAACGTAGCTTAAGTCAGCCCAGCGCATCATGACGACGAAGTTGTCGTCCTTAGCGCTCCACTGAGTATTGTTCTCGCTGAACTTGGACTTTAGGTCGCAAATACGCTGCCAGACGTCGGCCAGCGCTGTGACATCGTCTGGTACTTTAAGGCGGAACACCCGTACCTTAGCCTCCCAAATCTCCTGGATCTGCTTGTGGTCAGGATCTTTAGGGTCAATAAGAGGCATCTCCGACGTAACCTCTACGTCGGGCTGTGGGATGTGTCGGACGGTCTTAAGACCTGGGCGTAGTGAAACTTTCATATCCGCAGTGTGTCTGCGCAGACACTATTTCAAGCCCCGACGTTTCTTCAGGATTGCTCCGAGCGCCCGGTTACGCTTACCGGCTTCCAGCTTATCGGCCTGACGATCAAGTTCTTGGCGCTCAAGTTCCATCTTTACCATGCTGACGTCAGTGTCATCGGGTGCGTCGCCAGCTGCTAGCCCAGCCCCTGCTCCCATAGCCCCCTGAGTCATGACATTGTAACCGGACCGCATTGGACCCAGGAACGTGTCTGGTGTAAGCGGGAACATGATGGGGATCATCGCGGATTCCTTGGTAAGCCCCTCGTCGGTAGCAAATGCCCCAAGATCGGCGCATGCCTTTAAGAATCCGAGACGGAACGCATTGCGGTCATCCTCGCTAGCGCCTTTAATGAGTCCGGTGTTGATCATAGTGCCTAGCCCCATGCCGATAGTGCGCATTTTGCTGAGTGTGTCGTCGTCTACGGACAGGAACTTACCTAACAGATTTGAGACGCCATATCCCAGCCCAGCCCCGATAGCTCCACGAATCACGTCTCCGTAGGTGATGTGTGGAGCTTCTGGAGCACCCTGGGTGGCGTACTGCAGTGCAGCCAGCGACTGAACCTTGCCGTACTCACTTAACGTGGAGTCCTGCAGGATCCTGGCACGTGCCTCATTAAGAAGTATCTGGTCAGTCATGTCACGGGGTTACTGTAGGGGCTGGTTCAGTGAACGCTGCGTCAGCAGCTCCTTGGCCAACTATGGGTGAGATGGCCTCGATCCCCTGTTGCCGAATACGGTCGGCTATGAATTGAGGATGCATGCTGTTCAGTGTAAAAATAGTAAGTGCACCGTTATTGGCACTGTCCCGCGCTGGGTCTCCCGTTGGTTTACGCAGCGCTGCCTCTACATTGGCCATGTAATTAGCTGCCGCGGGTGCTCCGTCTTCCTTGAGCGTCTTCGCGTAGGTGTCCGACGTTAACGCGAAGATGTTCTGTGCAGCTACACTCTGAGCATTTTGGTACTTCTGATATAGATCAGCACCACCAAACGCAGCAGCAATGCTGCCCAGTACTAAACCAGTCTTGCCACCGAACAGCATTGCTAAGACGCCGCCTGCTACGAGCAGCGACTTGGGGTTCTGAGTGATCCAGTCAATGATACCGGTGTTCTTCATAGCTGACGTAGCAGATACCCCATTTTTAGTCATCTCCTCGACTCGTAACTTAGCTGATTCTATTACAGACTTGTCCAGCGCAGCAGCTGCACCCTTGTCGGACGATACTCTCGCAGCTACAGAACTAGTCCAACCGACAGCTTCGCCGTTCCTGGCGTGCCAAGCTTTGACAGCGTCCTGCGCTGCAGCAGCCGCTGACTGCGCAGCGGTGACCTGTTCTGGAGTCGGGTTCTGGGCAGTTCCGATTGACTTCTTGTAAGCAGCTTCACCTACCAACTTTAACTGCGCACCCATTTCAGTTACAGCACTAGTGTCGCCTCCCGTAGCGTTAGACGCTGCACGACTGAATCGCGCGTGTGGAGCGAAGTCACCTAGCAGTTCTGGTGTAGTGATTCCACCTGGTGTTGTCAGCGACTGTTTAGCCATGGATTCCTGCACCTCAGGGGTCAGCCAGCCTTCACTGCCAACTGTTGCCTGTGGGAAGCGCTTGGCGTAGTCTTTTGAAGCACCAAGACGTTCGATATTCACGAGCGGGTCATCCGAAGGCTGCCATGACTTGCGCATAGTGTCAAACGCTAAGCCGTACGCGGCGTTATCTTTGATAGCTCGTAACTTCTGGAACTCGTTCTCCGGTGCTGCCGCAGGACTAGTAGCATTTGCGAGCGGTGACGAAGCTGCGGTACCCATAACGCGACTAACTACCGCATTCGAAATCTCTTCCGGAGTATTGGCTATCTGGCCTAGCATTTTCCGAACTGCTCCAGGACCTGTCTCCTTAGGAAGTGGTACTCCTCCAATACTCTTGACGATAGGTACCTTAGGAGGATCGACCTTAGGAGGATCGACCTTAGGGGGATCGACCTTAGGAGGACGCGTCAACTGTGGCAATGGAGTTGTAACCGGCGCAGCTGCCATTGATTTGGCTCCGTCAGCTACTGCGCGTCCTACTGACTCGGGAGTATTGGCTACCTGGCTTAAAAGCGATCGAACTGCTCCAGGACCTGTCTCCTTAGGAAGTGGTACTCCTCCAATACTCTTGACGATAGGTACCTCAGGTTCCGTAACCTTAGGGGGGTCGACCTTAGGAGGACGCGTCAACTGTGGCAATGGAGTTGTAACCGGCGCGGAGGCTATGGACTTGGCTCCATCAGCTACTGCACTCGCAACTTGTGACGGAGTATTGGCTACCTGGCTTAAAAGCGATCGAACTGCTCCAGGACCTGTCTCAGCAGGAAGTGGTACTCCTCCAATACTCTTGACGATAGGTACCTCAGGTTCCGTAACCTTAGGGGGGTCGACCTTAGGAGGACGAGTCAACTGTGGCAATGGGGTTGTAACTGGCGCAGCTGCCATTGATTTGGCTCGACCAGATACTGCACTTGCAACTTGTGACGGAGTATTGGCTACCTGGCTTAAAAGCGATCGAACTGCGCCAGGACCTGTCTCCTTAGGAAGCGGTACTCCTCCAATACTCTTAACAGAGTCAGCTGCCAGTTTAGCAACCACTTGACGTGCAATACGATGAGCATGTGCAGTTTTAACTGCTAGTTCGACAACATTGGTTAAGGTGTTACGGCGCATTTCTTGTGTTCCTGGTGTATGCTGACTGGTTGATGCCATGCCCCAATGATGCGTCCAGTTGCCGGGAACGCAACTCCTGCTCCATGTACTGCCCGATATATGGGTCCTCCATGACAGCAGCTAGTCCGTTTCTACCTAAGTGGCCGGAGAGGGTTGCTACGTTTGCGCCGTAGTCGTCACCAGAAGATGACTGCATCGGTTTACCTACGTAGGCTGGCTTGCCGGTTCGTAACGACTCGGAGTACCACACCTTGTCACGTTGAGCAGCTCTACTAGCAAGCTCATCTACGTATTGTGACGGAAGCTGTCTAAACTGGGAAGAGAAGTAGCGTCGATAGTTGTCGTATTGTGCCATCTGACGTTCGTCAGCCTTGACGTTGTTTGCCTGAATAACATCACCTGCGTGTACTTCCCCGCTCGGATCAAGTAGTCGCGTGCCACCCAATAGGAACTGACCGCCGTCTCCGGACAGCACTCCACCGGCCATATTCCCCAGCCCCGACAACGCCGCTCCTCCGCGGCTCTGGGTACCCGACACCTGTTGTTGCACCGCGTTAGAGTTATTAAACTCTCGTTGTCCTGATTCGGTAAACATTAGACGCCCTGCATCAGCCGCGGTCATACCGGCATTTGCTATAACGGCACCTGGAGACGCCGAACGTGCTAGCTGCAATAGTTTCTTACCCCTGCCGATGACTTTCCCCGCAGCAGCTGCTGTTTCAAACCCCTTCCTAGCACGGTTAATAGCCGGTACGGAGTAGGCCAGTCCACCTGCTTGTGCGGCTAGCTCCGCCTCGGTAAGCGTCATTTGCTCGCGCCCAGAGTACGACGGCGTAGTTACCGGCTTGTCGTCTTTACCGATCAACTGGTCGCCGGCTGAGTCATTAACTGGGTCAGATTGAAGGTAGCGTTGTACAGTCCTAACGCCAGGGCCAAACCCTCCGACTAGCCAGGGGGCTGTGGCCGTCGATATAGCGTTAGATAAAGCAATAGGGAGACTGGCGGCGGCCCTATTAGACGACGCACTCCTCGCGGCTGCCTGTACGTCGGCTGGACGCTTGGTGTTGTCGACGTATTGACTGCCAGCTGTTAATGCTGCAGTCGGTGCTGCGAAGTTGGCAAGCAGCCCCAGTTTCCCTGGAATAACGCTAAGCGGGATGTCTGCTGCCGCTGCAAGCCCGTTCACTTGAGACGCTCGACCTGACGCGGCAGCCCTGACCCCTGTAACTGCGTTATCATAGTCGCTATTAATACGAGGCGCTGCTGAACCGGAAATCACCGTAGTACCACCACCTACATTAAATTTAGGAGGTGGTGAGTAGCCAGGAATCGGTGGAGGTGGAGCCTCGGCTGTTGTAGTCACCGCGGCTGCCGGTTTCGGAGGAGTCCAACCGGCTGTCCACGACGCTAACTTGAATTTAGCGATCTGCTTTAGCTTCTCGAATTCTTCCTTATTCTTAATATGGGCGGACAGCAACCCAAAGTGACGCCCTAATGCCCCTTTGGGGGACATTGAGCGAGTCTCCAGAGATACAGGCCGCTCAATTTTCACGATGCGTCGCCGTCATCGCTATTCAGTAGCTTATACAGTGCGTAGGCTCCTAGCCCCGCGGCACCTACACCACCGGCAACCTGCATGGGACTCCATCCCTTGGTAATGCCATCTGCCGCTGGGGCAGTGGCCCTGTCCCACATACTAGGCTCCGCCGCAGGAGTGGTAGAGGTATCACTGCCAGGACCGTAGATCTTTTTAGCACCTGCATGAGCACCAATTATTGCAAATGGGGAGGCTGCTGCAGCTAGGTTTGTCGTCCATGGACTGCGTCCAGCCACACCTGCTACCGATTCAATCATGCCAGCTGGCTTAGTGACCGTACTATTCGGACCCTGCCGACCAGCAGTTAGCTTGGCTTCCAACTTACGAGCTAAACCGGAGGGGAGTGCGTGCTTCTCGACGGCCCTAGCGGCACCAGCAAAACTAGCCCAACCTGCAGTCTTCTGATGCTTCTTGTCAGCTAGTAGCTTGTAGAGCGCGTAGGCTCCAACGCCAAGCCCTAGCCCTGCCGCTCCGAGCTGCCAGTTGTTCATGCCAAGAGTATCACCAGAGGTAGCCATGTTCTTGAACTTATCCCACATGCCTAGCTCGGGCTTAGGGGTAGTAGGGGTAGTCGAGGTAGTCGAGGTAGTCGAGGTACGCGCAGGAGGTTTAACACCCCAAGTCGGGGTTGGGGCGTTGGCCGGGTTTGAGCTTTCTGTGATAAACCGCTCAGCAGCCCCTGGTGATGCTGGGGCTGCTGGCGCCAAAACGCCTATTGAAGAATCCGCGCTGTCACGACTAGCTCTGACCGGCTCGTGCGCAGCCATATCAGCCTTTACTGCACGCTCCTGTTCCAAGCGTGCCACAGACTCAGCTGAACTAGCTGGATCCTTCCCAATGGCTGCACTCTGTGCAGCGGCTAGCTCGTCCTGTGCCCTATTGGCTTTAATCGAGTCAAACCCGTTCATCTCAGTGAGAGCGTCTTGTGCCTGTTGCTCCTTGGGGTTAGTAAAGTAGAGTCCTGTCGCAGGACGGGCACTGACAGCGCTAGCAGCGTCATGTGCTGACATTTGGTCCAGCACGGACTGCTCCATAGGTGTACGACTGCCAATGGCGTCGGCAGCTAGCTTCTTGAACATGAAAGTAGACATAGTTGGGTCGCTTTATAGGGATTGCTGGAAGGCCTCGGCTATACAGCTAGCTCAATCTTTATCCGATTTATTGAGTAGCTTATAGAGCGCGTATGCACCCGCACCAAGCCCTAGCCCGGCTGCACCAAGCTGCCAGTTGTTCATGCCAAACGTATCACCGGAATTACCCCAAGCCTTGGCCTTGTCCCATGCGCTTAGCTCTGCTGGTGCAGGCTCATCATGCGTGACTCGGCCAGACTGCTCCGGCGTATACCATTTGATTAGCCTGGATGGGTCTGGCTTAACACCCCAAGCTGGGGTTGGAATGTTGGCTGGGTTTGAGTTTTCTGCGACGAACCGCGCTGCAGGTGTCGGCTTCGGTACGAAGCCTGGGGCCATAACGCCTACGGAATCGTTGGCTCTGTTGGACTCCCGCTTAGAGATACTAGCTTGCGTTGCATCCACTGCTGCCTGGCTCGCCGGGTCAGATTTCCCAGTAAACAGTGGTCTCGCTTCGTTCTCTCTACGTACCGCACCACTTAGAGAAACTGTGCCGTTTCTAAACTTCTCAGCATCATAACTAGCCTGATTGTCGTGATCTAGTTGGGTAATGGTCGGAGCCATTGGATCGGCGGCTAGTTTCTTGAACATGGAAAGTGACATAGTGAGTTCTCTTTGTAGAAGCTTATGGGAAGGTTAGGCCTGCGCCACTGGAGCAGGTTTTTCAGATTTGTGAAGCAACTTATAGAGGGCATACGCCCCAAGCCCAAGCCCGGCTAGTCCAACGCCGGTACCTACTAGGGTGCCAGTGTGACCGCGTCCCAGATTGAACCCATAGTCATTGACCGCGGTACCTGGGTTACTGAGGTAGTAACCAAGGTTGCTATTTTTGGTTGACTCAGGACCTGCACGCTGAGCTATTTGCGTGTCGAATGGCATATATGCCGGGCTGTCTCTGCCAAGCTCACGCCCAAGTCCCATCACCATAGGGTTCGACATGACCCCTGTGGCAATCTCAGGTGTTACCTCGCTTGGTAAAGTACCATCCCACAGGGGCTCTGCTGCTAGTTTACGAAATAGTGGTAGTGACATGTTAACCTCCGGCCTGTGGCTGCTGCAGTAGTTGCTGCTGCCCTTGGCTAGCGGCTGATCTACGTAGCTTATCCATCGCACTTGTTACAAGCGCATGAAGATCTTTGTTGTTCTCACGGATGCCGCGGAGCTGCTGCTTACGTTCGTATTCAGGCATAGACACAAGCTGCTGAGCCATTTGGTCAGCTTGCTGCGACATGCCTGTAAGAGTGTTGGACGACTGTCCGCCGGTCAAAGCTCCGCCAGATGTCGGTACGCCTCCCATTGGAACTCCTGGGGGCGGTGGGCCTCCCTGGGCAGCCTGCTGTTGCTGCTGCATCTGGTTAGCCATTGACGATGGGGTCGGGTTACCCGACATAGCTGCAGTAGCCCCCATCTCCTGTTTGGCCATGTTCTTCTCTTCGTACTCAGCCTGGACCTTACCGACGTAATCCTGGTGCTTGAACACCTTGCGGACTTCGTCACGAGCATCCACGCCGTACACTTCCAGTGCAGTCTGGGGACTGATCTGGTTAGCGGCCATCAACTGCGTCAGGACCTGCTTACGGGTCATGTCGTCGGCAATAGTGGTGCGCTGTAGAACGATCTTCGTCGGCTTGAGATTGTAGTTCTTAACGAGCTTGTCCTTGACCCAGTCGAGGACTTTCCCGTACATAGACGGGATAATCTGCCATGACGCCTCGAACAGTCGCAGTGCCATTGGGGCAGCCTGCACCTGTAGTGACATCTGGTGATATTCCAGCGGAACGCCTAGTCCGTTGAGGAACTCCTGTTGGCGGAACTTCAGCTTGTCGGGTGGTACGAGGGTAGCACCCTCACCGCCCATGAACTGATAGGACAATGGATACGGTGACGTATGGTAGCGCGTCGGGTCAAGGCGATGCTGATTCACCATGCTCTGGACTCGACCAGCGAACCCTTCTAGTGCATGGGCCTGCATCGGGTCAATACCACCAGCGTTCTGAGCTGGACTGATGATGCGCATTCCAAGGGTGTAGTCGAGTGCAACGGCCTGATCAGCTTTGTTCGTTACCTGGTTCAGCCAAGCAGTACGGAAGCTGGAGATCGTACGGGGAATGCCCCATCCACGACTCTTGATACCAGCTAGCACGTTCTCAGCCAAGTGAAGCATCTCGCCTTCGTCGAAGCATACGCTCGCATTGCGAGCTACAGCCTCTAGCACCTCCATCGGAGTAGTCTCGATGAAGATAGGCGCACCTGACTGGTAGTCTCTGCGATCGTCGCCATCGATCTTCCACCAGAACTCCTTCTTGCGCGAGATGCGGTTGTACGCCATCTCGATCTCAAAGGGGCTGTAGAATACGAGCTTAACGCGTGATAGGTCAGGATCCTTGAGATCCAGGCACTCGAAGTTGTTACTGTCGCCGCAATTCGCGCAGTTCTCTTTGCGCTTCCAGCGCACGTACGGCTCAACGGAGGTCAGTTCCAGCTTGTAGCCGATCCGACCAATCTGATGCATGCTGCCGCACTTAGAGCACTTTAGGAACCTACGGAACGGTAGGTACACCGACATGAACACGTTGCCATAGCCTAGGAAGTTCTCAGCAGCGTTGCTTAGCTCAGTACGATAACCGAAATGGTTCGTGAAGAAATCCCGTAGTTCTGATTCTTCATCAGGGTCTAACTCGGGGAAGTTGACGTCGGTAATGAAGTGCTGCCCGACTCTGGTAAGCGCCTGACGGAAGGTGTCGTTCGATTGCCACAGATACTGAGCCCACCACAAGATAGTATTGTGGTCGTTCGGCATCGCCGAAGTTGCGTAATCTAGCCAGGGAAGCTCCGCTATTTTGTGAGGCTGGCTGCCTGATGACGTTAGCAGGTTCTGACTTGAGGGGGGTGTAGCCACTTTACGCAGTTTCGGGGGTACAGATGGGTAGTGCAACTAGCAACTGGTCATGAACTTCTACCGACCAGCCTCCGGATATGCAGGTGTAGGTCTTCTTGTCACACACTAGGGTTATAGGCGACTCGGATGTAGCGCTGGGTGGTTCTATGATGGATGACTGCCCGTCCAATGGAAACCCGATCAGTACAAGGGTGTCGCTCGCTGCAAACGTACTAACGAAGAGGGTTACCTTGCCTAAGCCGCCTCCGGTCATCTGGACCTTAATACGAGGAGCCCTGTACTGATCTAAATAGGGCGGCTCTCCGAGGAATGTCTTAATGGCGTCCCATGGAGTGTCTGACTTCTTGGAATCTTGCGCCAATGCCCACATAGCGAGCTGCTTACCCGCTACAGAGGACTCTCCGGCTTTTTGTACCGGCTTTTGTTGAGGCTGGTGCTCAGCGCGGGTGTATGTAACTGCTAATGGCGTAACAACTTGCGCAATGCTATCTATAGCAGAGTCTACCGGCTGCGTGGGGTCAACCCCACCGAATTCTTCCAACACCCGAGATCCGTCTGATCGCTGAACCTCTTTCACAATCCTAGTACGGTTACCTAGCGCTGCTCGGCCAATCATAGACCCAGCGGCTACATGGTCTTGTGCTACTGCCATCTTTCGGTTGGTGGTTGGGATAGACGTACAGGTGACTATTTGGCCGTCGGACATGTTGGGCACTATGCAAGCTTGCACCATGGGAGCAAGCGGTTAGATTCTGTCAATGCACCGGGCAAGCTTAAGGTCGTAAGACCTGCTCAACCCGTCTGGTCTATGGAATGGGGTTATCCCGTTCGGGTCTCTTCTGGTGAGACTAGAAACAAAGCCAGCTCCAGCTGCAGTAGCTGCATTCCAACTGCGAGAAGGCGTACACCAGAACTCGGCGCCTGGTAGTGATCCTGTCTGCAGCTTGGTTACGTAACACCCCCGCTTCACACGCGGGGTTTGTTATTGGTCAACTCAGGTAGTTGCAGCTGATCACATCTTTGTACGCCTGCTGGATCCATTCAGCAGAGTCAGTGTCGTAGCTCTCAAAGGGCTTGTAG
>Ga0209182_10000414_pt1 | contig 11464 bp, 7 predicted proteins | sample LakBais05cmmetaG_FD_185474 | JGI IMG/M metagenome (GOLD analysis project Ga0209182, IMG submission 185474) | Lake sediment microbial communities from Lake Baikal, Russia to study Microbial Dark Matter (Phase II) - Lake Baikal sediment 0-5 cm... | ecosystem: Environmental > Aquatic > Freshwater >...
GGGGACACAGACCGAATTTTTAAATTCGGAATGTGCCCCCCCGGTTGGGAAAGGGGCGAAATCAGTTCAAGATCTTGAACTGGACCTTCGGAGAGGCGGCCAGCAGGGTTCCCTGGGCGGAGTATGCCTTGACCTGCCAGGTGTAGGAGCCGGCTTTCAGCTTGTTTTTCAAATCTTCGGGGAGGGCGATCTTCGTTTCCTGCGTGGTCGTTGTCCAAAGCGTTTCAAGACCGGAAAGGGTGACCTGATATTCCGCGGCGGAGTTCAGAGCTTTCCACTCGAATGAGTCGGGAACGGCCTTCACGTTGCCCCGCGGGGAAAGGACGGCGAGCGATTCACCGCGGACGGTCTCGTCACCCGTAAACACGAAATGGGGGCCATGGCTTTTGAACCGCGGTACGACGGCCAGCGCGACCACGAGGAGGAGAGCGGCCGTAACCGAGGCTGCCACCCATCGGCGAGGCGTTAGGAACGCTGCGACCTTCTCGCCGAGCGAAATCCTTGGTTCGGGCCGGCGGGAGGAGGCGGGATCGAAGATAAAGGCCCCTCGACGTTGAATGACTTCTATCAGCTCGTTTCGTTCAGAAGTCTTTTGAAAGCAGGGAGGACAGTTGAAATAGTGCTCTTCGAACTGCGCGCTTTCGGTTTCGGAGAGTTTTCTCCTCAGGTAAAGATCGATTTTCTCTTCATATGGACATTTTTTCATCCAAGCACCTCTCGAACTTTCATTTCAATCTTTTAGTCGTCTTTGCGGCAGAAAAATGGAATATTTCATTTTCCGAGCATTTTTTTGAGCAGTTTCTGGGCATAGTTCACCCGTTCGCTGACTCTGGCCGGCGATATCCCCATCTCCCGGGCAACTTCCTCCCGGGAGAGTTCCTTATAATAATAGAGGTAGAGGACGTCCCTGAACTTGGGCTTGAGCTTCCGGATAGCCTGGGCCAGCTGCTCCGCTCGCTCGTCCCTTTCGACCTGGTCATGGGGGTCAGGCAGGGCCTGGACTTCGGGGATCTCCTTGAGGACCCTGGTCTTCTGGCGGATGTAATCGACGATCCGGCGGCTGGTGATGGTGTAGATGAAGGTCCCGACCGAGGATTCCCCCCGGAATTCCCCGGATTTAATCTTTTCGATGGCCTGCATCAGGATCTCGTTGACGATATCTTCCCACTCCGGGTTACCGCCCCCGAGGGCCTTTTTCACCTTGAAACTGACGACAGGCTTGTATTGGATGATGAGCTGTTCCAGGTCGATCTTCACCGGGCTTTCTCTCATTTTTTCAAAGATGTTGAGCCCATTATATAGTCAGCCCCACATATTGACAAGCGGACATTGTATTTTTTGAAAATGTTTCAATTTTCCGGAGGCCGCGGCGACTAATGCTATGCTGATAAAGGAAAAGTAGATGTCTTTTGGACTGAGGACCGAACCTGTCGATCACATTTCGTCTATTCAGATGCAGATCCGCGACCTGAAAACCCTCCTCCGCCTGGAACGGAAGCTGGTGCTCAGGAAAGAGGACAAAAGCGAGGCTGTTTCGGGCACCAGGAATTTCCATGGCTGGCGGGCCTGGGATTTGAAATTCGTGCGTCTTATTTCGGCGAAGAAGATCTTGAGGAATATCGACCGGACTGCGGAGCTCCCGTACGGCGACAAGCCTTTTTTCTCTGTCAAGAGCCTTCCCGACGAGCGGGATTATCTCAAGCATGACCTGCTTTATTTCATCGGTGTGACCGAGGGCGATGAGGACACGTTGGGCCATTCCCAGTTCGTCGCCGCCTATTCGCTCCTCCTGGCTCAGGCAGCCGGCATCGAAGATCCCCGCCATCTTGCGGACATCGAGCGGGGTGCGCTCCTTCACGACATTGGAAAAATCGCCATTCCCGACTCCATCCTGAAGAAGTCGGGCTGGCTTACGCCGCTCGAAAAAGAGATCGTCAAGGAACATCCCATCGTCGGGTATGAGATCATCCGCGAATTCGATTTCCTGAAAAAGACTGTCCCGATCGTCCTGCATCACCATGAACGATTCGACGGCCGCGGATATCCGCACGGTCTGGCCGGCGACGATATCCCGCTCGACGCGCGCATCTTTTCGATCGCCGATACGATCGACGCCATCACCTCGGACCGGCCCTACCGGAAGGGCCGGAGTTTCGAGGAAGCCTTCCATGAGATCGAGAGGCACAGTGGCTCCCAGTTCGACATGCTCCTCGTCGGCGTGATGCGCTCCATCTGCAAAGAGCGATGGTTCCAGGCCAAGCTGGCCACGCTCGCCCTCCCGACCGTTCATTAGCGATCGGAGAAGGGCGTTCGCTTCCGCGGAGATTCTTCACGCCCTCAGAATCTGTCCGCCAGCGCAGGGAGCTTTTTGAAGGAGCGAGTCCTTTCGGGCGAGTCGCCTGAAGCGTCAAGATCTCGGGGAGAGCGAATCCCTCTCCCCGAGTCTCTCTGCGGCGAGCTCGGCCGTGTGTTTGACCGTGTATTTTTTCTCCAGGTCCGCGAGGCCGGCCTTGAGTTGAAAGATGCAGCCGGGACAGTCCGTCGCGATCACGGCCCGCCCGCTCTCCTCGATCTTTTGCTTTTTGTCAGCCCAGAACTTAGCCGCGATCTCCGGGTTCTTGACGGAAAACACGCCGCAGAACCCGCAGCAGGCATAGGGCTCGCTCTCGACCTGGGGATCATAGCCAAGGCTCTTGAGGAGCTTCAGGGGTTCGTCCTTGAGCTTCAGGTCGTTCAAATAATGACATGGATAATGGTAGAAAATTTCCCCCTGCTTCCCGTCCTTTTTGTCTTCAGGGAGGAATCCCTTCTTCACCATGAACTCGGTGAAATCGTGAACTTTTTCGGCCCACGGCGCAGCCGCCCCGTCGAGCTCGGGATAGAGCTTTTTCAGGATGGAGTTGCCCGTCGGGCAGACGGTCAGGATGTAATCAGGCTTCTCCTTTTCGAATGACTTGAGGTTCGCCTTCATCAGTTTCCGCACGTCGCTTGTGTCCCCGAGATGATGGCTCGGCGCGCCGCAGCAGGCCTGGTCGGCCGGGCAGACGACGTCGAACCCGAAGCGGGAGAGGACCTTGACGACGCTTTCGCGGATGTCCGGGAAAAAGAATTTTGCGAGGCACCCCTCGAAGAGATAGATCTTTTCGCCTTTGTGCTCTTCCTCTGAAGCTGCGCCCTTCTTCAGATTGAGGACCGGAAAGTGCTTTCCCTTGGCCCAGGCGAAGGGGAGTTTCCGGAGATGGCCGTTTTTTTGCCAAATTTTCTGGAGGACAGACAATGCCTTTGTTCCCGCGTCCGACAGAGAGAGTCTCCGGAAAACGGCCGAGATTGCCCGTTCAAACAATGTCGGCCCTTTCCAATTTTTCAGCTTGAGCAGGATCTTGCTCGTCGGGATCCCGACCGGGCAGAATTCCTCACATTTCTTGCAGTCCGCGCAGAGGTCGAGAAGCTTATCGATCTCCTTGGGCGACCTCGTCGCGGCCGTGAGCAGGATGCCGATGCCGCCGGGATAGACCTGCCCGCCGTAGACATGCCCGCCGACCGCCTGAAAAACCGGACACTGCAGCATGCAGCCGCCGCATTTCAGACAATAGAGGATCTCTTCGAAATCTCTGTCGCGCGAGATGTCCAGCCGGCCGTTGTCGAGAATGACAATGTGGACTTCCTTAGGGCCGTGGACGCCGATGATCAGCTCCTTCTCGATGTCCGTCGTCTTGCTCGGCCCGGTGATAAAGGAGACGTACGATGTCATTTTGTGGCCGGACGATCCGGTGATCAACGCTTTGAGGAGCGCCGTCGCCTGCTCCATCGTCTCGACGAATTTCTCGGCCGTGATAAGGGCGATATGGACGGGCGGAAGCCCCGTCACGAGCCGGGCGTTGCCCTCGTTGCTGACGAGGACGAGTGTGCCCGATTCGGCGATGGCTAGGTTGGCGCCCGAGATCCCGACGTCCGCGTCGATGAAGACCTGGCGAAGCTCCTGGCGCGTAATCTTGACCATCTCTTGGATATCCGGGGGGACGGGGCGGCCGAGATGCTTGGAGAAGAGCTCCGCGACCTCTTCTTTGGTCTTGTGCAGCGCCGGCGCGGTGATGTGGGATGGCCGCTCGCCCGCGAGCTGGACGATCCATTCGCCGAGGTCGGTCTCGACGACCTTGAATCCTTTCTTTTCGAGATACGGATTCAGCCCGATCTCTTCGCTGACCATGGACTTCGATTTGACGATGAGGCGGGCCTTGCTCTGGCGAAGGATCTTTTCGATGAGCGCGAGCGTCTCTTCGGGGGTGGATGTTCTGTAAACCCGTGATCCGGCCGCGGTCGCTTCCTTGCTGAACTTTTCGATCAGGCCGTCGAGCTTGGGGACGCATGCTTCGCGGACGGCCCGCGCTTTCTCTTTGATCTCCGGCCAGGGGACCTCGTCCCGTGTCTTTTTGAACTTGGAAAAATGATTCGCGCTCGCTTTCTTGAGCGCGTTCTGGAGGTTCTTATCGCGGAGGGCCCGCCTAACCTCTCTTTTCTTCGGATACCAGAGAGGCACTTATTCCTCCCGGCCTTTCTTTTTTGACTGCTCCATCCACTGTTTGATGTCGACCAGGATCTCCCGCGGCTTGCTGCCTTCCGACGGCCCCAGGACGCCTTCCTGTTCCATCTGGTCGATGATGCGCGACGCGCGCGCATAGCCGAGCTTGAGCTTGCGCTGGAGGTAAGAGGCCGAGGCTTGACCGGTATGGAGGATGAGTCTCATGGCCTCGTCGTACAGCGCGTCTTTCTCGCCGAGGTCGGCCCATTCCTGAGGGCCCGTGCTCTTGAGGACGCTGATGAGCCGTTCGTCGTAGTCCGGAGTTCTTTGTTCCTTGACGAATTTGGCCAGGCGGCGCACTTCAGGAATCGAAACATAGGCGCAGTGGAGCCGGAGCAGCCGCGGATAGTTCGGCGGCATGAAAAGCATATCGCCCATACCGAGGAGCTTATCCGCGCCGCTGGTGTCGAGGATGACCCGGGAGTCTATCTTGGACGGGACGCGGAACGCGATCCGGCTGGAAAAGTTGTTCTTGATCGTGCCGGTGATGACGTCGATGGACGGCCGTTGCGTGGCCAGGACGAGGTGGATGCCGACCGCACGCGCGAGCTGGGCCAGGCGGGCGATGGCATAGTCCACGTCCTGGGCGCTGACCATCATCAGCTCGGCCAGCTCGTCGATGATGATGACGATGTAGGGGAGGGGTTTGAGGTTCGCTTTCTCTTCCTCGGTCAGCCTCCCCTTTTTTTCCTTTAAGACCTGGGCGATGTGGTGGTTGTATTGTTCGATGTTCCGGACCTTGTTCTGGCTGAGAAGATGGTAGCGCTGCTCCATCCGTTTGACGGCATCCATGAGAATGATGCCGGCCTTCTTCGGGTCGTTGACGACGGGGCTCAGCAGGTGCGGAATGCCGTCGTAGAGGGTGAACTCGAGGCGCTTGGGATCGATGAGGATGAGCTTGACCTCGTCGGGCGTGGCCTTGTACAGGATACTCGCGATCAGGGCGTTGAGGCAGACGCTCTTCCCCGTTCCGGTGGCGCCGGCGATGAGGAGATGGGGCATGATGCCGAGGTCGGTCACATAGACCTCGTCGTGGACGGTCTTGCCCAAGGCGAAGGTCAGCTTGGACGGCGATTTCTGAAAGTTCTCGGACTCGATGATGTCCCGGAGCTTGATGATTTCCCTCTTGTTGTTGGGAATTTCAACGCCCAGCGAGGACTTTCCGGGGATGCGCTGGATCCGGACGGACTCGGCGCCCAGGGCCAGCGAGAGGTCCTCGGAGAGGTTCGCGACCTGGCTGATTTTGATTCCCGGATTGGGATAGAACTCGTAGGTGGTGATGATCGGACCGGGATGGTATTCCTTCACTTCGCCCTCGACCTTGAATTCCCTGAGCTTCTCCTCGATGCGCTGCTTTTTCTCAAGCAGTTCGTTCTTGTCGATCTTTTCGGCGGGCTTGCCGGGGTCGAGGAGGTGGAGCGGCGGGAAATCGTAATCTTCCGACACGGGGAAGAGGAGCGGCTCTTCATCGAGGCGGGGAAGCTTGATGTCGGGGGGCTTGATCGGGCCGGTCTTCAGCTCGGGCGCCTCGTCCTTTTTGCCCGCCGGCTTTTTATCATCCGGGACACTTGGCTTCGTCGGCCGCTCCTTGGCAAGTTTCTTCTCGTCGGGTGCGGGCTTTTTTGCCGCCGCCGATTTTTTCTCCGTTTGTTTCGCCTCGGCCCTGGGCCGTTTCGTGATCTTGATCCGGACTTCTTTAAAAGCGAACGTGAACATCTGGCCAACGGCCTGGAACAATTTTTTGAGCGAGAACCCCGTGGAGAAGATGATAAAGAGCGACGCGGCGGTGAGGAGAAAAATGAGGGTGCCGGTGCTGTTCAGGAACGATTGGAGGAAGGCGTTCAAAAGGTCCCCGAGCAAGCCGCCGACCTGGATCTCCGTCCCGCGGAAGGTCGCGTTTTGGAAAAAGAGGATGAGGAGCGGGCAAAGGATGAAGAGAAGAAGGGAAAATTTTCCCGCTTTTCGGAGAAGGTGCTTCTTCTCCCCGGTCATCACGGTCTTGAACCCTAGATAGGCGATCATGAACGGCAGAAGGAACGCCGTGAACCCGAAGACCTGAAGGACGACATCGGCCAGCCAGGCCCCCACTTTTCCGCCGTAATTGTGGACTTTGTGCTCGGCGGACACGGTGCTGAAGAGCGACGGGTCCTTGGCGTCGTAGCTCGCCAGGCTGAGGAGCAGATAGGCGGCCAGGGCGAGCAGAAGGACGCCCGCGATTTCCGAGGCGATGACGCCGCGCTTGGCCTTCGGTTTTTGCCCTTGGGCCGCGGCCTTTCTTTTTGTCTTCCTCATTTCGGAAAATTATAACACATTTGAGGCGATTTCCAGAACCGCGGCCGGGCCGGTCAAAATGATGTTTGACTTCACCAAAAAGCAATGGTATAAAGAAAAGAGAGTCTCATGGGCCTATATGCGCGAAGATTGATCTTGACGGCAGCGATGGTCTTTGCCCTCATGGCCTCCTCGTTCGCGGACGCAACCTCCAAAAAGCAAGGAACATTCGAGTTTTCCTACGGCAAGTACCAGATCGCGGATGAGAGGTTCGACGCAGTTTACAAGAAAGGCGGCTCCATCCAGGGCATTATCCTCTCGTCGTCGCTGGCCTTCGGTTTTGATTTCTATGCCGAGATCAAGGCCTTCTATAAGACCGGCACTTTGACCTTTACCGAGGAAAAGACGACGCTCTTATTGGTGCCGCTCTCTTTGGGCGTCCGCTATGTCCTTCCGGGAAACTATGTCCTTCCCTACGCCGGCGGAGGCGCCGACTTTTATTTCTATTATGAGAACAACCCTATCGCGACGACGCTGAACATTGCCAAGGGCTATCATCTCCTGGCCGGCATCTTTCTCCAGTTCGGAAAGAATTCGCCCCTCCGCTTGAGCGGCAGGGTCAAGTACACGCGGGTCAAGACGACGGAGGACGGCATCGCCATCGAGCTCGGCGGGTTCGAATATGGCGCCGGGATCGCCATCAGCTTCTAGGAATTCTCCTCCCCCAGATTCTTTTCCCCTAATGACAAAACGGCCTCCGGTTCCTCTCTTCGTTCAGAGGAGGCCGAAGGCCGTTGGCTCGGACTTCTTCCGGTTATTTTTCCGTGACAGTCGCGGACTTCCGGCTCTCCCGGCCGTCCTTATACACCGTCGTCACGGCATAGGCGTACGTCGGGTGGATGGGCAGTCTGGCGTCTTTGTGCGAGAACGTGGAGGAGTCCAGAGTCTTGATCGCGACGAATTGATCGTCGTCGTCCGTCGCCTTTTTGCGGTAGATCCTGTAGCCGTTCACGTCGTTATCGTCGTTGAAGGCGTTCTTCTCGAAGGTGATCGTGTTGTTCTTCTCCCGGTAGAAAAGGATCCTGTTGAAGGTCGTTTGAAGCGCGGCGTTCAGGGGAGGGAACTCGAACTTCCTGGATTCGGTCACGGTGGAGGACGGTTCGCTCTCGACGTCGAACGTGCTCAGGGAGGTCAGCCGGTAGGCGTACCTAGTTGCGATGTCCAAGTTTGAGTCCTCGTACTGGAGGACGGAACTGGAGGCCGAGCTGATAACAACGAAGGAGCTGTCGGCCGCGCCGATCGGCTTCCGGTAGATCTTATAGTTTTTGAGCGGGATGGCGGCGTTCAAGGGGTTGGCCGCCCAGGTGATCTTGTTGATCTTCTTGGTCTCATCGGCATTCAGCCGGGTGTCGATGGCCGGGCTCAGCGGGGGGCTGGGCGGGGGAGTGATCGTGAAAGCGGAATCGCTGACGTTGGAAATACTGGCGTTGGCGGCATCGCTGATCCTCACCAGGCAGTTGGTGCTGGGCGTGTTCGGCACCGTCCACGCATAAGAGCCGTTGTTGGGAGTGGAGGCGATGATCGTCGAATAACCGGTCCCGCCGTTCGTCGAAAGCTCGATCTTGACGTTGGCTACGGTCGCCCCTTGGATCGTCCAGGTAATGTTGTGCGCTGTGCCGGCTTGCCAGCTCTCCCCGCCGTTGGGAGAGGTCACGGTGATCGGAGAAGGTGCGATCGTGAAGGCGGAATCGCTGACGTCGATATTACTGGCGTTGGCGGCATCGCTGATCCTCACCAGGCAGTTGGCGCTGGGCGTGTTCGGCACCGTCCACGCATAAGAGCCGTTGTTGGGAGTGGAGGCGATGATCGTCGAATAACCGGTCCCGCCGTTCGTCGAAAGCTCGATCTTGACGTTGGCTACGGTTCCCTGCGTCGTCCAGGTAATGTTGTGCGTTGTGCCGGCTTGCCAGCTCTCCCCGCCGTTGGGAGAGGTCACGGTGATGGATTTTGTCTGCTTGGAGGAATACATGATCTCTTCGTTGTCCGTTCCCTGGAAGTAGAAGAGATGGACGGCGCCGTTCGGGGCGATCCGCATGAAGGGCTCTCCGTTTTTAAGGGGATTATTGCTGAAGTTGGTGACCGCCGACCACGTCTTCTGCCCGCCGGGACTTTCCTCTTCGTAGGTCTTTATGTAGATTTCCCAGTCGGAGCCGAGGAATTCCTGCCAGGCGATGTAGATTTCCTTGGTCTCGGGATTGACGGCAATGGTCGCGCTTTCGGAGCGCTGGCCCGCAGACTGAGAGATGTTTTCCGCGGGCTGCCAGGCGCCGTTGATGGTCTTCCTGAGGAAGACCTCTTCGGCGCCGCCCACCATTCCATACCAGACGACGTATGCGTCGCCATTGGCGTCCGCGACGACCCGGGGAAGGCTCCAGTCCAGGCCCGTGCCCGGCGCTATGTTGACCGGAGCCGTCCAGGTGTTGGGATTTTTTGGCGTCGGATTTTTTGAGTACCAGACCGCGGCTTCTCCCGACCTGGTGATAAAGACGAGGTGGCCGGTCCCGTCTTTTTTATCGATGAACAAATTCGGCCAATATTTTGACGAGCCGCTGAAAATATGAAGGTCATAGGCATCGCTCCATTGGCCCGTTAGGCCATCTTTGTATCGAAGGGCCAGCTCGAACGTATCGGTTATGGTAACATCCTCCATCCAGGCCGCGAACAGGGTATTGTCCACAGGCGAAACCGAAAGGTTCACGTACGTGGAGCTGCCCGGAGTATTGGCTAATTGAACCATGTCGGCCCAGACGCCGTTGGAATATTGGCGCCAGAAAACTTCCATGGTCGCTTCGCCGTTGAACCAGCCGGCGTCGTGATAGCCGAAATGGACCGTCCCGTCCGAGGTCGCGGCGATCGAGGGAAATCCGACGTCGTCGCCGCCGTTGAAGATGGGCGTGACGAGGGAAGGCGTTTCCCACTGGCCGGATTTGTTTGTGTTGAACATGATGTCGCGGTTCAGCCCGCCCTTCCAATTCGTCCAGACGACGTACACCTTGCCGCTGCCGTCCACGGCGGCTTGGGGCGCTTCGCTGTGCGGCCAGTCGTTGGAGACATTCACGGGCGTCGTCCACTGAGTGGCCGCGGCAAGAGGAGGACGGGCCGCCTTTCGGCTCGTTTTGTCCACGGAATCCGCGGCGCCGGCCAGGATCAAGAGAGAAACAGACGTCGCTATCAGAAGAAAGGACATTCTCTTCGTCATAAAAGACTCCTTTTCAAGCGATGGGAGGGAGGTATTATACATGAGTCCCGGCTATAGTCAATCGGAGCGGGCGGATCAGACGGCGTCGAAATCGCCGAGCGTGATGTACCAGGAGGCCGTGTCGAAAAGCCCTGCCGGCGCCGGCTCGGACGCGTTCCAGCTCAGGAGGATCGGGAATTTGCGCGGAAGAAGACGCCGGGGGCAGACCAGGAACCCATTGCGGCGGAGAGCCTTGGCCGCAGGGCCGCGCTTGAGCATCAGGCAACCGACAAGAGCCGCGCCTCTAGAGCGGGCTTCCCGACAGAAAGCTGAGGCGAGAAGAACGGCGGCGGTTTTTCCTTCCGGCGAGTCGGCGACGAGCAGGTCGACGATCATGCCCCACGGAAGGTTCTCGATCTTCGTCACGCTTCCGACGAGGAAGCCGATCAAGCGTCCGTCCAAACGGGCGGTGAAGATCTCATAGCGGCGGGTGGGATGATGGGCGAACCTCCAGTCGAGGAAGTCCCGGTCGCGGACGAGGATATGGGTGAAATCATCCTTGACGCTTTCCCAAAAAGCATCGAATTCAGCGCCGAATTCCGTAGTCTTTTCGATCGTCATCGACCGGGATTTCCGGCGCAGACGGATGACGGAGGCTGCCAGGCGCAGGAATGAATTCCCGAGGCGGGCGCCAGGGCGCCAGAGGATTCCTTTCTTGGGTTTCTGCGTGGCGAGGACGCGGGGAAGATCGAAGGGCAGAATCCAGAGGGGCAGATCGCCGATTTCGCGGTAGTTCAGGTGGCGCAGGCAGGCGCCGAGGGAGTTGGAGTTGGGGTAGCCGAAGGTGAGGCTGATTCCGGATTTCGCGCAGCGCGCAGTGACTTCGCCGTAGAGGCGGAAAAAGATGCTCCGGCCTCTGTAGTCCGGATGGGTCATGCCGTTCACGGCAAGGCAGCCCGGGCGAACGACGGCCCCGATCTTAAATTTCAGGGGTACGCCCGCGCAATGGCCGGTGACGAGCGTCCCCGTTTTAGTGACGAACTCGATCGCCTGCCCGCCGGGGTTTTGATCGTAGAGCCAGATCAGGTAGCGGGGATCGGAGACGTCCTCGCCGGGAAAGATGATCTTCGCCAGCGCCGTCAGGCCCTCGCGGTCCTGGTGCCCCAAGACGATGTCCTGATCGAAATTCCGGCGGGACGAAGACTCGGTTCTTTCCCCGGGAGATCGAGGAGCGGACAGCGATTTCGCCATTTTTTTTCGCCTATTATTCAAAAGAGGCCTTTTTCTGTCAAGCCGATCGTCCGGGTTGAGGCTCTTTATCCGGATCAGAGCGGCCGGCCCGAGGGCCAGCCCTAATCTGACGGAATACATCGAAG
>Ga0209182_10000415_pt1 | contig 11454 bp, 7 predicted proteins | sample LakBais05cmmetaG_FD_185474 | JGI IMG/M metagenome (GOLD analysis project Ga0209182, IMG submission 185474) | Lake sediment microbial communities from Lake Baikal, Russia to study Microbial Dark Matter (Phase II) - Lake Baikal sediment 0-5 cm... | ecosystem: Environmental > Aquatic > Freshwater >...
TTATATCACAGACTTAAAGGTTATTCTAAGAGTTGTCATCTAATGTGAAACTGATGAACATATTTTGTTTATAGAGGCAACAATTGTAATTTATTCTGCTTTTCCTCGATAAACGTCTGCCGGCAGAAACCCCCTCGGCATGATTCCGGCGGGCCCGAAGGATTTGTCGAGATACGACTGAAATTACGAATAATCCTTGAGATTTTTCAAATGATGGGCGGACGCTCCTTTTTCGACCAGAATAAATTTTGCTTTTGAGCGCTCGCACTCGACCCGAAGACTTTGAACAGTGCTGCCCCAAGATAGAAGCTCAACGGCGTCTGGGACACGAAAAAATCGCGATAGGGGACCTCTCTAAGGCTGACGCGCCAGGCCCGGCAAAAATATGCTCCTTCGTCGTCGTTCATCAAGTACCCGCCGGGTTTATAAAATCCCCAAAAAAGCGCGAGGTCGAGAAGAGCCGCAGAGAGGAAGAAAAATCCGAATCCCTTATGGACGGCTGCCGTATCCATTCAAAAAAGTTATGTTTCCCAAGCCTAGTCCATTCAAGGAGATTTCAGGGCACTCTGACCGCATATCACTTTCGGGGACATGATTCCCTGTCCCTGGCGGTTTTCAACGATATCGTCCTTTGGGCCGATACCGGCCAGACAGGGACAGGGTATCGTGTCCCCCCCCCGCATTTGAAAGTGATATACCTTCAGCTGGGCACTGCTTGACACGGAGCAATTCTGCTCTTATATTCAGGATGGAATGTTTTCTAGGGAAAATGCGATGAAGAAGTATGCAAAATTTTTTATCATTTTCTTTCTTCCATTTTTTTCTTCCTGCGCCATTCAAAAAGGTCCTTCTCCCGCCGGAGCGCCAGAAGCGCGTTCTTTCGATCTCAGCCTAAAACAGGGCCTGTTGTTTTTCGAGCGGGGCGAATACGCAAAGGCCGCCGAGCAATTCCGGGCAGCCACAGCATCGAATCCGGACTCGGCCAAAGCCCATAATTATTTGGGAATCTGCTACTTCCAGCTGAAAAATTATGAGCCGGCCAGAGGCCAATTCGAAAAAGCCGCGGCGCTGGATCCGTTATTTGCCTCGGCCTACAACAACTTGGGCGGGATCTATGCCATCAAGCTCGAATTTGAGAAGGCCAAGGAAATGTTCAAGAAAGCCCTCTCGCTTGCCCCTGACCTTGTTTCCGCGAATTACAGCCTGGGAATGCTTCTCTTCAGCCTGGGAGAAAATGAAGAGGCCTCGGCCTATCTATTCAGAGCGATCGCCCTTGACCCGGATTATCTGGAAAAGCACAAGGATTTTGTCGCCACATTTTCTTCTGTTCAGTTTGACATGACCGAGATGTTTTTCACGTGTGCCAAGCTTTATGCCTCGAGGGACAACATTGAAAGAACCGTCGCTTATCTGCAAAAAGCGAAGCAGGCTGGTTTCCGGGACTGGGAGAGGATCCTTAGGGAGAAAGAGTTCGAGAAGGTCCGGGACGATCCGAGGATCAAAGTATTTTTGATCTCAACATATTAAAAATCCGGCAACACGTGCGAAGGCCCGCCATAGACCTGGACATAAAGCGGATATTTTTTATTGGGATCGAAATCGGCTGGTTTGAAGAGAATACCGTAAACGTCGGTCTTGTGTTATAAGCTTGGAACGCATGCCCAGGAGGCGAATGTGAGCCATGATCAGCCATCGGATCAAAATCTTCCCCGAGTCCTTGGGCTGATCAGCGTCGTCGGCATCGTCGTCGGGACCATGATTGGCTCGGGCATCTTCATCGTTCCGGCATCCATTGCCGCCGATCTCAGATCGCCGCTTCTCGTGCTCGTGGTGTGGGTCGTCGGCGGTGTATTGAGCTTTTTCGGGGCGCTTTCTCTATCCGAGCTGGGCGCCGCCTATCCTCATGCCGGCGGCATGTATGTCTATCTCCGGGAGGCCTACGGGCCGCTCGCGGCTTTTCTCTTTGGCTGGACGATGTTCCTGATCATTGATTCCGGGAGCATGGCAACCCTGGCCGTCGCCTTCTCTTCTAAGTACCTTCCTCAATTCGTCGATCTTTCCGTTGCCCAAACGAAGCTCGTCGCCGTCCTCCTCATTTTCGTCTTGGCCGTTGTCAATTTCCTGGGCGTGAAATGGGGAGCCTTCGTCCAGAATCTTTTCACCGTCGTCAAGTTGGCCGCGCTTGCGATGATTATCAGCGTCGTGTTCATTTTCGCCAAAGGGAGCGTGTCCCACTTCTTCACGCCGGCACCGGGACCGGCCCCGACGGGCATGGCCGGGGCCTTCGGCGTAGCGCTTGTCGCAGCCCTCTGGGCGTGCAAGGGCTGGGAGGTCTCGACCTTCAGTGCCGGCGAGACCAAGAACCCGGAAAAGAATCTTCTGCTGGGCATTTTCATCGGCATGCTTCTCGTGATCTTTTTGTACCTCGGGGCCAACATGGCTTATCTCTATGCCTTTCCTGTCGAGGTCGTCGCAAAATCCAGCCGGATCGCGAGCGACGCCATGGACTTTGCCATCGGACCGTTGGGGGCGACCTTCATTGCCATCGCCATCCTTTTTTCGATCACGGGCGCCTGCAACGGCCATCTTCTCACCGGCCCCCGCGTCTATTTCGCCATGGCCAGGGACGGAGTCTTTTTTAGAAAAGTCGCCCAGCTCCATCCGCGCTTTCTCACCCCCCATTTTTCCATCCTGGCCATCAGCCTATGGAGCGCCCTGCTTTGTTTCATGGGAAAATTCGAGCAGTTGTTCACTTTTGTCGTGTTCGGACTCTGGATATTTTTCGGACTGACGGTCGGCGCCGTCTTCATTCTCAGGAGAAAAAAACCCGGGCTCAGGAGGCCCTATAGGACCTGGGGATACCCGGTCACTCCCCTCCTCTTTCTGGCCGCCGCGCTTTTCGTCCTGGTGAACACACTCATCAATAAATTCTGGAATTCCTTTGCCGGGTTGGCCATCATTATTTTAGGGATTCCCGCGTATCTTTTTTGGCGAAGAAGGTCCCGGGTGAAGACCGGAGAGGCTTAAGGCTTTTTTGTATATAAATGGGTGGAGAGTGAAACTTACGTATCGCGCATTTTTTAGCGTCATGCGCAGGTTTGATACCGCCGTTTTTCCGTTGTTTTCAGAAGCCGAATTTTAGGCCCAGGCGGAAACTGAAACCGTTCAAATTCATGGAAAAGGGCACTGTCTGAAGCTCTCCGGGCCGGCCCCATCCCGGCAAGAATTGGAGCAGCCAGCGCATTCTGGTATAAATATCCCTGTTGTTCCAGTCCGTGATGGGTTTGTCGATCAGCCATGGCCGGCCAAAATCCAAGGGATTCGAACGAGGCTGCGGCCGCTTCAGTCCTTTGAATTCGACAAAACGATAGCCGCCCTCGGCGACGAGACGCAGCCGTTCGGCGATCCGAAACTCGAACCCGAGCCCGGCCTGCCCGCCCCAGGCGTTCTTTTTCTGTGTTTCCGGCCCGCCCTGGAATGAGCCGAAATAATAGCTCGGACCTCCGCTCATGAAGACGTTCCAATCGCGGCCCACGGGAACAAGATAATAAACGTTGAGAGAGAGGGGGACGATGCGGAAATCGTTGACGGGGCCTTGCCTCTCATCGACCGGCCCACGGAATCCGCCCTGTCCCTGCCGGTCGCCCTTCATCCAGCCCTCCATGTCCCGGTCTCTGTCATGCCCTTTGAAATCGCTCATGTAGCCGAGCCCGAGGCTGAGGCGGACTCTCGAAGAAAAGCTCAACTGGAATTCGGACCTCAAGTCCGCTATGCCGTGATGGGCTTCCGAAAAGCCGAAGCCTCCGCCGAGCGAGATGGAAAAGCGCTGAAAGTCTTCGCCGCCCTTTCTCCCTCGTTCGCGGCCGTTGGCTATGCCGATGACCAGGAGCAACGACAACAGGAGGCCGAATGGCCGTCCGATTTTGAATATCCGCAAGGTCATGCTATTTCTCCTTTCAATAAATTTTCTCTCCGCTAATTTAATAAAGAAGCAGGGTCGCATAGTCGCGGAAATTTGTCAAATCTTAATCCCTCCAGATTATTAGGAATCATCGGTTTTCCATGCGTATTTCGATATACTTTGACAAATGATCCAATAAATCCTTTGACCTTCGTCGATATGGCTGTTTTTATCCCGTTAATTACAGGCTAAACCTAAACATGATATTCGTCCATTCGTCCGAACACAAGACGGGAGAGACCGGGAGAAGCGGACGGACGATCAGGGCCTTACCGATAACGATATCTTCAGGACTCCCCGTTCTTCCAGGGGAAAAAATCGGCTCGCCGGGTCCCAGCGCCTCTCCCAATTTTTATTGTAGACGAGGAAGACCTCGTTTCCGGGAGATATCTGCCAGCGGAGGCGGGTGCTCCAGCCCAGAAGCCTCGAGATGTCGTCGTACTGGATGTAGTTCATGAGGCCGAAATCGGGTGAAAGGAAGAGGTCGGCCTTGACCTGGTAGACGTTCTCGCTGAACCGGCCTTGGGGAAGCCTGCCCCGGACGAGGTTGACGTCCAGGGCCAGGCTCGCATAGCCTTTATATTTCAGCGTCAGTCCTATCCTGAGGTCGTCATAGCGGCCTGAATAGAACTCCCCGAAGGCGGAGCTTATGTCGAACGCCGCCGAGCGGTGAGTCGCGGTGTTGAACTCCAAACGAACGTTCGTGAAATTGTAGGCTTTAGCGGGCAGAATGACGCCTTTGGCGACCTCGAAGGCATAGGGCAGGACATCGCGGTTGGCAACGACTTCGAATTGGAAGAACTCACCGCTCTCCGTCCTTAAACTGAGGGGCGAAGCGGTGAGCCGGCTCGTTTCGAGCTTCCCCGTGAGATCCCAATAGTAGTCGGCACTCATCTGAAAGAAAAACTGCCGGACGAGCGGGTCGAGGAAGCCTGCATTCGGCCTCGGTTGGTAAGCGACCCTGGCATAGGCGGTCTGGATGCTCTTTCGCATCATGTAGCCCAGCCCGGGGTCCAGGGACTCTCCGTAGTAAGCGTATGTCGTCTGGACGTTCCAGAGGTCGTTGGGCAAATCAGCCCTGAAGCCGAAACCGTGGTGACGACCCTCTTTCTTCTCGTTCCAGTTGTAGGCCATCCAGGCGGCGAGCATGATATTTTTGTTTCCGAGGAACTTGGATGAGGTATAGTTGAAGTCCACACCGGCCAGAGAGTTCTTCTCTCCTGTCGGGCTTCCGTTGGTGAAGATCCAGCCCACCTTGCTCTGAGCGAAGATGTTCTGCACCATCCGGCTGGCGAGAAGATTGCGGCCCGGAAGTCCCTCGAATTTGCCGGTCTGGACGTCGAGCACGGCCAGGTTCGTATCGCCGATCTTGCCGTAGAGCTTAGTGCCGAAGACGACCGGGATCTGTTCGCCTTGGTAGAGTCCGATTTTCCGGCTGATGAAGGGGACGAAGCTCACGCTCGAACTGAAACTGAAGACCTCGGAGCCCTCCAGGAAAAACATCCTTTTTTCGGGGAAATTTATGGGAAACCGGGTCAGGTTGATGCGGCGCTCGTCGACCTCGGTCTCGGCGAAGTCCATGTTGTAGCTGACGGCGCCAACCAGATTGGGCGTGAAGCTCTTGTAGATATCGAAACCGCCGTCCAGCTTCTCCTCCGAGCCATCGGGCTCGAGGCTGCTTTTCTGGGTGATGGCAAGGCTATACGGCCGGAAGGTGATCCCCTTGCCCTGCTTGACGCCCTCGATCCCCTCTAAGCCGGCCGCTTCCATGGGGTTGTTGAAGTTGCTGTCCCGGTTCGTCCCGGACAGCCGGATCGTCTCCTGCTTTCGGGCGATGACGCGCTCGACGTTGATTCCCCAGGCGGTGAGGCCGGGCTTGAAGGAGATGGTCTTGAACGGAATCCTGAGTTCCACGCTCCAGCCGTTCTCGAGGGTCCGGCTCTTGGCTTCCCAGATCCCGTCCCAGTTGAGGCTGGAGCTCCCCGCGTAAGCGAGTCCCTCGCTGCGGCCGCCGAGGGGATTGACGGAGAAGATGTAGGCTGTCCGTTTGTCCTGGAAGGGATCGAGCAGGACGCGGATGATATCGTCGCTCGGGCCCTGCGGCGCGTGCCCGTAACCTGGGCCATGCTGAGTCGTGGCGCCGCTGTCATGGGCCATGGTCTTGGCCGAGATCCGGCGCGACTCGCTGTCGGAGCAGAGGACGCCGATGTAGAGGTTCGAATCATCGTACAGGATCCTCAGTTCGGTCTTCTCCGTCGGCTCCTGGTTGGGCTGGGGCTCGACCATGCGGAAGCCGGTGAAGACGGCGGCCGACTGCCAGACGGGATCGGAAAGGCTGCCGTCGATCTTAGGCCCCTCTTTGACGCGGACGGCCTTGAGCTCGGCCGCGAGGATGGGGGAGGAACAAACAAATGATGACATCAGGAAAAATATTAGAAATCTTCTCATGTTCTTCTTTCTTGGCATTTTTCAGAAGAGATTCGGCAATGGTGAAAAAGGTGTTCATTCTAATATCTTGGTCGAACTTTTTCAAGTCTGGATTTCGAAGCGTAGGCATCTCTTTTTCCGTTCCCCGAAAGTGATATACGGTCAGGCCTTCAGAAGATTGACATGCATAACGGGCTGGGCTATACTCCCCGACGATTTTCCAGGAAAGGAAAAACAGGGTCGCGGCGAGGCCGGAATCTCCCGCGGCGGATGGCGCTGATGGAGAGTCCAGGCATCGAGAAGAAAACGCAAAAATCGGATTTATTTACCGTCCTCGGCCTGACCCTCGTTTGCGCGATCACCAGGTTCCTTACCATCCCGGCGTCCCTCTGGGAATGGGACGACGTCATGTTCGCCCGGGCCCTTCATAGATTCGACGTTCTTCTCCACAGTCCTCATCCGCCCGGTTTCCCTCTGTTCGTGTTTATCGCTCGGCTGGTGCACAGAGTATGGGCCGAGGACTGGCTGGCCCTCGGCATCACGAGCGCGTTGTTTGCCTCGGTTCTCGGAGCGGCCCTGTACTATGTATATCGCGAGATTTTCCGGGACCGCGCGGCCGCGGCCGCCGGCGCATGGCTGACCATGTTCGCGCCAGCCGTCCTTCTTTATAGCGGCGCGCCCCGAAGCGATACCCCGGGCCTCGCCGCCGGCCTGCTCGGCTTGGCCCTGGCCCTGCGCGGCCGGGCATCGAAGGGCGCGCTCATCGCCGCCGGCGCTGTGCTTGGCCTGGGGATGGGCATTCGCATAACGGTGGCTGCGGCCGTGGCTCCCACCTTGGCCGTCGGCATGTTTATCTGGCTCCGGCGCGGCCGATGGAAAACGGTTCTGGCAGCAGGCTCATTGGCGGCCGCCGGGTTTTTTTTATGTTATATCCCGGCGATTCGGCTCACAGGAGCCCAACGCTATCTATTGGCCCTACGGAAGCATGCGCAATACACGGCGTCGACTGATACGATCTTAGCCCAGATGACGAGCCTCCAACTTAAGGTTCGACTAGAGCGATTCTTCGTCGATATTTGGGGGAATAGGGATATTGCCATCGCGATTTATATCCTGGCCGCGGCTGGCGTGTTATGTCTGGTGATGGACCGAAGGGGGAAAGCCCTGGGCTGGCTGGCGCTTTCCTTCCTGCCCTGCCTCGTTTTTGTCGTCGGCTACAATCCGCCTTTGGGCGGGCCGCTGTACGCCTTGCCTTTTATGCCGCTATTCACCGGATTGGCGGGCTATGCCCTCATCAGCGGCCCTCGCCGATTGTTCCGCGCTGCTCGCCGGCCATGGCTCCGTCTCGCAGGATGGCCGCTCGCGGCCGTCGCCGGAGCGGCCATGGCCGTCTGGATTTTTCCGGCCATCGAACTCCGACACAGAGAGGTGAGCCCGCCGATGCAGGCCATCAATGACATCCTTAAAAATCAAGACCCGAAGACCGACTTCCTCCTCTATGACGGGTTGTTCGTTCCTTATGTCCGCTATGCGTTGGATCCCTTCACGGTCATACCCTGGTCGGGTTGCCTGACCTCGGCCCTGAATCTGATCGCCCTGGATGAAGAGAAGCAGCGCCAGTTCGCCCTGACCACGAGCCCGCTCTTAAGCAAGTCGGGCCGGTTGTTTAGATGGACGCCGGGGCCAGGCGTGGAACGCCTGCGCCGGCTCAGCCTGGGCCGATACTTTGAGGCCGTTGTGACGGACCTGAAGGGCCAGCAGAATGTCGTCTGGCAGTCCGGATGGTATGACGAAGAGAACAACGGCCAGCGGGTCTGGCGCTGGATGCGAAAGCGCGGCGAGGTCGCGCTCTTTGTCCCGGCGGATACCATGACGCTCCACCTGTGGGCGGACATTATTCGGGCAGGCGGGGCCGGTCTCGGAGCGATGGTCGTGCTCAGGATCGACGGACGCGAGATCGATAGGTTCAAGACAGGCAATGAGGTCATTGAGCGGAACGTGACTGTGGACACGAGCGCTCTCGCCAATTGGTGCGTTCTGTCCATTGAGACCGACCGGACGATCATTCCTAAACGCGCGGGCCTTAATAAGGACTCCCGGGAGCTGGGTCTTCAGGTCTTTAGTCTGGAGTGGCTGCCCGTTCCGGGGGCGACGCCGAAACCTACTGGCAAGGATCAGTTCATCGGCTATGGATGGTATCCTGCCGAAGAGTCGTGGAGGTGGATGAAGGACGAAGCGACCGTCTATCTTCCCAAGATGCGGGGGACGGCTCAATTGGACATACACTTCCGTTTGCCCAGCTTTAACGATGGCGAGAGCTCGGTTGTGACGATCGAAATCAATGGCCGGGAGATCGATTCCTTCGTTCCGCCTTCTTCCTCCCTGGAGACGAAGAGCTACCGGATTCCCGCCTCTTTGCACGAGGAGAAGCCGGCCGTGCTCACCCTGAAAACAAGCCGGACGCTGACCAGAGAGGGTTGGACGCGGGGCCTGTGCGTTTTTTATCTCGGCTGGATGCCCGTCCCACCATAAGGCCCCATCCCAGATTCAGTCCGGGATACTCTGTCGATGCCCTTATCATTCTTTCGTAACCATTAGGGGTGAGGGCGAACGGGTTCGACGGAGATAGTCAGGCAAAAGCTTCCTGTCATTAGGGCTGCACTCTATTTTCATTCTCAACTCGCTCAGGATGGATCTCTCAACCCGATGTCCGTCCCCTGGCAGGGAGCGAGGAGCGGATACGATTCATCTGGAATGAAAGTCAGACGTCCGGACCGAGGTCAATCCTTACGTTCTGGAGTTTCAGCCCGTCCGTTGAACATCTCGAATTTCATCCATCCTTTTTTGTGAAGCTTGAACTTGAGGAGAGTCTTGAGAATCGAAAGTCCGTAGACGAGGCTCCGGCCGAGATTGATCTGGGAGGCTTCAGGAAAATAGCGAGTTGCGATCGGGATCTCGCGGATCCTCATTTTGTGGAGCACCCCCTGGGCGATGATCTCAGAGTCGAAGATGAAATCGTTCGAATTCGCCATGAAATTTATGGTCTCGAGGTAGCGGCGCGAATAGGCCCGGAGCCCGGAATGGTATTCCGTCAGATACATATAAAAGGTCGCGTTCTCGACCGCCGTCAGAAAAATGTTGGCCAGGTATTTCCACTTGGGCATGCCGCCTTCAAGCGGACGGCCGCCCAGCATCCGCGAGCCGAACACGGCGTCGCATTCCCCGTTGAGCAGCGGCGTGACGAGATGAGGGATGACCGTGGGGTCGTACTGATGGTCGGGATGGACCATGATCATGATGTCTCCGCCGAGCTTTAAAGCTTCGGTGTAGCAGGTCTTCTGGTTCCCGCCATAGCCCTTATTCTTTTCATGAACGAAGACGCGCAGGCCGAGCTTTTTGGCCAGCGCGACCGTGCCGTCCCGGCTGCAGTCATCGACAAGGACGATTTCGTCCACCCATTCGCGGGGGATGTCGTCGAGCGTCCGGACGAGCGTCTTTTCGGCGTTATAGGCCGGCATGACGACGATCACTTTCTTCGTCCGCGCCGGCGCCTCGTTCATGGGCCATTTATAGCATATTTCGGCCTGAATTCACAGACTCGGGAAAGTCGGAGACAGAGTCGCGCGGAGCCTGTCCATGGGCAAAGCCTTGAAAGAGGACCTTCCCTTTGGAATTCTTCGGTCCTTTTGGATTTTCGAATCATTGACAGCGATTCACCGCGAGTGATATGTTTTATTCGGTATGCCGGGGCGTGCGACCTGAGCCACATAGGGAGATGAATCCGAGCGCCGGAAAAAGGAAATTCCATGATCAGAATGATCCGTGATGTCCATGAAAGAATCGCCGGAGGCAGGCGATGACATCTTGTTCAGAATAGCGGCCGATGTCAGCCAAGCCCATAGCCGCTCGTGCTGTCCCGGACCTTATCGTCGAGCCGAGCGCCTTCTATCCGCCCTTGAGCGGCGTGGGCTACTACACCCGGGAGCTTCTTAAAGCCTACAACAGATTACCTGACCATTTTCCGATCAAAATACTCTCTTATCGATTCTTTTTGAAATCATGGCGGACGCCGGAGGAGGAATATTTTGCCTCTCAGGCCCAAAGCCTGGGCGGATCGCTCGCTGTCCGCTCCCGGCTCGTCCCCAGCCTGGTCTATAACCAGCTCCGTCGCTATGCCCTGCGGCCGCCGATCCCCCTAGATTTGTTCAAGTCCGAAAAGCCCAGCATATATTTTTTTCCGAATTACGTGGGCGAGCCTCTGATTCGCTCCAAATATGTTCCGGTCATTTTTGACTTCGGATTCCTCCGCTATCCCCGAACCCTCGAGGGAAAGGACCATCTTTATTTAAAAAGATATGTGCCGCGGACTCTGAAACGGGCGAGCAATGTCGTTGTGATCTCGGATTGCATCAAAAGGGAGCTTCATAAAGCTTACGATTTCCCGCCCGAAAAAATCACGGTCGTTTACCCCGCCGTCGATCATGCTTCATTTCGGCCGGACATTCCCTTCGAAGCGCGGGCTTCCGCTCTGGCGAAATACGGGCTCGACAGTGGGTATATTTTTTCCCTGAGCACGCTCGAGCCCCGCAAAAATTTTCCGCGGCTCATCGAAGCTTATTCGTTGCTGCCGGACAACATTAAAATAGAGCGGCCCCTTGTCGTAGCGGGCGGGCAGGGATGGAAAAACCAGGACATCTTCGCCACGATCCGCAGGCTGGGGCTGGAATCCAGGATAAAATTCCTGGGATACATCTCCGAAACGGACCGCGCGCCCTTGATGCGGGAAGCTGCACTCTTTGTCTTGCCCTCGTTGTATGAAGGGTTCGGCATGCCCGTTCTCGAGGCCATGGCCTGCGGAACCCCCGTCGTGACGTCGGCCCGGGGAGCGCTCCCCGAAGTCGGCGGCGAGGCCGTCGTCTATACCGATCCGCTCGACGTGGAAAGCATCTGCCGGGGAATTCGGTCCGTTCTGGAAAACCCGGGTTTGAGCAAAAGACAGTCGGCTGCGGGCGTATCTCGGGCGGCGACTTTTCAATGGTCAACAAGCGGCCGCGTGCTCGCGGATG
>Ga0209182_10000418_pt1 | contig 11406 bp, 7 predicted proteins | sample LakBais05cmmetaG_FD_185474 | JGI IMG/M metagenome (GOLD analysis project Ga0209182, IMG submission 185474) | Lake sediment microbial communities from Lake Baikal, Russia to study Microbial Dark Matter (Phase II) - Lake Baikal sediment 0-5 cm... | ecosystem: Environmental > Aquatic > Freshwater >...
GCCGTCGATCACCGCATAAGGTTCCGGCGGCTGGGTCGAGATCTTGCCGCCGATGTGTTTCCGCACCAGTTCATTCGTTTTCCTCTGGAAGGCCCTGTCCAACTGGACCTTAATCGCGTACGCGTTGCGGACCACGGCGTAGATGGAGGAGAGTGTCGCGTAGTAATCGAGAAAGGGGCGCAGGAAAGCATCCGGCGAGATGATCTCGTAGAGCATCTCGATCTCTTTGTATTCCTTGAAAAATTCCTTGCGCCGCTCCTTGTCGCGGAAGTGCTCGATCAGGTTGTCCACATCCTTGTCGTCGAACCTTCTGGTGACGAGCCCGAGATACGCCGGAGCCTTGCTCTGCATCTTGGCCTTGAAGAGCTGTTTGAGCAGGCCGAGGTCTTTGACGATGGCGTTGATCTCATCGTTGTCGAAAGCCAGCGCCCTTTCCAGCTTGTCGAAAATGCCTACGAAATCCAAAACTAAACCGTGCGGCTTGACCATCTCCGCCGCTTCATTTTCGTAAGGCCGGTTCACCCGGGCGATGGCCTGCAGCAGCGTGTGGTCGCGCATCGGCTTATCCAGATACATCGCGTAGAGGATGGGCGCATCGAAGCCGGTGAGCAGTTTCTCGGTGACGATGAGGATCTTCGGCCACTCGCCCACCTTGATGAAGTTCTTCCGGATCTGTTTCTCGCGCTTGTCGTCAAGGTGCCACTTTTTCAGATGAGCGGGATCATTATTGTTGCCGGTGAAGACGATCTCGGAATATGACGGCGGAAGAATTTGATCGAGCGCCTCCTTGTAAAAAGCGCACGCCTCGCGGTCCACGCCCACCAGGAACGCCTTGTAGCCGAGCGGCTCGACATTATCGCGGTAGTGGTCCGCCACGAAGCGCGCCACCTTGTGCACGCGTTCCGTGCCCTTGAGGAAGTTCTTCAGGTTCACCGCACGTTCAAGAATCTTGTTCAGCTCCTCGATGTCGGCGATGCCCTCGGTCTCGGCCAGGGCGAGAAACTCCTTCTCCATGATCTCGTGCGGCACGAGCATCTCGTTGGGCGCGAGGTTGTAGTAGAGCGGCAGGGTGGTGCCGTCCTCGATGCTCTCGGCGATGGAATACTTGTGCAGATACCCGGCATCGTCCTCACAGCCGAAAGTTTTGAAGGTGCCTTTGCCATAGGCCGTCTTGTCTACGGGCGTGCCGGTGAAGCCGATGAAGCTGGCATTGGGCAGGCCCGCCATCAGGAAGTTGCCCAGGTCGCCGCCGGTCGTGCGGTGCGCCTCGTCGATCAGCACGAAGATGTTTTTGCGCGTGTTCAGGTTGGCCGGCATATCGCGGAACTTGTGGATCATCGTCACTACGATGCCGCGGTAGTCCTGCCCCTTTTTATCCAGCAACTTGTTGAGCGTGCTGATCCGGTCGGCGTGGGCCACGTTTCCCAGCCCCACCGACGCCAGATTCTTGAGCATCTGGTCTTCGAGCTCGTTGCGATCGATCATCAACAGAATAGTCGGCTTCAGCGCCGCGTTGGCTTTGAACAGCAGCTCGGCGGCCTTGATCATGGTGTAGGTCTTGCCGCTCCCCTGCGTGTGCCAGACCAGCCCGCGCGAACGTTTCGGATCGAGCGCCCGCGCCACTACCTTGTCCACCGCCGCCGTCTGGTGCTGGCCCAAGATGATTTTCTGCAGCTCCTCTTCCTTCTCCACGAAGAGGATGAAATCCTTGAGCAGGCGCAGCAGGTGCGGCACGGCGCAGAAGCTCTTCACCTTGGCTTCGAGCCGGCCCACCTGCTCGTGCTTCCAGTTGAAGATGTTTCGCCGCACCGTGTTCCACGTGACGCCGTAGGCAAAGCCGATGGCCTCCGTGGCCGTGAAGATCATCTCCGGGACCATCACTTCCGGTGTCTCGGCGTGGTAGCGGCGGATCTGGTCCACCCCGAGCGCGATCGCCTCGCCCTTGCCGGCGTTCTTGCATTCGATCACCAGCACCGGAATGCCGTTGATGAGAAAGACCACATCCTCACGCGTGCCGAAGCGGCCGTTGTGGACATAAAACTCCTCGGTTACCTCATAGACGTTGTGCCACTGCTCGCGCGGGCGGTCGAGGTCGCCGTAGTCAAAGAGCATCAGGTCCAGCTCACGGTTCTCCTCCGCGCAGAAGAACTTGCCCTGGTTGCGCAGATAAGTGAGGAGATCGCGGTTGCCGGTGATGTCGGCGTTCAGCCGCTGAAATTCCCCAATCAGCGCGCCCTCGGCAACCAGGTATTTCGGATTGAAGGCACGCACCTGGCCGTGCAGCAGGTCGCCGAAGTAAAGCGATGCCGGTCGTGCACGGTCTTCGCCGGTGGCGCCATCGGGATCGAAACCTCGTCGCGCCTCGGCTTCAGCGCGCGGCACAAAGCGCCAGCCGATCTCCTGCGCGTAATGCAGGATGCGGGCCTGGACGGTTTTGTGTTCGCCGGGTGCGGGCATGGCTACATCTTCCGTTTGGCGGGCAAGACCTCGCGGACCGCATCGGAGAGCTGCTTTGCAGTCGGCAGTTTGCCCTTGAACTCGCCCGGCAGTTTCGGCTGGAGCTGATACTCCGCCACGCCGATGGGATTCAACTTGGTCTTCAATGCGTATTCCACCTCCACGTCGTCCTTCTCCGCGCAGAGGATGATGCCGATGGACGGCCGGTCGTCCGGACCGCGTTCCTTGTCGTTGAGCAGGTTCAGATAAAAGTCCATCTTGCCCGCGTATTCCGGCTCGAACGGCCCCACCTTCAGCTCGATAGCCACAAGCGCCTTGAGGAAGCGGTGGTAGAACAGCAGGTCCACGAAATATTCCTTCTTTCCCAGCGCCAGCCGGTGCTGACGGCCCACGAAGCAAAATCCGTAGCCCAGCTCCAAAATGAAGTCCCGCAACCGCTCGATCAACCGGTCTTCCAGCTCCCGCTCCTTCACCGCGCGCCCGATGCCGAGGAACTCCAGGTTGTAGGAGCTTTTCAGCATCTCATCCGCCTGCTCGGCCAGGTGCTCCGGAAGGGCAAGCTCGAAGTTATGCGTTTTCTTCTCCTTGAGCGCTCGTTCATATGCCCCGGCCTTGATCTGGTTCAGTAGCACATTGCGGCTCCAGCCGAGTTGCGCCGTGGCGCGCAGGTAGTAGAGGCGGGCGGCGGGATCTTTGACTTTGGCCAGCAGTTCTACGTGGTGCCACCACGGAATGTCAGCCAGCAATTCTCGCGCAACGTGCGCGAGTATTTGGTCTTTTTTGCCCTCCGCAGAGCTTGCGGGCAATTCTCGCGCAGCTTGCGCGAGAAATCCGGGGTCTGCATGCGCTTCGAAGAACTGACGCATCCGCCAGAGGTTCGAGGCGGAGAACCCTCGCATGGTCGGAAACGCTACCTGCAAATCGCGGCCGAGCATCTCGACGACGGAGTCCCCCCAGCCCATCTGTTCCTGCTTCTCCACGATGGCCCGCCCGATATCCCAGTAAAGCAGAATCAGGTCTCGATTGACCGCCCGCGCCGCTGAAATATGCGCTGACTGAATCCGGGATTTCAGATCGGCAACAAGCTGGAGATATTCACGTCCGGCAATAGCTTTTTCTCTCATGTCGCGCCTTTCATTTAACCAACGGCGGCTGGAAACCTAGCGGCCGCTTGTCGCCATTTTCTCTAACAGCCTGTGAGAGAATTCCATCCAGGTCGAGGTCGCGCACCCGAATCTGCGCAGTCATCAACTGGTGCAACAGTGTGCGGAAGAGGTCGGTGAGGGTGGCATGCTTGCGTCCAAGCATTTCAATCCTTGCGTCCACCGCTTGGAACGTCTCAACGATCCGCCGCTGCTCGTCTAAGCAAGGTAGCGCGATCTTCAATTCGCGAATCTTGCCCGGTGATGTGTGGCGGACTTTTGAGCCGCTGGCGGTCATAGCGATGCGTTTACGGACATCGGCGGTGTTGAAGAAATAATACAGGAACAGCTTATTGAGCCGCGAATCATCGAGTTTGTGAATCAATCCCAGCCGCTGGTTGTGAAGATACTTGTCGGACTCAGGGATGACGATGGAACTGCCCAGCAAACCTGCCTTCTGCTCGGTCATAGCGACGAGCAGATCACCTTTCGTCAGCAAATAGCTGCGAAGGAAATCACCGGTATAGAACTTGGTTTTGTCTTTCTGGTCCCTGAATCCGCCTTCTTCGAAAAAGTGTCCGGGCGTCAGCAGGATGTAGCGGCCATCGGAAGCGAAGAACTCGCCCTCGAACGCAAAGCCGTGCTTGATCTCAAAAAGACTGGCGAGTTCCGCCACCTCCCAACTCTCCGGCACGGGGCCGATTTCAGTTTGTTTTTGGGATTCGCCGCGGAGGCCCTGGGTGAAGAGCTTGTGCAGGAGCGCCTTTTTCAGTTCCGTGGTCAGTGCAACTAGGCGCTCCTGCTGCTCGACCGCCCGCTGTACTGCCCTCAACACGCCGGCTATTTTTTGCTGTTCGGCTTTCGTTGCCGGAAATTCGACTTTCTCCTTGTAGGCCATCTCGCGGTTCAGCCCGGGAACGCCCACATCCCCGAGGATGCGCTTCAAGTCAATGTGAAGTAAAAGGAAATACAAGAACTCTATGTCGAGAGATGTGTCGCTGGGAGCGATGTAAAACGTAGTATCAATCGGGCAAAACGGCTTTCGTGAGTAGTGAACGTTTCCGGCAGAGCCTTTCCTGCCAACTATCAAACCGGGTGAGGATACAAATGCCCGTTGATGCGTACCAACGATTCCGTTAGACCCATAGACAGGTGCATCACCCGGAACGCGCTTCTTTTCAGGCAAACTCCACCCGTATTTCAGCACAAGGATATCCCCAAGTTCTTGCTCGTTCCAGTCAGTCGTGCTCATGCGCCGAGTTTTTCTAAAATTGTGCGAAGCGCCGCTCCTGTTTGTTTTGCATCCTCCTCGATTAGGTCCAACTCCTGCACGATCTCCGCAATGGACCGGTATTCCTCACCTGCGCCGGTGTGGATGTAGCGGCTGGGAGAGATGTTGAAATCGTTCTTGGCAATCTCCTCGCGGGTAATGATGCGGGAGTATTTATTCACTTCCTTCCACGCGGTGAAGGCATCGGCGATGCGCGTGATGGCTTCCTCGGGGATGTAGTTCTTGGGATCGCCCTTGGTGAACTCGCGGCTGGCGTTCAACAGTAAAAGCTTCCCCTGCCGCTCCTTCGGCTTGGCCTTGTCGAGCACGAGGATGATTCCTGGCGCGGTGGTGTTGTAGAACAGGTTCTCCGGCAGGTAAATCACGCCCTCGATCAGGTCCTGCTCCACGAACCAGCGGCGCACGTCCTTTTCTTTGTTCGTGTTAGCATTTCCGGAGCCGCGCGATGCGGCGCCGGTGTCGAGCACCACGGCGGCACGGCCTTTGTCCTTAAGGCTGGCCAGGATGTGCTGCACCCAGCCCCAGTCGGCCTTGTTGCCGGGGAATCCCGCCCCTTTGGGGAAGCGGTCGAGTTCGTCGGCGTCGTAGTCCTTTTCCTTGAACTCTGTCTGGTTCCACATCGGGTTGGCTACTACGCGGTCAAAGGTCTGCAGACGGTTGCTTTTGCGAAATTTAGGCTTGCGGAAGGTGTCGCCGATCTGAATTTCGCCCTCCATGTCGTGGATGATCATGTTCATATTGGCCATAGCCCAACTGCCTGGCTCACTTTCTTGGCCGTAGAGGCGAAGAGGGGCAGGTTGCCTTTTCTTGGCGACTCGTTGTTTTCCCTCAAAAACAATCTGGCACTTGATAAGAAGACCGGCGGAGCCGCAACAGGGATCATAAACTTCCATTCCTGGTTGCGGGTCCATGATCCGAGCCATGACGAAGCCAACCTCGGCGGGGGTGTAAAGCTCGCCCCCACTCTTGCCTGCACCTTCAGCGAACTTGCGGATGAGATACTCATAGGAACGGCCAATGATGTCCGGCTCCACGTCATAGAGGCCCAGTCGCTTGGCGCTGATGGCCTCAATGAGGTTACTGAGGCGGTCGTCGTCGATATCGCGCTGGCCGTGAGTTGTAGCGTTGAAGTCTACGCGGTCGATGATGCCCTTGAGCAACGGGTTGGCATCGGCGATGGCGCGTAGGTGAGTGGTGAGCTTCTCGCCGATCTTGTCCGACAGCGTGCGGATGACTGACCACACCGCGTCGTCCGGGTTCTTCGGCTCCAGCGGGAGGTAGAAGCGCACAAGCTTTTTGTCATGCTTCACCAATTTGAACGCCTTCGCCCGTGAACCGACCTCCTGGGCGATGCGGTTGAGCTCGTCGTCGAAGACATCGCACAGCCGCTTGATAAAAATGAGAGGCAGAATGAAGTCCTTGTATTTACCGGCATCTTTGGCGCCACGGATGGAGCAGGCAGCATCCCAAATCCAGGATTCGAGCGATTTGTCGTTACCTTTGATCATTCAGTATCCTTGGCTTCGATCATAGTTTTGTTTCGCATAATGCATTAACGAAATGGCGTAAGCGTATTCAATCCATAGCACCGAAGGCACGACTTCGTAAGTACAAGCCAGCTTCATCGCTTAACTAGGCGCGGGTCTTAGATACTTCTTCCTGTGGATCATCAGGTTTGAAGCCTAAGACTCCCGAACTGAAGAACACCACATGGCCGCAACTCATGCATGCGATCGCGATCAGCGGGATACCTTGGTGGTAGTGAAAGCGTGTCGAGTGCAGGTCGAAGCCAATCACGAGTGATGAAGAGTCCAAGAGCGTCCATTTGCCGTTGCCACAGCAGATACATCTCATTTGGCCGCATTTTGAACTGATCCATGAGAGCACTTTTTCCTTGTCAGATTCAGTCAACAACATAGGATACTATCCTCCTAATTAGATGGTCGTAGGAGTCGCGGAAACGCGACCCGATGATTTCTATTGGACCAGCGCGATCGGTAGCGGCCCAGCTCTTCAACTCGGGTTCATTGCCAATGAACAGGAGCGGCGCTTTCGTTTTGCCAAGTGGACCCCAGATGTGTCCGTCTGCTCGCCATGGACGTACTCCAAGTACGACAACTACCCGTGCATCGTCGACGGCATGCGCCCATATCTCCTGTACTGCCAAAACTGCAGAGGGCGAGACGTTCAGAGGCTTGCCCTTCATGTAGAGAGACATGACCGGGGCAAGTGCCGTTTCTACCAAACATCGTTCAATCACTCGGTTTGTGTCGAGGAACGCCTCGATCCCACCTTCAAATGTTACTCCGGTTCCGTAGAACACACCATGTGTCGCTTGAACATCCTTGGCGAACATGTTGCATGAGCCGTGCAGCTTCCAGAGTGGAACGCGATCTGCATCCGGTGGATCAAAGTAATTGAGCTGTTGCGAAGCAGCCAAGATTTCAAAATCGAGTACGCATTCGTAATTGAGAGTTGAAAAGCATGCTCGTCCAATAAGAGTTTGAGTCCGGAGGTCAGAAAGCAATCGCCGATAGAGACAAGTATCGGATACCGCTCTAAACTGAATGAAATAGACAGCCATCTCCCGCATGAGCTCTGGGATCGACCCACCCATCCGGTCGTAGATGACGCCCATTCCAGACTCGAAATTCTCACCAAGCGCAGATGCGACATCTGCAGGGAGCGAGCCCCACGAATGAGGAAACAACCTTGCCAACTCCGAATACAGCATAGATCCGAGAGGTGGTCGTTCGGGCAAAATTCCGCCCGCTCCATGACTTGCTCCCGCACCGAAAAAAAATACAAGATCTCTCATCGGCAAACGTCCACTCCTCCGTTACGCCCAACGATGGGCGTCAACGGTGGGCCGCAGGCCCATCCGACTGCACGCCCTGGTTAGCCATGACTACTCAGTTACTTGCTTTCTTTGTTTTCTAAGATCCTCGATTAGTTGGGCTGCCAGGTCCAATCTTTCTTCATCAAGTCTATGAATTGGGCGGAGACAGTTGCCCACCCATAAATATACCTGGGCATCGGTGGAATGGATTTCATCGCAAAAGTTCACGCAATTCGAATGACCAAAGACTGGGGCATATTTTTGTCCATGCATGCAGACGTCTAGAACGGCATTTCCTAGAGGTTCGGATAAATATTCGCCCCTGTTGCGTATTCCGTCCTCATAAATCCACGGAATTTTGCATAACCTATTTCTAGCCTCCTTTGGTGGCTAACTATGTTTATATGGATCCATATAACACGCTGAATGCAGCGATACATGCCGTATAAGAGTCACGCGAAACGAGTAATGTCAGAGCTCTTTCCTCGGAAACGGATGATACTTCGGAGAAGATCAATTGAACCCCTTCGTCTCATTCAGAATTCTAGATCGGCCAGGCCGGGATGTCAAGCTCTCATGAGGGAACCGATTGAACGGAATTCAAGAAAATAGCTCAAAGTTCGAGCTCCAGCAGGTGTAAAATATACATTAGGAAAATCAGGCATCTCCAAACCCGCAGGCTGTCATACGCTACGGCATAGTTTTGCCACGCATCTTCTGGAAGCTGGGTACAATATCAGGACGATCCAGGTTGGGAGCTGTAAGGTATGCGTGCCGCGCCAGCCGAGTCATGGACGGGCATAGAAGATTTGCCAGCCCCGCGGCAGCGGCTTACCCGCACGGCTTTGGGCACTTTTATCGAGAAGTTGAATGAAATTACAGGCGTGAAAAAAAGTGAAAAAAATAGCCTCGGATTTCCTATGCCGGGATTACCGCTTTTCCCGGGCCTCGGCGAACATCGGCTCGGCGTAGGCGCTGTTCCAGGTCCGTTCCTCGAACGTTCTTTTTTCGACCATCTTCAAGAAACCCTGGAACTCGCTGAAATATGACCCGTAAATATGGAAGCTGTCCACAAGATCGGCGTAGCGGCCGACCCGGACAGGCTTCCCGATTTTCGCCCTGATTCTCTCGGCGATGACGCGCTGCAGGTCGGTCAGGGCGAAGACGTTCATATAGGCGGCTTTGTAGGCGTCGCGCGAGCGCCAGTGGGTGTTCATGTTGAGAACCAGCCCGCCGTTTTCGTCCTCGAGCATCCGGCACCAGACCCGCTGCAGGCAGGGCGGGTCGTAGGTCGGAGGATCGAGCTTCGGGTTCCAGGTGATGGCCTGGGCACGGCGCGAGTGTCCGGCTTCAGCGAGCCTGTTGACAATGAAAGCGATCTGGTCGATCGCCTCCCCTTCGATCTCATAGGAAAACAGCCGCTTGTGATATGTATATGTCCACTTGCCTTCTTCGGGGGCAATCCAATGGTCATGGACGCCGTCCACGACTTCCTGGCGGTAGATTTCCAAGTCTTCAAGGCCGCCGGGGAAGGCGCGGTGAATCCTCGGCTCGGCGAAGGGATCTTCCACGGCCCACAAGATGGTGCAGTCCTTACTCGGCGGGTCGCCGGGTTTATCGTATTCGGTCTTGATGGCGACGCCTTTGTGCCAGCATTCGAGGACCGCTTTTTCCCAGGCTTCGGGGAGAGTCTTTCCGGTTACGAACAAGGTCGGGATGTTGCCGCGCATATTCACCTCGCTAGTCTTCTCCGTCGTTTTATCACAGAAAAACAGGGGGACACAATACCCTGTCCCCGATTTTTTGTCAGCGATCATGCGTTCGTTTATAATGATCAGGATAAATGACTCCGCGCCAACGAATAGAGAGCCTGCTTGCCGGAAGGCCCGCTGATCGTGTTCCCTTTTGTCCCGCGGTCTATGAGCATAAAGCCGCCCTCATCGGAACGACGCCGTCGCGCCTGAGCCGGGACGCAGGGCTCATTGAGCAGGCGCTCATCCGCGAAGTCGAGCTTTACCGGCCGGACATGCTCGTCGTCGGCTGCGATGTCTATAATATCGAAGCCGAAGCCGCGGGCTGCATGGTTAGATTCTATGATTCCAACGACGTCCCTTCGATCGCAGAGCGGGCGGTTCGGGTCAACGATGCCGTTTCAACGTTGCGCCTCCCCAACCCCGAGAAAGACGGCCGCATGCCGATTTGTCTCGAGGCGGGGCTAAGGATCCAGGAACGTTTTGGCCGCGATATGATCGTCCGCGGCGCGCTCAGCGCGCCATTTTCGATAGCCTGCGAGCTCGTCGGCGCCGAACAACTCTTAATAGCGATGATCGACGATCCCGAATGGGTGTCCCGGCTCCTTGCGGTAACGTCCGAAATCGTCATAAGCTATGGCCGGGCGTTTATAGAGCGTGGGCTTGGCGTGATCATCTTTGACTCCCATGCCTCACCGCCGCTCGTCTCTCCGGGCCTCTATAGAAAGATCGTTCTCCCCCCGACCTCGGCCGTCATTCATTATTTCCGCCATGAGCTGGGCGTGCCCCTCGTTCCCTACATCTTGGGCGGCGACACGGCCTGTCTCCTGGATTCGATCCTCGAAACCGGGACAAACAACATTCTCTGCGATTTCCGGGCGAATCTCGCGACCTTCATCGATCTCCTCCGGGGAAGGCCGGTCCTCCTCAGAGCGAATCTTGATCCTCGCTTTCTCCTGGCGGCCTCCGCCGAAGAGATAAAAACAAAGGTCCGAGAGGTTTTGACCATCGGCCGCCGCCATCCCGGGTTCATGCTCGGGACCGGGATTCTGCCCTATGACCTGCCTCCGGAAAAGGTCATTGCCGTCCGGGATGTCCTCGAAGAATTATGACCTGTGCTTGGGCTCAAGAGCTACCTTTAAAAACAAGCGAGTTATCCCCCCTCACCATCCTTTGCTAAAAGGGGAAGGAGGATTATTTTCCCAAATCACCCTGATTTTTTTATGGATTTGCTAAATATCTCAATTATGAGCGTCTTAATTATTGGCCCGTAAGGATGAACCTCATGGAATACCCTTCGGATGAAAACGGTCTTTCTCAACATGATCGTGAAGGCCACCGTCGGCGCCTCCGAGAGAAATTCCTCCGGGCGGGGCTCAACGCCTTCCTCGATTATGAGATTATCGAGCTCCTCTTGACGCTGGGAACGCCCCGGAGGGATTGCAAGGAGCAGGCCAAAAAAGCGCTCAGAGAGTTCAGGTCTTTGCGCGGGGTCCTCGAGGCGGACGTCCATGAGCTCCAAAAGATCAAGGGCATAGGATCGCACAATATTTTCGGCATCCGGCTCGTCCAGGAAGTGTCGCGACGCTTTCTCAAGGACAAGATGATGAGCCGTCCCTATTGCCGCTCGTCCCGCGAAGTCTTCGATTACCTGTATCATTCGCTTCGCGACCTGAAGAAAGAGAACTTCAAGGTGCTCTTCCTTGACCCGAAAAACCAGATCATCGAGGAAAAGACGCTTTTTGAAGGCACCGTGGATTCGTCCGCCGTCTATCCCCGGGAGATCATGAAAGACGCCCTCCGTTACGATGCTACCTCGCTCATCTTCGTCCATAATCACCCTTCTGGAGATCCTGAGCCCTCGCTCTGCGACAGGGAGATCACCAAGGAGCTCGTTTTTTCGGCCAAGGTCATGCAGCTCAAGGT